>Ga0181417_1000082_pt1 | contig 28791 bp, 36 predicted proteins | sample 40SPOviralmetaG_FD_130142 | JGI IMG/M metagenome (GOLD analysis project Ga0181417, IMG submission 130142) | Marine viral communities from the oligotrophic San Pedro Time Series (SPOT) site, San Pedro Channel, CA, USA - 40 SPOT_SRF_2013-02-13 | ecosystem: Environmental > Aquatic > Marine > Strait...
GACAATAATAGTATAGACAATAATAGTATAGACAATAATAGTATAGACAATAATAGTATAGACAATAATAGTATAGACAATAATAGTATAGACAATGATAGTATAGACAATGATAGTATATACAATAATGAAGATATAATTGAATCTATGATAAATATGGAAAATAATGAAAATAATGAAAATAATAAAAATAATGAAAATAGTGAAAAGTATTTTATACAAAATTATTTACATTTTAATACTAAATTTAGATCATTTAATAATAATAATGTAAAAACAAATAGTACATTTGAATTATCTACAATAATAAATAATTTAGATGAAATTCGTTTATCATCTATTAATATTAAAAAGCCTTATTTAATAAGTAATTTTAAATCAAATAACAAATTCATAATTAAAGAATATAAAAATAGTACTATATCAGATCATATTATAAATATAAGCAATGGTTATTATGAAGAATTAAGTGAATTAGAAGATTTTTTAAATAATAATTATTTTTATAAATCATCGACTAGTACAGATAATAGCAATAATTTTTTAAAATCACTACACTTCAAAATAGATACCAATACACATCAAAGTATTTTTGATTTATGTCAAAATTATATAAACAATATTAATAATAATTTTAACTATTTTAAATTAGATTTTAAGAGTGATTATACTCCATATTATTCTTTAGCAGAAATATTAGGATTTGAGATTGAGGCAAATGAGATATCACATGAGAAATCAATAATTTCTAATTTTCCAGTAAATAATGTTGGAAACACTGAATTATTTTTTTGTTTAGATGAAAATGAAGGAAATATTATAGAAACTCATAAATTATTTTTGAATAATAATATGTCAGTTTTTAAAGTTTTAGCAAAACTAAATACTTCATTAGCTAATAAAAATAATAATTATTATATTAATGAAACGTTTACAAGATCTACTAGAAATGATAATATTAGAAAATATTCAGGAGCTATAAATTTATCAAAATTTAATGTAAAAATAATAGATTATTACAGTAATATAATAAATGAAGATATTAATATTGATTTTACATTTACTTTAGAATCAAGAATACAACTAACTCGTTTAATTTAATATTGTATAATTAGTAATAAAAATTGGCAGTAATTTAAATATATTTATATATAAATGAACACTAGAAAAAAAAATATTTATAAAAATAAATCAGTATTATTATCATCTGATTGTACAAAAAATAAAAAATTACCCAAAGAGTTTAATAATATAGTAAATAATAAATTTAAAAATTTAAATTTTATAAAAATTTCAGTGTTAATTACTGCTAAATTTGGATTAATAAATAAAACTAGAAGTTATGAAAATGTAAAAAATAAAGCAATAAAATTATTTAAAAAACAAGAAAAAAAATTAAATATTCAAAAAGATTATAAAGTTTACTTTATAGATTGTTCATTTAAAAAAAATTTAGAATCATGTATTAATAACATTAAAACAAGTAATATAGTTTGGGTAATGGGAGGTGATACTTTTTATTTATGGTATCATTTAAAAAATAGTAAAGTTGGTGATTTAATTTGTAATAAAGTTAAAGAAAATAAAATTTTATATGTTGGATGTTGCGCAGGAGCAATAGTTGCGGGCGAAACATTAAATCCTTCATATATAGCACGGTTTTATAAAAAATCTTATAAATTCAATTTAAATAATATATATAAGCAAGATTTTTGGAATAACTTAAATAATAAGAAAACATTTAAGTTTATTAAAAATAAAGATATATTACCACATTGTAAAACAAAAAAATCTCGAGTTTTAAATATGTATAAAAATAAAACAAAGATGTTTTGTTTACCGGAATATAAACCATTAATAAAATAATAATTAAAAAACTTAAAATTTATATTTTTACTATTAAAAATATAAATTATATTTATTCATTTCTCACTTCATAATTAACTTCATTAGTAGAAGAAACTAATTCTACATCTGAAACAGTAATAGATTTATCAGGATTATATATTTCAATTACAAATCTATCTTCTGCAACATCTGGAATCGATTGAATTTTTTTATCAAATTTTTCATTAAATAATACAATTGATTCTCCTCCGATAGGTGGAGCTTCTTGTTGTAATCTTTCATATTCTTTTAAAGCCCATGTAGTTAAAACATCTGCCGGATCACGATCTTCACGACTCATACCTAATTGTAATGTCATATATCTATAGAAAGATCCAAATTGTTTTGCAACACATGAATGATCGGCCGCTTTTTCTTCTGCATTATAAAATTTTTTAAATGATTGTATTAATGTCGATATTAAACCAATGCCACCAACACCAAACAAAATTCCATCTTTTATATCGTCATTTTCGATGCTTGTTGCAATTAATGATAAAGTGGAAGCGAAACCTGTAACAACTATACCACTAATTGATAATTTATTAGCAAAGTCTTTCCATTTACTTCCACTATGCGAATGCATAAAACGAAGTCCGGCAGCTTTTTCACCCCATTGTTTCATCAAATTTTCCATATTATCAGACCATGATTCAGCATTTACTTTTTTACGAAGATCACCTAATCTTGCTGTAGCAAGGGCTTCAGCTTCGCCGGCTCCTAAACTATCAAGAGACATAATATTTATAATATTAACAAATATTTTTTACAAATATTTTATTAATGAAAATATTTACAAAATAATATTTGTTATAAATAAATATGGTGTGTGGAATAACTTGTATAATTGCTTTGGTTTTCTTAATTGCAAATATATATACTATTTTTTCTTGTTCAAATAATAAGGAACTTAAAAAAAATTTCTTAAATGTTTTAAACGAAGAACAAAAAATAACATATGAAAAAATTATAAATGAAAGAAAAAATATATATTATAGTGGTTACATTTTAGGAATAATATTATCATTAATTGGATATGTAATTATTAAAAAATTTACAAAAATGAAATTTAATAAAATTAGTTTAATATGTTTTGTTGGAGCAATAACATTTGTTACAAATTATTTATTTTATATTTTATTTCCAAAATCAGACTATATGTTATTACATTTAAATGATAAAAAACAAATACAAGAATGGTTAAATATATATAGAACAATGCAAGTTAAATTTCACATAGGATTTGTATTAGGTATATTAGCTGTTATGATATTTTGTAGCAGTTTTAATTAAATTATATTTATTATGTATATATGTATTTTATAAATAATAAATATTATTTAAAACAACTCTTATGGCTTTTAAACGAAGAAAAAAAATTTTATGCTAATTATACTAATTATACTAATTTACTAAGTATAAATCAAGATTATATTAATAATGTTTATAATTTAATAATGCTACTTGAAAAATAGAACAAACAACTTTAAACTTTCATTAATGTAAAAATATCATTTCCACAATTATATTCATAATTAATAATACTTAATCCTACTATTTTAAATAATTGCTTTATTTCTTCTAATTTAAAAATATAATAATAACGTTCAAAAATCTTACCTTGATTATTATTCCATAATACTATATTATTACCAAAACTATTAAAACTTCTTCGAGTTTTTCGTGGCTGATTAATTGACCATATTGATAACAAAATTTTTCCATTTTTTTTAATTAATCGTTTCATTTCTAATAAAGCATCAATTCTTGATTTTTCACTTGCAAGATGATGTAAAACAGCAATACATATAATAGCATCTGCTGAATTATTTTGTAGTGAAATTTTAGTCATATTTGCATTAATAACACTTAAATTTTTTTTATGGCATATTTTTACAAAATTTTCACAATTATCAACACCAATAAAATGCAAATTTTTTTTTAACATATTACGTCCATTACCACAACCAATATCATATACAATAGAATAAGGTTCTAACTTATTTAAAAATTCATCTATCCACGGCCAAGTATATGCTCTTGTATTATCAAAATGATTTGCAATATTTTCATAAACACTTTTAACATATATATTTTCTATATTATTATTTTCAAATTTATTATCATTTAACTTCATTTTTTATATTTATTGTTTTTATAGTAAATAATAAATATAATAATATTTTTTTCAATTTTAATAATTATAAATTAAAATTGATTTACATTTAAAATTTTATTTTTTGGAATATAAATTATATAATGGAATTAAATAATATTAGTGTCATTGAAGAATCTATTACATGTCCTATTACTCAAATGCCTATGAAAGATCCTGTTACAGGATCTGATGGACAAACATATGAAAAAGATGCTATTATTCGTTGGTTAAATGAAAAAGGTACATCTCCACATGATAGATCAGTAATGAGTATTGCTAGTCTAAAAATAAATCCAGCAATTAGATTTATTTGTGATAAATATCATGCTAATGAATTTGGACAAATTAATACTAGTCAAGTTAAAGCAAAAGTTTCAGAATCTAATATTATTTTAGACCACAAAAATAGTAAAACAAGTGATAATAAATTTGTTATGCTCGATTTTAATATTAATGCTGATTCAATGCCAAAAGATTTAGAATTTGGACATTTATCTCAAGATGTTATTTTAGTAATTGATCGTTCAGGTTCAATGAATACAGGTGTTCAAGCAAAAGATGAAAATAATAATAATATTGAAAATGGAATGTCTATTCAAGATATTGTAAATCATGCAGCAAAAACAGTAACAAATACTTTAGATAAAAATTCACGTTTAGCAGTTATTGCATTTGATAATACAATTGATTTAATAAGTGATTTAAAATATATGAATGACATCAATAAGAATGATATTAATAATAAAATAGATTTAATTCAACCACGTTACCAAACAAATATTTGGGGTGGAATTGAACAAGCAATTTCTATTTTAGATAATCGAGATGATAAAACTCGTAATAGTGCAATTTTAATGTTTACGGATGGTTCACCTAATATTTCACCTGCACGTGGTGAAGTAGAAACATTAAAAAAACTTCGTATTAAAAAGAATTTTACTGCACCAATTTATACATTTGGATTTGGTTATAATTTACAAAAAACTCTTCTTTATGATATTGCAAAATTTGCAAATGGAGGAAATGGACATATTCCAGACGGAGGTATGATTGCAACAGTATTTTGTAATTTTATTGGTACAATTCTTTGTACTGTAGTTAATAATTTACAGATTCATTTTGACAATAAACAAATTAGTTTAATGGGTGATTTTGCTGGTTATTATAATAATGAAAATGAAGAACTAATTTATGATATTGGAAATGTTCAGTTAGAGCAAGCACGAAATATTGTATTAAATATTCCAGCATCATTAAATAGTTTTAACTATTATTATACTTACAAAATTGGTGGAGCATCATATAAATCAAATATTTATAATATTAAATTAGATGATATGTACATGAATGATGAAAATATTAATATTCATGTTAATAGATATAGTCTAGTAGAATCAATTATTACTATGATAAATTATAATAATAGTAATGACAATAATGAAACAATGAGGGTTTTTGATAATATTAAAAATCAACTATTAAAATCTAAATTTTCAGATGAACTAACTCAAGGAATGATTAAAAATCTTCAAGGAGATAGATCAAATGAAGGTCAAATCAAACTTGCAGTAAGCAATATGCTTTATTTTAGAAAATGGGGTGAATTTTATTTAAACCAACTTGCAAGATCACTAAATCAACAAATTAAACCAAATTTTAAAGATGAAGCATGTGTATTTGGTGGAACAATATTTACAGAATGCGTAGATAAAGCAAGTGATATTTTCGACAATCTTCCTCCGCCAACACCATCTTTAATTAACCAACAACAATCAACATCAGTTTATAGAAGCTTAGGACAACAAGGCCCCCAACCTAGTACACCAATTAATATGTCTGCTTATAATAATGCAGGTGGTGGTTGTTTTGATTCATATTGTAATATTACAATGGCAGATGGTAGTGTAAAAATTCTAAAAGATCTTAAAAAAGGTGATATTATTATGTCTGTAACACAAGATAATGTTTTAACAAGTGCAAAAGTATTATGTGTTTTTGAAACAAAAATTACAATGGGAATTCGTGAATTTGTCGATTTTGAAAATGGTTTATATATTACACCTTGGCATCCAATTAAATATAATAATAAATGGGTATTTCCAGCAAAAATTAAGGATCCTATTGTAAAACAATGTAGTTCAATGATTACATTAGTTCTTGATAAAAATCATGTTGGTTTTATTAATGGTTTTCAATGTATTATGCTTGGACATGGATTTAAAGAAGGAGTTTTAAATCATCCATTTTATGGTACACATAAGGTTATTGATGTACTTAAAAATAATCCAGGATATGAAATGGGCCATATTTTAGTAAATGATTATGAAATTGAATTTTATAAATTAAATAATATTACTTCAAATATTAATATTAATAAAAGTTTTAATTTAACAGAAGAAGTCTATTAAATAGTCTCACTTTTATTAAAAGCATTCATTCTAACAATAGGTGGCATAGATCTATAAACTTCTTCATCAATATTAACTTCAATATTATTTTCAAAATTATTACTAACAAAATTATTAGTACTAAAATTATTATTACTAAAATTATTAGTATCGTTAATTAATAATAAATTTTCTAAATTAGTTATTTTTTTTTGCATATTTATTATTTTTTCTTCTAAATCATTTATTTTTTTATTTAAATCCATAATAAATAATAATATTATTATAAATTATTTATTTTTAACATTTTTTATAATTTTTATATTTTTAAGATTTTTAATATTATTATAAATTATTTAAAAACATTTTTTGATAATAAAATATTTATTAAATGACAGCAATTGGTATTGATTTAGGTACAACATATTCATGCGTAGGAGTTTGGAAAAATGGCCAATGTGAAATTATAGCAAATGATCAAGGAATGAGAACAACACCTTCTTATGTTGCATTTACAGATTCAGAACGTTTAATTGGTAATGCTGCAAAAAATCAATCTTCTCAAAATCCAGAAAATACAATTTTTGATGCAAAACGTTTAATTGGTAGATTATTTAATGATTCTGCTACACAAAGTGATATTAAAAATTTTCCATTTAAAGTAATTTCAAAAGATAATAAACCAATAATTCAAGCAAATTATAAAAATGAATTAAAAGACTTTCAACCAGAGGAAATATCATCTATGATTTTAACTAAAATGAAAACTATTGCAGAAGATTATTTAGGTGAAAAAGTAGAAAAGGCAGTTATTACTGTTCCAGCATATTTTAATGATTCACAGCGTCAATCTACAAAAGATGCTGGTGCAATTGCTGGGTTAAATGTATTACGTATAATTAATGAGCCAACTGCTGCAGCAATTGCTTATGGTTTAGATCAAAATAAAGATTCTAAAGAAAAACATATATTAATTTATGATCTTGGTGGTGGTACTTTTGATGTTACATTATTAAGTATTGAAGATGGGGTATTTGAGGTAAAAGCAACAGCAGGAGATACACATTTAGGTGGTGAAGATTTTGATACTCGTTTAGTTCATCATTTTGCTCAGGATTTTAAAAGAAAACATAAAAAAGATTTAACTGCTAATAAAAGATCAATGAGACGTTTAAAAACAAGTTGTGAAAATTTAAAAAAAACATTATCTTCTTCTACACAAGCAACATTAGAAATAGATAGTTTATTTGAAGGTATTGATTATGTAAGTAGCATAACCCGTGCACGTTTTGAAGAATTATGTGGTGATTTATTTAGAAAAACATTTGAACCTGTAGAACAAGTTATTAAAGATTCTAAGATTAGTAAATCTGAAATCCATGAAATAGTATTAGTAGGTGGTTCAACGCGTATTCCAAAAGTTCAAACTCAATTAATAAACTTTTTTAATGGTAAAAGTTTAAATAAATCAATTAATCCAGATGAAGCAGTTGCATATGGTGCAGCAGTACAAGCAGCAATTCTTTCTGGTGTAAAAGATTCTAAAATAGATGATTTACTTTTATTAGATGTTGCTCCACTTTCTCTTGGTGTTGAAACAAGTGGTGGAGTTATGACAAAAATTATTGAGCGTAATAGTACTATTCCTACAAAAAAATCACAAACATTTAGTACATATAGTGATAACCAACCAGCAGTAACTGTTCAAGTTTTTGAGGGTGAAAGACAATTTACAAAAGACAATAATAAATTAGGTGAATTTACACTACATGGTATTCCACCAATGCCTCGCGGTGTTCCACAAATTGAAATTAGTTATGATTTAGATGCAAATGGTATTTTAACAGTAACTGCTTCTGAAAAATCAACAGGTAAATCTGATAATATTCAAGTAACTAATGACAAAGGACGTTTATCAAAAGATGATATTGAAAAAATGGTTGCAGATGCTGAAAAGTTCAAAGAAGATGATGAAAAAGCAAAAGAAACAATTGATGCAAAAAACAATTTTGAAAATAGCGTATATCAAATGAAGTCTACATTAGGTGATGAGAAAATGTCTTCATTAGTAGATGAAGAATTAAAAAGTTCATTAACTAAAATTATTGAAGAAAATATGTCATGGTTAGAAAATAATCAAATGGCTTCAAAAGAAGAATATGATTCACGTTTAAAAGAATTCCAAGAAGCAATGAAACCTCTTCAAGAGAAAATGATGGCAGGAATGGGGGGTATGCCTAGTGATATGCCCAAATCACATCCAAGCGATGAAACAACACATGGAACTCCAAAAGTAGTAGATATTGATGATGTAGATTAAATAAATAAAAAATTGATAATTATTATTTAAAATATATTATAAATAATAATTTAATAATAATATATTATGTATGAGTGCAAAGATTGTACTTGTACAGCGAAGTATGTTAATAATTTATTTAATTTAAATATGAAAAATAGTAAAAATATTTTATGTAAAAAAAATAATACAAATGCCAAGTTTATTATGCCTATTGAATTTATGTTTTATTTAACTTCACTTACAATGAGTGCTTATTATAATTATAATAATAATAAAAATAAAAATAAAAAAATCAGTTATATATAATGAATTATTTATTAGGATTAACATTAGTTGGAGTAATAAGTGGATTATTTGGTGGATTAGTAGGGGGAGGTGCAGAAATAGTAATAGTACCATTATTAACACTATTTGGCTTATTAAGTAATTTAAAAAGTAGAATTGGAACTTCATTATTTATGTTATTGCCTCCAATTGGAATATTTGCAGCATTTAAATTTTATAATAAAGGTTATGTTGATTTATTTGCAGCTTTGTATATGGGTTTAATATTTACAATTTTTTCTTTATTGTCATCTAAATTTACATTAAATATAGATACTAACATTTTAAGAAAAATATTTGGTTTATTTACAATTTTTGCAGGATTTTATATATTTTTTAGTAAACATGATTAAATTTTTATTATTTTTGATTTTTTAATATTTAGATTTTTTAAATATTTTTAACATTCATTAAAATTAAAATATTTAAATGTATATGCAAAACTTAAAGTTCCAATAATTCCTATAATTATAGATATATATGGTTTAACTATAAAAACATCTTTTTCATAAATTTTATCATATTTATATAGTAAAAAATTATTACCATAATATTTTTCTATATTTTTTGTAGGGCTATTTAGTGGTCTCATAATTATAATATTATATTATATTTTATATATTTTTTAAAATATAATATTTATTAATTAAAATTAACATTTTTTATAATCTTAAATGAAAAGTGCATATCTTGTTTGTGGTAATGATGATATATCATTTATATCAAGACCGTAAACTTGTATATCTTGTTCTCCAATTAATGAACTTGTTACTATTGTATTTGGAATAGTTACCCAGCTAACAACATCACTATTGTTTGTAGATTGTCTTATTGTTGATATATCACTAAATTTATTACCGGCTTCAAGTGACGATTGTAATACAAGACGATTATTTATATTTAAACCTGATCCAGATAAATCAAATGTAGGTCCAACAGTGTCTACAATTTTAATTCTACGAATAACACTTGCACTATTAAGATCAGGATCAGTAACTGTAATATTTTCAATAAAGTCACCAACATAACTGAATGAAGTATCATTTACGCTTAAATCGGTTGTAATATTTAAAGAACTATTTTCCCAATTAGAATCATTTATTATAAGATAATTGGGTCCATAATATCCTGTTTGACTTGCTACTCCAGCAACAAAAGAAGTATCACTTGTAACTGTTCCAGCTTCAATTGTTATACCTGAAACATCTCCCATAATTGGAACACCCGATGAGTCAGTACCTACTTGAACATTAGTTACAACACCACTTACTTCAATTGTTGGATTTACAACATCACGTAAAATATAAATATTTCTTACAATTTCAGGTGCAGAATTTGGAGGAGTTCTTCCATCCTTAGCATTATATTTAACTTTGTAATGACCTGCTTTTCCTTTTCCATTATTTATAATAACACCATTTGAAATGTCAGGTTGAATTCTCCAAAATCCAGGATAATATACACTATTTGTTAGATCTTCGCTTATTGCAACTTCTTGACTACCACCTGACATTTCAAATACAGTTATTACTAATGAAACATCGCCATCAACAATATCTACAGCATTACCACCTTGTTCTAAATAGTTAAATCCATTAATATATTTTGCATATGTTAAATTTGGATTAACTAAAGTAATTACTGGTGGTGTAGTATCTACAACTGTCACTGTTCTCGTGGTTGTTGCTTTATTACGACAAATATCTTCTGCTTGATAAACTAAAGTATAAGTTCCCGGTGTTGTAACATCAACACTTCCACTTATTGTTGTTACGGTTATAGAAGCAGATGAATCATAATTATCGCTTAATACCCAAGGAACAACATCTGTAGCTTCACTAAATACTGGTGTTAAACGTGCTTCTAAATCTGTTTTATTATCAGCAGCAATTGAAGGTGCTTGAGTATCTGTTAACATAAGTTTAAATTCACTACTTGCTAAATTTCCAACATTATCTGATGACTTATAATAATTTATTCAGTAATATTATAATTTAAAAAAAAATTACCAAAATTTTGTATTTCATATAATCCAGAAAGATAAATATTATTATAAAAATTAATATTAAAATAAAAACTAAACATTGATAAAATAATAGCTAAATAACTAATTATAATAGAATTTTTTTTCCCATATAAAACAGGGATAGTTAAAATATTTTCTTTTTTATCTTCATTTATATCTTTTAAATCTAATAAATTACTCGAACCAAACATACTTAATATACTTGATATGTATATAGCAGGATCATTTAATACATCATAATTAGAATCATGTAAAACACATGGTAGTAAAAATGTTCCACATGTCCAAAATATTCCAATATATAATGCTTTAAATTGTCCATATTTTTTTTTAAAATTTCTATATCCTATGGTAGATGTTAATAATATTATAAAAGGATAACTCTCTACATTATTAATTAATAAACTTAATATATATAAATAACTAGTCAACAGCAATAATAAATTAAAATTTATATTTTTTAATAAATATTCATAATAATTAGATTTTTCTAAATTATAAATAGTATTATTATTATTTTTAGAAGTATCGTAATCTAATGCATCTAAAAAACGATCAGTTCCATAAGTAAAAATTCCAATTGCAAATTGAAGTAATATTAAATCTTTATTTATTATATTTTTTCCATAATGAGAAGTAGTATAAATATATTGCAATAAATTTAATGGTATTCCTAAATTGCTACCAATAATAGGATTATATATTGTTAAATTATTACTATTTAACATAACTATATTATTTTTCACAAAAAAAGGTTTATTAATAATTTTAAAATTATTAATAAATGTCATTATTTATAATTATATTTTAATATTTAAATTCAAAATTTAATTTATAATATTTTTATTATTTATAAATGAACTTTAGTGTATATTATCCACATAAAACAAGCAATAAAAATAAAAACACCAATTTAGAATTTGAATCTTATAAAGATTTAATCATGTATTATTAAACTTCAATACGTAATGTCGCACTTACAACAGCTGTTTCATTTGCAGCTTTAGGATATTCTCGTTTCTATAGAGGAAAAAGTAAAATGTATACATCAGGAATGGTTTTTGTTTCTTTATTAATAATAGTTGCATCATTTATATTAAATTATCATTTATATAATAGTATTCAAAAATACAAAAAATTATCAAAAACTAAACAAATAAGTAATTGGGAAATAGTTAATATTTTATTCTTTATAGCGCATGGTTTTGCATTATGGTTTGTTTTTTATACTTTATATAGAGTTTCAAGTGGAAATACTTTTTAGAAATATAAATCTATAAATCATATAAATTAGCCCATAATCCTCCTATAAAGTCTATTTTATTTTCAAAATAAAACATACTATCTACATTAGTAAATTCTATATTTAAAAATTTGAAATATACATTATAATCATTAACTTCTATTATATTATTATGTATTAAAGTAGAATCATAAAATAATTTATCATAATAACCATTTGGGTAATATATTCTATCTGTATATTTAATCAAATTAGTACTTAATTTATTTAAATTAATAGTATTTATAATCCAATTATAATTAAAATCTAAACTAAATTTACTATTTTTTACATTTCCATTTAAATTTTCACTATCTTTATTAAATTTGGCATTTCCAGCTTTTTTAAATATATTTTCGGGATCTAAAGATAATAAATTTGATTCATAATCCATTATTAATGTTCCTTTATTATTATTACAATCTTTAACATATATATTTAATTCACATCTAGTAACAGGCTGTTGAGTAATAAAATCAAATAATGGACTAGTACAATTATATATATTTATACTCAAATAATAATCTTTTGAATCTTCATTTAATATTGAAGAAGGTGCCAAAGTCAACCCATTGTCTTTTTCAATTAAAAACTCGTTAATAGCATTAAATTGTTCAGAATTCAATTTATAGTTAATATATGTTGAAAATTTATTTACACTAAATGGTGCATTTAGTATATTTTTATTTACTGGATTATTCATTAAACTAGGCATTCCTGTTAAAAGAGTATTGTATACAAATTTTAAAAATATATTACTATTTACACCAAAAAACATTTTTACTCTTTTATATAAAACATTTTAATTATTTTAAATAATTATTTTAAATAATTAAAATATTTAATTATTTACACCTTTAAAAATTAAATTATTATAATAATTTTTCAATTTTTTCTTTTAAATCATCTATATTAGGTTTCGGCAAAGAATCATAATCAATAATTATTGGAAGACTTGAATTACAATAATTATACATATTTGGTTGTTCAGGAACAACATTCATTGGATATGGCCAATGGTTAGTTGTACGTAATTTTTCAAAATATTTTCTTCTTTGATTTCTTTGTTTTGCATTATTTTTTTCATCATTTTTTGGTAAATAACATAAATATTGTACTAATCTTTCTTCACAGCATAAAGAATCACCGCATGTATTTTGATGAAAAGTACGTGAATCCCAAATTACAAGATCACCTTCTTTAACATTTAAATAAATTTTATCTTCAGCTAATTTATTTACATAATTTTCATCTATTATATTCCAATCTTTTGGGTCATCTATTTCCATAGTAGTAAAATACTCTTCATGAAGTAAATGGCTGCCTTTATATAATAATAATGTACGTTCACTATTATTTGTTAAACTCAAAAATGATTGATAACAACAAACCCCTTTTTTTCTAGAAGATTGATCACTATGAGTCCAATAATGAGGGTTACCAACATAATTACACGGATAATAACAAGAACCATCAAAACTACATACAAGCTCTTCTGTATTCCATAATTGTTTAAAAATATTTAATATTTTTGGATTAGTTCTTGCTAACCAAGCAAATCTTTGATGGCCTACTTGGTGATGTTTAAATATTCCATTAAAATCTATTAAATTATGTAATTCTTCTAATTCAGGTACATTGGTATGCCATAAATTAAATTCATCCCAATATTCTTTTATTTCATGTTTATTATATACATTATTTATTATTGTATAACCGTCTTCTTTTAATTGTTTAATATTACTTGAAATGTCCATTGCTTATATTTATTTATATTAATAATATTTTATATTATTAATATAAAAATATAATAAATTATTATTATATATAATAATGAAAAATATATTTTTTATGATTTCTTGTGTTAGTGGATTTATTCTTAACACTCCTGTTAATATTTATAAAACAATTATTAATAATCAAGTTATTAAAACATATGAACCAATGATTTTAAATAAAGAACATATGAATGCATTAATATTTTATACAGGTGCAAATTCTTTAATACCAGCTGACATATATAGTAATTTTATACAAAGTCTTAATAATTATAATTTTTCAGTAAGTGTTGTTACAAATGATAATAGCGCAACAAAAGAATTTTTACATACTATTAAAAATAATTATAAAGAAGTAATTCCATTAAGTCATTCATCTGGATATGTAAATATAATAAATAGTATAAATAAAGAAAAAAATATAAATAAGGGAATATTTTTAGATCCAGTTGATAATAGTTTCTTAGTAAATTATAATTTTCCTTTTTCAAATAATAATAATCAATATAATTTAAATTATATTGAAAATATATTAATATTAAGAGCTGAAAAATCATATAAAGGATCAATTTTTCCAAAACTAGAAATACCATTTATTCCAGCATTTGCATTAAATAGTGAAAAATTAGAAAAGTCTAATCCTGATTTAATTATTAGTAAAATTAGTGCAGAAAATTATGGACATAGTGATATTCTAGATTCATTATGGGCTGATTTAATGCATACCACATTAAGTAAAGGGAATGAAAATAGAGATCAATCTAATTTAAATAGTTATATAGATTGGCTAGCACTACTAATATATGAATTTGTAAATAAAGAAAATATTACAAATAACAATTCAGAAATATTGACTTTAACTACCACATCAGATTATGAAGAATAAATTATTTTTTATTACTATAATAGAGTTAGCTATTAGTATTAGTATTAGTATTATTATTAGTATTAGTATTAGTATTAGTATTAGTATTATTATTAGTATTAGTATTAGTATTAGTATTATTATTATTATTAGTATTAGTATTAGTATTAGTATTATTATTATTATTATTATTAATTAAAATATAATAATAATACTCTATATATTGCATAATATTAAAGTTAATATATATTTACTCATTTGAATAATATATAACAATACCAATGCCTAATAATGCAATAACAATACCTATAAATGTTTTACTACTTATCTTTTGTTTAAATAAAAAATAACCAGCCAATAAACTTAATACAACATTTAAATTAATAATTAAATGACAATAACCTATATTAGGTGCTAATTTTAAAGCATTAGCAACTATATATGATCCAAATATTCTAAAACAGGCAGATATTAATAATAAAACTATAATAAAAAGGCCGGCATTTTTAAAAACATCTTTAAATTCTTTACTATTTTTTTGAGTTATTAAATATATAACACCTGCTACACCTACTAATATATATATAATTGCTAATAATATTTTAAAATCAAATTGTGTGTTTGTTAAATATTTTGTTAATATCAAACTAAAAGAAGTAATAAATAATTCACAAACAGATAAATATGCCCATAATAAATCCATTTATATATCTAAATATTTTAACATTAAGATAAAATAATTTCTATTATTTCATTTGGTAGTTTATAATAATCAAATAATTCAAATAACTTATTATAAATATTTAATAAATTTAAATAAGTATAAGGTTGATTGTATTTCATAATATATTGTGATTCCAAATATTCTAATAATACATTATCTATTTTTAAGGATACATTCCAATTATGGGTGCAAGTAATACTTGAACAACAAAAGCAACATGTATTAGATAATGCTAAAAAATGCGATTTATAACCATATTGCAATTTATAAAAGAAATCTAATATTTTAGTATCATATATTTTACTATTTTTTGAATTAATTAATAATAAATACTTATGATAACCTATATTATTATTATTATTATTATTATTATTAAATTGTTTAAATTTAGTTATAACATATGGCTTAAATGGGTAAGAATTTGGTATATGACATTCTAATAATGTTTTATTATTATTTTTATTTGTTATTTTAAGATTATAATATTCATTATTAACATTATTATCATCATTATTTATAATATAAACTTGAATATCTAATGTTCTAAAATATTTTTGTATATTTTCAGAATAATTTGAAAAATGTTTTTCACAATAAAAATCATCTATTTCTTTATTTACACGTTTTAAAGAAATGTGTCCCATTAAAACTATATTTTAAAAATTAATTATATATATATTGAATAAAAAATATATATAATTAAACAATTTTATTTATCATAATATTAAATTTTTACTTTAAATTTTTACTTTAAATTTTTACTTTAAATTTTTACTTTAAATTCAATATTAACTTGATTATTTTTTACACTACAAATACAACAATTAGAAATAGAAATATAACAATTGTTTTTTTCTTTAATAGTATTCATATAGTTTTGGATACCTTTACGCGATGGACAAGTTTTATTAAAATGATAAAATATATTCATAAATACTACATTCCAAAAACATAAAGGATAATTATTATATTTTTCAATATTAAAAGTAACCCCATCTTGTAAATATAATATATTATTTATAAATGGTTTAATAATTTGCTCTTGAACTAAATTATTCCATTCAAAAGATTGCTTACTAAGACCAATTAAATTTTCTTTAACATTTGGAGTAAATGTTTCTTCAATTTTAGGATAAATTTCATTTCTATATTTTCCTCGCACAGACCAACCTGGTGTAGTGTCTTTAAAATATGGAACTTGATAAAGTTGTGCAAATTCATAAACCGATTTTTTATAAAAATCTATCATTGGTCTTCCAATATTTACATTTTCAACTATTGACTCTTTTTTTATTACTGCAAGATCTAATATATAACGACCCCTACATACATTTGCAAAAATATTTTCTACAATGTCATCTTTATGATGACCCAATAAAATCATATTAATATTTTCTGTATTCATTATTGTTTTATAAAAGTCAAAACGTATTTTTTTTGTAATATATTCATAATCAGACCGTTTACTATTACTTCTTTTAATATATTCAATAACTTTAGTATATAGTTTAATTTTATTATAATTACACCAATAAGTAAGAAATTTTTGTTCTAATAGTGTTTCTAGCCGATTATTATAATTAATATGAACACCAATCACTTCATAACCTAAATAGTGAATAATACTTATTAATACCATAGAATCTACTCCACCAGAAAGTGAAACAAGAAATTTATTATTTTCACTATTTATACAAAAATCTTTTACAGTTTTAAATAGATTATTTTTTTCATTATAATCATATTCATTTATATGTCTATTATCTAGTGGAAGTAATTCTAATATACTTTGATAATCAGTAAAATGCATATTAGAATATAAAATAGTATCAATTAAATAATTAATCATTATGTAATATTTACTTTAAAATTGATTTTAATATATATTAAATTAAATTATTAAATCAATTTTAAAAATTATTTAATATATATTAAAATCAATTTTAAAATTTTATTATATATAAAAACTACAATATAAATAATTAAACAAAAATATAAAAGTACATAAAATAATATTATATATTAAGTATAATAATGTTTAAAAACTATTATGAAAAATTAGGATTACAAAATAATGCATCTGATGATGAAGTAAAAAAAGCATATAAAAAATTAGCAATTAAATACCATCCAGATAAACAAGCAAATAATTCAGATGAAGAAAAAGCTGAAGCCGAAAAAAATTTCAAAATAATAGCAGAAGCATATGAAATTTTAACAAATAAAGATAAATATAAACAAAATAATTTTAACAATATACATACTAGACAAGGATTTGTAGATCCTCATGATATCTTTAATCAAATATTTAGAGATATGAATATTGGAAATTTTCAAAATATTAATTCATCAAATAATCGCTCAAATATATCAATAGTTATGCCTGGAAATATTAGAAGTAATTGTGTAATGCGTTCATCATCGGTATCTATACAAAATGGTAAAAGAGTTGAAAGTATTCAAGAAACAGTTAATGGTGTTACTAGACAAAGAGTTATTGTAAGAGATCTTAATAATGGTCAAAATATTAGTTAATATATTATATAACAAATAAATAGTATATATTTTAAATTAAAGATAGTAATTAAAATATATCAATATTATATCAATAATATATGTTATATTATAAGTTAAGAAACTTATTATTATTATTATTTACATTACAAATTAATTCTTTTAGTACTAATAATTGTAATAATATAAAATTTGTAAATAATAAACAAAATAATATAATTATGAATTATGATATATGTCCTAGTTATTTAGAAAAATTTACAAAATTTTTACATGACAATCAAGGAGAAATTATTGTTAAACAAATTTCTGGAGTTTTTCCAAAAATGGATATAATATCGCATTTTGTATTACATACAAATGATGTATTAATTAATTATATATTAAATAACAATTATATAGATTTAGAAAATAAAAAAAAATTAGCGTTATTTTTAATAAAGATGACACAAATGGGTGATTCAACAGGATCACATATTTTACAAATATATCATGATTTAGTTAATTGTTTACTTTAAACTTGTATTGTTTATTTAAAATTGTTTAATTTTATAAAATAAAAATTATAATATTAAACAAAAATAATATATAAACTTATAATGTCACGCGACAACGTAATTGCGGTTGCAAAATATAAATATAAATATTATGTATTACCAAATCTAAATATGGAAAATCAATTTAATATAGATTATATTAAGCAAATGTTAGATTCAAAAAATTGCAAATTTACGCGTGACAGAGGAAAAGCATTAATTATTGGACATAATATTCAAAAAAAAATAAATACTGAATATGGTGTAAATGAAAAAAATATTTATTAAATTATTTATTAAGTGCTTTTTTGTGTCTTTGATTTACTTCTTTTACGTTCTGATTGAGTCTTTCTTAGTACTTTTGTATGTAATTGTCTATTATTTGGGAGTGGTTCTGATTTTGCTCGTGTTTCACTTCTTATTGAATATTTTGTTTTATTTTTTATTGTAGTTTTACATTGTGTACAATTTCTTGAAATTCTACTTCTTCTTCTTATACTATCTTGTAATAAGTTCGAATCAATATATAAACATAATAATACAGGTTTTACTTGTCTTCCATTACGTAGAATATTAGATTTAAGAAATTTTGTATATTGTTCAGATAACTTTGGTAATTCAAATTTTGAATTATATATTATAGTATATTGTTCTATAAATCTGTAATAAAATGTATGTTTAATTAATTTTGCGTCAATCCCGACATAATACATATCAAATACTGGCATAATTCTTTCTCTATCAGAATAATCTGCTTCTAAAGTTATATTACAATTAGATCCATCTTTAAAAATCACTGCTGCAGTATGATAAGGACATCCACTTTTTTCTGATTCTTGTAATAATTTATAATTATTTTCATGGTTATATAGTAATCTAGAAAGTAAGTAAGCTTCTCCTATATCTGGATTAATTTTACAGTATTCTTTTGTATCTAAAATTTGTGATAATACAATTTTAAAATTATTTGCATCACTCCACCCAATTTGTAATTTAGTATTTTTTTCTTTAAAAGCTGCTTTGGCTCCTTTTCCAGTAAATTTTTTATATTTTTTAAAATCATTATTTGTTTTATTTAATATACATAATTTTTCAGCGTATACAAGACAATCATTTTTTGTATTTCCATCATCTGAAATCAATGTAATATTATTTTTTTACTTAAATCTATATTAAATTTAATATATTTTATTTCATCAGAATTAATATAAAATGTTACTATTTCTTCTATATTTAGAAATTCAAAAAAACGAGGATTACTTCTAGTAACTTCTTTTATTCTATCTTTTTTTATAAAAATTTTATCATCTTCATTATCCTGCTTATTATCCTTATTATACTTTATTAAAAATACTCCATTTGGTGATTTTTTGTATTTAATACCATTTATTTTTATTATTTCCATTACTAATATATACAAATAAAATTGATTAATAAAATTGATTAATAAAATTATAAAATAGTAAATATAATAAATAGATCTTAAATTAATAATGGTTTTGCAAAATATTTTGAATAATTATGTTCCTTTGCGTTCTCAAATTGAGAATAATTGTAATGGAAAAGCAAAGATTGGATGTGTCGCGTTCTCGCCTAAGAAAAATCATCAGTGTGTTTTACGCGTTTGGCCATAACCAATACAATCTTAATAATAAAGCATGTGACCAAAATAAAGATAATATTCATGCTGAAGTGGATTGTGTGCAACGTCTTAAAAAATCTGAAAAAATTGCCCACATTAATTTGATAGTTTTTAGAACAAATAATAGTGGAAACAAATTAATGAATGCAAAACCATGTAAATGTTGTTTAAAAACAATTGATTTTACATTGAAACAAAAAAATTATAAACTAAAAAAATTATCTTATAGTGATGAAAATGGTAATATAATTAATCTCAATTAATCTCAATTAAATAAATTAAATTCAGTTTAATTAATATAAATACTTTTTTTTATATATATTAATTATGTATTTAACACCACTTATTAGAACAAATCGTGCAATAGCAGCCTCTTTAATATATCCTGACCATCCAATTCAAGCAATTGCTATAAGTGAATTATCAAGTGTAATTATACCAATTTTAAACCCAAAACTATTTCCACGTATATTGGGAACACTAATTGCAATGATGTATCAACCTAATTTTGCTCATTATTATATAAAAAAATATCATGAATTAAATACATTACATAATCAGGCTGAAATTTGTACTTTATTATTATTTGTTTTAACATTAAGTGTAAATTATATTTAACAAATCTAAGCACCACCATTTATTAATGTTTTTGATATAATTTGTGATGGTAATAACATCTCAGTAAGAAGAATATAACTATTATATCCAATACTTATTAATGGATTGAAGTAATGACAATTTAAAATAAAAGTAAAGACAGATATACTATAGATTGTACTTACAATTCCTGTTCCTATATTTTTGGTATATTTTGGTAAAATAAATGATATTATTGTAATAATCAAAAATACAATAAGATAAGTTTTAAGATTAATTAATAATTTAGGAAAAAAAATATTACTTCCTTGAACTAGTATTATCATAATAATCAATTTTGGTAAAAAAATTTTAATTAATTTTGATATATTAGCTCCTCTTAATTCAGAACATATTGATCTACATTTTTTAGGATATTTTCCTGCAACATATTGAAATCCTAACATCCATCTAACAGTATTTGGATCTCCAGATTCTTCTACTTTGTGATAAGTTTGAGTTCCTTTAAATAAAATACCATCTCCTACCGATAAAATTATTTTTTTATCTTTTTGATATTTATCTTTATATACAAAGGGAGGTATTATTCCATTGGCTTTGATTAGACATAATGTTCGATAGCAATTTTTTGGTTCAGTGTCATAATGCCATCTAAAGTTACTATCTTTGCCTTCATAACGTAGCAAAATACATCTAAAATCTGAATTAGCTAATTTTAATTTTTTTCCACAAATTTTTTCTAATTTTGGTTTTATTAATAATGCTATTTTTTCTAATTCTAATTGAATATGTTTATTAAAAGAACCATAGTAAAGAGAACTTCGTTTTGAATATTGACCACCAAGTAATGTTGATAATAACTTACTTTTATTATTTATTGCTTGTATATCAGGATAATCTATACTTAGTACTTTTGAAACTAATTCATTATTCAAGATACCATTTATTTTATATATAATAGGTTTTTTATGACAATTATAATTATTATTTTGAATATGATGAAGAATTCTGCGTTCATATCTTTCATTCCAAAGCATATTTATACCTAAAATATCAATTAAGATTAAAACTAATAAAGGAGTAATATTAATATTAATATTAAAATTTTTTATTAAATTACTAATTAATTCATAAATATTTAAAATATTACTATTATTATCATCTGAAAGTTGTTTATTTAATTCATTTAATTGATAATATAAATTATAATTCATATTATATAAACAACGTAATTTATATTTTAATTAATATTTATATTTTAATTAATATTAATTTAAATAAATTATACTAATTATAATAATGACATCGTGCCCGAGTGGTTAAGGGGACAGACTTGAAATCTGTTGTGCATAGCACGCGCGAGTTCAAATCTCGTCGATGTCGTTATTTTTTGACACCGTGGCCGAGCGGTTAAGGCGACGGACTGCTAATCCGTTTCCCAATGGGATCGCGAGTTCGAATCTCGTCGGTGTCGTTTTTTTTGGGGATGTAGATCAATTGGTAGATCGCTCGCTTTGCATGCGAGAGGTAGGCGGATCGAAGCCGCCCATCTCCATTTGCCTGATTAGCTCAGTGGTAGAGCGTCGCACTTGTAATGCGAAGGTCGGTGGTTCGAAACCGCCATCAGGCTTTTAATATTAAAGCACTTATATAGTGTCTAATATATTGGTTAAATGCCAACAATTTCTTTATATTTTTAAAAAATATAAAGAATTTTCTTGTAATATATATAAAATGGATACTAATTATAATAATGATCATTTAAGTGATGTATATTTAAAAAATATAGAAAATTATGTAGTAATTAATGAAGAAATGTATAAATCTATAGTATCAAGTATAGAATGTAATTATTTATTAATTTTATTTACTATGAGTTGTTTTGTAGGAATATTATGTAAAATAAAAAAACCAAAAAATGAATATGTTTTAATACAAGATATAAAACCAGTAAAAGGTGAAATAATAGAAAAAGTCTAATTTTTATATATTAAAAATAATGCAATACTATCTCCAATTGTAGATTTTAAAATTTCAATTAATGCTGAATATTTAATATTATTACTTTTAATATTAAATTTTTTATAACTATATTTTACATTTAAAACGTTTAGTGGAAATACTAAAAAATTAGCTATTAATGGTGATAAAAAATTATTATATTTTAAATTAGTAATATACAAGCTATAAAGAATACTATAAAATAATATTTCTCTCAAAAATGTGAAAAAAATAAAATATTTATATTTTGGTAAAACATTTAAACGATTATAATATTTTTGCATTTTTAAATAAATAACACTTGGAGTAATAATAAAACCTGTGAATATTCCACGCAATGGTTTATTTAATATAAAATTAGAATTAGTATAAATTATATTTTGAAATGCAAAAAGATTACACATTGCAAACATATATTTTAATTCATTAAAATTAACATTTATTGAAGTATTTGTTAATATTTTTGTTTGTAATATATCTATAGGAAGAGTAGATAATCCTCCACATGTAGCACAACTAACTTTATATAAATAAGGAACAATAAATTTCATATAATTGTATATAAAATTGTATATAAAATTGTATTTAATTTTAAATATTAATCATAAATCATAAATCATAAATCATAAATCATATATCATAAATCATATATCATAAATCATATATCATATATCATATATCATAAATATATCCACCGATATAATCATGCCATTCTAAATCATAAATAATATCTATATTATTATATATTTTTTTCATAATAAAATATAAAATTATTAAATAAATCATAATTTATAAATTATTTTCTTAATTTTATATTTTAATTTTTTATAATGTATGATGAACTATCCATACAACTATTGCAATAAGCATACTTCCAAAATTATCTAATATTTGTAAAATTTCTATTGATCCTTGTGCTAACCATGGCTGATCATGAATATATGCCCATTTAACACTTTCTGCAACACCTTCACTTACTTTTGTTGCAACATTATAATCTACTTCTGCTAATTTATTCATAGCAATAATTGTTAATGGTCTTGGTATATTAATTAAAAATGTCATAAAATATTATATTTAATTATAATATTTTATATTTATGTTTATTATTTATTAGTTTTAATATATGTTTCTTTACATAAACTTTTAATAATTCTATTATCAATTTCTTCACTCAATTTTCCAATAGTTGAAACCATATTACTAAAATCTTCTTGTTTTACATTATTATCTATAAAATCAGGATTATTAGTTTTCCAATTTTGTAGTGCATTATAATTCTTTCCTGATGATTTCTTAATTGCATTTTTTATTTTTTCTTTATTATCATCTTTTGTCCATTTATCTTGTTCTTTTATATATAATGTTTCTCTTTTAACATCTGTACAATGCATCGGACGTTCATATAAACTTAATTTATTCATATTTTCTACAATTGCATTACTAAGGCCCAATGCTAATCCATTCTTTTTTGTATAATCTAATTGTTCTAAACTGATTTCAATCGATTTTATAAAATCATTCATATTTAATGCATCTTTGCATTGCTCGTTTAAAAATATATTAATATTTAGTTTTTGATTATTATTTATATTATTATTATTATTTCCTACTTTTGGTATTAACTCACTTACTTGTGCTCTTAATTCACTATTTTCTTTTATTATAGTATTCTTTATTTCATTATTTTCATTTATTAATTTATATACCAAACTTTTCAATTCTTCGTTACTATTTTCATCTTTAATAAGAGGTAAAGTTATATCATTTGTATTATTTGTATTATTTGTATTATTTGTATTATTTGTATTATTTGTATTATTTGTATCATTTGTATTATTATTTGTAAAATTACATTTTTTTTTATGAACACTTAAACTCTGACGATATTTATAAGTTTTTCCACATTCACAAACGAATAATGTATTGTGACTTTTTTCATCAGTGTTTGTCAACATTTTGTGTTTACGTGTGTTTAAATGTCTTTCATATTTACTTTTATGTGACGTATTAAAGTTACATTTTTCACACATAAAAATAGTGTGACTTTTTTGTCCCAAATTTGTCAACATTTGTCAATATATATATGTTGACAAAAAAAGTCCCTAAATTCTTTTTTATAAAAAATATTTTTTCTTTTTAAAAACAAAAATATACTTTTTGCAGCATTTATGGTGTAAAGAGTAAGATTCCTTAATTTTCATTTTTCAATTTTTATAAAGGGTTATATATTTTAAAAATGGACATACTTTTTAATGTCCAATTCCAAAAAAATTGACAAATCATTTTTTAAAAAAAAAACACGCAAAAATACTCAAATATTTTTTGTTACCATTTGTCATAACAAATATTAATATATGATTTATGTGATTTTTTTTATTTTTCTGGACAAAAGTTTGTATTAATATAATTAAAAATGCATTCTATAAATATTTAAATTATTAATCATTTATAAAATTAATTATTATAAACGATGTTTGGTTTATTTTCATAATCACTATATAATATTGCTTTAGAAGTTGGTTTATCCAATTCTAATAACATTTTCAAAGCTTCTAGTCTTTTCTCTCTAGGATTTTGTTTTGGATTCTTTTTTTGTAATATTCTTGATATTTGTTTCCAACGCCATTCAAATTTTAAAGCTTCATTATAAGTTGGAAAATTTTCAACATAACACACATAAGACCAAACTTCTCCATTTATAACTTTATTAGATGTTGCTGTCGCACCACCTTTAATTTCTTTATTGTGTTGCCTTATACGTCTTTCTAAATTTACTGTTGCACCAATATAAGTTGATCCGTGAGTAGATTCTATAAAATATACATAAGACATATTTATAATAATACTATTTTATTATAAAATTGAAATACTTAAAAATAATTTTATTATTTATTATAACTAAATAAATAATAATATTATGACCACTTTAAATGCTTTACAAAGCTTGGTCTTTGAAAAATATAAAAATGGTGAAAATGTATTTTTAACTGGTCCAGGTGGTTCGGGTAAATCATTTTTAATAAAAACTATTGTACAAGAGGCATTAGAAAATGATGACAAAATTCAAGTATGTGCTTTAACTGGTTGTGCAAGTATTTTATTAAATTGCAAAGCAACAACTTTACATCGTTTTGCAGGATTTGGATTAGCAAATAAATCTATTGAAGCTATTTTGGAAGAGCTTTTTACTAAAAAAAGGTATAAATTGAAAAATTGGTATAATTTAAAATGTTTAATTATTGATGAAGTTAGTATGATGTCATTAAAATTGCTACTTATTTTAGATGCTATTGCAAGAAAAGTATATCGAAAACCAGATGTACCTTTTGGTAATTTACAAGTTATATTTTCAGGAGATTTTTATCAATTACCTCCAGTTAAATCAAATGATGAGGAAAAAGAAGCATCTATGTTTTGTTTTGAGCATGAATTATGGAATCAACTTTTTGCAAAAGAAAATCAAATAGTTTTAACAAGTATTTTTAGACAAGAAGAACAAGATTTTTTAAAGATTTTAAAATATGTAAGACAAGGTAGAATTAGTCATTCAACAAAAGCGTTATTAGAATCACGAATTTTTAAAAAAGAAGAATTAGAAACAATAAGAAAAAATAAGGTATTAACAATTATTAATCCATTTAAAAGAGATTCAGATTTTATTAATGCAAAATCATATAGTGAGTTGCCAAAAGATGCTGAAAAACATATTTATAATATAAAATATTTGAAAAATAGTTCTAAAAAAAAAACAGAAGCATTAGAAGATAGTTTAAATGATTTATTAATAGCATCAAATAGTTCTTTAAAGCATGATTATGAATTTTTGGCAAATAATATTATGGCTGAACAAACTTTAGAATTAAAAATAGGTACACATGTAATGTGTATTGCAAATATTGATTTGGATAGTGTAAATCAAATAGCAAATGGAAGTCAAGGATTAATAATTGGTTTTGAAAATGGTTTGCCATTAGTGAAATTTAATAATATTAGTGAGCCTATTATTATAGGTTATTACAATTGGAATTCTGAAACTAATAAAAGTGTTTGTGTATCTCAAATTCCATTAATTTATGCATGGGCAATAACAATTCATAAAGCACAAGGCGTAACATTAGATGGTGCAATAATGGATATTGGAAAAAATATATTTGAATATGGTCAAACTTATGTGGCACTTTCGCGTGTAAAATCGTTAGAAGGTTTATTTTTGACAAGTTTTGATTATACTAAAATAATGGCAAATCCAAAGGTGAAGAAGTTTTATGAAAATTAAAAAAATAATAAAAAATAACAAAAATTATTTTTTTACTATTTTTTAGAATCAACTATTTAAATTAATGATCTAAAAACATCACTAGCAATATGTAAATAAAAATTTTAACATAATCTTTCAAAAAATATAGATATACAGTAATCTCCGATACTGCGCAGGCAACGGAAAGCGGGACCAAGTACAATACAAACTTCGGCGGCTCGTCGGCGGGGCGGCGGGTCGAGGAGGAGCACTTAAGTGCTGGAAGTAAAAAAATAAAAACAAAAAGAAGAAGAAATACAAAAAGAAGACCAACAAAAAGAAGAAGACCAACAAAAAGAAGAAGATCAACAAAAAGAAGAAGACCAACAAAAAGAAGAAAACCAACAAAAAAGAGAAGATGAGTTAATTCTTTAATTTTATTTTGATTATTACATAAATAAAATTAAAAATATAAAAAGATTTTAATAATTGTGAGAGAAAACCTAACTTCGTTCAATAAATTCTCAAAATATCAAAAATAAATATAAGTTTTCAATAACTTATCTCAAGTCTGAAATAAAATCAAACCGAAATTAGCGAGACCATAAATAAAAATACATAAAATATTTGTTATGTAATAAGATAATAAATATTTTATAAGCATAAGAAATAATTATATAAAAATTTGTTAAATATTTTTACTAAAAATAATATTTTTTATTATGTAAAATACTAAGAAATAATTTTAAATTAAAATTTGAGAGAAATATAGCAAAAAAACATTTAAAAATAATTTTATAAATAATATAATGACTAGTTGTAGTATATGTTATCATGAATTTTATGATTAAGATGATAAAGATAAAGATTATTATGATGATGAACTAGATATAAATCTTAGTCTTGAATGTGAAACAGAAAATTGCGAATGTATAATTTGTCATAAATGTGAACTAAAATTATTAAGTGATCCAAAAATAGATGATGAGTATTTAAAATGTCCTATGTGTAGACAAACTTACTGGAAAAATTATTTTAATACAATGGTATTACAAAATATAAGATGGGAATGGCGTGAGAAAACAAAAAAAAAATTAAATTGGAAAATAGAATACTTAAGAGAACAAAAAGAGAATATAACTAAAGAACTTCAGGAATCATTAGAAAAATTAGCAATTTATGATTAAAATTCGCATTCTAAAAATTTAATAAATATTTAGAATACGATTTAGAGAGAAAATATCAAATTAATGTAAAATGTCAATAAACATAACAAATAAGCAAATTCTCTCATTTTTTGAGCAACATCCTACATTAAATCCTGAAATAACAATATTAAAATTTATAAATATAATGGAGTCTTTGCAAGAAAATATGAATAAAACATTAAATAATAGTACAGTTTTAGAAATTTTAGATTCTATAAATTCATTAAAGAGAGATAATGAATCAAATCTCTCAAAATATATGTTAGAAATTAAGCGTGGATTAAATGAAGATATAAGAATGATAATGTCTAATAGTATAA
>Ga0181417_1000083_pt1 | contig 28567 bp, 26 predicted proteins | sample 40SPOviralmetaG_FD_130142 | JGI IMG/M metagenome (GOLD analysis project Ga0181417, IMG submission 130142) | Marine viral communities from the oligotrophic San Pedro Time Series (SPOT) site, San Pedro Channel, CA, USA - 40 SPOT_SRF_2013-02-13 | ecosystem: Environmental > Aquatic > Marine > Strait...
CTGGCATTCCGCCTGGCATTCCGCCTGGCATTCCGCCTGGCATTCCGCCTGGCATTCCGCCTGGCATTCCGCCTGGCATTCCGCCTGGCATTCCGCCTGGCATTCCGCCTGGCATTCCACTACTTAATTTACTAATTAATTCTTTACAAACTTCTTCTACCTCATTTTTCTTATCATCATATTCATCTTTAGATGCTAATTGATTACCTTCTAGCCATTTAAGTGCATCTTCAATAGTAGATTTAACATTATCTCGGTCTTCATCACCAATCATATCTTTAGTTTTTTCATCATCCAGCATACTTTTCATTTGGAAAAGATATCCTTCAAGACTATTTTTTGAAGCAATACGTTCTTTAAATTCTTCATCTTCTTTAGCATATGATTCTGCATCTTGTGTCATTTTCTCAATTTCTTCTTTTGAAAGTCTAGATTTGTCATTGGTAATTTCTACTTTACTACTTTTACCAGTAGATTTTTCTTCAGCAGTAACATTTAAAATACCATTAGAATCAATATCAAAAGCGACTTCAATCTGAGGGACACCTCTTGGCATTGGCGGAATTTCACTCAGCGTGAATTCGCCAAGTTTATTATTATCTTTAGTACGAGCACGTTCTCCTTCAAATACTTGAATTGTTACCGCAGGCTGATTATCAGCATAAGTTGAAAAAGTCTGGGATTTTTTAGTTGGGACTGTACTATTTCTTGGAATCAGAACCGTCATTACTTCACCAGAAGTTTCTAGTCCTAGTGATAGTGGTGTTACATCGAGTAGTAATAGATCGTCTATTTTAGAACTTTTATTACCAGATAAAATAGATGCTTGTACGGCAGCACCATATGCAACTGCCTCATCTGGATTAATAGATTTTGAAGGTTCTTTACCATTGAAGAAATCACTAAGTAACTGTTGAACTTTAGGAATTCGTGTAGAACCACCAACTAAAACAACTTCATCTATCTGAGTTTTTGACATTTTTGCATCTTTTAATACCTTTTCAACTGGTATCATTGTTGCTCTAAAAAGATCCATACATAATTCTTCAAAACGAGCTCGTGTAATAGAAGAGAAGAAATCTTTACCATCAGCCAGTGAATCTATTTCAATAGATGCTTGTGTAGAAGATGATAAGGAGCGTTTAGCACGTTCGCAAGCGGTTCTTAGACGACGCATAGCTCTAGCATTATCACTAATATCAATCTTTGACTGGCGTTTAAATTCTCTAACAAAATGTGAAACTAGACGATTATCAAAATCTTCTCCACCCAGATGTGTATCGCCTGCAGTTGCTTTTACTTCAAAAATTCCTTCTTCTAGTGTAAGTAGCGAAACATCAAAAGTACCACCACCTAAATCAAAAATAAGAATATTTTTTTCTTGATCACTCATCCTATCGAGCCCATATGCAATAGCTGCAGCAGTAGGTTCATTAATAATTCTTAGAACATTAAGGCCTGCAATGCTACCTGCATCTTTTGTAGCAGAACGCTGTGCATCATTAAAATATGCAGGAACTGTAATAACAGCATCAGTTACAGGTTCCCCTAGATAAGCTTCGGCAACTTCTTTCATTTTAACTAAAACCATTGATGATATTTCTTCAGGTAAAAATTGTTTTTGTTCACCTTTAAAATCAACCTCAATAATAGGTTTGTCACCATCTTTTGGAACAACTTTAAATGGAAAATGTTTAAGATCTGATTGAGTAGCCTGATCAGAAAATTTACGACCAACAAGTCGCTTAGCATCAAATATAGTATTTTTTGGATTTGCGGCAGCTTGATTTTTTGCTGAATCACCAATCATACGTTCTGTATCAGTAAATGCAACATATGATGGAGTTGTTCGATTACCTTGATCATTTGCAATAATTTCAACTCGATCGTTTTGCCATACTCCTACACAGGAGTATGTTGTGCCTAGGTCAATACCTATTGCGGTTCTTTTCTTATCCTCTGGCATATTAATTTTTTAAATACATTTAGCTTTAAATATATTTAAAATATTATTATAGACTATTACTTTTGCGCGTTTTTTTTATATCAAACCTATGTTTTTTGTCAAATACTATTAATTCATCTAATTTGACATATATATTATTAAAATAATAAATTGAAAATAATATATATGGAAAATATTATTGTTAGCAAATAATAATGATTCCAACACATCCTAATTATCCTAAACGGTTGTTAAATAATCGTTTATATAAAGCATCACATCAAGATAAAGAATTTTTAGAAAAAATATACAACAAAATTAAACCATATTTTACAGACTCTTCTGTAAAAAAAAATGAAGGTATTTGGGCAGATAGTCAGTGTGTGTCTATTAACGAACTAAAACAACGTAAAGTCTGGCGTAATAATAAGTTAGTTACATTAGAAGATGCAGAAATTTTATTTTATGATGATAAACCATTAACTCCAATATATACTGGACTAGGTGGTCGAGGACTATTAGGTAGATTTGGTCCAAATCATGCAGCGGACCCAATTGTTACTAGGTATAATCCTGATACTTGCGATTTAGAATTTGTCGCAGGATTACGATCGGATACAGATCCTCCTTTATGGTGTATTCCAGGTGGTATGGTAGACCCAGGTGAATCAGTTTCAATTACATTACGAAGAGAATTTAAAGAAGAAGTTGCCAGTAAATGCGATGAAAATATTTTAAATAAAATTTTTAAAAATGGAACTGTTTTATACTCAGGACCAACATATGGTGATCCTAGAACAACCGATGAAGCATGGATTGAAACATATGTCGTACATTATCATATAGATGATATACTAGCAAAACAGCTTACTCTAACTTCACAAGATGGTGAAAATCGAAAAGTTGAGTGGATTAGTTGTAATAGCCCAAACTTATATGGTGATCATAAGCAGTTTATTGAATTAGCAAAAAAAAATCAAAAATATAGAGAATTAAAAAATAATACTCTATTACTATTTAGTATATTAGTTAGTATAATTTTAACAATATCTCTAGGATACTACATTAAATAATTATTATTTATTAACTAAGTCAATTGCATACAATATAACTTTTTCTTGATCAGTTAACTTTTGAAATATTAAATTTTCATCAAGATTAATTTGAAAAAATCTGTTCATTTTATTTTTCATCACTAATGTAACATAGTCTTCCATTTTTATTTCACATAATATACCTCCATTTGTTAATTTTATATCATGTGGATTAATAATATTAATCCAACGAATATATCTTCCTTCAACTAGATCAGGTAGTTCATCAATATATTGATAGTCTTTTAATTGTTTTAGTAAAGTATCTTTTTCTCGTTTGTTTAAATAGAGATCAGATATTATATCTTGTTTATTTTTATTTATAGTATTAAAAGTTAATTTAGATATATTTTTATTACACTCATTTGTTAGTGACTTTTCTAAAAATAACATGTCTGCTTCATTCATTATTATTATATAATATCATTTTAATTTAAATAATATTATATTAATATTATTAATGAGACTAATTATTGATAATAGAGAACCAAAAGAAATTATTACTATATTAGATTCAAGAATAGAAAATATAAGTTTGGAAAATTTAGAATTAGGAGATTATGTTATACAAAATAGTGATAATGAACCGGTAATGATATTTGAGAGAAAATCACTAAGTGACTTAATTGCAAGTATAAAGGATGGAAGATATAATGAACAGTCTTTAAGATTATCTGAATGTCCAGTAAATAACCGTAATATATATTACATTATAGAGGGAAATACAATGAATTTTTGTAATAGACAAAATGAAACAAATCAAAAAATGTTGTTTTCTTCTATGTTATCAATATCATCAAAAAAAGGTTTCTCTCTTCTTAACACTAGTGGATTTATAGAAACAGCTGAATTTATTATAAGATTTTATAATAAAGTATCTAGCGAGAAACCTATACAACAAGAACTGTTAGAAAATACTGAAATTAAATATAGTAATGTAATCAAAACAACTAAAAAGGCAAATATAACTAAAAATAATATAAATGAAATAATGATATCACAAATACCAGGGATCAGTTCGGTAGTAGCAGGTGCAATAATGGAAAAATATGGTGATATTTTTAATTTAATAAATAGTTTAAAAAATGATCCAAACTGTTTGGATAATTTTAAAATTAGTTCAAATAATAAAGAGCGAAAAATAGGTAAAAATATAATAAATGGATTAAAAGAATATTTATTATAATTTTTTTCAATAGTAATTATATAAATGGATTATATTAAAAAAAATTGTACTTTAATACTTTTACTATTATTAGTTTTAGTAATAATCATTAGTCTATTTACTGGATGTAAATGTAATGAAGGATATCAAAATTTAATTGAAGGTCATTCTAATCATGGTGAAAAATATTTAAAAAAATTAAAAGAACAAAATGATGAACAGATAAAAAAAGTAGTTGATCAGATTAATTCAACCGATGATGCAACCTCTAAATTAGCAACTTTACAAAAATTAACTACTGCAGATAGTGCCATAACTGCTGCATTAAAAGCTAGTGGAGGAGAAAGTATTAGTAGCTTATTAGGCGATGACGATGACGATGACGATGATGATGATGATGACGATGATGATGGAATTTTTGGTGGAGTTCTTTAATCAGGAATATATATTTTAACTTCATCATCTTTATAATCACCTGCTTGAACTTTTTTTTCAGTGTATTCTGCACCACCCCAATTTTTATCCATTGGGTTTGGGCTAACGCCTCCTGGATCCGCATGATACATTTTATCTAAAGGAGTTTTCAATCCAACATTTTGATCTTGTGGATCAAATCCTGGATATAAATTTTTATTAAATGGTGGGTGATTTCGTGTAGCATCTAATAATAGTGAACGATTGTTATTATTATAAAGATCTATACCAGAAATAATTGGTGTTCCACCAGCTTTTTCAAAAGGAGATTGTCTATTAATATAGACTAAATTACCTTGAATATCATAAGAATTTTGTAAGTAGAGCACAGGACATTTTATACCTTCATGGCGTTGCCATTTTAAATATTCTACATATTCTTCTAAATTATTAAATCTAATAGGATTTCTACCTGGAATTTTTGCGACTTTATTATTAATTAAATATAGATGTTTACCTTTTTGTATTAAGAGATCAGGACAGTCATTATTTGAAAACTCTTCTTTTATTTCAGTATGTATTGGTTTATGCATAATAGAAAATATAGATAATACTACAATTAAACTTAATATAGTTATTACAATTGGGTAATTCATATATATATTCTGTAAATAAATTTATTTATAGAATATATATGGTAAACGTAAAAAAAATTGGTGGTCAAGGTGCTGAAACTTTTATTAAAAATTTTAAACCAAATTGTTTAATTGTAGTTACACATCCTGGTTGTGGTCATTGTCGAATGTTAAAACCTACTTTAGATAAAGTGTATACAGATATGAAAAAGATGTATACAGGAGATGCAGAAATATTTGATTTACATGGAGATGCTGCACAAATAGCAAAATCTAGTATCCCTGCATTGGAAAAAGTAGATGGATATCCTACACTACTAATAACACGAGAAAGCAAGACAAATCCTATTGTATATAGTGGTGATAGAAGTAAAGAAGACATAATAAAATTTATGACAAAAAATTTAAATATCAAAAAAAATACTAGATTAAATAAAACAAAAAAACCAAAAAAAATAAAAAAGCGTGGTAAGAAATCACGTAAGAAAAATTAATTAGTTAACTGTATTATTTAATTCTATTTTAAATAAAAAAATTGAATTAAATATAATGTATTAAATAATAGTAATATGTCTCAATGGCAGTTCAAACTATTTGAATTTGATATAAGAGAAGAATTAGAAACAGAAAAAAATGATTTTGTCCCTGGTGCAGATACCAAACAATTTATTATTCAAATGTATGGTATTGATGAGCATGGTAAAACCGCTAGTATATTTGTTAAAGGGTTTAAACCATTCTTTTATGTAAAAGTATCTGATGATTGGGATAATAGTAATGTATCGGAGTTTGTTGCATTTTTAAGAAAAGAGATGGGATCATATTTTGGTGATTCATTAATCAGTGCAAAAATAGTTAAACGACACAAATTTTATGAATTTGATAATAAAAAGTTATATAAATTTGTACAATTAAAATTTACAAGCATAGGATCATTTAATAAATGTAAAAACTTGTGGTATAGTGAAACTAAATATGGTGAGGATCGTAAATTAAAAGAAAATGGTTTAGAATTTTTAGATACACAAACAATGCTGTATGAAGCGCAAATTCCACCATTATTAAGACTATTTCATATTAGAGAAATTAAACCATCTGGTTGGATAGCACTAAAAAATGGACATTATAGTGAAAATAGAAAACGATTGACAACTTGTGATTATGAATTTACAGTAAATTATAAAAATATTTATCCTGTAAATGATAAAAGATTAGAAAAAATTTGCGTACCATTTAAAATTTTAAGTTTAGATATTGAAGCATCTAGTAGTCATGGAGATTTTCCATTGGCAAGAAAAAATTATCTTAAACTAGCGACAAATATTATAGACTATTTAATAAATAATGATATTGAAAAATGTGACAAAGATCTATTATCAGAACTACTAAAAACAGGATTTAGTTATAGAAGTTATAAAGATATTGAAAAAGTATATCTAAAAAAAAGTATAACAGAAGAAGAATTAGATAATCTAATAAATAATTTAGTAGACATTAAACCAGGAAAAAAAGAAAATTTTATAGAAATAAAAGATGATGAAGAGAGTGATAGTAGTGATGTAGAAAATAATGGAATAGTAGAAGAGGTTACTGCAAAAAAACGTCAGAAGACTACTGGAACAAAAAATAAAGATAGTAATATTTTAGAAATTATAAATGATGTAACTTGTAATAGAAATACACGAATTTTAGAATTAGCAAAATGTTTTGGACAACATAATCCAAATAGAGATAATAAATGGGAGGGTAAATTTCCTGAATTAGAAGGTGACCAAGTAACTATTATTGGTTCAACATTAAGACGTAATGGTGAAGATAAACCATATTTAAAACATGCTATAGTAGTTAATGATTGTAATAGTATAGATAATATATTGATAGAAAGTTATAAAACAGAAAAAGAAGCATTATTAGCTTGGACAGATTTTGTTCAACGCGAAAATCCAGATATTATTATAGGATATAATCATCATGGATGGGATGAAGGATTTATGTATGATCGTAGTCTAGAATTAGGTTGCATGACCCAATTTAGTAAATTGTCTAGATATAAAAATGAAAAATGTTTTAAAGAAATTTTTCAAGGAAAAAATAAACCTAAAAGAATAGCAATTGAAGAGAGTAGTACAAAACTAGCTAGTGGTCAATTTGATCTAAGATATTTTAAAATGTCAGGTAGATTACAGATTGATTTCTTGAATTTATTTAGAAGAGAAGAGCAGCTTCCAAGTTATAAATTAGATTATGTAGCAGGACATTTTATTGGCGATACTATAAAAGATATACAATATGATGAAGATTATACAATTTTATTTAGTAAAAACTTAACAGGATTAAATGTAAATGATTATATTGTAATTCAAGAGATTGGTTATTCAACTGATCAATATGCAAATGGTAAAAAATTTAAAGTTTTAGATATAAAAGATGATATTATAATTTTAGATGAAAAAATTAGACCTGATAGAAGTAAAGTATTAAGATGGTGTCTAGGTAAAGATGATGTAGGTCCACAAGACATTTTTAGATTAACAAATGAAGGCCCAGAAGGCAGAGCTATAGTAACAAAATATTGTATTAAGGATTGTGATCTAGTTCATGATTTAATGCGTAAAAATGATACAATGACCTCATATGATGAAATGTCGAATCTATGTTGGGTACCTAAAAGTTTCTTAGTTACTAGAGGGCAAGGTATTAAATTAACTTCATATGTTGCTCAAAAATGTCGAGAAAAAAATACATTAATGCCTGTAATTAACAAAGGTCTTGATGATGAAGGTTATGAAGGTGCTATAGTTCTAGAACCAAAATGTAACTTATATCTTAAGAAACCGGTTGCTTGTGTTGATTATAGTTCTTTATATCCATCGTCAATTATTAGTGAAAATATTTCACATGATAGTAAAGTATGGACTAAAGAATATGATTTAGATGGTAATTTGTTAAATGAAACTGGAGAAAAAGACAAAGAAGGTAAATATATATATGATGAACTTCCAGAATACGAGTATATTAATATTACTTATGATACATTTAAATGGATAAGAAAAACTCCGAAAGCTGCTGCAACTAAAGTAAAATCAGGTTATAAAACTTGTCGATATGTTCAATTTCAAAATAATGAAAAGGCTATTCTTCCCTCAATTTTAGATGAATTATTAGGAGCTAGAAAATCTACTAAACGACAAATGAAAAATGAAACCGATCCATTTATGCAAAATGTATTAGACAAAAGACAATTATCTATTAAAATTACAGCAAATTCTCTATATGGTCAGGCTGGAGCAAAAACTAGTACATTTTATGATAAAGATATTGCAGCAAGTACAACAGCAACTGGTAGAAAATTATTAATTTATGCCAAAGAACTAATAGAAGCGTGTTATGATAACACAATTGAAGAAACAGAAAACTATGGAAAAGTTATGTGTAAAGGTGAATATATTTATGGCGATACGGATAGTGTATTCTTTACATTTAATTTAAAAGATCTAGATGGTAAAGAGATTATTGGTAAAAAAGCTTTAGAGATAACTATTGAATTAGCAAAAAAAGCTGGATGGTTGGCAACTATGTTTTTAAAAAATCCACATGATCTAGAATATGAGAAAACATTTATACCGTTTTGTCTATTATCAAAAAAACGTTATGTTGGAATATTATATGAAGAAGACCCTAATAAAGGTAAGCGAAAAGAAATGGGATTAGTTTTAAAACGTAGAGATAACTGTGCACAGGTGAAAGATGTATATGGTGGTGCAATTGATATTCTTATGAAAGATCAAGTAGTCCATAAAGCAGTCGATTTTGTAAAACATAATTTACAAGATGTTATTGATGAAAAAATATCACAACAAAAATTAATTATAACAAAATCTTTAAGATCATATTATAAAAATCCAAAACAAATAGCACATAATGTATTGGCCATTCGAATTGGTGAACGAGATCCTGGTAATAAACCTAAACCAGGTGATAGAATGGAATTTATCTATATTAAAAATAGTGATAAAAAAGCATTACAAGGCGATAAGATTGAAACCCCATTATTTATAAATGAAAATAATATTAAAATTGATTATGGATTTTATATTACAAATCAGATAATGAAACCACTGCAACAGTTATTTGCATTAGTATTAGAAGATATGGAAGATTTTGTAACAAAACGAGGTATTTCAATGAAAAGTTGGAAAGCCGAAATTGATAAATTACATGAAAAGTGGACAGATCCTGAAAAATTTAATAAAAAATATGAAGAACTAAGATGTAAAGAGGTAAAGAGTATATTATTTGATCCATATATTAAATTGTTAAACTAATATATATATGTTTATTAATAAGATAGAAGAATATGCTGAAACACATTCAAAAATAACTGGATTTTTAGCAACTATTATTGGTATTATAAGTTTTTTACCAGTCATATATGTCGTATATAAAACAAAAAAAACACTTAATTTTCCATATCGTACATTAATATTAGCATTATTATCAAATTTATTATGGATATATTATTCTGTTGTAAAATATCCAGAAATAGATTTTCAAATAGCATTTATGGGTACTTTATATTTTTTTATTTATCTTTTTATTTTACAGACAAAATTTTTTTATTAAATAAAAAAAATAATATAATAAAAAGATTTACTTATAAATAGTAATAATGATAAAGTTGTTTATAGTTAGCCTAATTTTTAGTATATGTCAAGGATTTAATCTCTGTGTAGTAGGAGGTAATAGTGGTTTGGGTAGAGAGATTATTTTTCAAGGTATAAATGCTAATAAAAAAATATTAGCACTGAGTAATAGTTCAGATAAGATTCAATATCCGTATAGAGGAGGGGGATTAGATTTAAAATCTACTAATACTTTTATAAATAGTAATAATTTAAAAGTAGATACATATAATAATTTTAATAAATATAGTTTTGAAAATATAGTTTTTACACTAGGGGGTCAACCATTTACTAATGATTATTCGGATCAAGTTACGGATGATATTATATCAAATATTGATAATAAATTAAATGGAATAATATTAGTAAGTGCTTATGGCGTAGGGGAATCTTTAAAAAATTCAAATATTGGTATAAAAATAATGGATAATTTATATCTACGAGATACATATAGAGCTAAAAATAGTCAAGAAAAAATAATTAAAAAATATTGTAAAGAAAATAATATAAATATATTTATTTTAAGACCAAAAGCTTTATCTTATGGACAAAATATGTATTCAATTCAATCTCGACAAACATTAGCAAGAGAGATATTAGAATATTTATATATTATTTGAGTAGTATAAATTATTAATTACATTATTCATATTATTTAAAGAATTTATTTGTGTATAATTCCAAATATTATTATAATTTGGATAAAATTTAGTATAAATTTTATAACAGACTGTTAATATTTTTTGTGAACATTCATTATAAATATAAGTATTATTATTATTTACTTGATAATTAAAATGAGATACTATTTGTAGAATTTTTTTTGTCCACCATTCTCTATCTTCATTGCCTGATAATACTCTATTACAATAGTTAAGAGTACTTAATACGGTTGAATCTGTAATATTCATATATGGATTAAAATTATATATAACATCTTGTGATGCTACTATTCTAGAAATCAAATTTATAGCAATCACTTTTCTAGCAATGTGATTATACCAACTATTTATAATAACATCACATGCACTATTTTGCCTATGTCTATGAATATACATTGATAAGTCAAACGGAATTGCTGGAAATTTGTAAAAGCTGTTCATTATTATCTATTTATAACTAGATAAATAGATAATTTTAAATTTTTCAATTTTATTGTCTACCTGATAAACCTAATTCTATTTGAATATTTCCAGAAAAATCACTATCACGATATAATTCATTTGAAATAAGGTTTGCTAATTCAAGTGCAAATGAGCTAGGATAATTTGGATAGCTATTATTGTTATTAGTACCATTATCTAAATCATTATCATCATTATCATCATCATTGTCATTATCATAGTTATCATTATCATAGTTATTATTATCATAATTATTATCATGATAATTATCATGATTGTTATTATCATTCTCTTCATTATTATTGCTTAAATTTGGAGTCACTTGCTCTGTAATATTATGTCTACACATTGGACAAGCGTTATTTCTTGATAACCATGTAAGTAGTGCCTGTGGATCAAAAATATGATTACAACTATTAATTTTTAAAACAATATCTGTTGGTGTAAACTCTCTTTGCGTTATAGGACATGTATCATTTGTATTATTGCTTATGTCATTGTAAATACAATAAGAAACATTATTTATTAAATCATTTATAGTAGGAGCAGCTGGACGTGCATTTCGGAAAATACTAGGTATAAATATTGTATCATTAATGTTAATTGGCGCGTGTCTACTTAATGGACTAGGTCGATATATGTATGACCGTGCAGATTGGTATTGTGAATTAGTAAAAGGACTACTATAAGCAGTATTTCTAGCATTCGTAAAATTATGTTGATTTATTAAGTTATTATATGTAGTTTGTTGATTAGAGAGAAGTAATACTGTATTATTTAATATTTGTGTAGTATTATTGATAAAATTAATATAATTTTGGTATAGTTCTTCTTGTGACATATTATTTGTATTGGAAAAAGTTCTATAGTATTGATTTCTAGAATGATTATCCATATTAATAAGTAATAAAAAAAATATGTTTAAATATATAGTTAATTATAATATAATGGCGGAAAATTTTAATCATTTCAAAGATTCAGGATTGACTGGTTTAGTTAATATAGGAAATACTTGTTATTTAAATTCTTGTTTACAATTATTATCTCATACGTATGAATTAAATATATTTTTACAAACAAATAAAAGAATACTAAATAATAATAATGAATCAAAAATTTATACAGAGTGGAATAATTTAAGAAATATGATGTGGAGCGAAAATTGTACTATAGCACCATATGGATTTGTTAAATCTGTTCAAGAAATAGCTAGAATAAAAGGATATGAAATGTTTACTGGATTTGCACAAAATGATGTATTCGAATTTTTATTATTTATTATAGATTGTTTACATGAAAGTTTAAAACGCGAAGTAGAAATGAAAATAAATGGTGTTGTAAAAAATAGTAAAGATATTTTAGCAAAAAAATGTTATGAAATGATGAAAAATATGTATAAACGTGAGTATTCTGAAATTTTAAATATTTTTTATGGAATTAGTGTAACTCAGATTAAAGATTATATTACTAATGAAGTATTAAGTGTTGCGCCTGAACCATTTTCTATATTATCATTATCTATTCCTAAACCAAATAATTGTTCTATATTTGATTGCTTAAATTATTATACTCAAAATGAATATTTAATAGATGATAATCAATGGTATAATGATAAAACTAATAAAAAACAAAACGCTATTAAAAATATAACATTTTGGAATTTACCAAATGTTTTAATTATAGAATTAAAGCGTTACAATAATAATCAGCAAAAAATTCATACTTTGGTAACAACTCCATTAACCGATTTAGATTTATCAGAATATGTAGCAGGATATGAATCTGAAAATTGTGTGTATGACTTATTTGGTACAGGAAATCATTCGGGAAGTGTTTATGGTGGTCATTATACAGCAAATATTAAAAATGCAAATGGCAAATGGTATTGTTTTAATGATACATTTATAAATGAGATAAGTGAAGATAGAATAATTACTGCACATACATATTGTCTTTTTTATAGAAAAAAAAATAAGGATTAATTATATATATAATATGAATGTAGAAATGGATTCTGTAACTGGAGTACCAACATTAAGTAATTATTTCAATAATCTTCCGTTAAATCCTATATTTATTGTTATTATAGTAATAGTAATTTTATCATATGTTTTATTATTTAGTTCTTTAGGAAGCTCAGCTAGCGACACTAGTCCAGCAGAGAGCAATGGTAATGGACGTGTACTAGGTATTATATTAGCAGCAGTATTTTTAGTTTTACTAATAATAAATGGATTTAACTATCTTTTAAATGTAGATATTATAACAACCATAAAAAATTTGTTTACAAATAATCCTGAAATAGATATAAATGTTCAAACACCTCTTGCCCCTGATGGACCTGAACCAGCTCCTGTACCGGAATTACCAGGAGAAGAAGTGTATCATATACCAGGAAATGTGTATACATATGAAGATTCTAAAGCATTATGTTCAGCATATGGTGGTAGATTAGCAAATATTAGAGAATTACAAGATGCGTATCAAAATGGTGGAGAATGGTGTAGCTATGGTTGGTCAGATAATCAAATGGCATTATTTCCTACACAATACAAACATTGGGAACGATTACAAAATATAAAAGGGCATGAAAATGATTGTGGAAGACCAGGAGTAAATGGAGGATATATAGATAATCCAAATGTAAGATTTGGAGTAAATTGTTATGGACATCGACCAAAAATAACACCATTAGAATCAGAAATAATGGAAGATACACCAGATTATCCTATAACTAGACAACAACAGAAATTTAATAAACGTGTAGAATATTGGAAAGAGCGAATAGCGGATATATTAATATCACCATTTAATCCAAATAACTGGAGTGAGTGAGAATAATATTAATAAATATTATTGTAATAAATTAATAATATTTATCTCTTGCGACGAGTCTTTTTTTCTCTCTTTACTCTATTTTTATTTCTAGTAGGTTTACTTCTACTTTTTTTAACACTATTATTTGGTTTATCAGGTTTCACTTCAACTAAATCTACTAATTTATCAAATACTTTTTGATCAAGACATTCATCTGTATCACGTACCTTAATATTTGTACACTTAATAGTATTTAGTTCATTCTTAATTAAACCCGGTGGTAAAATCAAATTATCAAATAATTTGTTTGATAAATGTGGGTAATGGGATTCTTTTAATACACTATTTAAATTTTTTGTGAAACTATTATTTGCCATTATATATAATATACTTTTAAATTTTTAACTACAAATACCATATCTTCTAATTTCTTTATTTGTTTTAATATTTCTTTTTTCTTTCATAAATGTTATTATTTCTTTAACAACTTCTTCATGATCTTCATCATCGTGGAAATATTCACATAATGCTTCACAAATAAATTTAAAAGTTAGTGCTTGTGGACAATTTGTTTCAACTAATCTAAGTTTTCCATCACCTATTTTAATAGTAGCATTTTCTAAATTATTTTCATTCATATATTCTAAAATATTTTCATTATATTGATCTTTTTCTATTTTTAACTGTTTTATAGCTAATTGTTTTTCTTTTATAGCATTATCACTTTGTATCCATTTTCTAATATTATCTTCAAATGACATTAATTTTATATATTAATGTCAGTTTAAATATTTATTATTTAAATTAATTAAAAAGGTCTGCCTTTAATACCTAATTTGTTAAATGATTGTCTTCTATTATTTCTATTATAAAATTTATCGCCTTTGTGAGTTACAAAATCTAATCGTCCTTTTCTAGTTTTTGATTTACTACCTTTTCGGTATCTTCGCTTTTTTCTTGATGCTAAAACACCTGCTAATAATCCAATTGGTACTAATTGAGATGACAAACCACCTTTTCTACGTTTTGTTTTACGTCCTCCTTTTTGTCCAGGTGGAGATGTCGGTGGAGATGTCGGTGGAGATGTCGGTGGAGATGTCGGTGGAGATGTAGGAGGAGATGTAGGAGGAGATGTAGGAGGAGATGTAGGAGGAGATGTAGGAGGAGATGTAGGAGGAGAATTATTATCTCCACCGACATCACTTACACTTGTTAACCAATTAGTAAGACCTTTACTTGTATTAGTAATACCTTTACTTTGAGTATAACCACCACTTAATGGTGTTCTAAAGTTAAAAGTACCTTTTCCACCGCGATGATGATGGCGATGATGTTTACATTTTTTGCTGTTAAAAACCTTACCGAAAAAACTACATTTTTTACCACCTTTTCTGGTTCTACGCAATGTCATTATATATTAATGTAATATAAATTATACTTTAGGATAGATTTTAGTTCTAATTAATAGAATAAATATTCCTAAATGTAAAAGAAAACTTATAAATACAAATACTAGAGAGAGATATATATAAGGATTAATTTCTACAAGTAAATTATTAATAATCGGCTGTATGATAGGATTAATTATATCTTTTATATTGTCTTTAATATCATCTCTCTGAAATAATGATATACATTCTGCTATAAATTTATCTTTCATTAATAGTATTTAACAAATAAATTTTTATATTTTTGCGTGTTAATAATTAGTATATTTTCTTTATTATCCTATAATGGATAATATAATTACACCAAATAGCAATTTTGATTTTAGCCAAATTTCTTTAGAAAATCCTGCGCCACTACAAGGAGGAAGTTTTTTTACAAAACTTAATTTTGGAAATAAAAGTTTACCATTGTACTTACAGTTACCAAAATGCTTTAGTAAAAATGGTATGATAAAAAATGCAGGAACAAAAAAAAGTTATATAGATTTGCAATTTAACTATTTTGAGAGTGATTTATTAAGCTGGATGGAAAATTTAGAAATTAGATGTCGTGAATTAATTTTTAGTAAAAAAGACTTATGGTTTCAATCTGAAATGCAAGAAGAAGATATTGAAAATATGTTTATTAATCCTATTAAACCATATAAATCAGGAAAATTTTTAATTATTCGAAGCCATATTCCTATGTCAAAACATATTAAACAAGAAGGGTGCTTAATTTATGATGAAAATGAAAGAACTTTAGATTCTTCTGTAATAAATGAATCAACTGAATTTATTCCACTAGTACACATAGAAGGAATTAAATTTTCATCGAAAAGTTTTCAAATTGAAATAAATGTTAGACAAATAATGATTATGAGTTTAGAAGATAACATAAAAAATAATTGTTTGATAAAAACAAAAAATCCTAATTCTGATAATTTAGAAAACGAAGGTGAAAAAACTTTAGAAACTTTAGAAAATAAACATTTAGAAAATAAAGAAGATATAGAAATAACGCCTGCAAATAATCATGATCTAGATATTGATAGTAATAATTTAGAAAAAATAGAAAAACAAGAAAAAGAAGAAATAACAAATAATAATACATTAGATAGCTTAAAAATTTCAGATATTACTCATATAAGTAATACAAAAGACAATTTAAATGAAATTAATTTAGATATTCAATCAATTGATGACACAGATAATATATCATTAAAAAAACCTAATGAAGTTTATTATGAAATATATAAAGCAGCATATGATAAAGCTAAACAGATAAAACGTGCAGCTATAGAAGCTCATCTAGAAGCCCAAAAAATAAAAATAAAATATAATTTGGATGATATCGTACATTCTAATGATGAATTTGATGATTTTTCTGAATTAGAAGATTAACCTTATGTATTTAGGAAAAATAATTATAAAATTTATAAAAATATTTTATTATACATTTTATATATATGAGTTTTACAACTGAAATTAACAGATTGCTGAAAAATCGTCAGCTTTGTATGATTCTAGCAATATTAGCATTCCTTGGTGTTGTGGTTTTTGTATATAATAACCAGAAAGGTTCACATGTTTCTACCATGAGTAACTCATACCATCATTCTGAATCTAATTCTGTACAATATTCAGGAGAATCATCTCCTGAAGCCCAAGGAAGTCCTGGTGTCCAACCAGCAATGCCTGCCGGATATAATTCAGTTCCAGGAACTGCCGATGGTATAAGAACAGTTACATCCGGAGTACCACAATCTTGCTTAAATCAGCAAGCAGCAAATCCATCTGAATTACTACCAAATGATCCTAACAGCGCATTTGCCATGGGTCAACCCGCCGGTCAAGGTGAATTAGCAAATATCAATCTTTTAAAAGCTGGTCAATTATCTGGAATTGATACCGTTGGCGGTACTCTTCGTAATGCTAATCTACAATTACGATCAGAACCACCAAATCCTAGATCACAAGTTAGCCCTTGGTTAAACAGTACTATTGAGCCAGATCTTATGCGTGTTCCTCTTGAACTTGGATGTGGTCACCAATAATTTTAATTATATCTTATTAATAATATAGTAATAATATATAATTATGACATTAAATATAGATGGACTTACAGTTATTATAATTTTATTAGTAGTAGTTATTTCTTATCGTATGTATAAAAATTCTGATATTTTTCAATTAACATGTGTAGTATCTGATGTAGATGGTAGAAAATATTGTGTAAGAGAAAGAGAGAAAATTGATGCAGCCGCTGATAGATTAGCAGCAGTTAATCAAAAGCTGGTTAAATTAGTAAGTTATTGTAATCAGAATCATCCTGATGATGAACGTTCTATAAGATTACAAAAAAAATTTAATCCAAAAAAACTTGTCGAAACTTTACCAACTAGTGAATATACAGCTTACAGTGAAAATAAAGGAGAAAAATTAGCATTTTGTCTTGATAAGAAAAAAAATAGTACTGATAATCTTATTGATATTAATACGTTAACTTATGTTGCAATTCATGAACTAGCTCATATATGCACACTTAGTATAGGACATACTCCAGAATTCTGGGATAACTTTAAATTTTTATTAGTTCAAGCAAAATCTGCTGGATTATATAATCCAGTTGATTATAAAAATCAACCAGGAGAATATTGTGGTATGCCTATTACTGACAATCCTTATTATGATAAATAATTAAATTAATTCTATAATTTTATCCATATATTGTTCTAGATTTGGTTGAACTAGTTTATTATAATCTATTTCTCTGTCTTTATTTCCATATGTTTGGGGTTGTAAACTATTTACTCTAATTGGATAAGGCCAATGTGATGTTGTACGTAATTCATTAAAGTATTTTAGTCGTTTTGTCTCCTGGCTTTTACTATTTTTTTTATTTACTTTTGGTAAATAACAAACATATTGAACAATTCTCTCTTCAGAACCAGGCGCCCCATATCTATTTTGATGAAACGTTCTTGAATCCCATAATACTAGTGCTCCTGCTGGTACTTCCAGTTCTCTTTTTTTTGTAGATATACTTTCAAGATATTCTTCGTTAATTAATTGCCAATTTTTTGAACCGGTAATATTACGCTCTTTAAAATATTGTTCGTGTAGTAAATGACTACCTTCATATACTACTAAGGTTCTTTCTCTATTACTTGTTAATGCTACAAATCCTTGATAACATTGTAATCCTTTACTATTTGGGGCTTGGTCTGTATGTGTCCAGATATTATCTACTTTACTGCACTGTTTTGAAATATAACAAGAACCATCAAATGAAACTACTAATTTATCTGTATTCCATATCTTTTTAAAAACATCTACTACTTTTGGATTAGTTCTAATTGCCCAAGCGTGTTCTTGATGTCCTACATTATGAAATTTATAAATGCCATGTGGATCAACTGTATTATGAATTTTATTATGATTTGGAATAGTAGATTGCCATTTATAAAATAATTGTTTAGCATTATCTACTTCTTCACTAGATAATATCTCTGGAATAACACAAAAACCTTTCGTTTCTAGTTCTTGTATAATATCCATATTTTTAATATATAAAAATATATATTATTTTTATTTCAATTTTATTGTTATATATATATGGGGAAAACTCATAAAAAAAGAACAATTAAATTTAGAAAAACTGGTGGCGTTGGAAATCCAACTATGCATCAACGCCTTGCAGCCGAACACGCAGGGACGGCTAAGAAAGAAATGGAAGCAAGAAACCGATTGTACAAAAAAGCGCGTGCAACTGCATCAATAGAACAAAAAGCTGCAGAAAAAAGAGCAAGAGATATGAAAACAATTTATAATGTAACTCAAAAAAAATTTGAGTATGAGGATCCCGGTAATGTAAAATATATATATCCTCCTATTAAGACTACTGAAAGTGGTCTGGCATCCTGGAGTGGACCTTATTCGCCGGGTTATGCAGTTCGTGAACCAAATATGCGCACATTTGGCATTAAAGACTGGGGGGCCGGAATGCTCGGTGCGAGCACTCTCTCGCCAAAAGAGTGGGCAACAATCTGGAAAACATCTAAACCTGGACTAGGTCGTCCTGCAATAGAACAACGCGTTGGACGAGGGTTATTTGGCGCCACCGACCAGCGCGTCGAGCTGATGTACGATATTAGAAATGATCCAAATATAGATCCAAACGATCCAATAAAGGCTGTTCCACCAAACTATCGTGTGCACGCAGGGCTGCCAGTGAGTCCAGTGTACGCGACAAGGGAAGCCTCCCAAAACTTAGATGATGATGAACGTATGGAAAAGATTGCAACAAAAATGCAAAAAGATTGGGATGATGATGAAAATATGCGAAGAATGACAATGGTACTCGTAAGATTATGGAAAACATGTCAAAATACAAGTTTAAGTAATTATGAGCGTCGTGTTATGTATAATAAGGCTAAACTACTAGTAGATAAAATGGTAAGTGAAAAAGGTGCAAATAAAACAAAAGAATATCTAAAAAATGCTCCAGGAGTAGTAATTCCTTACCCATTACCTCGTTTTGAACTATCATGTGGCATATCTCAATTAACAGATGATGAATTAGCAAAAGTGAAAAGACAATTAGCTTTCGCTGCATCTGAAGCCGCTTTTACAGGAGATGATCCATCGTCAATAAAACTAAAACGTGTTGGATCACCACAAAGTAATATAGACTATTTACGAAAGCAAGATGAGGATGAAGGATTTGTAGGAATTAGTGATCTAAGACGTGGTGGAAGATATAAAAAAAATAGAAAAACTATTAAACATAAAAAAAAACATAAATTAAGAAAATCAAAAAAAAAATATTAAATTCCTTTTACATAAAAAAAGCCAATATAAAAAAAAATTTAGTTTTTTTAAATATTTGTTTGGTATAAGATATTGTAAATATGAATAGTTATTACGATTTCCAGGCAGGTTTTTCTACTATTTTAAATTTATCTTTCCTTAAATTTAAAATATCTTTTTTTAACTTATCATTTAATTTAATAAGAGTAATAATTTCTTTATCACTACTTTGACATTGTTCTTTATATGTATCTATTTCTTCTTGTTGCCTTTCTAATTCTTGATTATAAAGACTATTTTCATTAGTTACTTCATTTAACTTTTCAGATAAATTTTTTATTTTATTGTCTTTTTTTACATTTTCACAAGTTAATTTATGAATATTAATTTTTAATTCTCTAATCTCTTTGCTCTGTTGATCTACAATTTGTTCAGCAGATATACAATGTCCATGTTTTTTAATATGTTCTTTTTGTTGAACAGTTTTCCAATTTTGATGTTTTTGACTATTAAAATGTGATTTGCACCATTGAGATGTAATAATATATTCACGATCCATACAAGGACACCTAATTTTTGCATTTTTTCCAAAATCTCTAACTAATTCTTGATGTGTCCTATCACGTAATTCATCTTCTTTTTCATCAAATTTTAGTGTATATTCTGGTGCTACAGTAACTATTTTAGTAGTCATACTGTAACTAATATAAATTTAAATTTATTATTCAATTTTATTATATAATAATAAATTGATTTTATTATTGTAGAATAAAATATTGTTAATATGTTAACACAAACTGAAGAAAAATATGTTAAAAATGTTTATGAAAATATTGCAGAGAGATTTAATCATACAAGAGCATATAAATGGAAATGGTTTGATCGATTTTTTGAAAATCTTAATAAAAATAGTCTTGTATATGATGTAGGTTGTGGAAGTGGACGAAATATGAATTATAATGGATTAAAGTTTATAGGAATTGATAATTGCGATAATTTTATAAAAATTTGTAAATCAAAAAATTTAGATGTAATTAATGCAAATGTTACTAACATTCCACTAGAAGATAATACCGCAGATGCTATTATATGTATAGCTATGTTTCATCAATTATCAAGTTATGAAAATAGAATTACTGCTTTACAAGAAATAAAACGGCTAATTAAACCAACTGGTAAAATAATAATATCTGTATGGTCTATAAAACAACCAGAAAAAACAAAAAAAAGTTTTGATAAGTATGGTGATAATATAGTATCATGGAATAATTATGGAACAATTTATGAACGTTATTATTATATTTTTAAAATAGATGAAATTAAAGATCTATTTGAAAAAACAAATTTAATATTATTAAATCACTTCTATGATTGTGGAAATGAAATATTTATATTAAAAAAATAATTATTTATAATTGATATACTAAATATGAAATATCGATATTCTCTAAACTTTTATCGGTTTTACTAATCACTTTTGCATTAATGATTTTAGGAAAAAAAGTATCACACTTGTATTGTTTATTAATAATAGTAGCATAAATTTTATCTACTTTTTTATTATCTAAAAATAAATTATATATTTGGCTACCACCAATAATCCAGACATCTTCATAGCTATTTTTTTTACAGAAATCCGTTAACTTTTGTAGTGTATTAAACGTTTTAATATAATTATTAAATGGAGTATTTTCTTCAATAACTAATTCTGAAGATAAAATCAAATTATCTCTCCCGACTAACATTTTAATAGGTAAACTATTCCATGTATTTTTACCCATAATGACTGCATTTTTTCCATTACCTCGTGTAAGTTTAGAAAACTGTTTAAGATCATCTGGTATGTGCCAAGGTAGTCTATTATTTATTCCAATACCTAGATTTACATCAAACGCTACTATTATATTGTACATGATATGTATATGTATATGTATATTTTTATATTTTTAAAATATTTGAAATAAAAAATTGATATTTGTGATGTATACTAATATACACACACAAAATGTCATCACATATGGAAGTTGATCAGCAACCTATCCATATTAATATTGCTCGATCTGGGCCGCAAGAAGAAAAATACAATCAATTTAAAGAATATCTTATACTAAATCATTTAGATTTGCAAAGAGAGAATAAGCTATTGAAAGACGAACTAACTGAACTAACTAAACAATTAAATGAAAAAGAAACAGAAGAAGATAAATATGATTCTAGAACAAGGTATTTTAGAAGTTTACTAACTAATTTAAATGAATTAAAAAATGGATACAAAGAAATTAGTAAAAAGAGGAATGATTTAGTAAATCAAACAAATAATAATTGGTTTACACTATATCAAGTAAATCGCAAATATAATATTCAATTAATTCTTTCAAATATACTATTTATGTTATTACAATATCTGTTTCAGTATTATAAGCCAAGTGTTATGAAATTAACTTTATATGTAATTGTAAATAGTTCATTTATATATTACTTTATAATTAAGTATATGGCATTTGATAAATATATTAAAATTCACAAGAAAGAGAGAAAACCATTAATTGATAAAAATCTAAAAGCGATAAAAGAAAAAGAAACTGAATTAGTAAAATTAGATGAATCTACACTATCATTAGAAAATTGGATATATGAAGTTTAAATAAATAAATATATAAAATAATATAAGATTATTCTATATATGGCACAAGAGATATTTAAAATATGTCATTTAAAAGATAATAAGATTTATAAAATAGATGTATTTAATGGGGATACTAAGCATATAGGAGAAAATATTAAAGAAACATATAAAAGTGATACATCAATTTTAAATGATTTTTTTGATGAGGATGAAATTAGAACTATTTTAGATAATAATATTGATGTTTTTTATCATAGTTTACTTATTTATATTGATGATACAATTGAAACTATAAAAAAGAAATTAATTAGTGTTAATGATATAGCATTTGAAGAAATATATTTTTTTTATACCTATACTAATCAGTTTACTTCATATCAAATATATAATGATTTAACACAAAATGATAAATTTCCATTAACAAAAAATTTGTTTATACAATTTTTATTAAATATTAATCAAGAAATACTACTAGATTCAATACCAGATAAAGCTGAATATAATTATAATGATATTCTAGAGTTAAAATTAGATGATAAAAATTTACAGATTAATGTTCCATTAGGACAGTCTATGTCATATTATACTAATCTTTATCCTTTTACTATAAATCCATTTGTAACTTTAGTTTTTAATGAAGATACGAAAATAATTAGTGATTTAATAAAAACTAATAATAAATCGTTATTATTATCAAACAATTTAAATAAAATTAATAAAAATATTATCTATTCTTGTTCAGCGACTGATGTTTTAGAATATACTAATAGAGAAGGCTTGTCTGAAATAGATGTAATTAAGCTATATTATCCCTATTTGTTAAAATTAGAAATATTGTCACAAAGTCTTCTTTTAGAAAAATCACCTATGTTAGTGTCTAAATCTAAAGAGATGATAGATGAAAATTTTGAGAGAAACAATAATAATATATCTCTTTTTTATGATATTTATAAAGATAAAACAAGTGATTTACAATATAATAACAAAGGCATTAGTAATTTAGAATTTGTTATTAAACCTAATATAGCATATACTATACCATTAGATATAATATTTAAAACACTTCATGCTGAAAAAACTATGCCATTAATTAAATTTAATCCTTCAAAAAAAATGGAGAATTTATATAGATTGTATGCTGATAAAATTTCTATCAAAGGCACTAAAATTCCATTTTTACCAAAGTCAAAAATTTTTAAATTTATGAAAACTATTGGTACTACTAAGAGTGTTACTTGCTATATTACACATGAATTTGAAGGTATAATTATTCCTATCTTTTGTAAATTTAATCCAGATACATCTATTACTATTAATTTTGAAATAGATAATCCATTAATGATTGAAACAATTGATAAAATAATTATAGATGCTGTTAATCCTATTATTAATATTGTTAAAGATAAATTAGAACAATCTGGATATCAAATTTCATTATTTACCGGATTAGATAAAGATAATGTTGAAATTACAAATTTAACATATGCTATCTCTCTCGACATAACACATAATATTAATATAAATAGTAATATTGGTTGTATATCTTCTATTTTTAATGTTGAACAATCTAATTTACGTAAAGGAATTTTTATGCGGTTTAAACGTATTAGTAATTTTTCAGAAATGGACAGTATAGAGGCTTTTATATTAGATTTTTATAATAAAGATGATGTTACTCCCGATGAAATAATTCAAGGTTTAGTTGAATATTTTAGTTTATCTGAGTCAGCAGCTAGATCTAGAGTAGCCGAAGTATTAAGATCAACTGAAGTAGTTAAAACATTATATAAAACTAAACAGATTAGAAATAAAAATAATCCAGGATTTTTAACAAAAATTGAGTTGGAAAATTTTAGTAGTACAGCAAAAATAAGTATTACTGGTATAAATAACATAAATTATCTACTTACAATCCCAATATATCTTGACAGTTTATTACGTATAACTCAAAATCCAGAGAGTACAAAAGTCTCTCAAGAGAGAATAAATAAGTTATGTTTAAAAAAAGAAATTATTGAAAAAGAATTTATTCAAGAAATCGATGCTATTCAGTCAGAAATTAAAGATGTTAGTGAATTAGATATTGATACTATAGATAAACCCGAAAGTTTATTTACTCAGCCTGTTGAAATTGGAAAAGAAGGAGATGATGATGACTATGACGAAGATTTACAAAAAACATTTTTTGCATCAGATGATGAAGATGATGATGATGATGATGATGATCAAGAAGGCGGTGCAGATATAGAATTAGGATCATCAGTTAGTTCATCACCAAAAGGGTCACCTGGTATTGCATTAGGGTCATCAGTTGGTTCATCACCAAAAGGGTCACCTGGCATTGCATTAGGGTCATCAGTTGGTTCATCACCAAAAGGGTCACCTGGTATTGCATTAGGATCATCAGTTGGTTCATCACCAAAAGGTTCTCCTGGTATTGCATTAGAATCATCAGTTGGTTCATCACCAAAAGAGTCTCATGGTATTGCATTAGGATCATCAGTTGGTTCATCACCAAAAGAGTCTCCTAGTATTTCATTAGGATCATCGGTTGGTTCATCACCAAAAGAGTCACCTGGTATTGCATTAGGAGTAACTGCAAAAGAATCAGAAGAGATAGAAGCACTAGAAGATTTATTAAAAAAAACATTAAGCAAAGAAAAAGAAGAAGAATTAGAAGAAATAGAAGAAGTAGAAAAACAAGAAGAATTAGAAGAAGAATTAGAAGACCAAGAATTAGAAAAAGAAGTAGAAGAAGTGTCTAAAGTGAAAACAGATGTTAAAACAGATGTTAAAACTAGTCAACCATTCAAAAGTATTTTAGTAACCAAAAGTATAGCTGCACCAAAAAAAACTGTTCAATTACCAGAACTACAAAAACCTAAATTAGTTATACAACCAAATAAAGACAAACCTAAACCGAGTACTAAATTAACTATTAAACCAAAAATATCAACTGAAGGTAATGTACTAAAGCGAGATATAACAGGTATGTCATTATCTAATCCAAATCCGTTTGAAGATAGATTGAAAAAACGTGCTCCTAAACTATTTACTTATGATTTAGGTGGTAAATATAGTGGATATAATAGAATATGTCCATCGAATGTTAGACGTCAACCAGTAATATTAACAGATGCCGAAAAAGAAAAAATAGATAGAGAACATCCAGGTTCGTATAAACACGCATTGCATTATGGTATCCCTGGTGGAGAGAAATTTTGGTATATATGTCCTAGATATTGGAGCTTAAAAGATAATACTAGTTTAACTGAAGAACAAGTAAAATCAGGTAAATATGGAAATATTATACCTTTTAAAGGAAAAGATGGTAAGCCAATTAAGAGTGTGCCTGAAAATACCAGTATTTTTGAATTTAATGCACCATCTGAACATATGAAAAATGGTAAATATATGGAACATTATCCAGGATTTATTCAATCAGATAGTCACCCAAGTGGATATTGTTTACCTTGTTGTTTTAAACAATGGGATAGTAAAGAACAAAAACGACGTAGAGAGTTATGTATGGAAAAAGAGGAAGGTTTACCATTAGCACAGCCAGATAAAACCGTAAAAGATGATTATATTAAAGGTGCTGAAAAATTTCCAATTCAACCCAAACGTATGGGATTTTTACCATTAGTAATTCAAAGATTTTTACGAACGGATAATCAAAAATGTCAAGTAAGTGCTAGTAATGTTAGTCTTAAACCAAACCATGTATGTTTACTACGTCAAGGTGTAGAATTAAGTAGAAATAAATCATTTATTGCATGTATAGCTGATGTTTATAGTAGTATAATTAAACAAAAAACTATATCTATTAAACAAATGCAAGAAATACTAGCAAATAGTATCAATATAGATAGATTTGCTACACTACAAAATGGTTCTTTAATAAGTGTATTTTATAAAGAGAGTAGTGATATTGACTTAGAACAATTTAAAGAGTCTTTACTATATAAAAAAACCGATTTAAGTAATGAAGTACAGAAGAGAGCATTATTAAGAATTATATCATCATATTTAAATTTTAAACAATTTTTATTATCAGAAAATGAAGTAATAGATTATACATATTTATGGGATTTAGTGTGTAAAAGTAATAGTAAACTTTTTCCACAAGGTTTAAATTTAATAATTTTAGAACTATTAGATAATGATATGACTGATAATATTAATATTATATGTCCTACAAATCATTTTTCAACAGAAAATTTTGATATTAATAAAAAAACTCTTTTACTTATAAAAAATAGTGAATATTTTGAACCAATTTATCAATTTGAAGACAGAGGTTCTATGCTTAATATTCAAAGATTATTTAATTTAAATGAACCAAAAATTTTACCAGATTTAAAAGAAGCCATAACTAATATTACAAAATTAATACAAAAAAATTGTATGTCGTTACCTAGTTTACCAGATATATATACATTTCGACAAAATATAGGATTAGTCGAAATTATAAAACGTTTAAAAGAAACAAATTATAAAATAACTAATCAAGTATTAAATTATAATGGAAAAGTTATAGGAATTTTAGTGCAAAAAGATCTCTCTGGAAAATTTTTTGTACCTTGTTTTCCCTCAAACTTAATAGTAGATTTAGGTAGTGATATATTATGGATGGATGATGTCTTATGGGAATCATATAGTAATACTAGAAACTTTTTAGAAGAATTAAGTAGAGAGACTGATGGTTCTATATTAAGTTTACCAAAATTTAAAGTCGTAGATGAAGAATTAATAGTTGGAATTATAACAGAAACTAATCAATTTGTGGCAGTTATTCCAGAACCTAATATAATAGATGATAACTTAGAAATATTAGATCAAAGTGATTATATAGTAGCAGATAAAGTATCATTATTATCACAAGAAAAAGATAAAGAAAGAATTACATTTATTAAAAATATTAAGCTCGAGAGAAATTTTTATGATTCATTTAGAAATACAATAAGAATATTATTGGGTAATCCAGAAAATAGTAAAATTAGGCAAAAATTACAAAATTTAATAGAAGATAAATATTTGCTATATTTCAAAAAGTTAGAATTAATTGAAAAAGAACTAAAAATTCTAACGGCAGATGCTATTAAATTTGTACTATATAGCGATTCACTTATTGACCAGATAGACGAAATAAGTTCTTGTATTGTAAAAGATGAAGAACAATGTAAAAAAAACAATTATTGTATGTTAAGTGAAGGAAATAAATGTAGTCTATTAATACCAGAAAATAATTTACTAACTGGGTTTAGTAATGAAATTCAATATTTTGGAAGAATATCAGATGAATTAGTAAGATTTTATAGAATTAATAAATTCATTTTTGAACCACAAACATTTTTATCATTTTCTTCTACAAAATATAATCTTAGAGATAATGAACTATTTATAATACAATCTTTATTAAACCAAGACTATTTTACCGATTTAATTCCATTAAAAGATTCAAAATTTTCTCATATAACTGCATATGATATTATAAATCCAAATATATCAACAAAATACGAACCAGTTGTAAATTTAACAAAAGAAGAATTACTAAAAGAATTACCTAGCGAAGAAATAATTAATTATAGCGAACAAATGCCAAACGAACCTACTGAAAAACTTATTAAAAGTTTAAAAATAACACCATCAAGTGTTAAAATAAAATCTACAATTTTTGGTAATTTACCAACCCAATTAACTATTCCTATTAAAGAAGAAGAACCAGAAGCAGTATTGGAACCAGAAGCAGTATTGGAACCAGAAGCAGTATTGGAACCAGAAGCAGTATTGGAACCAGAAGCAGTATTGGAACCAGAAGCAGTA
>Ga0181417_1000084_pt1 | contig 28476 bp, 13 predicted proteins | sample 40SPOviralmetaG_FD_130142 | JGI IMG/M metagenome (GOLD analysis project Ga0181417, IMG submission 130142) | Marine viral communities from the oligotrophic San Pedro Time Series (SPOT) site, San Pedro Channel, CA, USA - 40 SPOT_SRF_2013-02-13 | ecosystem: Environmental > Aquatic > Marine > Strait...
AAATATACAAATGTACTTTTCAAAAAAGATAAATTATATACTATAAAAGTTGGTAAAGGGGGTGATAGTGCAATGTCAGGTCATGATACATCTATTAATAATTTAATAGCAAAAGGTGGTCTTTCAGGTGAAAGTTATCAAAAAGGTTTGAATTCATCTGGTAGCAGCAGTGGCAGTGTAGGAAAACAAACATTATACTTTTCTACCTGGAAAACTAATACGACTTGGATGAGTTCAAGATTTTATAATGGTAGTTATAATTATGATACTTGTTATCCAAATTTTCATTTTATGGCAGAAGATAATATGATAATACACACTTATGGGAGCAGTAATTATATTTCAGCAGGACCAAATTATAAAGCACAAAACAATGGTTCAGGTTATTATCCAAATACAAGTAGATATCAAGGTCATAATTATAATTATTTAATAGAAAAAAGACCTGATATATTAGCTTATTGGATAGGAAGACTAGATACTCATATTAATTATAGTTATGATAGTACTAGTTCAGGATATTCTACTAGCTGGTCATATTCAAGTATGTATGGATGGATAGGTCCTATAAATCATAGAACAAGTGTATATTATGTACCATCAAAATATATACATCATGCAAGAGTTTTTAAACAATGGAGAAATGATGGTATGGGACTTGTTTCAAATAGTACAATTTTTGATTGGAAATTAAGAGATAAAGAATTATATAATTATAATAATTATAGAATAGAATGGCCCAATAGCAACGGAGGTGCAACAAATTGGTTATATACTTATGGTAATCAAAATACATATGGAGATTGGCAAGGTTGGAATTATAATTATAGTAATTATTGGGGTTATTTTGTTGGTGCTGTTGTATCTCCAACTAATTCTTCAGGAACACAAGATTACTGTTATTGGAATCCATATTATAATGGTAATGCGATTAGAGTGCAAAAAATATCATATAATCGATCTAGGGATTATAGTAGTGTTATAGGATATATGGGTAATTCACAAAATAATGGTGATTTTAATAGTAGTAGTGGTAATTATTGTTGGAGGGGTACAAAAGGTTCAACAACAGAATATTCATATCAATGTTTAAGTTATTATCATACTAATAGTAGAGTAATAACAGGAGATGGAAAATATTTATTAATAGCAGATTCAGCTAATAGAAGAATAATGATAAGAAAAGCACAATATCAAAGTAATTATTATAACTATCCATATGTATGCTGTTGGGGAGGATTAACTGATAGTCAATTTACTACTTCACAAAGTAGTAATACATATCCAAGTACATATGGTGTTCATGATAATATTAACAGTTGTAATACACCAAGAACAATACCATATAATAAAAATGCGACAAGTGAATCAGACTATTCTAATTTATGGAATGGAGATAGTGCATCAGATATGTTAGGATTTGGTTATGTTAATTCAATAACTACACACGATTATTTAACATATAGATTAATAATAATAAGTGATGGTAGTAATTATGGAAACTATATGAATCCTTCTTATAATTATACTAATAGTAGTACTTATTCGTATTGGCATAATATTAATGTTAATTATAATGGTAGTAGTGCAAATTCACCTGGTTTAGGTACAGGTACAAATCAGAATGGTATTGAAACGAGAATAAGAACATTTATAATATATCCAAATGAAGATGGAATATATGATGATCAGTCAATGATGAATCCCAAATGTATACATACATATTGGTGTAATCATCCACCAAAAGGAGCTGAAGTTGGAACAGAATATCCATCAAATGGTTTAAATATAAATACAGAAATAGATAAACAATGGGATGAAAATCCAGAAATAAATACAGGTAATGGTTATCATCCAATAAATTCATCACATAGTACAAATGGTAGTTATCGTATGCATTGGGAATGGTGTCCAAAACATATGGAAATAAGTCAAAGTGGTAAGTTTTTATATGTATCAACACTTTATGGTTCAGGACATAGATCAAAAGGTAATAGTCAGGTAACAAATAGTTATGAGGCTGCAAGTAGAAATGCTGCATATGGTAATAGAGGACTTATAGCTTTTAGATTGTATTATGACAATGAAAATGATCCCCCAGAAGAAAGAGGAGGTGGAGGAGGTGGTGGAGGTGGTGGAGGTGGTGGAGAAGTATCAAATATAGAAGGATTATCATTTGGAGGTTATGCAGCAGGTTCATATATATATAGTGAATTAGGAAGTGTAGGAGAATCAGCAGATTCACCATTTGATAATCCAAAAGGAATGGTATTAATATCAAATAAATTATATGTATCAAATACAGATAATTATGAAATAAGAATATATGATAAAGATACATTAACAGAAGATACAGTAATATCAGCAATAGAATCATCAATGAGTCCGTGGAATTTAGCAAAAACATCAACACATTTATATATGGTAGATAATTATTATAATTGTATTAGAAAAATAGATATAGCAGATACAACAAATGTAAGTGTAATAGGAACATCAAATACATCAGATAGTTATTTAGAAAATAGATTATATACACCAAGAGGAATAGCAGTATCAACAGATGGTAAAAGAATGTATATAACAGATAGTAATAGATTATTAATATATAGAGATAATGATGATGGAAATGGTTTATTAGAAGTTAATGTAATACAAGATGAATTAAATAATATACATAGCAGTGCAAACTATGGAGGAAATGGATTTTATTCACCACATGGAGTTCATATATTAGAAACAACAACATATAATGAGGATATAATAATAGTAGCAGATAAATCATTTGATAGAATTAAAATATATAAAGTAGCATATTTAAATAATACATATGAATTATTAAAATATTGGGGTGGAAGTCAGTATGGTGGAGCATTCAATAATACATTAAGTATAACATCAACAACATATAATAATAAAAATTATGTATTTATATCAGATGCGGATAAGATATATATGTATTTAATAGATCAAAATTATAATGGAACATATAAGAATAATTTAGAATATAGTGATGTATATCAAATGGAAATAAGTGATGATGGGGAAACATTATATATAGTACAAAATAGTTCACATAAAATAACAAAAATAAATTTATTAGAAATGTATTTATTTGAAACAAAAAGAAATGGAATATTTAAACATAATTCAGAATTATTTTCACAAAGATATGGTTTAAATACAATATCAGGAGAAAAAATAAATAATGAATTATATTATGGAGGGGATGGTGCAGATGGATATGATATGTTATTAACAGAAGGAGGTATAGGAGGAGGAGCAGATAATAGAAATACAGAACCATATTATAATAATGGATTAGATAATACAGGAGGAGGAGGAAGTGGTGGTTATCAAGGTAGTTTGGGAGGTCAAGGAGGAAGTGGAGTAGCATTAATAAGATATAGAAATTTAATATCAGAGGCAGTATCAAATGTATCAACATATACAAAAGCAATAATAGAACCAGAAAGAATATTACCAATAAACATAGGTGCAACAGATTATGCATATTATGCTTTTACAAATATAGAAAATATAGATAATCAAAAAGAATATTCAATACAATTTACATCAGATACAGATGTAAGCATACTATTAGTAGGAGGAGGAGGAGGTGGAGGAGGAAGTGAAGGGATAGAAGATACATTACTATATACAACAGGTGGAGGAAAAGGAGGTGAAGTAAAATATGAAGAAAGAACTTTAAAAGCAAATATAGAATATACAATACAAGTTGGAAGAGGTGGTAATGGAGGTGAAATAGGAAAGAATTCATTAATATCAAGTACAGGTGATGTAAATTTTGCAAATATAGAATCAATAGGAGGAGATTCAGGAACAAATATAACATCAACAATAGATAATACATCGGGAGAAGATGTAATAGTATTATCAGGAGGAGTAAGTACAGATGGAACAAGTAATGATGGAAGTGAAGGTAAAAAGGAAATATTATACAATAGTGAAACAATAAATTTATATAGTAAATTTGGAACAGATAATATGTATGGTGAGGTATCATTATCAGAAAAATATTTTGGTGGAGATGGTGCAGATGGATATTCAAGAAATAGTAGTATAGGAGGATTAGGTGGTGGAGGAGATAATACAAATATATATCCATATCATAATGATGGATTAATAAATACAGGAGGAGGTGGGAGTGGAGGTAATTATGGATCAAAAGGAGGGAAAGGAGGTTCAGGAATAGTAATAATAAGATATAAATACAAATAAAAAAAATCTTATTATAAATTAATGAATAGAGAAGAAAGCAGAAGAATAAATAAATTCATTATAGATAATTGTGTTATAAAAAATAGAAATAAAAATATAGAAATAGAAGGAGTAATAACAAAAGAAGTAAAAGTAGGAGAATGGAATATACAAGATTTAAAAAGAAATGAAAGTGAATCAGAATTAGAAAAATATGAAATAGATATAGAAAAATGGATAAATGAAATAATAGAATTAGAAACAGAAATAAATAGTATAGAAGATATAGAAAATCCGGATAATATAGAAATATTAAATAAATATGAATCAGATAAACCAAAAATAGAAGAATATATATCAGAAGAAACAAAAAATATAATAAGATTGGAAACAAATATAGATAGAGTAGAATTTGAAAAAAATAAAGAATTAATAAATTTTACAGGTCAACATCCAGTATTATTTTATGATGATAGTATAAATAAAGAAGATATAGAATCAAAGACTGGATATATTGTAGTATCAAGTGGAAAATATAGATCATTAAATACAGAAAATAAAAAGATATATGAGAATTGTATGACAAAAAATATAACAGTAAATAATTCAGTACCATATGTATTATTAAGTAATAAAGAGAAAGATAAATCAGTATTTGGAGTAATATCAAATAAAATAGAAACATTAAATATAACACCATTAAAAGAAGAATTAGGGAAATATGATAAATATATACAAATAAATTCATTAGGAGAAGGAGCAATATGGGTATCAGATATAAAAGGGAATTTAGAGAATGGAGATTATATAACAACATCAGTAATACCAGGAATAGGAGAAAAACAAGATAGTGATATATTACATAATTATACCGTAGCGAAAATAACAATGAATTGTGATTTTAATCCACAAAAAAAAGAAAGAAAATATAAAGAGAGAGAGATAGATGATAATGGAGAAGATATATTAACATTAAAATCAGAGAAGACAATAAAAGATAATATAATAGAAGATAAAGAATATGAATTAAAATATGTAAAAATAACAGGAGAATTAATAACGGAGGAAGAATATAATACAGAATATGCAGTAGATAATACATCAGTATATAAATTAGCATTAGTAGGTTGTACATATCATAGTGGTTAAAATAATTATTTTTTCTTATAATTATATTAAGTTAATAATGTTAAAACAACTTAAAAAGGAAAATAAAAAAAAAAGTAGAAGTGGATAAAGGGAAATATATAAGAGAAATATCAAATGAGAAAAAAAAGATAATAGATTCATTTATATTATTTGGTTGTTGGAATAACGTAGACTGTACATCAAAAAATTGGAGAGAAACACCAATATATAGAGATATAGTGATAGAAAATATAAAAAAAGAAATAGAAAAATTAATAATAGTAGCAGGAGATAATTGGTACTCACAAAATTATGATGATAGAGAGAATACATATAAATATTATCCATTTACAACATTAACATCAGGATATAAATTATTATTAAATACAGAAAAAGACATAGATATAATAATGGGGAATCATGATGAGAATAATGATACAATAAAGAGTAAAAACCCGAATTTAAAAAAGGATTGTATGTTAAAGACACAAAAATATGTAATAGAGAAGATAGTAAATAATGAGAGAATAAAAATACCAACATTAGAAGAATTAGAGAATGTAAATACAGAAAATAAAATGTTAAATGGAAAGAATATATATACTTGTATAAAAAAAAGTGTAATCAAGGAATTAAATATAGGAGTATATGTGATATATATAAATACAAATTTATTTGATAATTATACATATAAAGCATCGAATACGGATAGAAATAAGATAACAACAAAAAAGATGTTATCATATATAAATAATATAAAGAATGAATTAAGTGTGCATAAACCGAAATTATTATTTGTAGTAGGTCATAATCCATTAATAGCATATAAAAAGAAGAAATATCATAAATTAAATAATATATATGATGATAATGAAGGAGGAGGAGCATATATAATGGAATTATTAATAGAGGAATTAAATAAATATAAGACATTATATTTATGTGCAGATGTGCATAATTTTAGTATAGCACTATTAAAAAAAAATATAGGAACAGTAATAGCGGGAACAGGAGGGGGAGTACCAGATATAGAGAAGATAGAGGGTAAAATAGATAATAAAAAGATATTAAAATCACCAAAAAATAAAGAAAGTAAAAATATATTTAATATAAGAGATCACTATATATACAACGCATATGGATATGTAAAAATAAAATATGATAAGGATTATAATGTATATGTGACATATAGACAATTATTTAATGCGAATAAAGAGAAGGGGTATGATAATAAGATAATAAGAAAGAAAATAATAGATTATAAATTTAAATTTAAAAATAGAAATAATGGTTGGGAATTAATAAAAATAAATAATATAGATGAGATAAATAAAATAAATTTAGATATGTCAAAGCAAATAAAAGAGAAGAAAAGGATGTGTAATATAATAAAATCAAATAAAAAGAATAATATAACAGAATTAATAAAATTAAATCAATTAGTAAAATCAAATACAGTTAAATATAATTATTTAAAGACAGATAAAAATACACCATTATTATGTTATTATAAAAAGAAAAGGAAATTAGATAAAATTAAATAATAAATAAAAAAAATGTTGCATACAGGATTCGAACCTGTGCCCTCAAAAAGAGGAAGAGAACTTGAGTCTCCCGCATTAGACCGCTCTGCCAATGCAACAAAGATAAATATAACCTAAAAGAAGGAAATGTCACCAATGGGGTTCGAACCCATGCGTGTATTTACACACCAGATCTTAAGTCTGGCCCCTTGGACCTCTCGGGCATAGTGACATACTCAAAATTATGAGTTATATTTAAAATAAAAATAAAAAAATGTAATACTTGTTATACATATATATAATCTATTTCTTATATAATTTTTAATTTTGAAAAAATAATAATAAATTTAATAAATTTAATAAAATATCTAGTTCTTTAATTTTTTCATATATTAAATCGATATCATTATTAATATCATAAGAATTATTATTATATAAATTAATATTATAGTTATTATTATTAAAAATTTTAATATTTTTAACATTTTCAATATTAATTTTAATATTATCATCAATAACAATAGTTTTATATTTAGATTTTGTATTATTAATATAAATATCTTTATTATATTCTAAAATTTGAAAAGATTTATCAATTAATTTAGATAATGTTTTAGTATTAGAATTAGTAATATTATTAATAAATTTAATAGTTTTTTTTTTTTCATTTAAATAAGTTTTATATAAATTTTTATTATTTTTATCTAAATTTAAATTAATATTATTACGTAATTTTAAATTTAAATTATTTTTAAATTTAAAAGAGTAAATAGAATTTAAAAGAAACATAACAAGTATGAAAGTAAATTTCATTTTATAAAAAAAAAAATAAATGATAATCATTTTTTTTAATTATAATCAAAATAATTATTATAATTATATATCATATTAAAATTATTAATTTTATAATATAATAAAATACTAAAAACAATTGTAAAATAAGAAATAAAGAAAAATAAAACAGATAAATAATAAAAGTAAATTAAATTAGCAATAGTAGGAAATAAATAATAAATCATATAATATATTAATATAAAGAATAATCATTTTTTAAATATATAAAAAATAAAATGATATCTTTTAAATTATTAAAAAATTTATCAGAAAAAGAATATGAAGAATGTAATAATTTAATAAATTCTAATTTTAAAAATAATAGAATAAATGAAAATAAAAATGTAATAATATATACAAATAATAATGAAATAATAGGTTTTATTGGAATAAAAGATAATACATTAAATCAATTATGTACAAGTATAGAATATAGAAGAATAGGGGTTGCAACAAAAATAATAGAAACAGCAAAAAAAATGTTAAAAGGAGAATTAATATTATATATAGATAAAAATAAAGAAAATACAGAATATTTATTACATTATTATGATAAAAAAGGATTTAAAATATTTGAAGAAAATAATATAGAATATAAAATGATTTATAAAAATTAAAAAGTAAATAAAAAAATGAATATTATATTATTAAAATATAATTATATAAATTTTTCCATATGTCAAATTATTCAAATAAAGATATAGATGATATAAATTGGTCAATTTTAGATAAATATTTTCAAAAAAGTGGTTCTATTGAGTCAGCAAATACATTAGTAAAACATCAAATTGAAAGTTATAATAAATTTATAGATATAACATTATCACATATTATATCAGGATTTAATCCAATAAAAATAAGTGCACCAGTAAAATGTGATTTAAATAATATGAATTATAAAATAAATTTAAATGTAATAAAACCATCATTAACAAAACCATCATATTATTTATCAGATGGAACACAGACAGTGATGAGTCCACATATATCAAGAATGAATAATTTAACATATTCAAGTAGTTTATATGTAGATGTACATGTAATAATAGAAACAACAAATAGTGATGGAATAACAGAGAAATTTGATAAAACAGTAAAAAATGTTTATATTGGAAAAATACCAATAATGGTAAGATCAAAAGCTTGTTTATTAAATCAAATACCAGCAATAGGAGAAGAAGGAAATGTAGAATGTAAGTATGATTATGGAGGATATTTTATAATAAATGGAAATGAAAAAGTATTAGTATCACAAGATAGAATAAATGAAAATAAAACATTAGTATTTAAGCCAAATAATAATGCAGAAGGTTTATATGCAGAAATAAGATCAATGAGTGATTATAATTATTTACCACCTAAAACAACAAGTTTAAATATGACAGGTAAAGTGAATCATATGGGAAGAATAATTAGATTAAATACATCATTTATAAGAAGTGAAATACCAGTATTTATATTATTTAGAGCATTAGGAATAATAAGTGATAAAGAAATTATACAACACATAGTATATGATATAGATGATCCAAATAATTCAAAAATAGTAAATGAATTAATGGCGTGTTGTGAAGATGCATGTGATATTCATTCAAAAGAACAAGCATCGCAAGTAATAATAAAAATAATGACAGGTGGAAATAAATCAGAAAATCCATATGAATTATTAGAAACAAATTTAATAAATGACTTTTTACCACATGTAGGTAAAAGTTATAGAAGAAAAGCATTATATTTAGGATATATGATAAGAAAAATGATAAAAATCCATTTAGGACTACAACATTATGATAATAGAGATTCGTATATGAATAAAAGAATAGATACACCAGGAATATTAATGAGTAATTTATTCAGACAATGTTATGGAAAAATGTCAAAAGAAATAAAAGGATTAATAGAAAGAGAATTAGGATTATGGAGAGGAAATAAAGGAGATATAGCATCAGGAGAATTAATAACAGATAATAATATTCATAGATATTTTAAACAATCATTATTAGATTCGTGGTTAAAATATTCATTATCAACAGGAAATTGGGGAATAAAAAGTATAGGAAGTTTTCAAAATATTAAACAAGGAGTATCACAAGTATTAAATAGAATGTCTTATGCGAGTACATTATCACATTTAAGAAGAATAAATACATCAATGGAAAAAAATGGAAAATTAGTACAACCAAGAAAATTAGACAATTCACAATTTGGAATGATTTGTCCAGCAGAAACTCCAGAAGGAGCGAGTGTAGGTTTAGTAAAAAATATGGCATTAAGTACAAATATATCATTATCAATGAATAGTATATTTATAAGAAATTTACTATTAGATCTAGGTGTAGAAACATTAGATGATGATATAGAAGAGAATACAGAGAATATAACAAATTATTTAAAAAAATTAGGAAATAAAGATAATGTATTAGTAAAAATAAATGGAGATATAATAGGTTATCATATAAGTCCATTTGAATTATATACAAAATTAAAACATTATAAAAGAAGTGGTGTAATTTATCCAATGACAAGTATATTATGGGATATTAAAGAGAGATTCATAATAATAAGTACAGAAGCAGGTAGAATGTTTAGACCATTATTAATAGTGGATATAGATAAAAAAACAGGAGAAAGAGAATTAAGAATAATAAGAATGTTAAAAGAAAGAAAACAAAGTTGGATAGAATTTTCAAAAAATAAAACATTTGATACATTTATAGCACCATGTGCGGGATGTAATATAATAGAACATAAATATGATAAATTAGAAGAAGGATTTATAGAATATTTAGATACAGATGAAATAAATTATTCAATGATATCAATGAATTATAATGAATTAAAAAGAGGAATGAAAGGGACATCATATCCCCCATTTTACACACATTGTGAGATCCATCCAAGTTTAATAAATGGAATATTAGGAGTAAATATACCATTTAGTGATCATAATCAATCACCAAGAAACTGTTATCAATGTTTATCAGAAAATGAGACAGTATTATTAAGTAATGGATATTATAAAAAGATAAAAAATATAAAAATAGGAGATAATGTATTAAGTTTTAATCCAAAAACAAAAATAATTGAACATACAAGAGTAGTAAATCATTATAATAGATTAACAGATAAGATAGTATATGATATAAATATAATAACAGGTCGTACAATAACAGCAACATATGATCATAAATTTATGACAAATAAAGGTTGGATGGAAGTTCAAAAATTTGATGGTGAAACAAAATTAGGAATATATATGAATATAAAAGAAAATAATGAAGAGAAAGAATTATTAGAAAATAAAGAAATATATAATTCAAAATTATTAAATAAAAATGAAGAATATAAAAAATTAAATTTAATACCATTATATGAAAAAAGTGAGAAATTACCAATAATAGCAAGATTATGTGGATATTATATAGTAAATGAACTAAATTTTACAAATGAGAAAGATAAAGAAGAATATATAAATGATGTAAAATATTTAGGATTTACAGAGAATCATATATATGATATAAAATTTGTAATATACATAAAAAATTTATGTAAAAATATATCGTGGTTAGAGAAATGTTCAACAAAAATAAAAAATGAATTCTTATCATCATATTTAGTATTAGAAAGTAAAAACAAAGAGAAAATAAATAGTTATAAAATAAATATATATGAACCAAGTTTAATAATAGAATATATAGTAAATAAAATAAATAATAATTATTTAGATTATTATTATAAATATGAATTAAATAATAAAACAGATAAAGAGATATTAGATTATTATTTAAAAAATATAGGAATAAGATATAATAATAAATTATTAAAAGAATTATTTGTAATAAATGAATATAACAATCATAAAAAATATATAAAAAATTATAGTAAAAATTATATAAAAAAAAATTATAAAACATTAGAAGAATTTAAAGAGAATATAGAAATTAAGAATGATATATGTTTTGTACCAATAAATAAGAAAGTATTAAGTAATAATAAAAATATATCAGATATAACAGTAGAAAGTGAAAATCATAGTTTTATTGGTGGAAATGGTTTTGCAGTAAGTAATTGTGCGATGGGAAAACAAGCATTAGGGATATATATGAGTAATTTTAATAATAGAATAGATACAATGGGAAATATATTAAATTATGCACAAAAACCATTAGTATTAACAAAATTATCAAAATATACACATAGTAATGAATTACCATCAGGAACAAATGCGATAGTAGCAATAATGACACATACTGGATTTAATCAAGAAGATAGTGTAATGATAAATAAAGCATCATTAGATAGAGGATTATTTACAAGTACATATTATAAAGCATTTAGAGATGTATGTTCAAAAAATCATAGTACAGGAGAAGAAGAGACATTTACAAAACCGGAGAATAGTTTAAATATGAAACCATTTTCATATAGTAAATTAGAGAATGATGGATTTGTACAAAAAAATAAATATGTGGATGGGAATGATATAATAATAGGGAAGGTGATGCCCAAAAAACAGATGGGTGTGAATGTAAATCAAGATTCAAGTACATGTATGAAAGCGAATGATGATGGATATATAGATATGAATTATTCGAATATAAATAGTGATGGATATAAATTTTGTAAAGTTCGTGTAAGAAAAAATAGAAAACCAGAAATAGGAGATAAATTAGCAAGTAGAAGTGCTCAAAAAGGAACAATAGGAATGATATATAATCAGGAAGATATGCCATTTACAAAAAATGGAATAACACCAGATATTATAATGAATCCACATGCGATACCATCAAGAATGACAATGGCACAATTAATGGAATGTATAATGGGGAAAGCATCGTGTCATATAGGAACAATGGGAGATTCAACACCATTTACAAGTTGTACAGTAGAAAGTATAGCGAAAGTATTAGAATTATCAGGAATGGAGAGATATGGAAATGAGATAATGTATAATGGAAGAACAGGAGAACAAATAAAGACAGAAATATTTATAGGTCCAACATATTATCAAAGATTAAAACATATGGTAACAGATAAATTACATAGTAGAGGTTCAAATGGTCCAATAGTAATGTTAACAAGACAACCATCAGAAGGGAGAGCGAGAAATGGAGGTCTTCGTTTAGGAGAAATGGAAAGAGATGCAGTATTATCGCATGGAATGAGTAGTTTTCTAAAAGAAAGAATGTTAGATGTATCAGATAATTATAGAGTGTTTTTATGTAAAAATTGTGGAATAAATGCCACAGTAAATACAGAAAAAAATATATATAAATGTAGTAATTGTTCAAATACGGTAGATATAGTTCAAGCAAGAATACCATATGCATTTAAATTATTAAGTCAAGAATTATATACAATGAATATAATGTTAAGATTTATTTGTAATTAATTATTATAAATATTAAAATATTTATCATAATTAATAAGTGAATTATTTTTATTAATATAAGAATTATTTAATTCTATTTTTTTATTTTTTAATCTAACAGAAAATAGTAATCTTTTAATAGCATATCTATGTGAATCATAATTATTATAACCATAAGATAAATTTTCAGTATAATATTCATTAATAATATTATTTCTAAGACTAGTATATTCTTTTAAAATATTTTCATATACTAAAAAATCTTTAGCAAATTTCCAAGAAGATTTTAAATACATATTATTATTATATTGTTTTAAATTATCTTTGTCCATATAAATAAATATATATAATAAATTCTTATAATATTTTATCAATATTATGAAGAGTATCATACCATCCTTGATAAAATAAAAATTCAGAAGTTTCATAATCTAAATAATGTTTAAAAGGTTCATTCCATTTTCTACCCCATGTATTAGAATTGATATAAAATATATTATTATTCTGAGATAATTTATTAATAATTAAATTATTATTATTAAAAGAATAATGAATATTTTTTTTATTAATTTTATTAAAAGCACCATCATAATATTTAGTATTATTATATTTATAATAAAATTTATCACCACTAATATATGGAATATAAGAACTACAATAACATTTATTAATAAGATCAGAAATATTAGAATAGTAGGAGAAAATACATTCTTTTTTATCTAAAATATTATTATATTGTGTAGCAACAATTTTAATATTTAAATTATTAACAGAATGATTTAAATATCTATTAAATAAAATATTATTATTTCTTAATTGAAATTTATTTAAATTATAAAGATCAATTTTAGTACTTTTATTTAAATTAAAAATATTATTCCAAATAAAATCGTGAGAATTTAAATTATTTTCAAATTTATATAATAAGGAACAATAAGAACCACCAGAAGTACCAATTAATTCATCATAATTAACAATATTATATTTTTTAATATAACCAAGAATACCTAAACTATAAGGAAGTAATAAACCAGTAGAACCAATATTAAAAATATAGGAGTTTATAAAATTAATAAATAATATAAAAATTAATAAAATAAAATTACAATACATATAATTTTAATAATAAATATATAGTAATTTTTTATATAAAAATAAAAAAGTTTTTATTTAGGTTTTTCTTGCCATTTTGATTTTTCATTATCAATTTTATCTTTTCTTATGCGAACATAATTAAAAAATTTAGTAGCATTATCAATATTAGTAAAAAAAGTATTTAATTCTAGTATATTTTTATTTTTTTCTTTATTAATTTTAATAAAATTTAAAGATTTAATTTGTTTTTTAAATTTATCACTAATAAAAACAGGAGTATCAAGAAACCATTTATCAAAAATTTTAATATAATTTGTTTCATCTAAAATTAATTGTTCAGTTGTATTATTATCAAAAGTAAAATTTAATATATTATTATTAAAAGAAATATTAGTAATATTATTATCTAAATTTTCCATAATAAATCTATATATATAAAATAAAATAAATATTTATATAAATTTAATAATATATAAAAAATATTATTGATATTTAGAAATAAGAAATATATCTTTTATATAAATTAAGTAATGTCAATAAATATTGGTAATGCTACAGGGAATAATATAGAATTAATAAAAATAGAAAAAGAAGGGATTGATAATGAATCTGATTTAATATTATTAAAGAATGATGAAAATATAGTTGATAATGACAATATATTTATAAATTATGATAATAAATTTAAAACAGGAATAATAGAAACAAATAGTAAATATAAATATACAATAACATCAAATAATAATGATACAATAGGATTATATGATTCAGAAGAATATATAATACAATTAGATAATGATATAATAAATTTTAAAAATAATTATATAAATAATATAATAACAAAAGATTTTGTAATTAAAAATAATACAGAAACAGAAATATTAAAGATATCAAATGATACAAATAAAATAATAGTAAAAGATAATTTTGATTTTGATATTGAATTAGGTACAAATGAATATAATATAAATAGTAATAATGGTTTAAATTTAGTAAAATTTAATAGTAATATAGCATTATTTAATTATACATTAAAGGTTGATAAAATTCAAGTTAAAGAGATTATACCGCATGATAATGAATCAGGTGTGGAGATAAAATCATTATCAATTGTAGAAAATATATTTGATGATATAAATATAGGTAAAACAACAGAATTAGATAATAAAAAAACACCATTAGTAATAAATAAATCAATATTAAATGATATAGAAGAAAATAATATAATAGAAATAAATAAATATAATAATGAATATACAGATGATGTACAAAATTATGATAAGATATTAGTATTAAATAATAAAGGTTTATTAAGTTTAGGAAAATGTGAAAATATTAATTCAAATAATTTTATAAATATAAATAATTATGATAATGAATATGTATATAGTAATATTGAAACAAATATAAATTCAAATGTAAATTATATATTTAATTATGATGGAAATTATTTAGGTGATAGTTTTAATATAAATAAATATGGTAATATATCAATAGGTGATAAAGAGAGAGATAATGCATTATTATATATAAATAGAAATGATGATCGTTTAAATTTAGATGATAGAAATTTACATAATTATAATAAAGATAATGCATTATTAAAATTAAATTTAAATTATGAAGAAAAAAATAATTATTTATGGACAACAGTAGAAGAAAAAAGAAATTATTTTAGAGATATATTTATAAATAGATATTTTGAAGAAAATGATAAACAGAGTAATGATAATTATTTTATAAATTATAAAAATAATTTTAAAAATGTTTATACAAATATAAATAATCAAAATAATACAGAATTAAAAGAATTTTTTTATGTAGATGAAAATGGAGATAAATATTATTTTTTAAATTCATTATTTATAACAACATTATTAGATTATAAATTTACAAGTTTAAATTTAACAATAGATAACAATAAAAATGAATTTTTATCAACAGTTTATGATAAAACACAAACATATAATATAAAATATGATAAATTAAATTTAAAAAATAATAATAGACAAATAGAATATGATTTTAAAACAGCAACATGGTTAACATCAGATTTAGAAAAAAGATATCGTTCTCATATATTTTTTCCAAATATATTAAATAAAGAATTATCAGATGGTACAATATATAATTTAGAATTAAAATTAGAAAATATAAAAAGTAGTATATTATCACGACAAACAAATCAAGATTTTATAACAAGAATGAGTGATTTAAATAAACAAATAATTTCACCAACACATGAAAGTTTTATATTATATCCAAATATAGAAGCAGGAACAAATGATATAAATTTACCATCAGAAGTGGATATATTTACAGAAAGAATTAAATTAGTAAATTATTTAGCAGAAGAAGATCCATTTATAAATGAATATACAAGTGAAGAAATATTTAATAAATTAAATAGTTCAGAAGAATATATATTTAAAGATTTTACAGTTATTGGTTATACAGATGATAATGAAACACCAGCAAAAACTGTATTTGCAATATATATAAGTAAACAAGTTTATGAAAAATTAAATGAATTCAATCAAGTATATATAAATTATAATTCATCTGTAATATCAAAACCAAATTTTATGGAATTATCATCAAATAATGATATATTATCATATATAACATCAGATGGAACAATATTATATGATAAAGACATAAATTTAGATGTATCAAAAGATTATTCAATATATTCAAAAAATAAAAAAGGAAAATTTAGTGAATTAGAAACGAATAAAATAAATAGTTTAGAAGATTCAGATACAATAAGTTTTGAATATAATAATATAGTAAATTTAGGTAAAGTAACATTTAATGAAAATGAAACATATATATTAAAAAATTTAGATACATCAAATGTAACAAATACAACAAATAATTTTATAAATTATAATGATATAGTTTTAAATATAAATAAATTAGATAATATAAAAGAATATAATAAAACATATTTATATTCAAATTTATTAACAGAAATAGATACAGATTTTATATTATATTCAGAATATTATAATAATAATATAATAAATATAGATACACATTTAGATGAATCAATACATCCAAGTATATCAATATATGGTTCAAATCCAACATATATATTAAAATCAAATGATTTAAATAATACATCATATTTAACAAGTTTAATAAATAATAGTTATAAAAATTTATTTAATGGTATTAAAGGAAATAATAAAGAAATATTTGAAATAAAATATAATACTAATGATAATTATAAATTAGATTCAAAATCGAATGAATTAAATAGTAAACATATATTACAACATATTGGTAATGATTATAATATAATAACATTAGGGGAAAATTATAATATATGTATAGATAATATTGGTCCTATACCAACAAATAAAAATGATAATAATTTTGGTACAGTATGGACAAATGTAGGAACAACTAGACCATCATTTGGTATAGAGATAAATAATGAACTATTAAAAAATAAAGTAAATGATGTAATATCATTAGAAGATTTAGAAACAATAAAATCAGAATTAGGAATAACACAGTTTGATTTTGATAATTTTATAAAAAAAGATGATAATTATTATGTTATATATTCAAATACACATACAGATTTATTAACAAATAATTCATCAAATTCATCATTTAAAATATCATTAGGAATACCATTAAATGATACTAGAATAAATGATACAATAGAAGGATATAAATATAATTTTCCAAAATATTTTAAAGAAGTTATTAAAGAAAATTCTGATTATATGTTAAATGTATATGGTAATACAAAAATAATTGGAATTGATGGTGAAACAAATGGATTATCTGTTAAAATAAATGAAAATAAATCCTTAATAGATAATAAATATAAAGTTAATTTATCAATTGGAAAAGAAGTAATTGAAGATGAAAATAATAATAGTTTAGATATAGATGGTAATATATATGCAAATAATTTATACTATAAGATATCATCAAATAATATAAATGTAAGTGATATTCCAGAAATAGTTAAAACAGATATTATAAATAATGTATTTCAAAATGAATTATCACAATCATTAATACATACATCAAATATAAATAATAAACAAGATAATGGATTATTTGATATAAAATTAATACCAAAAATGCCAATAAGTAATTTATTAACACCAGAAGCACCATATGTTGAAAAAAGAGTAATAGATTATAATCAACCATTAGTAAATCAAGTAATAATATCAGATAATAATACTATATATAAAAGACAGTTTCCATCAAATATAGATTATGATTCAAGTATAATAAAAGATGAATATAATGGATATCATTATTATTATTTTAATTCTATAAATAATGAAAATACAACATATAATTTAAAAATAAATGATGGAATAATGTGTGATGTTTTAATAGTAGGTGGTGGTGGTGGTGGTGGTTCATTTGAATTAGGTAAATATTGGTTAAATATAGGAAATGAAAGACCATTAGAAGATATTAATTTAATAACAGTAAATAATACAGCAGGTAATGTATCATTATTGATAAATCATTTAAGTTCAGATGATATTAGTGAAATAAATTCAGTAAAAATAATAGATAATTGGAGTTCTTATTTAATACAATTAACAGAAGAAAGTTATATATATTCAAATGGAAATTATTTTAAAACAACATTTGGTGCAGGTGGTGATGGTGGACAACAAATTTTATTAGAATCATTAACAATTGAAAAAGATACATCATTTGATATAATTGTAGGTAAAGGTGGAAATGGTTCAGGATTTGCAGAACATACATCATCTGATAATATAGCAGAAGTAGGAGGTATATCAAAATTTAATAATGTAACAGCAAATTATGGACAAAAAATAAGTAATTTTAGAGGAATAGGTCAAAATGGAAATATAAATATAGGTCAAAAAGCATATAATATATTTAATATAGTTTATGAAAATTTAGGAAGTAATCAAAATAATATAAAATATTTTGCAGGACAAGGTGGTGCATATAATAATTTAGGAGGAATAGGTGGTGGAGGTGTATTAATAGATCCAGATATAAATGATTTAAGTACTATATCAACAGGTGATGCAACAGTAATAGGAAGTGGTGGAGGATATAGTCAGAATGGTGGATGGGGTAAAGGAAAAGAAGGAATAGTAATATTAAGATATAAATTTGTAGAAAAACAAGATACATATTTAGAACAATTACCAGTTTCAGAATTAGAAAATACATATTTAGAATATAATTGGCAATTAAATGATTGGGTGTTAAATCCTTATGTAGGAAATACTTCAAATTTGTTATCAACAAATATTATAGAAACATCAAATAATTTAGTAAATTCAATAAAAGAAAATAAAAATTATATAGATAATTTATATATATTATAATCAAATAATAATGTATATAGTAATATATCAAGTTCTAATTATATAAATAATATTGATAATAAATTTTTATTATTAAATGATAATACATCAAATTATATTAAAAATATTGAATATAATTTAGAAAATGTAAATGCATCAAATATAACATCGGGAATATTAAATATAAATATGTTACCAAAAATACCTTTTTCTAAATTTTATAATTTAGATTTAAGAACATTATATAGTCCAAGAGTTAATCATAATATAGTAGAAGAAACAGAATTTTATAGTAGTAATATAGATTATTCTATATATGATGTAAATAATATAAAATATTGTGATTATATTGTATTAAATTATAATGATAATGATATTAATATTTCACAACAAACAAATTATTTATTAGAATTTCAATATGATTGTAAAATAGATATTCTAATAGTAGGAGGAGGAGGTGGTGGTGGAGGAACACAATCTATTAATGCAGGTGGAGGAGGAGGAGGTGGAGTTATATATGTAAAAGATGTAGATATAACAAGAGGAAAATCATATAATATAAAAGTTGGAAATGGTGGAAATGCAAATAAAGATGGATATGATACAGAAGCATTTGGTTTAATAGCAAGAGGGGGGAAAAAAGGAAATAGTGATATAGATCCATCGAAAGGAGAAGGTGGTTTAGGAGGGTCAGTAAATATATCATCAGGTATAACAGAAGTACAAGGGAAAATAACAACAGCACAACATGGTGCAAAAGGTGGTACAAGTTCAAGAGAAACAAATTTTGATAATACATTAGTAAAAGGAAATAATGGTATTGGAATAAATATATATTATAATGAAGATGATGGTGATATAAATTCAACATATTATTGGGGAGGAGGAGGAGGTGGAACAAGATGGAATAATAATGGAAATACATCTATAAATGCAATAGAAGGTTTAAGATATGGTGAATTACCAATAGGTGGAATAGGAGGAGGAGGTTCTGGAGCATTTAAATATGATAATAGTAGAACAGATGCACCAGAAAATGAAATATCAGATGGAGGTTTAGGATATAATAATGGAGAGACAATAACAATAAATGTAAATGATAATTTATTATTTAAAAAAGGAGGAAATGGTGGTATGGGTACAGGAGGTGGAGGAGGAGGTGGTTTTGATACAATATATGATGATAATATAAGTGGATCAGGTGGATTAGGTGGAAGTGGGATAGTAATAATAAAATATTATGATATTAATATACCAAGTGAAGGGAATCGTTCAAAAGGATATTTATCATATGATTATGATGCTGATAAATGGAATATGAATTCATTAGATTTAATAAATTTAGATATAAATATAGATGAAGTATATAGTACAATATCAACAACAGATACAGATATAAGAAATTATGTAGATACAAAATTTACAAATGCAGGAGCACCATTAAGTTATATAGTTGTACCTAAATCATTTATAACAAATGGTTCAATAAGTGATTTAACAATAGGTTCAGAAAATATAATTGGTTATATGGGGAAATCATCAAATTATGATACAAGTTTAACACAGGTAGAAATAGATGCATTAGTAGATGAGAATGGATTATTAACATTAAGTAGTGATGCATATATAAATGATAGTAATTTATATTACCAACATTTAATAAAAGGTTCAAAATTTAAATTAAATAGTATAACAAATTCAAATATAGCAGATAATACAATAACAAGTGATAAATTATCAGGCCAGATAGATGGAAATAAAATAAAGAATGCAACAATAGAATTTTCAGATATAAATGGAATAATAGATGCACCAATAACAATAATAAATACATTAGATAATTCAAATTTAAATGCGAATTTAATAACATCAGCAAATGTAGATATAAGTATAATAGATTTTTCAGGAGATAAAAAATTAATAGGAGTAACAAATATAAAATCAGAAAATAATTTAATAAAAATACCAATAAATAATTTTGAAAATATAGAAATAGATATTAATAATATAGATATATCAAGTAATATAAATGGAATAACAAAAATAATATCAGATAATTCAAATATACCATTAACAATATTAAATGATGTAATAATAGATATTGTAAATATAGAGCATTATGGAACACAAGATTTTAAATTAGATAATATAACATTAAATGGTGATATACCAATAAATTCAATAACAAATATAAATGTACCAATAAAAAATTTAGGTTCAACATCATTAGTAAATACAAATAGTACATTAATATATAATGGACCATCGGGATTAAAATGGCAATATGTAAGTGATGATATAAATAATTTAGTATCAAATTATAATTTAATAGTAAATAATTATTTAAAAAATAAAATAAGAGATTATTATTCAACATATATATTACCAAATATTACATTAAATTCATTAGATACAAGTGGTATAACAATTGATGATACAAAGTATTTAAATATTGATAATATATTATTTTATACATCAGATCCAAATTATTTAGAATGGAATTTTTTATCATATGAGGATGATTATTATATATCAAATACATATGATGTATCAATAGAAACAATAGATGGAATTAATTATTATAAATTTGGAAATTTAAGTTATAATGAATATAAATATTTAGGATTTGAAATAGGAACAATAACATTAACTAATATACCATCAGAACATCCAATAGGATTTTTAATAAATGATCCAAATATATTAGAAGTTATAACACATACAACAACACATGGAATATCAACAATAGATGGTATAGATGTATCTTTTTATAGTGGAGATATAACATTAGAAGTAAAACAAAATTTTACAAATTTAAGTTATTATTGTAATAATCATGGTTATATGGGTGGAGAAAATAGAATTAAAATAAAATATGATAATAAAAGTTTAATAAGTATACAGTCAGTAGAAGATAATATAAGACAAGAAATATTAAATATATATACTTTAAATAATATAATAACATTAACACAAAATGATTTAACAATTATAAATATTGAAAATTATAGTCATAATGATTATATAGAAGTAAATAATGTATATTTTTCATTAAAAGATGAATCAAAAATACCACCAAATTATATTAGAAATTTAAATTTATCAGCAGATCAAATAGATACAACAATTGTTGGTTCATTTTTACAAAATGTTAATTTAAATTTTGATAATGCGAAATTAGATCCACAGGTTTTAGGTCAAATATCTATATCACCAGATGATATAGATTTTGTACCAGGTTCATTAGATATAGATTTAATAACAAATATAGAACCATCTGGATTAAAATGGATAAACATAGGAACAGTTTTACCAACATATGGAAGACTTTTAGCAACTTTAATAACAGATTTAACAATTTTAACAGATAAATTATTACCATATGGAAATATAACATATTTAACAGATGCAGAATGGGAATCAATAAGTAAACCTGATAATTTTATTTTAAGTCATATGGATTATGTACAAAAATTAATAGATGGAGAGTTAAATTATTATAGACCAGCAAATGGTTTATTAGATCCTAGATTTGTAGGTTCAATAGTATTAAATCCATCACAACTTGATACAAATGATTTTACTTATATAAATAAGTTAGAAAATGTTATAATAGATACAACAAATAGTAGTTTGGATCCAAGAATAATAGGAAATATAAATATAGAACCAAATTCAATTGATACATTTGGTGATTTATATACACATAAATTAGAAAATGTTATAATAGATACAACAAATAATTTATTAAATCCAAATATAATAGGAAATTTAACAATAAAAGCGGAACAATTAAATAATAGTGGTTCAATAGGTTCAGTTGTATTATCAGATTTAAGTACAGAATCAATAGATCCATCTTTAATACCAAGTGGTTCAATAGTTATAAATGCATCTAATTTAAAAGTAGGAAATGGTTATAAATTACCAGATACATTAACTTATAATTTTGTAGAAAAAAGTATTGATCCATCATTATTACCTAATAATATTGAAATAAGTGGTGATATGATAGATACAACTGATCCTAATAAAAAATTAGAAAGTGTATTAATAACTGGTTTTATAGATACAAGTAATATAGGTTTAAATGCTACAATTGCGAATACGGCATCAATATCATCAATTAATGGAGATAAAATAAATTCTGTAAATATAGAAACAACAATAGATGCATCAATTATAAATAATGCAACAATTGCAAATACAGCATCAATTAGTTCAGTAAATGGTTCTAAAATATCAGGTACAACATATATTTATGGTCAGGATATAAATCCAGAAATTATAAATGATGCAATTATTAATATAGATAATCAATCAACAACATTATTAAATACATCAACAAATAAATTTTCAGGTGATACAATATTATCAGGTACTATAGATGCATCATTTATAGATAATGCATTAATCACATTAGATGCAAATACAAGTTTTAAATCAGATACAAAATTAACTGGTGATGTTACAATAACAGGAATTGTACCAGCATCTATAATAGATACACCAGTATCAATACAAATAGAAGGAGGAAATTTTAATGGTTCAAATATAGAAGATGAATCAATAACATCTGAAAAATTAAGCAGTAATTTAAATATTTATGTAGATTCTATTACATTTCCAGATGGTGTTATGTCAGCAATGATTTCAACAGATATATATACAATAAGTGAAACAGATCAAAAATTTTTAACAATAGTTGATGGACAACAAAAATTATATACATCAGATTCAATTATTAAATTACCAATAGATGATGATAATGTTAGTTTACCATTATATAAAGATGGAACACAAGTAAAAATATCAACAAAAAATAATTTTGTTAGTTTAATAAATGATAAAGCATTAATAAAATTATATTCTTTAAATAATAATACTTCGATTGAATTAGAATCTTATTATACAAGTGATTATGGTGCTAATAATATAGGAATTAGAAATAATACATCACAAAGTAATGGTGGTTCAGTATTAAAATTATCAAATTCACGATTTTCAATATTAGTTAATTCAGATTCTACTTTAAGTGGAGAATCATCATTACAAAATACAATGGAATTTTCAAATACAGCAAATTATTCATATAATGATTTATATGTACCTAAATTAGTTTTTAATGATGGAACATCAATGACAACAGCAGCAATTAGTTTATTAGATGCTAATAAACAATTAATAATGAACAATACTATATCAGGTTTTACATATGATGATTCATTAGTAACAGGACAAGGTTTTATTCATTGTAATGGATTACATGCAGAATTTGATATAACAGCGTATTCATCTACAACACAATCAGATAAAAGATTAAAAAAAGAAATTAAAAATATAGAATATAATGATGAAATATTAAAATTAAATCCTGTATCATTTAAATGGAATGATGTAAATAAATCAAATACAAGTAATGTAGGTTTTATTGCTCAAGAATTAGAAGAAATATTACCTAATTTAGTAAAAGATGGTGCTGATAGTTATAAATCTGTAAATTATACTGGTTTAATACCATATTTAGTTAAACATATACAAAAATTAGAAAATAGAATAGTAGATTTAGAAAAAAAAATAAAAAATTAAATTAATTATTTTTATTATTATTTATATATATTAGATAATATGAAAAATGAAATCAAATTTGGTTCAGGATTAAATTTTAGTAAAAATGAAACACCACCAAAAAGTAGACAATCACCAAATAGACTAAAGTATACAAGAGAAATATCGCCTGTTAGACAACAATTATTAAATAGAACAAGTTCTCCAAAAAGTAGACAATCATCAAATAGACAAAAGTATACAAGAGAAATATCACCAGTTAAACAACAATTATTAGAAAGAACAACTTTACCAAAAAGTAGAGAATCACCAAATAGACTAAAGTATACAAGAGAAATATCACCAGTTAAACAACAATTATTAGAGGAAAAAAAATTATTTAATAGAAAAACTTCTCCAAAATTAAGAATAAAAGAACGTGATATAAATAGAGCATATCATTTATATGCAAAAACACCAACAGGTATATCACCAGATATATCAGAATATTTATCTAATGGTTCATTTATAAATGTAGAAACATTACCAAATTATGATACAGGAAAACAATTAAAAGAACAAATATTAGCAAATAAAAAAAGAAATAAAAAAAGAAGAAAAAAATTAGATAAAAGAGAGGAAAGAATAAAAGAATATAGAAAATTACCTATATCAGAAAGAAGAAAATATTTTAGAGTAATAAAAGGAAAGGTATTTGATGTTTTAAGAAATAAATATGAAACATCAATTGAATCATCTCCAGAAATTAGTGGAGGAAAAAGAAAAAAAAATAATTTAAAAAAAAAATAAATTTAATATATACTAAATGATTTTAGATTTATTAAATAGTGATATATTAGAAAATATATTAGACATATGTACAGATGAACTAGAATATAAAATATATAATTTTATAATTAAATTTGAGAATATATTATATGAATATATATCATTATTAATAAATAAAAATAAATTACAAATAGAACAAATAAGTTGGGATTTAAATAAAAATAATTGTTATAATTGGTTTATATTAGTTGATAATGTATGGAGTAATATATATTTAAATAGTATTATAAATATTTTTAATATATATATTTATGGTAATGTTAAAATAGTATATTTACAAGATAATAATATATTATATTTATCTAAAAAACTACATAATCCAAATTTTTATGATTTATTAAAATTATCTGATTATATAACTAGAAATTATAATATAACTAATGATTTTATTTTAAGAGAAGTAGATTATATATGTATAAATGATTTTATTAAGGTATATAATAGTAATGATATAAATTATTATGTAATTGATTTTGATTGGCAAATTTGGCATTTAGAAAATTTATATGGAATAGAATATTTAAAAAATAAATATAATTATGATTATAATTTACCATATTCTGATATTAAATTAAAAAAATGGAAATATAATGTTAAAGAAGTAATAACAAAATTCAAAAAAGATTATTATAATATAGATACTATAATAAAAAAATTAATAGAATATATATAATTTTTTTATTATATAATAATAGAAAAGATATGAGTATTGTTAAAAGTGTATCAAAAAAAATGAAGGGTTATAATTATTTAGCTATATTTTTATTGTTACTTTTAGTAGCATTAATATTATATGGTGTTTTTTATTTAATCGATAAAAAACAAATAGAATTATTTAATACTAAAGTAGTATTAGAAATATATACTGCCCCTTGGTGTGGATTTTGTAAACAATTTGAATCAGGTGATAAAATAAATAAAATAAAACAAAATGTTGGTTCAGAAAATGTAAAACATTATATTGACGGTGATCCAGAATGTGCTAAAAATATGCAAAAATATAATTTAGGTGGTTATCCATCTATAATTTTAACAAGAAATGGTGAAGTTGTTAACAAATATTCAGGACCAAGAGAAGTAGAACCAATATGTTCATTTTATAATTCAAATAAATAAAAAAAGTACATTTCTTAATTTATTTTTATTTTTATAAATTTATTTTAAAATTTTAAAATTTTTAATGAAATGTACTATTTTAATCATAACCATAATCTAATATATATTTAGTTAATTTTGTTTTACTATTAATAATTAATTCTTTAACTTTATTAATTTCTAATCTATATTGATCAATCGGTTGTTTTAATATAGCATAATTAAATAAAATTGCTAATATTTCATCATATTTATCTATTTCCATATTTGTACATATTTTATCTTTATAATCTTCTCCAAATTTATGTACTTTATTTGCTTTTTCTTTAACTAATTCTTCTGCTAAAATATTTAAATCTTTTAACATTAGTTTATCATTTATTTTAATTTTAGCTAAAGTTTTATTTTCATATTGTATATTATTATTTTCAGGAAAATTATCATTAAAATGTATTTCTTCTGTCAATAAACTTGGGCAAGTATAATTTTTTTTAAAGAAAGTTAACATTTTATCATAAGTTACATAATCTAATCTTTCTTTTTTATAATTATTAATATAAATATTATTTGTTATATTATTATTAGTAGTATTATTAGTTGTATTATTACTATTATTATTAGTAATATTATTATGTGTTTCTATATTTTGCGTATTTATATTTTGTGTATCTATATTTTGTGAATTAGGTGTTCTAGCATATATTATACTTCTTGGTTCACAATTATCTTTTTTCATATGTCTTGATTTATGTTGTCTATTTTTAAAACTAATCATACATCTTGGACAAGTTAATTCATCTATACCTTTACATTTTTTTTCGTGTTCTATTAAACTATTTTTAGTTTTATAAATTTTATTACACTTTTTACACATATTTTGGTTTAGGGTTACATTTTTTTCATTTGGGGTTACATTTTTTTCATTTGGGGTTACATTTTTTTCATTTGGGGTTACATTTTTTTCATTTGGGGTTACATTTTGTCCTGTTAATTTTTCATCATTATTTTCTATAATTTGACATTTATGCATACGAGTTTGGTGTTTTTTTAAATCAAATTTTCTATTTGTTCTATAATTACAAAATTCACATTTATGCTTTTTACAGTCGTCGTTTTCGTTCATTACTATAAATAGTATATATTTTATTTTTAAATATTAAAAATTATTATCAGATTTTTTGTTCGTTAGTCGTTAACGACTTTAAAAAAATAGAAAGGGGATTATTTTTTTAAAATTTTAAAAAAATTATTTTTTTTTATTATTTTTAAATAAAAAAGATAGAACATAATAGTAATTAAAAAAATTGATAAAATTATAGTTTTTTTTAAAAAAAACATACTTTTTAGGTTTTTTAAAAAGTACATTTCTTAATTTATTTTTATTTTTATAAATAAATTTTAAAATTTTAAAATTTTTAATGAAATGTACTATTTTTAAATAATGTATTTAAATAAATATAAAGGTTATAATGTTAGA
>Ga0181417_1000085_pt1 | contig 28244 bp, 34 predicted proteins | sample 40SPOviralmetaG_FD_130142 | JGI IMG/M metagenome (GOLD analysis project Ga0181417, IMG submission 130142) | Marine viral communities from the oligotrophic San Pedro Time Series (SPOT) site, San Pedro Channel, CA, USA - 40 SPOT_SRF_2013-02-13 | ecosystem: Environmental > Aquatic > Marine > Strait...
AACAAGAGAAAAGGTATGGTGTTGTACCCATGTTTTGCGTAAAGATTTTGGACCGCATCAATAAGACATCGTTCTCCTTCCTTGCAACAGGCATCAAATTGCATGTCGCTGTAGATCACGAGGGTGTATTCCCGCATTTCGTCGTCGTCAATCTTATTATCTAGAGCAACTTGCAGGAACTTTTCAAAGAGCGCATAAATGTTGGTGGTGCTTCCCCAAGGCGCGCATCGGATGTTTTGGATTTTCTGATGAAGACTGTCTTCCTTCTGGATGCGTATCCAGGAGGGGGTTTCTGAAAAGGTAAAGGCACGATACAATGTACTGATTTCCATGGTGATTAGCCCCAGACCAATGGAGGAATACAGCGGAATCTTCGTGTCTTGATACATGGACGGAGACACATCAATGCAAGCAATGCACCGATTCAGGAAGGACGTGTTGGTCACGGGACTGGGGTCGGAAGATGAGCTAGAAAAGAGCTTCTTCATCATATTATCCCATTGAAGCGTGACGAGGTCCTTTTCTTCTTTCGATACTTCCCCCATGAGAGACTTGACCATTTCGTGGGGCATGATATTATTGGCCTTGTTGTAATTCTTTTCTTTCATCTTCAGGGCAATGTAATTCTTGAAATTCTGACTACATACTTTTCTATGATGCTCATTGATGTGCGGATCTTCATTTAAAAACACCCTCTTGTATTTCAGCATGGTTTTAGACGTCACATGATCAAAATTGATTTTATCCCACGTTCTATTACACATATGATTTTGAGGAATCTCTAAATAAGCATTGATGCTTGTGATGAGTTTTCGGTAGGTTTTGTAAATATCCTGCCTTTTCGCATACACTTGAATAGTCTGTTTGTGGTACAAATACGCAATTTTCCTTGCCAACCACCCGTGCTTGACGCAACTTTCCCGGGGCATCCATTTGCCGCACAAACTGATGGGCTCTTGAATACTCATGTTCTTACGGTCACGGATCAATTGAGGAATCACATGGGTCAACAGAATCTCATCAATAATGTCATTTTTAACGGAATGCGTATAAAGGAGGAGATGGGGCTCCCATTTGAAAAGGGTGAGAAAGTGCTTTAAATCTTTCCAGGACCCATAGGGGAGTTCGGTGGTGTGGTTCTTTCCGGGGAACTCCTGAAATAGCCGTTGTAATATACCGTGATATACATTCGTGGGGATCAGATTTCTTTCATAGGTCATAAAGGTGATAACTTCAAGCATATAATAACTCAAGGTGTTCAACCCCTTTCCATGATGTATGTCGCGATTAAATTCAAATAGTTTCAACAAGTTGTCACGCTGATGAATAGGACAATGATTCCACAGATGAATATATTGATGATACATTTGGCTATAATTCATATGCGGATCCACGACACTTTGAAATGAAAATTGCACTAACTTTTCATCCATATCATGATTCGTACAAATCCAATCATAAGCGGGATTCCCATTCTCCGTAAAGGCCACACGAGAAGGAGTGGTGGCATATTCATTATCCAATGCGGTGATCATGGTGGCGTCTCTTGCATTGGATAATGATGAAACTTTATATCATTTTTGTTTTGTCTTTGTCTTCATAGTTGTTTTTGTGTCTTGTTTTGTCCTTTAGTTGGAGTATTGACCTTTTCCTGTTTTAGATTGAATTTCACCTTCTTTTGAGTTTTGTTTTTATTTTGTTGAATGGACTTGAGTTTGTCTTTATTGTCTTTATTGTCTTTATTGTCTTTATTTTTACTTTCCTCTTCCTTTTGTTGACGTGAAAAAAAAAGAGAAATGTTATTATTCTCATTAAAGATTTCAATGCAAGGCTGAAACCGAATGTCTTGGATGTTGTGATACTGTGTGATAAAATCAAAGGACTTGGGGTCTTGGCAAAACTCCTTAATCCCACTACCTTCAAGATTTACTTCATATTTATAGATTCCAACGAGGTCAAATTTCTTGGAATAAAAGGTATTATTTTTAAGCACAAGAGACAAAAGGTCCTTCTTGGATACCTTGTTTTCATTGACGAGGATTTCATACTTTTTGTAGTTTAACAACCGATTGTTTTCCACATAAAAAATGTAGCAGTTGATCGTTTCTAAATTCGCATTTGTTTGAAAGATCGTACTGTTTTCAAGGATGGTATCGAGATTTTCAATAATGTCTTCACTGCGGATTGAGATTACGGAATTTGTTTCCATTAGTAAAAGGGGTCATTTTTAAAACAGGGAATGAACTTATTTATGAATGATTCAAATAGACTCATAACTACCGTCCGAGTCGTAATCCGACGTGCTTTCATAATCGTCGGGGTTATCATCGTTCAGTATGCTATATAGGATATCGTCTATTTCGTACATGTCATAACCATCCCTTTCAAGATCCTGGCGTTTGTATTCAAGGAACCGATCCGTCATTTCTTGTACGTGGATACCCTTCTGTTTGTTATCTAGCTTTTCTTGGTAATGGTTTCGTTGCCACGTGCTCCAGGTGTCATAGACATATCCATTCTTTTGGAGATAGATCCATCCGTTTGGAAGTTCGCTCAGGATTCCTCGCTTTTTGGGGGCCTTGCGAAAGAGTTGTTGAACGGCGAATTTGTAGCTCATGGTGATACTATAGAATAATGACTATATACTTTTCCTGGATGGGCTATTCAATTTTTTTATTTTTTTGGATTGGATTTGGATTGGATTTTGGATTTGGATTTGGATTTTGGATTGGATTTTTTAATATCAAGGATGTATATATGTCTTTAGCCGTGTTAAAAAGAAAAGCCGCCACAAAGTACCCAGCCAAGGCCTGTAGATGCGCAAGCACATCCCTTGCCGAGCCTTGCAAGTGTTCGGGGGACGGGACGTGCAAATACAGCTCTTTTTCCGCAAAGGGATTTTCCCTACATGGGTCCATTTCGGTGAAGAACCACCATGGAAGTATGGCCACCCGCCATAAATGGATGAAACGAGGTTATCCGCATTTTGTCGTCAAGGACACGAACCCCCTGGATTACGACTTGTATTTGTCCCGCAAGTCCCAGCAAAGCGGGGCGCAAAACTTTGCGGAGCCGGGTGATGCACTGGGTTGCGTGTCTACCGGATCTTCGTGTGATGTGAACAAATATATCAACGTGGTCAAGAAATTAGACGTGATGCCACAAAGTGAATACATGCGCACCAAACTCATGAAAAAGAATTGTTTACCACCACCGATCTCTAAACAGCCGTGTCCGGTGCCGAGGTCGGGTCCGTGTAATTCGTGTTCATCGGGGGGAGATCCCTGTGGAGATGGTGTGGCACAAAATACGGGGGTGGAAAATGGTACATGCGAATAGAGTTAGGTTGTCTTTATTGGATATTCTTGTCTAATATAGTCAACTCGCCAAAGGTCTTGTGATCCGTGGAGTAATCCCGGGGATTATATTCAAAATAGTGATCGTCCATGTTGAACACGATTTTACGGATGTGAAAGGACTGAATGATTTCTAGACATTTAGCACAGGGGGCAGAATTGGTGCTTGTACCGGCATTGGAATATCGGCTTATGTACAAGGTGGTGCGCTTCATGACCCGCTGTAATTTATGTATCTTATTCATCTTTCGGTATCTGTAATAGATCTTCCGCATGACATTCATTTCCGCGTGACAACTACACTGATTGTGGACGAACTCGTCGTGTTGGGAATAATTTTTATGCGTGTTATATCCAGTGGCAATCACGTGTCCGCCATAGGTGGCAACGCATCCGTGCTTAAAGAGCAGGTTGGACTTTTCCGCTTCTTCAAGCGAAGATGAGAATATTTTCTCCTGCTTTTTCGTCAACATGGTGGTGTATGTATTGCGGATGTTATGAAGATATAGATTCAATTTTTTATATTGTCTTAGTATAACGAATCTTATGGTTCTTTTTCGTAAACACAAACATTGTATTACGAAGAAATTATATGACAAGGTCAAACGTCGTATATTGAATAAAACCATCCGGTACAAGACCACGCACTTGAACCTTGCGGAGCCAACAAAGTTCCTTAGTCCCGCTGAATTGTATGGGACCAGCACATGCCAAGGGAACGAAATCATTCGGTATTCCAAGAAACTGGGTAAAAATCGGACAAAATTACATGCGGTTTACCGGAAACGACTCATAGAATTGAAAAAACTGCGGGAAGAATGTGTGCGCTATTTGGGTAAGATGAATGTACTTAAGATACAAAGGAAAATTTCGGGGTTGAAAAGGAGTCACAAGGAACTCCTTGATATGGATATTGATTATTATGTCTATAAAGAGCTGGGAAAACAATATGAAAACTATAGAATATGTCAGTTTTGCAAGCACTATGATATACTAAATGTGGATAAGTTGTCAAAATACTTTGATTACTTTGACATCAAGGGGTTTATGTATAACCCGTCCAATACGGTGTTTTCCTTTTGCGTGGACTTTATTGGTAACAGGAACTATCATTTTTTCGTGAAAGATACGTACAGTGACCGCATCAAGCACGTGCCTTTGCATCGTAAAAACGAATCATTCATCAGCATTCATCAGACCATGGGCCGACATAACATTACGAAACAAATGAGTGAAAATTACTTGTGGATCGACGACGAAACGATTCTTTATATTGCCCATAATACCTATTACAATTCCTCTAATTGTTACACGTACCATATACCAAGTAACAAACGGAAATTGGTGTATTGTTGCGAAGAACATCGTGAGCTGAATATCCATAGTGTCCTAAGTGGGTTTTACTGTGTATTGGTTTCTTCTTCTTATCATAGTGATAAGGTATTTTTGATTGACTTGATTGATCAAAATGGACGAACGCGCGTGGAATGTATAAAGGAACCGGTTTTGAAAGACAAAAACTTTGTGACCTATCCATATGTGGATCATATTCATGCCACGTGGTATATTTTGAAAGATGATGCCGGGGTGTATACCTTTATGAAAACGATGGACTTCCGTGTCTTTGAAATACTTTTCAGGAAAAAGACCAGGGGGTTGTATGTGCAAGACGTGCATTACATGAATGAAATGTTTGTGTTTTTTGCGCGGGTTAACTCGGAGTCGGTACTGTTCTTATATGACATGTGCAAGGGGGCGTTGCGTCGTGTGGAAGGAGGCGGGAAATGCGCCATTCAAAATAGTTGCCATTTTGAAGTCATGAATGTCCTAGTGGAACAGAATAAGATATACTTTCATAGTTCGTCTTTCACACAACCGAACAAGTTATTTATGTTGGAAATAGACAAAGAAAGGAATTACCAGGTGGAGAACATGGTCTACGATGGGCGTGGGGCGAACACACGCAATAAATATACGGAAAAGGTTGTATATTTGAAACAGAAAAGTATTCAGGTGACGCTTATTTATAAGAAGGGATTGAAACTTCGCAACTGCAAATGCGTGTTGTATGGATACGGTGCATACGGGGACCACTACGATTCCACCTTCAACGCAAGTAACCTGTTGACGCTGTGCGATATGGGGTTCTTAGTGGTCATCGCGCAAGTGAGTGGGGATCGCGCATTGGGGTTTGACCAGAGGAAGCGGGGGATGTTGTTAAAGAAGAAGAACACCTTTTATGATTTTATTTATATCATTGAAAATTACTTATACAAAGACAAAATCACATCAAGAGACAAATTGGCCATTTGGGGACGCAGTGCGGGCGGGTTGCTGATTGGTGCGGTTTTAAACATGCGACCGGATATATGCAAAGTGGCCATCTTGGGAGTACCGTTTGTCTCCCCGCACCTGGCGATGAGTTCGTCTAAAAATCCACTGGCGTTTGAATCGCATAGTGAATGGGGGAACCCACTCAAGCAACCGAATTCGAATTATATCCAGTCCTATAGTCCGATTCAGAATGTGGTGAGCGATGGAGACTACCCACACATGTTTATTTATTCTAATTTGAATGATACATTGGTGCCTTATACGGAACCATACATGTATTACCATGCGCTTAAAAAGGAGGCGACTGTATTCAAGGAAAACAAGAAGGACCTGTGTTTGCACATTGAAGACAAATTTGGACACACTCAAGGGACGGCATTGAAAGACAAATATTACCAGTTTGCGATGATATTTGCTTTTATGAAAAAACATATTTCCTGATATTTGATATTAGAAAAATAGACATATTATTATAGAGTACGAGTTAGGGAAAGCGCAATATGAAACCTGAAAATAGAATGGAGTTGTCTTCGGGGCTGTTTGACGATTACACCGAAGCAGATTATAGCAATGAAAATGTATTGAAGCACGTACAAGACTTCTGGGAAGCAAACAGTGAATCGGAAAGTGAAAGTGAAAATGATGGCGACGACAATGGGGACAAGGGACCAAACCAAAAAATGATATCTTTCCGGAAATTAAAACAGAAAATGTATAAACAATATGACACCAGTATCGTACATAAATACAGCACCACATTGGATTTGTTTGTCCGCTACATTCAATGTTATCATATACTGTATTCCGAAGCCTCCTATTATTGTAGTTATAAATTGAATCTGTTTATGCTCCCCTGTTTGTTCCTATCTACCTCTTGTAGTGTGCTGATGGCGATCCAATATGACGGTATAAATATGCCGGTATTGTTGTCTATATTGAATGGATGTGTGACCTTTTTGCTGGCCATGATCAACCATTTAAAGTTGGACGCAAACGCGGAGGCGCATAAGATTTCGGCGTATCAATATGCGAAACTAAAATCGCAAATAGAATTCCATTCCGGGGAATTGATGCTATATGAAAATGATCCCTTGTTGGGTACATGGGGTGAGGGGGTCAGAAAAGGGAATGAAGAACGGAAAGCCGAAAAAGAATTTATCCAAAAGGTACATTCTATCATTATGATGATCAAGGAAACATTGAAGAACGTGGAAGACAATAATAACTTTTCATTGCCTCCTCATATTTTGTCTAAATACAGTACGGTTTATAACATGAACATATTTTTACACATTAAGAATATTGATACGTACAAGGTCATGGTGTTGAGTGATTTGCGGAATGTAAAGAATGAAATGCGGTTTTATGCGAAAATGGGCCAGGCAAAGGATGAAAACTTGAAAGAGAAGTACGTGATGCTCTATGAAAGGAAAAATAAGCTGTTGGAAGAATTTCTAGAACTGAATAAGGGGTATTCGCTCATCGATAGCATGTTGCAACAAGAGATTACGAACATTGGGCTCTATAGCCGGTATTGGGTGTTGTTTTATCTTCAAAACATCATGGACGTATGGGGGGCTTGTTGCGGGAGGAGTCGGAAGGTTATTCCCCGGGGGTTTAAAAAGTGCACGGAAATTGGGTATAGAGACGCAAATGGAGAGTACTTGCTGGAAAAGGTGTTGCGCCATGGATGATGGTTTGTCTATTGTCTTATAATGATATAAATATAAATATATAGAACTATTGTTATCTATACAAGAATGAAACTTGTTGTATGGATATGGATTGGTGTTGGGGTTGGGGTTGGGGGAAAGGGGGACTTTAATTTATGTGAGCAATTGAAGAGGGAGATGGACATGAGGAAACAAGGGACGAGGAAACGCTGGGTACGTCTTCGGAGTTTTTTAAAGGAAAATGTGGAGGTCATGTGTCTATGATTATTTCGGTCATTGATCAAACGCTTTATAACCCATTGTCATTGACGTGACATTATTTGCGTATTTCATGTCATTTACAATCATTTCTTTTTCATATTCATTGTCAAAGTTGTTTGTGAAATCCGCATAGGAATAGGGAGGGTCCTGTAAAATACCCGATAGATCACTATCATATTTACTGGTAATTTTATTGTAGAATACATTTTCTTCATTGACGGTTGGCATCGGTTGTGTGGCATTCTCTGTATCTTCTACGTTGAACATTTGGGATAAACCAACATTGGACGCATTATTGAAATACTTGAAGTCATTTTCCATTTCCGCTTGCGAATAGTACTTTTGGTTGTTTTTTTTGTTGAATATTTTGGAGGTGTATGGTGTATCACTGGTAATGTCTTGATAAACGGGGTCAACGTTGTTTCCCAGGGTGGGATATTTCAAGGAGGTGGCGAATGTGCGGTAGGCCAATGGGGCGCTGATGGTCATTTTTTCGTCACCGTAGTTCTCCAGTGCTTCTATTGTGTAATAATGAAGGACATCTTGTTTCGTATAGAGATACGCAACAAACAAAGCAAGAAAGATACATAGACATTTGGATAGTATCGGTTTGACATTCATCATGACTATGACAGTATACTATATTGTGCACATAAATTTATTTGGGATTCATTTGATTGTGGGATTCATTTGATTGTGGGATTCATTAATGAACGGATGAATGCTTCGTCCTTTTGATATTCGCCGTGCTGATAAATATATCCAATGTGGTTGTCCATGATGTCTTCGCCTTCAGGTTGAGGTTGTCTCGGGGATGGGGAAAACATGCGGGTGTAATACACGGAATGATGATTGGGTTGCACAAACATGATCAGTTCCGTGGGTCGCAGATACTTTACCATGTAAAGCCGATGTCCGCGAGTTGCGAGGTAAAACTGTGAATGTTGGGTAGTATTGAAAATATGGAAAAGGAAGTTCTTGAAATCAAATTGTGTGTCGTGATGTGTGTGCATATACTTCTGTAATGTAGTAAAGAATACAATGGGTGTAATTTCTAGGTCGTCCTTGTCAAAATGGGGCTCTAGTATTTTTTGATACAAGACACTAGACGACTTTTTCTGGCATATGACAAAATGAATACTTTGTTGAATTGTCTTGTTCCACAAACCGAGTTTTAATCGACAAAGTTCTTGCAGATCCAAAAACGAGAAAATGGTGGTGCTACAACATTCAATGTCTTGAAAATCCATTTGGATTATATGGGTTCCTTTCTTTCTGTTGTATATATATAGTTATCTATTTATGTCCGATACAGAAATGATTGGAGGAAGTGCGTTTTCAACCTTTATGTTGGTCCTATACATTGTACTAAAATATCCAATTAAATATGGAATCCTCTTTTGGCTTTTAATGGTCATGATGACACTGTTTAAAATGATGTACGACAATGGATGCAAAGGGGTCATCTATGTCATGCGATTTTTCAATACCTTACTCAACCCCGGGGAGTTTGACCTGATTGTCTTTAAACTACCCAACATGTTTAATATTTTCATGGCCTTTTTAGATCTGTTTATTGGTATTCTTTATTTATCGGTTGCCGGCGTGGTGTTCATTTTGCTCGGATTAGTGACACTACCGTTCAATTTAGTGTTTAGTTTGTAATTTACACTCGTTTAGTTTGAACGACGTTTGTGTATCGTTGCTATCGGTGATGAAGAAAGAAATGAATAAAAGAATGAAAATACAAATGACAATGACACGCTGAATAATATGGAGAATGTCTAACTTTAAGGTGTGGCTTTCGGATACGTTGAGATGGGCCTGTTTGAAATAGGAATAGTATTTTGAGGTCAATACGAGCAAGGCGAAAAAGGTCATCATCACTACAATGGTGCTCGTGTGAATATTATTGAGTAAAATGAAGACAAAGAAGACAAATACGGATCGTATGACGGAGTAAATCGGGTTTTCAAGTGTGTCGCTGTCGGGGTCTACTAGGTTGATGGAAAAGTAAATCACCAGAAAAAGCATGAGATATCTGGAAAGGGGATGTATTTTCATAATATACTGATAATTACATCCTATATAGGGTGACAAAAAACTGGCGAAAAACAATACCAATGCCAGAAACACGCCGCGAAGGGTGATGAAAAGGGGGTTGTATTTTGCGAATTCCTTTGTTCGTTTTAATGGGTCTATGTTATACGTGTACATCCTTATAGTATAGACCTATCTTTTTTTATCGATTATCTTTTTGGAGGTTTGATTCTTTTGTGCCTGGGTTTTCTTTTGCTTCTTGGGGGCAGGCGTCTTCTTCTTATGGGGTTTCTTTTTGTTCTGTTTTTGTTTTTGGGTGATCGTCTGTTTCCGGGTCTTGTTTTGAATAAGTCGCTTTCTGCGATTTTGTCTCTTTTTGTTCTTTTCCTCGATTAAGAAATTCATTTCCTTTCTAAAGGTATCCACGATTACGTTCATGTCATCATTATTGAAACTCATACTGGTTTTGAAAGTGGGATACGTATTTCCATTGGTGATATTGTCTTGGATCATCTTGTCGGGGGTGGAAAAGGACGTATTGGATTGGAAGTTTTCAAATAATTTCTTGTATTCGTCTTCGTTTAAATCAACGCCAAATTCAATGTCATCGTTTTCGTAATACATTTCATGCGCATTGCCATCTTTCAACAAGACTAATTTTTGATGAGTCTGCATATATATATTACAAATAAATTACAAAATAAAATTGAAACATATAAATACATCATTCCATCATATAAGTAAGATGACATCCTTTTGCATGACTCAGACTTTGTCTCTTCATGAGGACAAGCAAGTGCTTTCGCAACTCATTGCGTCATGTTATCAAGGTAACCACGTGAAAAAAGAGGTGGATAACGATATGTGCACTATGATGCTGAATATTCAACATTTGTATCATAACGAGGGGAAAAGTCCGTGGAGCGATTTGACCTACGATAGGGTGTGTGAAATCCTGAACGACGAACATGGACTCAATGTGGACGAGGGGGTGTGTGCGGGCATGGCGGGGAGCGTGGGAGTAGGTGCGTCGGCGCACAGCGGGGATGAAGTAAAACTTCCTTACTACATGGGAAGTATGAATAAATACAAATCACAAAAAGAAATAGATTTATGGAAGAAAAAATATGGAGGACCCTATATCTTCTCGGCGAAATTAGACGGGATCAGTGCGCTTTATATGAGTGGGCGCCTATACACGCGCGGAAATGGGGTTATGGGTCGGGATATTACGCACCTGATTCCGTGGTTGAGTATGAAGCGAGGTAATGACGTAGATGACGTAGATGGCGTAGGCGATGGCATGGCGATTCGGGGGGAATTGATCATGAAAAAATCCGCGTTCCATAAATACAATAATACCTACGCCAATGCGAGGAATTTGGTGTGTGGATTGGTGAATCGGAAACTGGGAAATGGAAGTGAATACGACATATATGGCGATATTGATTTTGTGGCGTATGATATTTACGGTGTGTCGTGGTCATTTGAAAAGAAATTCGCATGGCTACAAGACAAGGGATTTCATGTGGTGGCGAATCATGTGGGTGTGGGGAGTGGAGGAGGTGGTGGTGGAAGTGGGGGAAGTGGAGGACTTTTATTGGCATGTGCTCAATGTGATGCGGTATTGAAAGACTGGAAATCTATGGATTTTGAATACGAGATTGATGGGGTGATTATTACGAATCATGAGGAACATGTGCACGAAGAAGGGAAGAATCCCGTGTATGCGTTTGCCTATAAAAATAATAACTTGTGTGTGGGGATGAGTCAAGGAGTAGTGAAAAGGGTGTGGTGGAACATATCAAAAGACAACTATTTGAAACCGAAGATTCAGTTGGTTGAACCGATTCTATGCGATCAGTCCAAGGTGGAATATGTCACGGGGTTCAATGCGAAGTATATTGTGGAGAACAAGATTGAATGTGGGACGAAACTGAAGATTGGGTTGAGTGGGAATGTGATCCCGCACATCTTTGAGGTGTGTGGAGTTGGGGACGGAGGCGACGGGAGTGATGATGACGAGAAGTATTTGAAAGAAGTTCAAGAAGTGACGAGTGAGTATACCTGGTCCAAGAACAAGATTGATTTGATTTGTTTGGAGAAGAATAATCCACTACAATGGATCAAACAGAATGTGTTGTTTTTCAAGACCATGGGGATGAAGTGCAATTTACAGGAGAAAACATTGTCGAATGTCTACGGGAGTTTGGGGGTGGTGACATTGAAAGAGGTGCTGAGTTTGACGATGGAAGACTGGGTCAAGGTGGAAAAGATGGGGGAAAAGAAGGCCTCGGGGATTTTGGCGTGCGTATACGACACGCTGGATTGGGGAAAGGTAAAAGAGGAGTACGGAGCGATAGATGGATGTGATGCAATGGATACGAAAGTGTATGACTATTTCCTCAAATTGGCCGTGGGGTTGCAGACCTTTGAGCGGGGGTTTGCCATGAAAAAAATGAAGTTGTTTGTGGATTACTTGAAAGGGTTGTCTATGGATGAAAACGTGGATTTTACATGGAAGGAATGTTGTGAGATTTCGTACATTGGGAGTAAGGTTTCGCTCATCTTGGGAAGAGTGGGTCTGGATAAGCCGAAGCAAATCACGGTGGAAACCATGGGTGTCTTTTTAGAAGGACTCAAGGCATTTGTTTTGCGCATGAATGAATTGCGATCTGGGGAGGGTATGGTGTTTTCGTTAGTGAGCTGTGCCGAGTTGTTTGAGATTGTGGGTAGGGAGGGTATTGATGGTGGGGGTGTGGCTGACGGGAGTGTGGCTGGCGCGAGTGTGAGTGGCGGGAGTGGAATGAGTAGTTATACCTTTGTCTTCAGCGGCATGCGCCATAAAGAATTGGAAGAAGCATTAATGCTAGACGGACATCAGATCGGTGAGGTTGTCACTAAACACACGACGATGCTCATTGTGAAAGATGATACGAAAGTGTCCTCCAAAATGAAGAAGGCACAGTCCCTGAACGTCCCTATATACACTTTGCATGAATTCATATTGTATTATAAAGAATTTAAAGAAACAGTGCTATAGTACTATGAAGAAGAGTTTGATCAGCGAACAGCTATGGAGACACCCATATAAACTCTGATAATTATATGATATTATTGATTTAATCAAAATAGGTTAATGTTCAAATAGATGACCTCCCCCTTCCAAGGAGGTGAACGATATCATTTGTTTTTTGTACTTATTCAAAAAAACAGGTAACTGCGAATTTTTTATACATCCAACGAGGTAGGTATATTATATTATATTATGTTGGTTGTATTTGGGCGTTTTCGCAAGGATGCCCGAGTTGGTCTAAGGGGGTAGACTTAAGATCTACTGGCTTCGGCCGCGTGGGTTCGAACCCCACTTCTTGCAAGCTCTGTTAGCTCAGTTGGTTAGAGCGTGCGACTGTTAATCGCGAGGTCATCGGTTCGACCCCGATACGGAGCGTATAGATACAAACATGGATTTATTTTTCTTGGCTTTTGCCTTGATTCTTCAAATACTTACGAGCTCGTGATAGCTCAGTTGGTAGAGCGACGGACTGTAGTGGTTAATTTGATTTCCGTTGGCCGGGTGTTCGAATCACCCTCGCGAGAGTTATTGTTATTATATTCAATTGAGTTTTATTCAATATAATAAAGTACAAACCAGTGAGGAGATGTAGCTATTTCACAGACCTTTCCACGCAATATACGCCGCCCATGACAAGCGCAATGCCCATGATAAATAGAGGCCATTGGATGTGTGTTTTATAGAAGCAAATGGATAATAGGGTGCTTACGATCACGCTCATGTTCAAAACAATATGGATGGTCGTGATGGGCAAGGCGGAAGAGGCTTCGTAAATGTAATACCGAGACAAGAGCCATAATGCGAAACTAGTCATGGTGATTCCCGCGGTTGCGAGGATGCTTTTGGGTGGAGTTATTTTCAAATACTTGATGGTGAATAAATGAATGCCAATTAAAAAGGCGGCGAGAAGGCTTATCATGTACGCATAGGTGGTAGGGGTCATCGCTATTACATGATGCTGATATTTTATATTTTATCATGGGTGTGGTTATTTTGGGACTCCCATATTATTTAAATACGAACAGTAATCACCGCATAGCGTGAATCCAAATAGCACCATGGTGGTCATAAAAAATAGGGTGGTCACATATTGCATGTGTTTCATTGGATTACTTGTGTACTTAGGGGCCGTGGTGATGTCGCGGAGGGCGTTTGATGTGCGGGTGTATTTGCTCAGCCTGGTGGGGTGGGGGATGGAGTTAGTGGAGTCGGTCGCATCGAGTTGTAGAAAGAGATTGACCAGTAGACCCATGCGGAGTTCCACGCCATATTCCATTTGTTTGAAGTAGTAGGCGCGGGGGTTTGTATCTACGGATGGATCTAATTCGGTATTTCGTGGTAGGGGGTGCATGATGATGGCGTCTTTGTGGAGCTTATTGGCGTGATCGTTCGTAAAGCGGAATGTTTCAAAATCAGGTGAAGATGTTGTTAGTTCAGATGTTTCAGATGTTTCGGATGTTTCGGATGCTTCGGTATCGGATGTAGGAGTTGTCTCTTCGTTGAGAGTAGGAGTGGTTTCTTCATGGCGTTCCTTTTGGAGACGGGTGATATAGACCACATCAAAGGTGGTATAGTTTAGGTACCAAGAACTGGACTCATATTCACCGGGGAGCAACATGTCGCTATCTTCCAAAAGGATATCTTCTTCGGTTTGCTGGTGCTTGAAGGCGATTTTTTGAATGAACGATTGACTGGGTTCGCACCCACTGTAAGGGAGGAAGTGAATATTCATGTGGGGATAATGGTGTAGGAGTTCTATGAAGGAATGGATGGTCCGACTTTCTTTGATGTCGCCAATGAAAAGTATTTTGAGGGGCTTGGACTTGTAGTCGTCGCCGAAGGTTTTGTATAGCGTGTAGAGGTCCAATAGTGCTTGCGTGGGGTGCTCTTCATTACCGTTACCGGCGTTTATGATCGGCGTGGTGGTGGGCGTTTCGTGGATTTCATGGATGAATGATGCGTCGGGGTGGCGCAAGACAATCGCGTCTCCATATTGAGAGAGACTTTTGATCGTGTCGTGGTCGCTTTCTCCCTTCTTGGTGCTGGACGTGTTTGGATAAAAGGTGATTACGTTACCACCGGCTTTCTTCATGGCGCTCTCAAAAGAGAGCATGGTGCGGGTACTGGGTTCAAAGAAGGCGTTGATGAGGGTGCGGGTGCGGAGCTGGTCTTCGTAGGCCAAGGGATTGGATTGTAGGAAAGAGCTGAGTTTGAAGAGATGATCGATTGTTTTAGGAGTCCATTGCTTGCAATCTATAATGGATGACATCATTGAGACAAGAGACAAAGATGTCTTTATTTTGTTTATTGTTTTATTGTTTGAATTTTATGGTATGTTTATTTTCTGCGTTCATTGTATATACTATAGTGAAAATGGTGAAGATGGTCAAGATGGCGAAAAACGAATTATTCAACCTCTTATCGGTGGATAAACTAAGCAAAAAGATTAAGTTTCTCACGAAGCCTAGCAACATCAACAAGGTGCTCTTTTTACTGGGATTTTTATTGGTGCTCTTTCTGGTGCACAAGCATTTCTTATCACAAGAAGGGTTTGAAAGTACGCCAGAAGAATTAGAAGAAAATGTGGCGGCCAAAAAGTCCATGGTTCTGTTTCATGCGGACTGGTGCGGACACTGCAAGAAGCTGATGCCCCAATGGGATCAATTATCCAGCAAATGGAACGATACGCAAGACGAGGTGCAATTCATCAAGGTGGAATGCGGAAACCCGAAGGAAAACGAAGAACACAGAAAAATTATGGAGAAATATAACATCCAAGGATACCCGACGATTTACACGTTTGAAAATGGCCAGGGGGAAGAATACAAGGGGGCTCGCGATGTTTCGGCCATGGAGAAAGTGATGGGGTTGTAAATAAATAGGGATCAGGATGATTAAAAATAAGGGGGGATTTTTTTCTTCAGTATATGTATAAAACAATGTCCACCGTTCAACCATCCGCTCCCACCAACGTAACTGGCGGCAAGAGGCGCCGTCAACGCCGCACCCAAAAGCGCACCCAAAAGCGCGTCCAAAAGCGCGTCCAAAAGCGCAAGGGAGGCAAGAAGACCCAAAAGCGCAAGGGAGGCAAGAAGACGCAAAAGCGCCGCCGTTAAGCAGCAACCTGTTTAGGAGGCACTTGATACGTCAAGTTTTTGATACTACAATCTAATCTATCTCCATTAATGTGATAAATATTGGTATGCTTATCTTCCAAATTAATCTTATGTAAGGCATATAAGATTAATTTAGCACGGGTATATTGTTTCTTGTCTATCAAGATGACATTATAGCCTTTGTTATGATTGCGTTTATTTAACACTTCTTTCCAGGAACCGGACTTCATTTTACGGAACACTTGGCCGGACGATGTGCATACTAACTCGGTGGTATTGATTGTGATTGTCATTAATAGAACGTCCTTTAAGGACGGCTCGTTGCATAGTTGGGTGAAAGTAAGTCGCTCGTACATGGTTTGGTGTGTGTGGGGGGATGAATGTGATGGATGATGTGCATGTGTGGCGTGTTTCAATTTTTATTGCTTCTGGATTGCTTCTTTATTTAGATTGTGTGCTGTTCATCGCATTTTGTATTGTATAGATTAACCGTGTAATGAAACAGGGAACTATATGTGCCTGGACTTATTGCGTCTAACGAGTCCTGGGAATGTTTCAAGAAACAAATTGCCAGGCAAAACAAGGGAATCAGGAGATCGTTGTTGGTGGATTCGTCGTGTACGTTAAAGTTGAAGAATTCTAGTAGCCCGTCTCCAGCGGTGATGGTTGTTTTATTGAGTTTCTGTTGTAAATAGTCAAACCCAACGCACGCAGCTTCGCGCCAACCGGTGATCAATGGAATGTTGTTCATGGTTTGTTGTAGTTCTTCTTCGGGGATTTGCATGATGCATGTGGGGGATAGTGGACGATTCATGTGATAGGTTGGTGTGATGTGGGTGTAGAAGATAGAGATTCAATTTTTTGGGGGTGTTTGGTTGGTTTTGGTTTGTTTGATTTATTGATTTAAAATAAGTAATTGAAGTGCTATTTTTTCAATTTTTGTCATTTCATTAGAAGGTGACACATAAGAATAGACTAACTTCTTATGTTTTAATATTTTTTCAAACCTTTCCATTTCTTCTTTATAAATGACTTTATCGTTTGTGGACAACCCATAATCTATAAAGTAAAATCGCCTTTTATCATCAACAAGAATATTTCTGTTGTGTACATCACCATGGAGGATATGGTTACTGTGTAAAGTTTTCAAAAGTTTTTTCAACTGATCCTTGTCTTTTTTAGTAAGGGTATTTGTTTCAAGCCAGGTTGAAATAGTCATTCCTACGTTTTGCATAACAATACAAGAATGAAATGTTGAATTTATATAATCCATACAAATGACATGTTCGTAAATTTTTGGAGACACACCAAGTTTTGATGCCATTTTCATATTTTCTACTTCAAACTTTATTTTTTTGAATTCAGCACATAGATCTTGAATGCTTATACTTTCATTTGAAAATGTTTTTGTTCTTATTTCTTGTATTTTTACTACCTTTTTAGGATCATTTTTTAGAACAAATACTTGTCCAAACGAACCTTCGTTTTTTAGCGCTGTTTCATCCACATCAAAACATGTATTATTTTCACTTGTACCCATCATAAATGCTGTACCTTTTGTACATTTATTAAATATTTTCTTGTATTCATCCATAGATTTGATTTGAGAAAAATGAAATAGAAGGTTGATTGCTTCTTCCACGTTCATTTCTTTATTTTTTTTCTTAACTTTTTCTTTTATTTTTTCTTCAATTATATTCAATTGTTGATTTGATTCGCGATTTAAAATACCTTTTAATTCCTGTAACTCTTTTTTGATACTATGAATAGAAAACCGTTTGAATATAGTGTTATGTTTTTCGCACCATTTTGAATAGGATACAATTTGTGAGTGTATCTTTTTTGTTTTATTTTGTTTGGAAATCTTTTTTTTAGTATTTTTCATATAGTAAAGCACTATATATTATTATATGAAAAGTGTAGTAATTAATGCTGGTACAAATGAGTGCTGATCATAGAAAAAGACCATTCGGCGCCGTTGAGGTTCATGATGTTCCCACGGTCGTCCAGTAATTTAACATTGAGCTTGGAAATGTTCACGGGACCACTGTACTTGCGCTTGAATTTGTTCTTATCGCTCGTGAAGATGGACTTGCCCCAGTTGAGGGACTTGTTTTCAAAGGGAACAATGGCGAACACGTTGTTGATGAGGTTGGCGTCTAACTTGCTGTTCTTTTGGGTGAATGTGCTGCGGTAATTGTTGATTTGTAGGGCGCTGTATAATTCGCTTTTGGTGAGTTGGCGGTTTGACATTTTCTCGTAGGTTTCAAAATTGGAATTCTTCAAACAATTCAATGACAAATCATTGACGGTGTCCTTGTAATGCATGGTTTTCTTGATGAAGGGACGGGTGTTCGAGATTTGCACGAGGCCCTTGTTGGTTTGGTTTTTGTTCAGGTCGTCAATGACAATGATGAAATACTTCGTGTATGGGATGAAGCACAGTGATTCGGAGGTTACGGGAGTTGCGGCATTGTTTGGTGAGATCGTGTACTCTAGGCAATTATTAGAGTTGTCTATGGTTCGGAAGCCCAAGATCCATCCTAAATTGTTGTTGATTTTGCTTTGCGTGTCGGGGCTTAACGCGTTGGTGTTTTGGTTATAGAAACTTTCATCAGGATCATCGTCGTCATAAAAGATCACGTCGTAGGATGTATCGGTGGACGAGTTTGTGATGGTTATTTTATTGGAGATCTCGTCTAGTGTGAAAGAAATGTCGGAGGTGACATTTTCGCTGATGGACTGGTTGATGTTTTCCACAAGCGTGGTGATGTCCTCGTAATTGCCACCGGGTATACTGATTTTAGAAATATCATCGGTATTGGAATTTTGGATGTAAAAGTAATTGTTTCCATATGCCGCGTCAATGTTATAAAAGGTGAACGGAATGCACACATTGGTGAGTTCTAGGGTAGTGACGTTGTCCAGACTGTCGTTGAGGGTGACGTTCATATTTGTACTCGTTTTGCTGTCGTAGGTGTAGTTGGTGAGCCATAAGTTGTTACGATACATGGAATCAATGTTCACAATGCGGTAGGTTTCTTGGAAGAAGGAGGGGTTAAGCTTGCGTTCGTCTTTGATGATGTTCTTCACGCCGACCATTTGCGTGTTACCGGGCTTGTTACCGTCCTTTTGGAAGAGAGCATTGATGAGTTCCGTGGACGTGGCTTCCACAAAGGCCTGAATGTAGTCCTGCCCTTTGTGCTTGTAGCGTTGGAGCAAGTGGACGAGCACCCTTTTTTTGCCTTCTTCTACATCTAAAAGTGTGTATTCGTTTAAGAAGGTGTTGCTTTGATTCGTTTGGTTGTATAGTTTTTGAATACTTTTCAAGTCATAATTTTGTATATCTAATTCTTGGGTCATGGATTCCATTTATAATGTAACAGGAAATAAAAAATATTGATTTGTCGTAAATGCGTGATGGTTGGGTTGGGGATGGGGTTGGGTTGGGTTGGGTTGGGGATGAGATGGGTGATTAAAGATTGAACTTATACGTGAGGGCGATTACTCCATAATTGTATAGATCGTTGATGGTATCTTCAATGCGTTCGTCGTTGACTTGGGGGGCGAGGAGTGCGGGGGACAAGAGAGTTAAAAGACGATTGATTTTATCGTTGAGGCGTACCAAGACGCCGATTAATCCGTAGTCGACAAAGGAGTTGCCGTAATCTTGATTCTTTCGTTGGAATAGTTCTCGGTTGGATGAGATGATCGTTTCTTTGCTTGTGGATGTGGAAATATACATGTAATTCAGACTCAATAAGGTGATGTTAATAAGTGTTTCATATATGGATTTTGGATTCATCAGGCGGATATTGGTTTGGGATTTTTGGATGTTTTGAAAGAGTTCCTTTTTGTAAAGGGTTAAACTGTACATGTAAATCTCGGGGGTCAATAGCGCGAAATCATTGTCCTTATCATAGGTTTGGATCAGATCAATGACTTTGGTGTAAGTTTCCATGATGGCTTTTGATGAATTATGGCGTGATGTCTTTATAATAAAATCATTTTTATTTTGTTGTTGTTTTTTAGGTATAGTTGTGGGAGTTTACTTTAAAAATTGAATTAAAGATTGAATGATTGTTCACTTATACATGATATGCCGAGGAAAAAGGTAATTGTGAATGACGTGGAATCTACCAACACGGTGGTGAGTCTTGACAAACTCCATGACCTTTGCATCACTCAATTTGGCTTGCTTCACGAAATGATCACCACGATCGACCGGCGGTGTGGGGAGTTAGACGTTAAACTGCAGGCGGCGATTGATAGGGGCGCGCTTGGAGGTGGGGGAGGTGGAGGAGGTGGAGGAGGTGCGTTTGTAAAGATTGAAGACAAAATTGACTACTTGAATAAAAACAAGAACAATGTGATCAATGAATCTATTTTGTCTTTTGTCTTGCGGAGTGTGGAAGTGAGAGAAGACCATGTGGTGGCGATATTGAAAGGGAATGCGACCATTTATGAAATCATTGCGCAGTGTATGGCGTTGCTCTATGTGGACAGTTCGCAGGATTTCTTGTTTGTGTTTGGCTTTCAAAAGTACACGTTGTATTATTGGAGCGATGATAAGATGACCTGGGATAAAATGGATCGGGTGGTACTGCAGTCATTGTTTGAAATCATTCAAAAGAAGCTGATTGGGGTCTATACGAACATGATTCAAAACAAGAGCGATTCCATGCGGGGAATTGACATTGTGGATAATGGGGATAAGTTGTTTGTGGATAATTTTGAAAAGAAGTACAATGATTTTAGAAAGGCCGTGTTTCTGTTGATGATGGAGGGGTGAGGATCGCCATGGTTGATTGGTTGATTGGTTGATTGATTGATTTTTTTGTTTGGTATCATTATTATCTCCACATAATCTAGACAGGTCATGCGAAAAACGCAGAAAACGCAGAAAGTGCGGAAAGCACGGCGGCGTATTGGGGGAAATAAAAACATCCCCACGATGAAAAATTACATGTATACCATGTCGGAAGACAATGAACGCGACATTGCGTCAAATGATGAGACCCCCGTTGACTCCGTGAATGCCAGTTACAATGACAACCTCTTTGTGCGGGAGAGCAATAACTGTTACACCTACTTTTTAAATTTAAAAAGCAAAAAGGCCGTGGAATTGTGCAAGGGGGACTTTAAACACCATAACATGTGTCGGCGGGCGCAGCCGGGGTATTTGTCAGGGTTTCCGGTGCTGAAAAAGGGGGATTATAAGTGCCCGGTGATCGAAAAGCGGACCTTGACCGACAACCCCAATATATATAAGCTGAAATCCATCAAAGACAAGTGCGATCCGCGGTTTTACAAGGGGGCGATGGTGGTGGCGCCGGGGAGGGATTACCATTATTACCGATTCAATGATGATGGGTTTTGGACGCACAAGCCGGGGTATAAACCAAGTACACGATATGACTCCGACCACAATCTGGTGTTGGATCCGAAGTTGGCGGCGCGGGATTACGGGGGGACGCTGAACTACAAGGACTTTTGTGGCTACTATTGCGTGCCGCGGGACAATAAAGCGAAGGATATGGCGCATCGGGACGTAAAACATGAGGCGAACCGCAAAATGGTGGAAAAGGCATACGAGACACAGCGCAAGACGCTGAAGCGATTGAACGTGAAAAAGGCGAATGACCCCTTGCATGTGCTGGGGCGGAGGGTGGCGGCGGTGTTGGCGAAGGGGGTCAGGGGGGTTAGGGGGACGAGGAAGACGAAGAATAGGAAGACGAAGAATAGGAAGACGAAGAAAAGAGGATGAGGCGTTGGAATGTAGTATTGTTTTATCTTTCTTACTTATAATGACGAGTAATAAAGATAAGTATGGGGAGGTGTTTACGCCGCCGGGGCTGGTGAAAGACATGCTGGGTGATGCTTTGTCGATTGAGGGGGAAGGTTTGCGGGGGTGCAATCGGATCTTTGAGCCGGGGGCGGGGAGAGGGGTGTTTTACGAGACCTTTTTTGGGAAGGGGGGGAGTGGATGGGAAGCAGATGCATATATCATGAACGATATCAATGAGCAACACGGTGACCATTTGCGGGGGCTTGTGGCTGGGACGGGCAGGGGTGACGGTGGCGATGGCTGTGGCGACGAGGTGCTGATCCAAGACATCTTTTCCGTGCAATTAGACGAGCGGGTGGATATGATTTTGGGGAATTTACCATTTCATAATGGGGGGAAGGCATTTGTGCCGGGGTTGGCGAAGTTCCACGCAAGTGATGTGGAGGTGACGAATCCCAATGGAATTGTGACCATTTGGCCAAAGATTATTTATTACTGCTTTGATCGTTTACTCAAGTTTGGGGGCTATTTCTTCTGTATTATTCCGTGCATTTGGTTGAAGGAAGATCGGGCGAAGATTTATGACCTTTTTGTGCGCAAGAACCAATTGATTATGTTGAAAGTATTTGATTGTGTTCAGGCGAATGCGTTGTTTGGGTATAATTGCCAAACACCGGTGTGTTATGTGCTCGTGAAGAAGGGAATGCATGTGAGTAATACGTTCAAGTTGTTTGATGGTTCGGCGGTGGACGGATTGGACGGAATGAACGGATATATTGATTTTACCTTGAAAGAGGGGCATTGTATTCCCACGAAACATGCGGGGTTGTTTGCGGGAAGCGGTGGAGGTGAACTAGTGACCTGTTATGATAAACTAAAGAAGATCTCTTCGTTGAAACCGGGGGTGATGGATCAAGTGATGGGGCGTTTTGATAAGGGCAACGTGGGGGAGGTGGGGTTATTGGAAGACTACAGGTGCGAGGGCGGCGAACACAAGGTCATCACGGGGGCGGCGGTGGTGAAAGTTGGCGATGCGGGCGCTGACGCAGGAGAAAGGCTGATTTTACACGGTGTGGTGTCGGGGATGCCGGGGCTTTACGCGGGAATACCAAAGTTGATATTACCGCACAAACGATTGTTGCGATGCTTCAAGGACTATGATGGCACCTACAGTTGCTACGGGCGCGACATGTATGTGTTTTTGTTTGAGGGCGGTTCGCGTCTTGCGGATTCCAGGGCGAAGATTGACGCGCTCGCAGGACATTTAACTTCCGAACCATATGTGACTATGATTGAACGCGGGTTCACGATTCGCATGAACTTCATTGAGAAATATGTGTTTCAATATGTGCCGTGGGTGCTGGGCGGATGAAAAAAATTGAAATGACTTGATTCACGAGCGAGATGTGGTAGAATAGTACAAAATCATGGAAACCGCAACCCTCACAATGATTCATACAATTTCGGGCGACGGTATTGGTGGGGGCGGTATTGGTGGTGGAGAAGTGATCATGGATAGCTATGGGAAGACGTGGCAGAAAATCAATGACACCGGGTATCAGCGATTGGAAGACCGCTTTTACTGGCACATGGATCCGCGACACACGAACCACGTCATGAATGCGATGCCTCCGACCGTGGAAGACCTCGCTTATGCGAAGATATATTACAAGTAAATTTGATAGAAAGAGAAAGAGAAAGAGAAAATAAATAAAAAGAGGTTAAATACAATTAGGTGATTGATTATTAGTATAGTGCTTGTTTCATCATGAGATCCCTGTTTTTTCTTTTTTGTTCCCTCTTTTGTGGGGGAGTGGGAGGACTGATGCCGAAGAGGATGCCGAACGGGGAGGGGCGGCGGTTTCTACCGAATTTGGATGCGCCGAGGGAGGATTTACAGCTCATCAGCGCGGGGTCGGCGTCGTTGATTTCGCGGAACTGGATGCAGAACATTCTACTAGATGTCATGACCCAACAGAGGACGGAGGGATTGACATCGGTGGGGGAATTTGTCTACGATGATTTACACATCATGAGTGCGATTCAGGAGTTGCAAAAGGACATTGAATACTCGCAGAAGAAACTGAGCAAGTCGTGGACGGATGTGATTAATGTGTTGGACGAGAATGCTCTTTATTTTGCGTGGAAACCACGGAGCCGTGAGGGGATCAATGAGGTGCTATTTATTGTGATTGTCACGGTGGTGGAGGGCGAGGATGTCGGGGGCAATGGAAAGAATGAATATTATTTAGACGTGAAAAGCGTGATTCAGTCTCCGTTTTGGGACGAGGAACAAATACCGAGTATATATTTGAAAAAGTCATTGATTGATCAAAACGACCATACGAACCGAACCACCTTGCGGTTTAATCCTTTGTATGAAAAGAGTTTGCGATATAAGCTGGCATGGGATACGTGGTTTTGTGGGGATGGGATGGGGACGGAAGAAGATCCGGGGGTCAATAAAAATTGAAAAGAATAGGGGGTTCAGGTGGGCGATGTATAAGCATTTATTATTCTAACTCATGTCACCCCTTGTAGCCAACATGGGATTGCTCCGCTTGGACACGATTCTGGGGCTCATTATTTCTTTGTTTGCGATGATCTTTGCAATGATATATGGTGTCGTAATGGTTCGCATGCGTCCGCAATTTTATTATGACCACCGCGGGAGGATGCGCTATGCGTACGGGGAAAAACCACGCCTATACCCGCGCTTATGGAGCTGAACTCCGTTTGGTGATGTAGCGACGGCATTGCTTTTCTAATAGTTTATAAGCGACGATGATTTCGCTGATTTTCACGTTTGTATCTTCAATCATTTTTAATTTCTCATGATACGATTCAAACCCCCATAATACAGAGGATATGATGACGCAATTACTGATTCCGAGGATGAAGTTAAACCAGTCATGAGGTGTGAGGTTGTTGGTGGGGCTGGGGGGGTTGATGATAGGTGGGAGGTTGGTATGGAGCCTTGAGGAGGCGACGACTCTTCGGATCGGCGGAATGATTATTCTCCGCATATACATTCTATGGAGAAGGATTTTTATATCGTTTTATATAAATGAGGTCCTTCAAAACAACTGTATTGGTCCTTTTACTCATGGTGATCGTGTTGAACGTTGCTTTGCAAGTGCGGGGCGGATACGAGGGGTTCAAGTTGGGAGATGATGGAGAAGAAGACGTTTACCGGGGCCTGAAAATACTAGATGAAGATACCAGCGACTTTCAATCGATTAAGTTGGTAGAAGATCCGAGCAATGGCGCAATTTGCTTGTTTCTGAACGATGAAATTCAAAATCATAGTGATGAATATACCCGGAGTCATCATGCGATGGTGGACATGAGTTTGAAGTTGCGACCGGATCGTGCCAAAGGCGGCAAAGGTGCCAAAGGCGGCAAAGGTGCCAAAGGCGGCAAAGGTGCCAAAGATGTAAAAGAGGTGCTCATCTTGGGAGGGGGTGACGGATATCCCGCAAAACATGCGTTGACTTATCCCACCGCGAATGTGACGAATGTTGAAATAGATGGCGTGTTGACGGAATTCATCAAGAAGAATACATTCACCCGTAAGATGACAAACAATGCCTTTGCAAATAGACGTTTGAACTTGGTGATTGACGATGCCTATTCGTATATTTACGACGATCCAAAAAAATATGATTTGATTGTGCATGACATTGAAGTCATGGCGGATCAGCGGAACACGGAAGAGCAAATATACAATCATGATTATTACATTGCGGATGTGTTATTGGACGATTATGGGGTGATGAATTATTCGAAATATTTGCGGGAGGAAAGTTTGACAGACCTTGCCGATTATTATCAGAGTATGAAGACATTGAAGGGGGGTAAATTACTTCTTATTTTTAGCGAGCCGTTGCATTTTGAATTTTTGAATGAGGATTTCCTCTTTGATGCGGTCAAGTTTAAAAAGGCCCATCCACAAGCGGAGGTGGCGGTATTTATTCAGGACTTTGCCGGAGTGACGTGCGGTACGCATAAGTATGGGTCTGAAATCTATGTCTATGTGGCGAAACGCCCCTTTTCCCGTGAGAATGACGAGTTAAACTATTATGTAGTGGAGTTAGAGGATGCCGTGGAGGAGGAGGAGGTGGGGGATGAGGATGGGGGTAATGTAGGGGATGAGGATGGGGGTGAGGTGGAATAGAGAGAGAAAGAAAGATGATTAAGTATTTTTAAACGTATGGCGTTTATGGAACACATGTTTGTCTTTCATGAGGGCTTTGTTGAGTTTGTGGAAAGCGTTTTCTAGATTGGGTGAGCGGATTTCAAGGACGAGACTTTTCATTCTCTGCTCCTTGGTGCCGTGGAGGTAATACGCAAGCCAACGGTGATGTCCGTCTACCACAAGGTATTCCTTTGTTTTGGACGAGTAGAGCAAGATGACGGGTACGTCGGGCTGGGGTGTTTTCTTTGATGTTGTCTTCTTTGTCTTATTTATCTTATTTGTCTTCTTTGACTTATTCATTTTCAACGCAATGTCCTTTGCACGACTGGTATTGATTTCCTTTTGACTGGCGTAGATTTTGTCCTTCAGGGTATACACATCTAGGGGTTTCACCCGTATAGACTGAAAGATGGATGATAACTTATCCTTGGCAATAGCCCGTAGTTTTTTCAAGTCCGTTTGGGTGTTGATTTGAGGCATATCAATGCGTTTAATACCCAAGTTCTTTTGACATGGTAAGGGATCGGTGGCACAAAAGTCTTCTTTTTTCATGACTATCGCTATATATATCTTGCGTGATTAAAAAATTGAATGAAATATTTATAGCGGGAAAGAGACAAACAGACAAACAGACAAACAGACAAAATATGGAAGGTGCGAGCATGCCGACGATCGACTTGTTTGAAACCTATAAAGAGCATGAAGGTATGGTGCTTGCTTCGGAATTATATCCGTCTTGGGAATCTGTGGAAAAAGTATTTCAAGTCTATACGACGCGGTTCAGTAGTTTCACATACGAGGAAAACAAGCAATGCAAGTTGGTGAAAATGAATGGGTTTCAGGGGTGTTTGTATGGCACGGCCATCCCTTTGCCGGTTGCCGTGCCCAAGGACAAGTATTTGTTTGTATTAGACATGAACAATACGACCAACAAGCTCATGGGGGTTGGATTTATCAAAAACTTATTGGCGAAGGATCAGCAAGTACGTATTTATGAGAATCCGTCGTTTAACCGCTACATTTACAAGACGAACTTTTATGTATCATTTGAGGGATTGGAGTCGTCGGAGTGGAAACAGTTCATCAAGGATGAGTTTGAGGCGCACCTCTTTTATGGAAAGGGGAATTTGAAACGCGGCGGCGGGTTTACGCGATTTCCAGTGAAGAAGCTCACCTATGCACATGTGAGGTTTCTATTAAACTTATTTGCTATACAAAATCCAAATAAGTTTAATGATATTTTCTTGAAAAAGGTCTATGATTAGGGCTCGTTTAGTTCGCGGATGCGCTGACGGCGCTCTACAATGAATGTGTAATAGGCGCAAAAGGAAATGTAGACAAATAGCACCGACGATACAAACATACATGTGGCGATTTCATATAATGCCATTTGTTTGCGGGGGGATGATTGGTATATCATGGCATGATGTCTTTATGTTTTAGTTTGGTGAGTTGAATTTTTTGTTTCTAGTTGCCTTTGCGTTTCTTTGTGATCTTATTTCTGCGTTTCTCTTTTTGTTTGCTTCTTTTCTAGATTTGTTTTTTTTAGATTTTCTATTTCCTTTTCTTCTAGATTTGTTTTTTTTAGATTTTCTACTTCCTTTCCCTTTGTTTTTGGTTTTGGGTTTGTTCGGGCTATTACTTGGGGTGGGACTCACGATGTTGCTGTTTTCACGGTTACTTATTGTGTTATTAAAACTTCCCTCATTGTTGTTGGGTTCACTGTTACTAATTTCACTCTCATTGCTGTAGTTATTTGTAGGTCCTTCAAAACGGGTTAAATCACCAAATTCCCTTTCAAGCCTCAAACGGGTTAAGTGTTCTTCTCGTTTGACACGCCTCTTTTCCCCGTGTCTGTCTATCACAGTGATAAAGCGGTTCTCCATCAGTGGGTATATATACCATAGTGCTATATTTTAATATACCTACCGCGGGAAGTACTCCTTAATTTTCTTAATGTTTCGCTGGCCTATGGGGATATTTGTGGGGGTGTAGCCCCCGTCGTAATAGATGACCGTGACTTTGGCGACGGGGCGCGCTATAAAGATAAAGAGGGTGTAGAGGATATTGAAAATGATGTCGTTATAGACATGGATTTGGCTGTATTGCAGGAGCTGGGGGGTGATGACTTTGAGACTGTTTAAATACTTACCGAACTGGTACAAATATTTGGGTTTAATGTCGCAGACGTGTTGGGTTTCTATCAGCATCCAAAAGGGCATTTGATTTGCGTACATGGCGTCTATTTGCTGGGTCATGGCATGGAACTGATCGTCGGTTTGAATGTCTCGGAGTATCAATACTTTCTTCACCGGGGCACTTGTGAAGGATGACATGTTTGTCTTGTCTTACTTGTCTTCTATCTTTTATTTAAGGAGAAAAAAGGGATGAAGGAACATTTC
>Ga0181417_1000086_pt1 | contig 27593 bp, 34 predicted proteins | sample 40SPOviralmetaG_FD_130142 | JGI IMG/M metagenome (GOLD analysis project Ga0181417, IMG submission 130142) | Marine viral communities from the oligotrophic San Pedro Time Series (SPOT) site, San Pedro Channel, CA, USA - 40 SPOT_SRF_2013-02-13 | ecosystem: Environmental > Aquatic > Marine > Strait...
GCAAAAATAACATAAAAATTAATTTGTCTGATGACGATTTCAACAAAAAATCTTTAAATATAAATCATAGAAAATCATTGAATAACGTTAAGCCAATAGAGTGGTGGTTCTCTGGACCGAGAGGCAAGGAGATCAAACAGCTAGTAGGTAAAACTTTCGGCCATATAAAAATATAAATACTATCATGGAAAAACCTTACAATACGCATTTGTGTACATTCATGGGCCGGCAAAATAATTTAGAGATTCTTCTGTATTATGTCGAACAAGCATTAGAAATTGAAGCTGTAGATAATTATCATATGATCGACATGACTAGAACCATGCATGATCATGAGTTTATATATGCCGAGCAACAGAGACTCAACGAGAAATATCCCGGTCGTGTGCATCTAGTCAATAGAGATCTACGTGGCAAACAATTACGGGATGGTAGCTGGAAAGCGACATTAGGCTTGTGGTCACCCTTCTATAAGTACTGCAAGCAGTTTAAAAATAATGATGTAATAATCAAGTGTGATGACGACACTTTGTTTTTTGATGTTAATACACTAAAGCAAGCCGCGGAACTTAGATGGAAAAACAAGAGCCCGTTCTTGATGCATGCTAATACTATAAACAACGGAATATGCGCATATCATCAAGCTAAAAAAGGTGTATGGAAAAACTTAGATCCTATCATCAAAAAATACCCAACAAGCGGATTGACCGGGCCGTTGTTCTCACATCCAGATTTGGCGTGTGATTGTCACGAACAATTTATAACTGATATCTCGAAATCCTTAGACAACCTAAAAAAATATAAATTAAAAGAAAATATATACTTTACAGCTCGAGTGTCGATAAATTTTATTTTTATGTTAGGTGAGGACCGAGAGCATCTTGTCGATATTGATTCACAGGATGAATATGTCACAAGCTCTAAAATAGGGCAAGAGCTAGATCGACCTAACATGATAATAGGTGATTTTATCGCGGCGCATCACACGTATGGAGTACAGGAGCCGGTGATGGAGGAACGTAAAACGTATGAACAATATGTGGGGCTGCGTGATGCTTTGACAGATACTAAGTGGTCGAATCAAGAAATCTGTATGAAATTTAACAACACTACCACTATAAAGCATGATGGGAATTACATCATGAAATATTGGTGTAACCAAAACAGTTACATGATCAAGAATTCCAGTAATGACCAATACATATCTCTTGACTGGGACGTGAAGGAGCGAGAGAAGGTTGTTGACAACAGGACGAAGATCAAAACAGGCACGTCATATCACAACACAACTATGGCGAGTTGTGATACTGACGGAGGTATATTCAATCTGAATATCGATGACGTGACCATGATTCAGATACAGGATTGTACAGAAATTTTAAGATCTGAAGATCAAAACAAAAACACGAATCAATTTTTATGTTGGCCGGTCAAGACTTGGTTTCGTCAAAATTATAAAAAACAATTGTGCAAGTTACACAAGCAAGCAGATGATACATATTTGATTGAATCTAATTCAAACCCTGGTTATTATCTATCAGCACAGTACGTTAATGAGAACAAAACACTTTACCGGTTCAAAGAGCACGGATCAGGAGTTGACACATGGGTTTTAGAGCCGATGAAAAAACATCATAACAAAGCTGTCTCTGCGACAATCCATCGACCAAATATCCACGTCACTGAAAATGATCCAACATATGCTACAACAATAGGATTGCCAAGCAACAGAATTTACCGAGAGTATTATTGGATGGTGAGTGATTACATATGGGAGATACAGAAGATAGGAGACAAGCACTGTCACATCAAGCTCGTAGCGGATGACAAACAACCATTGTACTTGTCATATGACAATAAAAATAAAATTGTTAGAGTGACACCAAATAAACAAAAATGGTCCATTACAAGTAAAGGTATACAACACGTACCGACAAAAAAGTTTTTAGAGGTAAATAATGACGTGATAACACTGACTGACAAAGGCTCTCAGCTTAGAATTAAATATGAAGATTAATATATTCGGATGTGGTATGAGCGGCACGGTAGCTGCTGTGATATTAAAAGAGATGGGACACGATGTAGAGATTTTCGAAGTTCGAGATCATATAGGAGGTAATTGTTATGATGAAAAAAATGAGGATGGGTGCACCGTACATAAGTATGGTAGTCACATATTTCATACCAATGATGAAAAAGTTTGGAAATTCTTAAACAAATATACAAAATTTAACAGTTATGAACACCGGGTCAGAGCCAACACGAGCGAGGGTCAGATCAGTATACCATATAATAAAAAAACAGAAGAACAGCTCGGCCGGGAACTCACTGGTGATGAGATTCATCAGATACTCTTCAAACAGTACTCAGAGCGACATTGGGGAGTGCCTTGGGAAGAGCTACCAAAAACAATAACCGGGCGGGTACCGAAAAAGAGAGACAACGATGATGACAGGTATTTTACAGACAAGTATCAAGGAATACCAGCGGAAGGCTACACAGCTATGTTTAAAAATATGCTCAATGGTATAAAGGTCAATCTAGGCGTTGAGCGTGATCTATACAGACGGTTAAAGGCTGACCTAGTTATCTGGACCGGTACAATATCATCCTACTATGACAATTATTTTGGTCATTTACCTTACCGGTCGTTGATCTTTAAACACCATCGAGTACCGGCAGATAAGAATTATACTTGGGACAAAGGAGCTGTAATAAATGAATGTAATGAGTTACCATACAACAGGACAATGGATAACAGTGTGTATTTGAATGAGACGGTTGATTATACTATACATACACGCGATCATCCAGAAGAGTATGTACCTGGAGTTAATATGCCAATATATCCAAAGACATTCGGGAACGGTCCAGAGATTTACAAGCAGTATGTCGATCTAGCCAAAACTGATAAAAATGTTATGTTTCTTGGTAGGCTCGCGACATACAAGTACCTAGACATGTGGATGGCAGTTGCTCAAGTCATGTCTAAAATAAAAAATAGTGGTATAGAAAAGGCCCGAACAACCACCGGTAATGTCATTGACCTGTACCAACCACCGTGGGACTGGACTGAAGAAGGAGAGCCATGAAAATACTTGTAACCGGAGCCACTGGGCTGGTCGGTACTGCCGTTCAGCGTGTGAGTAAGTCATTGTTCCCAGAATATAACATGACATTTATATCTAGTAAGGACTGTGACCTATTAGATCTAGAGCGAACTACATCTACATTTAAAACCCACTCACCAGATTGTGTACTACATCTAGCTGCGGATGTAGGAGGTCTGTACAAAAACATGAATCAAAAAGTACAGATGTATGAAAATAATCTGATCATGAACTACAACGTGATCAAATCATGCTATCATAACAACATAAAGCAATTAGTTGGAATGTTATCAACATGTATATTTCCGGATGATATAGAATATCCAATTGATGAAACTAAATTAACACTCGGCCCGCCACATGCTTCAAATGATGCTTACGCATATGCCAAGCGTATGTTCAAGGTTCAATGCGATGCATATAATGATCAATATAACACCAATTATAATTGTGTTATTCCAGCCAATATATATGGTATAAATGATAATTACGATCTAAATGATGCTCACGTAATACCCGCGTTGATACACAAAGGGTACCTCGCAAGAGATCAAGGAGATATTTTCGAGGTATTAGGCACTGGTGAACCTTTGAGACAGTTCATATATAGTGATGACCTAGCAGAGATCATTTTACGATTATTACCCACACTGAATCAAGATAGTGTCATAATAACAAACCCTCAAGAATATAAAATTAAAGAAGCGGCGACATATATTGCTGAAGCTTTTGAAATAGAGGCGCGGTTGAAGTTTCAACCAACAGCGAGTGATGGTCAGTACCGAAAACAAGCTAGTGTCGATCACATGCTGAAGTTATTAAATACTGATATTTTTCAGTTCACATCCCTGAAAGACGGAATAGACAGGACTGTAAAACATTTTATAGATAATTATCCAAATTTAAGAATATGAAAATAGCATTAATAACAGGAATAACTGGACAGGACGGCTCATATTTAGCTGAACTGTTGTTAGAGAAAGGATACGAAGTCCATGGAATGGTTCGACGATCGTCAATGATTAACACACATCGAATCGATCATATATTTGACAAAATAACATTACACTATGGTGATCTTTCTGATAGTACAAATGTAATCAGAATAATCAAGGAAACACAACCTGACGAGATATACAACTTAGGTGCCATGAGCCATGTTAAGGTGAGCTTCGACGTCCCTGAGTACGTTGCGGATATTGACGGTGTTGGAACTCTAAGAATTTTAGAAGCAGTCAGATTGTTAGACATGACTAAGAAGACTAGAATATACCAAGCATCAACAAGTGAGCTATACGGTAAGGTACAAGAAGTACCACAGACAGAAGCAACACCATTCTATCCAAGATCACCATACGGGGTCGCTAAATTGTACGGTTATTGGATCACGAAAAATTACAGAGAAGCATATGACATGTTCGCGTGTACTGGTGTACTATTTAATCATGAGAGTCCAAGACGTGGAGAGACATTCGTTACAAGAAAGATAACAATGGCGCTCAACAAAATTATAAACGATTCAGACGCAAAACTAACTTTAGGAAATTTAGATTCTAAAAGAGATTGGGGACACGCGAAAGATTACGTTGAGGGTATGTGGAGAATGTTACAAGCTGACAAGCCAGGTGATTATGTTCTATCTACAAACGAGTTTCATAGTGTGAGAGAATTTGTTGAAAAGGCCTTCGCGTTGAAAGGGTTTGATATCAAGTGGATGAATTCCGGGTTGAATGAGATTGGTTATGACGAGAACACAGGAAGAGAGTTAATATTTGTTTCAGAAAAATATTTCAGACCAACAGAGGTTGATGAGCTATTAGGCGATTCAACTAAAGCCAGGACAGAGCTAGGGTGGGAACCATTAACAACATTCGATCAGTTAGTAGAAGAGATGGTATCAGAGGACTGTAAATGAAGATTGGTGTTATAGGTAATGGATTTGTTGGTCACGCCATGTCAGTATTGTCACCGGCGGTTGAAATATTATTCTGGGATTTGGAGCCATCAAAGAGATGCCCACACCATCTAACTATAGACCAGCTAGTTAAAGAATCTGAAATCGTATTTATATCCGTACCAACACCGATGGATGCCTCTGGGAACTGTCATACTGATATCGTCGAAAGTGCAGTGCGTGAAGTACAATCTATTGACTCGAATAAACATATTGTTATACGATCCACAGTCCCTCCTGGTACATCTGATAGATTGGGTGTGAGTTTCATCCCTGAATTTCTCACTGAAAAGAACTGGAAGAGTGATTTTATAAATTGTGAGCAATGGATTATCGGGTCTAGTGATTATGGACTAGTATCTAAAATTACGAGTATGATCGATTCAGCCTATAAGTGTAAGTTAATATACAATAATAATGTTATACATGTAACAACTAAAGAAGCTGAAATGATAAAATACGTCAAAAACTGTTTCCTCGCTACAAAAGTTAGTTTCTTTAATGAGATGTATCGCTTGTGTGAGAAGACTTCGATTAATTATGAGACAGTCCGGAAATTATCTGCAGAGGACAGCAGAATTGGAGAAGGTCACACGAAGGTACCTGGACATGACGGAAAAGCTGGTTTTGGTGGTACATGCTTTCCTAAAGATATGTGGGCATTGTTACGTTTTATGGAGGAAAATAATGTATCTAGCCATGTCGTTTATGGTGCATTAACTAGGAATGAAACGATCGATCGTGAAGAAAAAGACTGGACTGATGATAAAGGCAGAGCTAGCCTCTGATCAAACGATATAAAACCCCCCGGTTCGTCATAAATAATTATGACACATTATGGGACATACAGATAACAGCATATTAAAGCAGAAATTCGAGGATGGCGATCGGCCTGTAGGTGAAGATTTTGCAAATTTATTAGACTCCTGTCATAACACTAAGCAGGATACACCAGTCACAATAACCAAGACGTTGACCGTCTCCGGAGGCAGTACATTCAGAGATGACGTTAACATATTGAAGGATTTAACCGGTAGCGGTGACTTGACAGTTGATGGTACAGTTATTCTTAAAGATACACTGAGCGTATATCAAAACACTAATTTGAATGGTGAGTTATATGTCGCGAAGCCTACGAGATTAAATCAAACATTAACCGTAACTGGGAATACAACGCTTAATGATGATTTGAATGTGGTCGGGTCTACGGACTTAAATGTATTAAATGTCGGCTCTGATATAACAGGTCATGGTAACTTAGTTCTAGATGGCACATCGATATTTAATGATACGATAACAATCAACGGAAAGGCTACAGTTAACGCGGACTTGGATGCAGAACATGATCTCAAAGTAGATGGTGTCGCTACATTTAATAGTACAGTCGTGTCTAACGCTGGTAGCTTAACTACCGGCAATGCAATTTTTAATGATAGTGTACACATAAAAGGTGATTTACGTGTTGACGGCAATGCGTTCCTTTCAGCCGGTGAAGGTGGTAATATCAACGTAGGTGATAGTAGTTCTGATAATGTTTTATTTAAGGCTGATGTAGATAGTAATATTCTACCCAACACAACTGAGACAAATGATCTAGGATCCACAACAAAGCAATGGAGAGATTTATATACAAAGAATGTGTATGTTCAAGATATAGACGTTGCGAATACTGTTGATGGTAGAGATGTATCAAGTGACGGTGATGTCTTAGATAGCCTGAATAGTACTACTCATACAAATAGCGCCAACTGGTCCACCGGCTATAATAAATCACTGAGTAATGAAGCGCAAATAGCTATTGTGAGTTATGCAAGTGCAGGATGGAACAACACAGAAGATATTGTCAATGGTAAAATGGGGTCTTGGGATGATGTTAGATCAACTGTAGATACGTTTAGTGCTAGTTGGGAAGAAAGCGCTGATATACAGAATGTCGCAGATGATGTTGCTACAATGGGCTCAATCAGTGGTGACTGGAGTGACACTAGAACGACAGTTGATGCTAACAGTGCTATTTGGAACAAGACCAAACTAGTAGAGTTTGTGGATGTCAATCCAGCAGGCTTATCTAACAACTCTATACTACGATATGATGATGCAACAAGTACATGGGTAGCGTCTACAACTGAGGATACGAAATCTTCCGGTAATATTACGATATTGGATGGTAATAATTCTGCATGGAATAACGCTACATTAATTTTAGTAGATAACGATGCCCCAGCAAATACAGTAACATTTACAGGTGATAGAAATGTCGAATATGATACCAATACGGTAGTTAATAATTTTACATACACGTTCGGGTATTCCGGAGTAGTAACCAACTCACGCGCAGCTGAAGTATTGGCCAACGTGATTAACCTCGCGTCATCGAATGGTGACCTAGCTATAACAGCAGAGGCAGTAAATGATAGCGTTAACTTATCACAAGATAAGGCTGGAGAGGGCGGAAATACTAATATAACAGGTGATCTGCTAGCCATGCAGTTGATATCAGTTTCGAATTTTACTGGAGGAGAAAATCCGGATGCATTTGAGCATCTTGATGACACGCCTGCCAGTTATGGTGGTAATAGTGGTAAGTTCGTAAAAGTTAATAGCGGCGAGGACGGCTTAGAATTTATAGAAGACGACACCCGCACGACAGTTAATACATTAAGTGGTGCCTGGAACGATATCAAAATGAGAGTTGATATATACGGGCCAGAGTGGGACGCGACAGCCACACATGTTAGCCATGGGATGGCTAGTTGGTGGAGCGTACATAGCGATGTGAGTGTGACTAGCGGTGACTGGAACGATACTAGAACAACTTTAGGATCAACTAGTGCTGACTGGAACGATACTAGAACAACTTTAGGCGCTACGAGCGCTGATTGGAACGATACACGCTCTAGCTTACAAGCTGCTAGCGGTGACTGGAACGAATCACAGTCTATTGTTAATAGTACTAGTGCTGACTGGAGCGATGCTCGCTCTAGTTTGATGGCAACGAGTGGTGACTGGAACGACGCACGGACAAGTTTAGTAGCAGCCAGCGGGGATTGGAACAACTCACAGTCTGTTGTTAACAATACTAGCGGAGATTGGAACAGTGTTTATTCTCATATTAATAGTGTGTCCGGTCAAGGACTAGCAACAGTAGATGCGCAAGGCAAGCTGCTCGTTGATCAAATTCCTGAATTGAGCATAACGAGAGTACACACTGCAAACAACCCTAGTGATGTACAACAACTAAGCCCAACGACTGGTATACAGGTGGGTGATGTTGTGGTTGTCATGAGCACACATGATAATCTTATAGCTTTAGTTGATGCACCTGATGGCGCTTATGATTCCGGAACCAAAGATTATACAGGCTATGCAAAACTAGCAATGCCTGACGGTCTAGTACAGACCGTTAATGGAAAACCCGGGCCAAGTGTTGTACTAAATCCAGACGACTTCTTGGATGATTCAACAGCACATAAATTTGTATCACAGCAGCACATCGATAGCTGGAACGATGCTAGAACAACGCTCGGAACTACTAGTGGGGACTGGAACGATACTAGAACAACACTTAGAACTACTAGTGCAGATTGGAATAACACCCGAACTACATTAGGAGCTGCTAGCGGTGACTGGAACGATACACGCTCTAGCTTACAAGCTGCTAGCGGTGATTGGAACGAATCACAGACAATCGTTAATACTACGAGCGGTGATTGGAATGAGTCACAGACAGTCGTTAATAACACCAGTGCAGACTGGAGCGACACCCGGACAACACTGAACACGAGTAGTGGTGATTGGTATGACACACGTAGTAGTGTAATGGGTACGAGTGGTAGTTGGGATAGTGTTTACAGTTTTGTTAATGGTGATAGTGCTACTAACAACTCTACATATAATGATGACACATATGTAAATGCTGGTGGAGACACGATGACTGGTAATTTGGATATCGATGGAGGTGAGTTGATAGTCGGTGGTAATATAACAATGGCTGGAGACTTAATACATCAAAACGATACCGGTACTCGTATATCGTTCAATGATGATATAATCAGTCTGGAGACAAACGGTCAAGAGTTTATCACAATTGATGGAACTGCACCTACTCCGGATGCAGTTATTATAAATGACCCAGCTGCCAAGGCTATACACTTTCAAATCAAATCACCTACTGATAGCAATTTATTGTTTATAGATGGATCTACAGATCAAGTAGGTATTGGAACCGGGACTATATCAAATGGTGTAAAGCTCGAGGTCAACGGTGATGCTAAATTACAGAACATCTCTGCAAATGATATAACTGCCGAAAACATGGCAGTCACAACTGGCGGAACGATGGTCAGTGCGGGAGTGGATCTATACGATTTATTCAGTACATCTACTGACATACAAGGAGACTTAACAGTCCACGGTAGTGTTAGTTCTCGAGATGAAATAGTTGTTAGCAGTACAGCCACTATAAGCGGTGACTTAACAATCGGTAGTGATATTAAGATGCCTAACAGCCCATGTGAGGTAACTGGAGCAGTTGCTGTGACGTCAGGCCTTTCCGGTCAGACGATAACAGCAGAAAACTCATATACAACTTTTGATAATACAGGACAAGCAGTACACGGCGTCACACAAAATGTGAATATTGGAGGTCATGTGATACACATTGTTAACGGTATAATTGTAAAGGTAACGGATGAGTGACACTGAAGTAAAACCATTAAGCTCTTTTTATAGTACGAATCTAAACCCGATTGTAGATTCATATGAGCGATTGGCAGTTCGAATTGCACATACATTAGGGTATCCTCAAATAAATGTTGAAGCTCATCAGAATCAAGTATTCGAAAATATTAGTATAGCTATTGAGATGTTTACAAAATTCGCAGGTTACACTGAAGAGCTTATAACGTTTCACTCTGGTTTATATGAGCCTGGAAAAGGACTGAGAATGGATGTACTGTTCACTGCAACCACACAATTAAACATGTCGTATGAAGCTGATCCAAAAACGACCACTCTTGATAAAGAATTATATGAGGTCGGTAAAATGGTAATCGGTGGTGGTCCTTTAGATTTCGCGGTGTCTTATAAAGGCCCGGGAGACGGAGATACATCTAAACATAAAGATCTAATCAACGGCGCTCCATCTAGCAGACCGGATAAGTCTAACAGATCACAATCATCTGAAGATGTAGGCAAACCTGCTCCAAACAAAAAAGGGTATGATTATCTAACTGATAGCTACCGTAAGGTCGTTGACGTATTTGCGTTTGAAGAAGGTTCATCTAGTGGTATTAATACACTATTTACTCTCGAACAAACACTCGCCCAACAAACATATTTTAGCTACGCATTAGGTAAATATGGATTTGACCTTGTAAGTTGGTTTACGATGAAGAATTGGTTAGATACAAGACGTAAACTACTGTCTCAAGATTATTATTTCAGATTTGATGACCGGAAGCAAACATTGTACCTAACTCCAGAGCCTAAGGTTGGTGGTCGAAGAGCAGAGTTCTACGGTATAATCGGTGCATATGTAGAGAGGCCTGTATGTGAGATTGTGTCTGAAGCATGGGTATACCAGTACGCTCTAGCATTAACAAAAATCTCCATCGCTAGAATTCGAGGAAAATATCAAGGAACAAACTTATTCGGAGGCGGTGCACCAAATTATAGTGAATTATTAAGCGAGGGCAATACAGATAAAGACAAGCTCGAACAAACACTATATGAAGGCGTACCTGGATTTGGTGACGGTCAACCACCGCTATTCTTCGTAGGGTAATGGATTATCTCTATAAGGTAGAGATATTACGCGTTGTCGATGGTGACACAGTTGATGTTAATATAGATCTAGGGTTTGATATATCTCTATACAAGAGAGTCAGATTACATGGTATAGATGCGCCAGAGACTCGGACAAGAGACAAAGCGGAAAAGATCCGAGGATTTAAAGCAAAAGCGCGGTTGGAAGAGTTATTGTTAGAACAAGATAAAGAAATATACTTATACTCGATTGATAAAGGTAAGTATGGTAGGTGTGTCGGGTCGTTATTTTATGCTGATTTTCTACATGAGAGTATAGGTGATATATTGATTAAAGAAGGACATGCAAGTAAATACGAAAAATGAAGAAGAGAATCGGTAAAAAATATAAGCAATATAAGCAAGGTATATACCGACCGGTTAATAAAAATAAATATGAAGGAGCAAAGGCTCCTAGATATTTAAGTAGCTGGGAGCTCAAGTTCTTCCGGTGGTGTGACCGCAATCCATATGTTGTTAAATGGACAAGCGAGTCCGTATGTCTCCCGTATGTCTCCCCGGTAGACGGTAAGATGCATAGATACTTCGTTGACAATACTGTACATATTAAAGAAGGGGATAAGATTGTTAAGTATCTCATAGAAATAAAGCCTAGCAAACAGACTAGACCTCCAACGACTCACGGCAATAAAAAACGATCTACAGTCATACATGAAGCGTCAACATGGAGTGTGAATCAAGCGAAGTGGGACGCTGCTAGAATATGGAGTGAAAAGAACGGATATGTATTTCAAATAGTAACAGAAAAGGATTTAAATCTATTCTCGAGATAAGAAAGCGTGGAAAAGCTTGAATATGGAATAAATAATTAGTAATCATGCATGCTAAACTATTAATCGAAACATCCGACCCGGCTGACTTTGAGTATATTATTGAAGAAAAGAACAGCAAAGAACAACCAACAGTGTACATCAAAGGCCCATATGCTATGGCGACTGATGATCCTACAGAAGCGAACAAGAATAAGAGATGTTATTGCCCTGGTGAAATGAGAGATGAGGTTAAGAGATATACAGAACAGATGATTAACACTAAGCGCGCATTAGGTGAACTCAATCACCCCACAAGTGCTGATGTTGATCTCGAAAGAGCATGTCACTTGGTAACCGAGCTGGTACCTTCAGGTGATAACCCTAACATTTATATCGGTAAATCTAAAGTACTAACAACACCCAGTGGTATGATTGTTAGATCTTTAATACAAGATGGTTGTAGTGTTGGTATGAGTACGAGATCGCTAGGTAAACTGGTACAGTGTGAAGACAATTCTGATATTAGTAAGGTACAGGATATGAGACTAGTAGCAGTTGATTGTGTAGCTGATCCCAGCTTTGGTGAGGCTTTCGTTAATGGTATACTTGAAAGCAAGCAGTATGTACTTGACAACTACGGTCAGTATGTAGAGGCTTATGAGACATTTGAAGGTTCATTGACAACACTACCGAAGAATGACGTAGAGTCATACATCAAGGAAAATATTTTAACATTTTTAGAAAAAATAAAAAAGAAAATTTAATCATGAGCAATAACGAAAAACCCAACGATCGCGCTGATATCGCGCAATTTGTAAAGCATTTAGGTGAGAAAAATTATGCGAAAGCTAATGAATTCCTTAAAAAGACAATAGAAAAGAAGCTATCTGATAAAATAAGTCACCACAAAAGCATAAATATTTTTAAGAAATGAGCGAGAACACAATATCAGAACAACTAAAAAAAGTAGCATCCGACGTTTTGTCTGAGGAAACCTTAGCGGCTATTGAAGATGCTTTCACACAATCAGTTCAAGAAAAGTCTGAGGAACTATCCGCACTCCGGGTAGAGAAGGCCCTGATTGAACAAGACGAAGCACACGCCGTTAAGCTAGAGAAGCTCTTAGAAGCGATTGATACTGACCATTCGAAGAAGCTGCACAAAGTAGTTTCAGCGATCGACAAGAATCATTCACAGAAGCTAGTATCGCTAGTCGAAAAGTTTAAGAAAGAATTAGACACTGACGCCGGTAACTTTAAGGAAAGCGTTGTTGATAATATCAGCAATTATCTCGACTTATATGTTGAGCAGGCTATACCAACGGAAGACGTTGCAGAAGCTGTTAAGAATAAACACGCTATACATATCTTAGAGAATCTTAGAAAGACATTATCGATTGATAACGCATTAGCTAATACACAAATACGTGAAGCTGTTATTGATGGTAAGAAACAACTCGATGAATCCGCTAACACTACTAAGACACTTCAAGCTGAGAACGCTCAACTCAAGCAGAAGATGGAAAGACAGGAAGCGAAGATTGTTTTAGAACAACTTTCAGCCGGGTTGCCAAGCGTTAAGAAACGCCATATTGAAAAGGTATTGGCAAACAAAAACGTACAATTTATAAAAGAGAACTTTCAATTCACAGTTGATATGTTCGAAAAATCTGAAACAGAAAAGCTCGCAACACTTAAAGAGCAGGCAACAGCTGACAAGCAAGTCGCCGATCGCCCAGTTGAGAAACAACAAGCAGTTGTTGAAGAGAGCGTTGAGCAGCAAATTGCTCAATCTGAACCAGAAGGTCTACAAGACCAGGGCTTGTTTAGTAACTACATGGAGGAACTAAACAGGACGTAACACTTTGTTGAGGCCTTCGGGCCTGAGTTATGGAGAACATTATAATATGTCACAGGTAAAACCCGCACAATCTTATATCGATGAGGCAAGAGCCGGAACACTTCTTGAGAAGTGGGCCCCAGTTCTTGACTACTCTTCCGATAATGTTGCACCTATCACTGACGATCATTCCCGTCTCAATACCGCCATTCTTTTGGAAAACCAAGAGTCATGGTGCTTGAACGAGAACATCGCCGGCGCAGGTGGAGTATTCGGAGGCGGGGCAGCTGGCGGAGGCAATAGTATGGGTCACGGAGGTGCAATGACACCTGCAAGTGATTTCTATGCTAAAGGCGACGCAAGGCTTCCCAAGATCCTCATTCCGATGATTCGTCGTACATTTCCTGAACTAATTACTAATGAGATCGTTGGTGTTCAGCCAATGAGTGGTCCTGTCGGACTTGCTTTCGCTATGCGTTACAAGTACGAAGACGATTCACTTGGCGCTAATGGCATTGATGGGCATGGGGCCTTAGGCCCTCACAACACCCAGTCTGGTAACGACGACCCCTCCGGAGCAGGAACTCTTGATGAGTTACGCGCTTCCGGTAAGGACGAAGTCGGATATCAGGACCTCGACACACGCTTCACAGGTACTCAAAATTCCGAGCTTAGCTCTGGATGGGACAGTATCGGTGAATTCGTTGCTGACGACGCTGGTGTTGCGAAAAAGCTCGCCGATTACGAACTTACTGGCAAGATTCCACAGATGGTTGTTTCTTTTGAAAAGACCGCTGTTGAAGCTGGTACTCGTAGGCTTGCTGCTCGTTGGTCCGTTGAACTTGAGCAAGACCTCAAGAACATGAATGGTATTGATATCGATACTGAATTGACAAACGCTATGTCGTATGAAATTCAGGCCGAAATCGACCGTGAAATGCTCATGAGAATGGTTCAAGTTGCAGCAGCCAATTCAGCTGGAGGCAAGGGTGTTAGCACCTGGAGCCCTGCTACTGCAGATGGCCGCTGGATGGCTGAACGTAATCGTGACCTCTACGCAAAGATAATCGTCGAAGCGAATCGTATTGCAATTCGCAACCGTCGTGGTGCTGCTAACTTCTTAGTTGCTACACCTCGCGTTTGTGCTATCTTGGAAATGCTCCCTGAGTTTCAGTGGATGCAAGTTCAAGGCAATGTGAACACCCAACCTGTTGGGATCGCACGCGTCGGAAATCTTGGCGGAAGGTTCAACGTTTACCGCGATACGCGTACAGAAGGACAGTTCGAAGCGGGCAGCCGCACCGAGCGTCTTGAGTACATACTGTTGGGCTATAAAGGACCTGAGTTTTACGACACAGGTATTATTTACTGCCCGTACATCCCAGTGATGGTACAGCGTACAGTAGGTCCTAACGACTTTGCACCTAGAGTTGGATTGTTAACACGTTACGGCGTTGTTGATAACATCTTTGGAGCTGAGTTGTACTACCACGTAATCGTAGTCAACAATCTTGGTGATTCGTTCACACCCGGCACTCAGTCGGTGTACTTCGGATAATCTTAGGTTTCCATAACAGCCGTTGAAATGATATATACGGCGATAAAAATTTTCCGACCCTTACAGATGATGCTGGAGGGTCGTTTTTTTTGTCTACTGCTTAGCAGTCTTGACGTGCATTACATGTACATCAATTAACTTCTTGTTGAGTATACTCTTATCGCTAGCTCTAGTTGGATTGATATCGATACCACCTCGTCGAGCGTATAAGCATGAAACGACTAGAGTCTCAGGATTTAATATATCAAACATCCTCTTGTATACTGTTTCACATATCTCTTCATGAAAGTGACACTCATCTCGGAAAGAGATTATATACTTCAATAACGATAACGGTGTTACCATTTTGTCTGCGATATAACTAATATATATGTCACCCCAATCTGGTTGACTTGTCACGCGACAATTACTCTTTAATAAGCTGCTATGGTGATGAATCGGCTTCCCAACACGCGATGCCGGCCACTTTTCTGATAATACTAATAGAGATGGATCCTCTTGATATGTTTTAAATGGTGTCTCGTATAATCTCCTTCTGTCTACAATTGATTCTAGTGTCGAGTATTTGTGAGCGTTAAAAACGTTTTCTCCCATGGGTATGATATAGCTAGGCTCGATATGAACGTTAACTGTCGTTTCTAGTAAGTTACTGAGATCGAAAGACGCTCTATTAGCAATAAAGCTCAAGACATCCTCCTCATCACTACCGCACTTGTACATATTGAATGAATTAAAGTATAGCTTAATACTCTTACTCTCAACAATACACTTACTATCACACGAATATACAATTTTAGCCACACCTGAAACCGGTAGTCCGTTCTCAGTCAATCCACTAACTTCATACGCATTCCATGTATCATAACCAACGAATGGTAGATCGGTGTCGATTATATCGAGATGCTTTCTATTATTTGCTCTAGGCTCTGCAACTAACAAGTCAGGATCATACTGATCTTTATATTCAGATACTTGACCTAAATGCTTTGAAATTTTACTATTATCTAATACTTTGTTACTCATTTTAAATTGTTTATATGCGTATGTATAGTGCTCATCCTCTCATCAACATTACCTGATAGACGGACTATTTTCCTTCTCCAAGTATCACGTCCCGGGGTACTGAGTGAGTTTGATATAAGATCTTCGTATATCTTAATAATCTCGTTACGGAAATCTACATTAACACTACGTTCACCATCATCTTCTATAGGTACATCCCTAGGATCAGTATAGAAGATTATATCTAAATGCTTACCTAATAAGTTGAGAAGGTTGCCAGCATATGTTAGAACCCAGGTATCAACTGCACCTTGTTCACATAACCACTTAGTATATATGTAGCCATCCAATATACACCTATCTAGTATCCACTTCTCTGACTTAGATACAGTATGGTTTTGTAAGTGTTCCTTTAATATAAAAAGCTGAGTTAAATTATCACCATCCTCATTGATACTCCAACCATCTCTCATTACCTTCCGCGTTACTTCATCTACAAAATTCCACCCCTTTTTATCTGATGGTACACATAATTCTTCTTTACACCTATTCAGCAGAGTTGTCTTGCCTGTGCTTTGTGCTCCTGTGAAACCAACTAACATAATATTATTATAATATATCTCCTGTCAGAATGCTACACATCATCTCGGAAAGTTGTGGCTATCTTGTGTTATATGTTGAAAGTCCATCTCTTCTTCTGTTGGATCTTCTCCCACAAAGCTTTTATCCTCCGTCCACATGGCACATAGCATGTTCCACACAACCGCTGCCGCGTGATCTTCATCAGTTTCTCCAGCCCACCATGCATCTAGATGCCGGTGCGCGCAGTCATAAAACACGCTCAATGGCATGCCTTTCATCCAGTTGTTCTCACCATACTTCTCCGCGCCATCTAGGTATCTTTTCATCACCCGTTTCAGCGCTTTCCGTGGTATAAGACTCATTCGAAGTTTACCTTCTCCTGTGTCGCGTTGTGCTCCTGTATCGAATTGTCTATTCTTCTCTTCCATCATTAATATCTTTTGCGTCCTTGTGTTGATAGTGTGGGTGATATGTCCATAAACCGCACCACGCGGCCATGGCCATCGAGAATACCGCGATCATTGAACCTTGGCGAGTGAGTATAATTGCTAATATAACATTAATGATACATGCTATTACGAGCATTCGGCCTTGAAAGTTTAGATTTCTCCATGGAGCCATCACTGCTTACCAACAATTTTAGGTCCAGCTCGATTCCAAAGATCAACCTCACATGCGCTAACACGCTCACAAGTAGTAGTAAATTTTTTAACATCACCTGTATTATCTCTCTTTCTTGTTAAACCTCTCTTCTCAATCTCAACACAATCAATTAAATCAGTGCCATTATATCCATTTTCGTAAGAGGTACTAAGTAGACCATCCGGATGTTGAAATCCAACAATAAGACCAAATTTACTAATACCAGCAGTCTTTTTACATATAATATCTCCGAGCTCGAGTATCGTTGATGTATTAAATTTAAAGTTTTCATCTATTAATTTACATTTCTTGGCGGGGATTTTTTTAATTTTAAAGCTACCGTCATGGCGGTTCACTGGTTTGAGTCTCTTATCATATACAATGATTTCATACTTGTCATTAGCTAGCATGTTATACACTTCACCGACGGTTGTTTTACCGTCGACTCTATACTTAACAACGCTACCGACTTCAACATCATCATCTCTATTAATTTTTAATCTTCTCATATTGTTTCTCTGCTAGTTTTTCTGAATGTATCATTGCTAGCTTTTTTTGTTCGTATGTTAGGTTATTATCTAAAAATGCATGGGTGTGTTTTAGATTCAAATCAATCGCTGGTATATTCATATCAATCGTTATCTTATGATCTAATGTTATGTGATGTTCTGTCTTGATAAAGGATGAACAACTAGCAGTAAAAGTCATAAGTGCTGCCGCGATTGATGTGTGTTTGATCATTTTTGATTAAATAGGTCTAACCACAATTCTGTAGCCATTTCATGTAAACGGCAACTTATTTGTTTTTCGCCGGAATACACATTATGTGTTGATGACTCTGCAATTACAGGTCCTTCATCAACTCCAGGAGTAACACGATGAACAACGCACCCGATGTGTGAGTATTCCGGATCGGTCTCTGCTGCACGCTTTTGGGGGTCTGCTCCTTTTAGTTCAGGGTATTTAGTTATAAGACCTGGATGTAAGTTGTATATCTCATACTCCTCGCAGATCTCCGGAGGTATTATTCTCATCCATCCGTGAAGTGTGACTACAGTATCCGGTTGAAACAAATTTCGGTAATCTGTAACCGATGGTCTATTAGGTGTGTACACCACCTCCGTTAAATCTTTATTAATGTCACCAGAAGTAGGTGCCTTGTTAGTTATAATCACATCCGGTGATCTTTTTAACCGGGAAGATATCTTTATTATTTCAGATCCTGTATGACTGAAAAGAGCTGTCCAATGTTTTCCGTTAATCATTATCTACCTAATATCTTCTTAAACATTCTCGTATTGTATTTTATAGTATCTAATTCACAATCCGTAACTTTATGATCAATTAAATCAGCTAACAATGTTTTTGGTTTTTGATATAAGCCCATACTATCATTATATCTCAAACCTTTAATACCGGCAACTACAGGGTTACTGGTATCCACACTACGAATATTGTAGATATTATTATCCACGTAATATTTAAACTCTCTCGCTAAACTACATCCTAATAAATGATGCGGCTTCTCCCAATTCCAATAACCCTCATCAATCAATTGACTAATAAATCGTTTCCTTCCGGAACTATATTTAACTAACTCCATTGGGGCCCAATCATCCTCTACCAACCCGGTCATTTGATAGTAACTATAATCGAAACTGATAGCAATATAGTCCGCCCGGTCTTTCATGAAGTTATAACATCTTACCAGGTCATTCCAATTCTTGCCCTGTACCACCCCAATTCTCAGTGCGTCTGTATTATCTGTATAATTACCTTCCCAGTCTTTCCATTGCTGTATTGTATCAGAACAACTCTCTAGTACATCTGGTACAATATACCAATTAGGTTTTAACTTATCGATCCACCCGGCATACTTCTTCCTGTCAAATGATTTACCTAACTCAAATATACTATTATCCAACAAAACCGGTTTCTCGCCATATAATACCATCTTTGCATAATGGCTGTAATAATCTGGATGTGTTTCAAACAAGTGAACTAGAGCGTACCCGTAATCATTGTATTCGTCTGCCTCATCAAATATACTAATAGGGCTCTCATGTGATACTTCAATCTTCATACTATAATTATATGAACACTTGTTGCATATGTCAACAACAAACTGTATAATATTATTAAATATTATTGCATGAAAGACATTCCAAACCTATCACCGGCTAGCCGCCGCGCGTTGTTATCAGCCAAGACTATCGCACGGGACTGTAACCACGAATTCTTAACTACAGAGCATATATTATTAGCTCTATTAGACCGTAAGACAGAAACCATGGGTATAAAGGTAATGAGACGTGAAGGAATGGATCTAGAGGCTTTCCGAGCGTTTATAGTATCTAATCTATCTAAGTGGAAGGGGACTGAATCCCCAGATATAGATCAAATTGAACCAAGTGCACGAATGTTAAGTATGTTGAGTTATGCTAGTTGTGTAGCTCAAGAACTAGGATGTGAGCTGATACAGGTCGATCACCTATTATTGAGTATATTAGTAAGTGATACAGGCACAGGTAACAACCTTTTTCGTCTTAAGAATATCGATACTAGTGATTTATATGAAGCGATATACCTCGAACTAGAACCAGCTAAGAAGCCGCGAAATAAATCTAAAGCTAAACAAGCTGCTGCTGGTGGTAGAGATCGCGAACCAGCAGACGGTACAGTAGAGATGAGCAGCTTAACTGATTATGCCGTGAATTTAACTGATGAGGCAGCTAATAAGCAATTAGATCCTGTTATAGGTAGAGAAGACGAGCTACAGGATATGATACAAATATTAAGCCGACGAACGAAAAATAATCCAGTGTTAATTGGAGACCCAGGCGTAGGTAAGACAGCTGTAGTTGAAGCGCTAGCGCAGAGAATAGTATTAGGAGATGTACCATACGGATTAAAAGACAAGCAAATATATGCACTTGACCTAGCCAGATTAGTGGCCGGTACTATTTACAGAGGACAATTTGAAGAGAGATTAAAAGCTGCCATATCATTTGTCACATCTAGACCGGATATCATTCTATTTATAGACGAATTACATATGCTCGTAGGAGCTGGTAGCACCACCGGTAGTATGGACGCTAGTAATATACTAAAGCCAGCATTAGCGAGAGGAAAAATATCATGCATAGGTGCTACAACAACTATGGAATATAAAGAGCATATAGAGGGAGACGGTGCACTAGAACGTCGTTTCCAGACTGTTATTATAGATCAACCATCATCTGCAGATACCCTTGAAATACTAAAGGGTATAAAACATAAATATGAAGTGTATCATAACGTTAAGTATAGCCAATTAGTGCTCAATACTATTGTATCGTTATGTGATAGATATATGCCAGAGAAAAGCTTTCCTGATAAGGCTATTGATATACTCGATGAGGTTGGAGCAAAATCACGGGTAAGTCAATATAGTAAGAGAACTGACGTGCTTGACACATATAAAGAGTTAGATGTTGTTATACAGAAAAAAGAGGCTGCAGTGCTAACACAAAAATTCACTGAAGGTATTAAACACCGTACCAGGGAGATGGAATTAAGAGATAAGCTAATAGAGCAAGATCAAGCGTATATCGATGATCAAGAAAAGGAATTTAAAACCATCCGGATTACCCCAAATTGTGTAAATCAACTAGTATCTGACAGAACCGGTGTACCTGTAACAAAGCTACAGGAAGGAGAAGCAACCGTGCTCAATACTCTTTCTAAGAGAATATCCAGCAGAGTAGTCGGGCAATCTGGTGGTATAGATAAAATTGTTAATAGTATTAAGCGTAGTAGAGCGGGTATCAGTAACCCTGATAAGCCTATATGCTCTCTATTGTTTCTCGGACCAACAGGTGTCGGTAAAACACATCTAGCTAGATGTATGGGTGAAGAAATGTTTGACAGTAATAGCTTCAAGCAATTCGACATGTCAGAGTTTACTGAAAAGCATAGCGTTAGTAAGTTTATCGGAGCCCCTCCAGGTTATGTAGGCTACGGTGAAGGTGGTGCATTAACAGAGTTTGTTAGATTTAATCCTTACTGCGTCTTGTTATTTGATGAGATTGAAAAGGCTCATCCAGAAGTAATGCAGATATTCTTACAGTTGCTCGAGTATGGTGTACTTACGGATAGTGAAGGACTGGAGGTCAATTTTAAAAACACAATTATTGTGATGACCAGTAATATAGGCTCACATAAGTTCGAGAAAGGCACAAGTGTCGGCTTTGGAAGTGCTGAGTTGTCTATCGAACAAGCAGTACATGAAGAGATCGAGAAGCTGTATCCCCCAGAATTTTTAAATAGAATAGATGAGACGATCGTATTTAATAAGCTTGAGCCTAGTGAGTTAATAATCATATGTAATATCCTACTGAAGGATTTGAAGAGAAACATACGAAAAAATGCTAACCGTAAGATTGTTATAGATGAGGATGTATCACAGTATATTGTGGATCAGATTGTAAACAACAAGTATGGTGCCAGGCCAATCAAACGCTGTATAACAAAATGTATAGAGACTCCGCTAGCGGATCACATAATATCGACCGTCAATTCAACTGAATGCATTAACGTAAGTGTTGTTGAGGATGTTATTGCTATATCTTAGTAGTACACTCTATAATCTCTAGCTCAATCTTTTGAATTATACCGTCGACCCAGAACTCGTCTATCTCTGGGAACTCACCGGTCTTATTCATATGATCTAATAATCTCAATTCTATCTCTTGATCCTTATAACAACCTATTATGTGGGTAACGTCATCTTCTATATTGCCGGTTAACTCTTCGTCATAACAAACCGGGCAATGAGAGCTCTTATTATCTTTGTTGATTTTATATTGATCTAAGTAATCGGTTAATTTAAGAGTAAATTTCATTTAATACATAAGTATTTATATGGGACCAATCTTAAATACAATTTTAGGCGCTGGTATAAAGATACTAGTAAATTGGATCAATGCATGGATTGAACAAAAACGTCAAGATCAATTGATGTTAGCAGCTAGAGACGATAGAATGATGCAAGCGCTACTAGATAATCAACAAGCTCAAGCACATGATCCATTCGTCAAGATAACACGGAGAATATTATTCTTGAGTATAACATTTACATTATGCTTTCTTATGATATATTACGCATTAAATCCAAGTATAACATATGATGTCATAGTACCTCGCGGAGAAAGTTCAAGATGGGGAATATTCACGTGGGTATTTGGTGGGAAAGATTGGGAGGTAGTTAAGATGACCGGTGGTCTGTTGTTAACTAGTTTTTTCGATCTATGTTTTATGGTAGTTGGCTTCTATGCGGTGCCTAGTAAGAGACGATGAGTACGCGTAATAAACGTATATGCTGGTCATGTTTATGTCTTTTTATATTAGGTATAGTTATTACGTGGATGTTAACATCATGTAAAACTGGTGGTAAGTTTGATGAATTGAAAGACATCCCAGTTACTGTATTCGCGACGGAGGATCGCAAAGATTCTATTACGAGATCCGATATAGGCTATCATTTTAATCATCAACGAGGATTTAATTACATTAAGCTAGAGGTTCCAAGGGATATCCGAGTAATACAACTCGATAGTAGATACAGAGAGGTCGATTATTTCTGGTTACTCAAATTTAATAACTGGTTTAAGAAGCTACAACATGAGAATGGTATACTACCAATAGATCAAGATCAGAATCATGATTGTGATAACTTTGCAATGCTATATAAATCATTGATGTCTATAGCTAGCTACAAGGGTGGTCATAAGGATGAACCAGCTTGCGCCGTACTAGTGGTAAGACAGGTAGAGAAGTTTGGTGGTATACCTGCTACTGGTGGTTTGCATATGGTTAATCTAGTGTTTACTAATCATGGATGGTTTATAATAGAGCCTCAAACTAACGAACGAGTACTATTAGAGGAATATCCCAACGAGAAGCACGTACAATATTTAATATTCTAACAAAATATTACGATTAACACAAGCATTACAATCTTCATATACCATCTACTTATGATCTAATGATGGCTTCTCTTGTGGATCTACCGGTATAATTTTAATCAGGTACGGAAATGACTTACCACCTGGCTTTTTCTTCTTCGATGGACCGTCCTCAGATGATATCGTTTCGATTGGTAATTTCTCTATATCAGCCATCGATGGCATTTTAACTTTTGGGTCGAGAGCCCACATAATATCATGCTCTTTCGCCCATTTCTTCATCCTCCGAATAGGTACCATCAGATTAAAACCTTCTCCGGCTCCACGGACTATCATACCAACATATTCTCCAGTCTGTAAGAATACACCTCCACCAGAGCTTCCTGGAAATGCAGTTACAGTTGTTTGATCATATTCGGCTTTACCATGTATTCTTCCAACTTGCGATACAATTCCACTCGTCATACTATTAGCTCCCATTTGTCCCAATAGCGACCCTACGTGAAACAGGGGGGTACCAATTGGTATGATAGGCTCACTATTATCAAGATAAAAACGCCCTGAGGCTTTGCCATAGTCCCTAGCTCTTACCATTAATACAGCTAGATCTTCACCATCATCTGCGTCACTATACTTAACGACTACAGCATCCATCTTAATCTCACCAACTCTACGACCGGATTCTACTAGTTCTTTAACTATCTGTACATCATCGAACTCTACAATCTTCTTCGAAGCACCATTCTTAATAACTGTTCTAACTGATCTGAGGTTATCTATCACATGACCGCATGTCCATACAAAGGTAACTTTCTCTTTTCCGATTGTTCTAGTGATTAATATACCAGAGCCTTCTGATCTGCTGTATTTACCTTGAGATTTAATAGTGACAGATATATCTTGTAGATACTCCGACACCTTTCTTGTCTCAGCAGGCGATAGTGCAAGTAATGGATTTAATAATAGAACGAGTGATAGTGTATAAAGTAGCTTCATACACATACTTATTAGGGTATCTACGTTATACAACTACTTTTCTTTAGTAGCCGCGAAGACTTCGATTAGCTTAGCAATAACAGCTTCACCATCTCCGAGGTCAACCGGTGGTTTTACAGGTGCGATTGATTCATTTGCACTGTTGAACTCTTCATCACCATAACCGTAATCACCATATATATCCTCACCATCGGCATCTGCATCAATATCCAGTGCTTCCGCTTCAACTGGTGCAGGAGGAGCCTCCCATTCATCAGCTTCGACTTTATATATGTCGCTAAACACAACCCATAATAGCTGTTTAGTGTGCTTATGTGATTTACTCCGTGCAACAAAGTCTATAATATCGGCCTTAGTGAACTGACCGTTAAGCGCTTTTATAGGGTTCTTTATACTACTGTAACATTTGAGAGGGATATAATCGTGAGCAATCGTAGCGCAGTCTCTAATAACATAATAAGCGCTCTTTTTACGTATTTCTACACCAGTATCCGGCTTGACCATCGCAATACTCGAAGGCTTGATCAACATACGTTCTTTTATCTTACTAGTAGATAATATCTTCTCTTCAAACTTCATATAGTTATTTAGTCTTTTTCTTTACCGGAGGGGTACAATCACAACATTTACATATCTCGTCTACTTTCTTCTCTATACTATCTAATTTCTCATTAAGCGCAGAGAGAGAGCCAACGGCCTCAAGAGCTGCATTCTTAGACTTAAGATCGTCTATTTCTTTATATAAGGCATTTACTTTACTTACTTCCCATTCTTTCATATATCTATTTATCTAACGGTAATAATAAATCAATAGCGCCGCAGGCGCTAAAAAATTGAGCCGCAGGCTCCCGTTTTGCTCCGTTTCCCTCACCCCTTCCGTTTACCAACGTTGGACCCGCTAGGATCGGCTGCAAAGTCCTGCTCTGCATGGCACCACATCTCATCATCGTCTAGATTTTGTTTATTCTCTACAATAATCTGATCTTCTGAAGAGACAAACGTTCCCATATCTGCCTTAACAGAGCGTGTGCGGGGTTGGTGGGGAATTTTAGACCTACTGAGAATTACGCAGAGCCCACATACTGCCACCACTAGGCCGCCTATACACATAAATGTGGTTATAACGGATGGCTTGTCTTGTGTAATTAACTGTATCTCAGATTGGTCTAATTTACCATCTTTGTTCAAGTCCGCCTGATCTACTGATATTGGGTTAGTTGGGGTGGGTGTGGATCTCGGTGTAGAATAACTTTGCTGCTTCGCAGGCTTCAGTACAGAAGCGCAACTAGTCAAAAAACCGATCAGTACCAATACAGCTAATCCAACCATAATAGCGCTTAAGGATCCTCTAGAACATTTCATATACGTTTATTTACGCTCTCTCTGTGCAAATTGCCATATATGGGAACGGCTCGGGAATTTGCGAAAAAAAATTTGGAGCATGCGATCCACGTTAACTTGGGTTTTGGGCTCTATATAGTATGTTCTCGCACGCCTGGGGTCTCTATAGCACCCGCTCTCTCTGAGACACCTGCGCAAAAGAAACGGGGGCCCGATTTCGGAACCCCCGTCAGGATCAGTTATGGAAAAGTGTTAGGCAGCTGGGAAGCTTTCGTTGCCGGACTGGAGGTCAGCTAGCTCTCCTTTAAGGTTGCTGATCTGTTTGAAGTAACGATCAATCCTGTCCTGAATTTGTTGCACCTTACGCTCGTTCTTACTAGGACCGGCCTCTCTACTCACATAAGTCTCTCTGAAGAGATCGATATTGCTTTCGAATTTGGTGACAATCATATTGTGAAGGTATTTGTGATAGAAGCTTTTGCTGTTGCCGGTAACGGTGCAAGTGACCTTATAGTTGTTGAGATCGATATTGACCTCCTTACCTGCTTTGTTGAGGAGTGAGTAAAATTGTTTTGCTTTTCTGTTCTTTTTCATAACTGTTTTGATCTTGTGTTGTTGATTGTGGCTTGATTGCCTGATTGTTTATATATTATACGCTCTAGCCTTTGAATGCGCAACTAATGTCTTTAGTGAAGTTTGGTACGATGAACTCTTCTGCGTCTAAGGCTGCGATCTCATCTTCGATCCTCATCACCTCGCATCGTGCTCGTGTGCTTGGCCAGTTCCATTCTGCTGCTTCTGCTTGTTTAAGTCTAACCTTTAATGCTGCTCGTCGACAATCGAACCAGGCGTGCCAACCTTCGTTGCTATCTACCTCGCTGATGTCCATACTTGTTTGATTGCTCGTCCTATTCCCTTGATGTGAAACCATATTCTGTTGTAGTGATGTGTTCTTATTTGCTGCTTGATGCAGCGTGTGTGGAGTATAATCTGATCCTGTATAGGCATCAGTCGCTAACAGGCCTGAATAGGTCTGTTTGATCCCTGAAGAGATCGATGATAAGGCAAACTGGAACAGCTGCGATAGGTGAGAGAAGAATAATTGTAAGTATTTCATTTATCATAAGTTGATTATAGTGTGAATAGCTCTAATGCGCAACTTTAGTTTTGTTGAATGAAGTCAGGTGCGCCAACCTTTACGCCCGGGCGCTCAACGTCCTCCGCTTTGACGATAGTGTAAGGTGAGTGGCTTGTAAGCCTGTTGAGTCCGCTCTCTAGACTCTGAACGAACCTGATTGCGGTTGGAAGATCGTCGCAGTCGATCACTGGTGTTTTACCTTGTAGTATTGTGTACATATTCTCCTTTGTTAGTGTTTGATTACCTGATTGTCTCTATATTATAGCGTGGCGCTTCAGTATGCGCAACTTATCTTTTGCTTGTGCTTCTTCTTTCTATCGAGCAACTTATTCTTTAGTTTGTGCGGGCGGGCTTTAGTGAATAATATTTGTTGCCTAATCTTCATAATCTCCTTCTCCTTCACAACATTCAATCAAACCATCCAATTCCTTATCCTCTTCTCTATAGATGGTCATATAATTCATCACATCATCTCCTCTACCAATATGAATGTTGTAATCTCCTTCATCATAATTCTCCTCAACATACATCTGGACTTCTTTAACATTATCCAAATCATATCCAAAAGCATAACTCTTAATTCTCTTATCCATTATCTTCTCCCTTCCCATAATCATAATAGGTATAATCTTGCACTTGACTGATTACATCTTCCATCACAATCTCAAAAGTTTCTTCTTCACTCTCATTTGAGCAATCTCTTTCTGATTGGTGGAATTCAATCCAACTCTTAACGTATTCTTTTAAATGATCCATAATTGTATTATCGTCTATTTCTTTATAAAGCGCAACTTAATAAGCACATTCAGAATAGAGATAATTGAGGGTGTCTTTCAAATCTTCATAAACAGATAATCTTATTCCCTCTTCATTAAAGGTCACTTCTTCATCTTCCTTATCATACCAAA
>Ga0181417_1000087_pt1 | contig 27464 bp, 38 predicted proteins | sample 40SPOviralmetaG_FD_130142 | JGI IMG/M metagenome (GOLD analysis project Ga0181417, IMG submission 130142) | Marine viral communities from the oligotrophic San Pedro Time Series (SPOT) site, San Pedro Channel, CA, USA - 40 SPOT_SRF_2013-02-13 | ecosystem: Environmental > Aquatic > Marine > Strait...
TGAATTTATTGAAACATTTGATTCTGAAAATGAAGAACAAAGTGAAAATAATAATGATAATGAAAATGAACCAATGGATGAATATTATACTAGTGAGGTTAAAGAAGGTGATATTAATCCTCTTGTAAATAAAACCGAAAAACGTTTTTTAGTTTTAGATAGTCAATATTTACCTGAAAGTGTTCCAAAAACAAATTATGTGGCGAATTTAAGTGAAAAAATAAAACGAGTTATTAACATAAAATTACACAGTTATTCTATACCTTTTAATTGGTATTTAATTAGCAGTCAAAAAAGAAACAATGTGATTTATTTATTATTGAAAAGTGGTGAAAAAGTAACAATACTAATTGATGATGGAAATTATAATCTAACCCAAATGGTAACTGAACTTAATTCAAAATTGAAGCAAAATACACACTCAGGTTTGAATATAAATACAGATACAGTTACATATAACGAAAACGTGGGAAAAATAAAATTCAATTTACCTCCAGACCAAGTAGAAAAAATAATATTTTTTGATAAATCGGAACCCTATTTGCTTTCAAATGAAGACAATATTTTTTCAACATTGCGGTCTTATAAAAATCTCACATTAGGATGGATACTTGGATTTAGAGAAGACGAATTAACTGTAAATGAAACAGGCAATGTAAGCGATGCGATTCCTGACCTAAAAGGACCAAGATATTTATATTTAGTTGTAGACGATTTTAAACGCAATCATACAACCAATAATTTAGTCACCATTACAAACATAGATGAAAATATTTCTGTGCCTTCTTATTTTAATCATCATATGCCTCTCAATGAAACAGATTGTAATAATAATATTGTTACTGTTTTACCAAGTGCACCAAGAACTCTTACGCAAGCACAAATATACACGATTAATGAAGTAATGAAACATAAAAATAGAACAAATTATTATTCTAGCTCACCAAATGAATCTGATATATTAGCGGTAATACCATTGAAGCATAATGGATTAACAATTGGAGACCGAATAGTGGAAACATCGGGTCAATTACAAGATAACAAACGAGAATACAATGGGCCGGTAGATTTAGATCGCATAGGTGTAAAATTAATGGATGATACTGGATTTATAGTGGATTTAAATGGAAGTGATTGGACTTTAACTTTGATGTATGAATATATTTATCAAATGTAACAAATAATTAATAAATAATGTAACGAAAATAATAAATTAAGAAATATATAATATTATAAACTTCAATATTATAATATTATTTTATGGAATTAAAAAAAACAGTGCCAGATGTAGTTATAAGACCAATAACGGAATGGACGAATATTTCGCTTATTGCTACTAATTTGATTTACTATGTGGGTGAATATATGGATAGTGCAATATTTTTCCTGGGGTTAATTTCGTTACGAAAAAAATTGTTGCTTTATTTTTACTTCTTTGTGGGTCTTTCTTTAGGTGCTCTATTGAATTTTATTTTGAAAAAAATAATTAGAATACGAAGACCATGTATAAATATTCATTTGTTTGACTTATTATTGAAAAATAATGAAGAATATGTGGAACGAAATGACAGAAAATATCATATTTATGGGATGCCATCGGGTCACTCACAATCGTGTGGGTTTGCTTTTATATTTTTGACTTTATTTTTAAAGGATAATTATATAAGTTTGTTTTATTTAATAATTAGTATATTAACAATGTATCAAAGAGTAAAATACGAGCATCATACAGTTTTACAAGTAATTATTGGTGTGACAATTGGATGCTTATTGGGAGTTGGAATGTATTATTATGCTGAAAAAAAGATTGCTGGGAAATTGGTGGAAAAAGAAGATGATAATTGTTTTATCCAGTAAAATAAAAACAATAAAAACAAAGAAATAATTTAATAACTTAATTATAACAAATACAATACAATACAATACAATACAATATAAATCTAATCTAAACTAGCATACAATTAGCAGGTGCTTTAGCGACATCTTTTTCTACATTTTGGATATGATACCTTTCATCATTGGCGCAATAATAGCAGGATTTGTCTCCGAGTAACCAGGATTCTCTTTCATCGTAATCAGGAAAATAAGAATCAAAGAATTTTTTGGCTCTTTGATGGTGGAACTTGGATGTGGCAATAACGATTTTCAAATTTTGTTGTTCTTCAAATGCAAGTTGGTCGTAAAATTTGCATTTGAAATTGCGAAAGTTTTCGGCAGTATTTTGGGCTTCATTGTCGGTAATGATGTAGTCAGTCATAATAGAAGACGAATTGGCAATAAAATTAGTTGCCAAATAGGCTTCAGATTGGCTTTCAACAGCGTGCTTGATTCCTCCGGAAATGTAAACATAGGGCTTCTCTTGTGGAGTGGATTCGTAGAAGTAATTGGCAACAAGACTACAACGGTCTTTCAATAGGGTGTCAATATGGGAACCCAATAAGATGACGATAGTGGAAATAAGTTGCATTCTTTAGGTATTTTCTGTTTAGGGGAAGGAGAGGGAAAATAATTGTGATACTTATTAATTTATAAAATGATTTCATTTTTTTATCAATTATACTACAATTTATACTTTTGTTGTTTTATACTAAAATGTAAAAAATCAATACTATTATTTTAAATATTATGGATAGAGCATTAGTTAGTGGATTCTAAACAATTCACGAGCGAAATCCATTTCCATTGAGCTTAAATTATAGAAGCATATACTATATAATTTTGGAAACCAGTTATGATTTTCAATTGATTTTAATAAATCTGTATTTTGATTATTAATATGCACGTCAAAATAGAGATTATTTTTTATTTTAATTAAACAAGTATTTGTGATTGTATTGTAAGATGGCATATCTGATAACAATTTATCTCTAGCAAGTAAGGTAAGTTTTCGTCCATATTCTCCATTATACTCGCCTTCACTTGTGAGTAATTTTACATCTTGTATTGAAACAAAATCGCCTATAAAATTCACAATTTTTGCTGAAAATGTGTGCTCTGGAAATATAGGTTTTAATGTTTTATTTCTCATAGGTTTGCGTTTTGTTTGAAATATGACAGTTTTTCCAATTAAATGTTCCATTTGTTTCAAATATGAAGTTGTTTAAGTAAGTAGTTGTATAATAATACTATGATTATGTGTTTCATATAAAAATAATAAAGTATTTCATTTTTTTAAAAATAATATAAAGATAAACTGTAAAATTAAAAATATAATATGAGTAACATAAAACATTTTCCGAATGCAATAATTGAAGTAAATGGTAATGATGAATTATTTATAGATGAATCAACATTAGACTTTTTTAAAAATATGTTATCAGTAACTGGAGCAAAAGAAGAAGATTGTATTAAATTACTTGAAATGATAAATTTACAATTTGAAGTTGTTGTCAAAAATTTCTTTCAAACAAATAAAATACATGGTTCAACAATCAATATTCAAATTGGTGAATGGTCAGGTCAGAATCATAGTAAATATGAAATTTTATACAGATATATAAATAAGGAAAAATAATAAAATATATAATTTATAAAATATTGATTATAAAATATAAGAACTAATGATAGACATTACAGAAAAGTTGTCGTCATCAATTGTTGAAATAAATGAACACAATGAGCTGGTTATAAATAACAAAAAGAAAAAATTATATAAAATTAATGAGACGAAGGAAAAAATAAATGATTCTTTAAAAAATAAAAATGTAATAGAGCATTTTTTCTTATTAAATAAAGTAGATGGTTCTACTATTAACATTTTAATTGGTTGATATTTTGATATTTTGATATTTTGATATAAAAATATATTTTATATGGAAATTATGTCATATATAATATATAATGAATAATAGTATTTTAGGTGTTTTTCTATTATTATTGGCGGTAAGTGGTAATTTTATTGCGGAAACATTAGGATGCAAGGTTCAAAAATTATTGACAAATAATATGTATGCCAAAAATATAATCATAATTTTAATAACTTATTTTTCGTTAGGATTAAGCAATGGGGACGATGCTATTTCACCTTTGGAAAATTTTAAAAATGCGTTGTTGATATGGAGTGCTTTTATAATATTCAATAAAATGAACTTAACATTTACACTTGTTACGTTTGGTTTATTGACAATAAAATTAGTATTATTTAATTACATAGAGTATTATAACAAAAAAGGTGAAACATGTAAATCAGAAGAATTAAAAGTATATTATAATCATTTATTCAGTTTCAATATTGGTGTCATTATTGTTGGATTTATTTTATATTTTATGAAGCAATATAAAGATTATGGTAAAAATTTCAATATACTTAAGTTTTTATTTGGAACCTTAAAATGTAAATCAATGTAAAAATTGTAAATCAATCTAAAAATCAATATGAAAACAATGCAAAAAATTATTGTTCTATTTTTAGTTGTGTACCTGAAACGATAATATCCTTCCTTAAATTGATATTACAAACACAATAACCTATATCTAAAAACAAATCATAAATATACTCCATATAGTATTTATCGAATGTGATGGTTAATAATACCTCATTATAAGGGTCAAAATTAACCAAAGTATCAAATTCAATAACATCATTAAAATTATCGACACAAGTATCTTTCTGATATGATTTTAATTTAATGGTAATGTTGTCGTCTACATTATCAAATTTATTTAATTTGTTTTTTATTTTTATTTTATGAATTAAATCACCATCTCTTGGTATTAAATATGTAATACTATATAAATTATCTTTGGTCTCAATATATTTAATTTCTATTTTTTTTGTAATGTAACCACCTATTAAATAATCGTAATAATCTTTAACATTTTTGTCATAATTTCCTTCAGTCAATACAGTCATACATTTGGTAGAATATAAAATGGATAATATTTCGTTATTATGAAATATTTGGTTAAAAAAATACAAAATATTTTTGTTATTATTATTATTACTAACGGTAATTTTTTCTTCTATATTATCTCTAGAATTGTTTATAATAGATGATATACTTTCATCGTTAATTTTACCATATAAATTAAAGTCGTTTTTATACCATTTTTTATATTTATCACTACTTATACAAGCCATTCCACTCATACTTCTACAAATAATTGAATCGGTTTCATCATTAAAGTGATATTTGTCGTTATGGTTATATTCATAAAGAATTCCTTCTTTTACTAATTCCGTTATATTATCAAAACAATAACCATCAATAACAATTTTATATAATTGATTTAAATTGGTTAATGATAAAATTTGCGAATGATATTTGAAAAATATTGGAGATGGGAAATCAATATCATATTCAATAAAATCAGAATTATCTATACAGTACCTTATATCAATATTTTCTCTTTCGTAGAAATTTTGTCCTCCAATACAAATATTTATGAAATTATTTTGAGTCAACTTATGAATTTCATTTGTTTTTGAGTATGGTTGAACTTTTATTGTTTTAATATAATGAATATCGTTCTTAATATTTGTCAAATCAAAAATATTTTTAACTATGTATTCTTTGGTTATTTCAGTTTTTTCTTCTTCTTTTAAAATAATATCAAAATTTTTGACTTCAATATTTGAATCCATTTTATTAAAAATTAATAATACTTTTAAGTTATTATAGTTAAAACATATATATTGAACTGCAATTCAATATAAAAAACTATTTAAGCACAAAATAGCACTGTATATAACATACCAATGTCAAATAAAGGAATTATTATTAAAAACCCTGATGTTATTTCATTTTATCAGCAACATCCTAATATCAATATAGAAACAATTAATCTCTTTTTTATTGATATAATAAAAAAACTTTCCACCAATTTGTCATCAACAATGAACGATAATAATATATCCAAATTGCTGTCAATGGTTACTGAAATGAATTCAACATTAAACAAATTTGACACGAGTTTTTCGCTTAAATTGATGGAACTTAAGAAAGATTATATGGAAGAATTAAAGCAAGCAATGAATAACAATGCCATAAATGAAAAAGGCAATATGCAGTCAGTATTGGAACGCAATCACGATAATTTAGTAGCCAAAACACAACTTTTATTGAGTGAATTTATGCCTCGTAGTCAAGAAGGGTATTATAAGTTAGAAAAGGTTTTAAAAGAGCATTTCAGTATAATGAATTCAACTTCAAAGAGGATATTGGAGCAAACAAATAAAGAAGAAAGTAGTGAAATCGTGAAAAACATAGACGACCAATTCAGCAAAATGGTGTCACTTATTCATCAACCTATTTGTAATTATATACAATCAAGTGAAGAACGGACATTAAATAACATACAACAAGTAAAGGATAATGTAAATAGTCATAAGCAAAGTCAAGAAACATTAGCGACCGAAATGAATAGTTTTTTGAATAAATATAAAAACAATTCAAATTTAAAGGGAAACATATCAGAAACAGAATTATATTTTGTGCTTCAAAAATTAATGCCGAGTGATGAAATCTTAAGGTGTGGAAGTGAAAGTGCAACTTGTGATATTAAGGTAAATAGATGTGATCCGAATAAACCAAGTATTTTATTTGAAAATAAGAATTACACCGGAACGGTAGATACCGAAGAAGTGAGAAAATTTGAGAGGGATATTCAATTACAAAAAAAGCACGGAATATTTTTATCACAAAACAGTCCAATTACATTCAAGAGTGATTTTCATATTGACATCATAAATGGTCTTATTTTGGTTTATGTTCCAAATGCTGAATATGACTTAAATAAGATTAAAGTAGCAATAGACATAGTAGATAAATTATCAATTCATGTATCCGAATTGGTTTCAAAAACGGAAAAAGAAGTAAAAGAAGAGCATCAAATAATGAGTAATCGGGATTTGACAGCAATAATTAAGGAATATACTGAATTTGGAATTAAAAAAATGGAGACCATTGATATGTTTAAAATGATGTCAAAGCAAATGATAGAAAAATTAGAAGAAATGCAGATGCCAAATTTGAATAAATATTTGATGGGAACAGGGCAATATAAAAGCGATAAAATGTTATGTCAATTTTGTGGTGTATTTAATGGCAAAAATAAGTCAAGTTTGTCAGCTCATATGCGAAATTGCACTGAAAATCCGAACTCAAATAGAAGAAAAGGTTGTGCTATTGCACCAAATGTAGATGTAAATTTGTAAATGAATATAAAGTTATTATTATTATTATAGTAACAAATTATGAAAGAAATCAGTAACATATCTGACCTTAAAAAAGGAAAAATATATTATATACACGTGAAAACAAATAGATGTCCTAGTATAAAATTAAGAGGCAAATATGATGGGGATGAGAATAAGGAATATATATTTATGAGTGATTTAGAATATGTTAATCATCATTATGACGACTTATTGTTTCCATATTGTAAACCAATTTTATTACGATTATGGAAGGCAAATGGTAAATTATATAGATTTCAATCGAGAGAAATGATGGATCAAATCAAAGAATCTCCCGATTTATATGAACCTTGTAAAATATATGAGCCAGAAAATGAACGCATATTAGTCAATTTTATGATGCGAAATAAAATAATTAATGACCCATATTTTGACTATAAATAAATTCAAAAATAAAAATAAAATGATTAATTATAAAGTGACGAAAAACCACATAAAAAAAATAAAAATACAAAATATAGCATGAAACTATTTGAAATTAATAACATTATTATAGATTTTTCTCTTTCTGTAAATAATTTTAGTTGTATTTCTAATGATATAAGTGGAATTTATTATGAAATTAATCATCGTTATATTAATTATGAGAAATTGTATTCAAAATTGCCGTTATATTATGACAATTTACACGAATTAAATGATGGAATATATTTATGGATGCTACTAACTTGTGACAATGAGTTACCCAAAATGTATATTATTGAATGTCAAAATATAAATGAATTAGGAACCAAGCATTCTAATATAGTCCATCGTCTTCGCACATTTTGTAATAAAACAAATATTTTTATGCATTATGCGGGTGAATTAAAAAAGAATAATAATAAAATAGAAATGAATTTTTCATCTGGTTCCTATATGAGAGAAGTTTTTGAAGATAATGAAGCAATGAATATGATTTCGATAATAAGTTATGATTATAGATTACATTATACAAGAGATGTATTGAAATTTTTAGATATTGAAAAATACAATACTTTGAAAATAATGTTTACAAAAAATGACAATGAAACCTTTATAACGAAAGAAAATCTTCCACTTAAAATAGACCATTTGAATTTATATAAAGAATGTAATTGTGAAATACTTATTTTTTATTCTTTAACAGAATGTAAGCAATATTTGGAAAACAGGAAGCAATGGCAACGCTATTATCATAAAATTAATTTATATGAAATTAATAAACACAAGTATGATTTTATTGAGCCACCAGAAAAACCAGTTTTTAAATTTGAAGGAATACCCTTTTGAAAATAAATAAGTTTGAAATTCTATATATAAAAATACATATATGACATTAGCAAAAATTGACAAAAAAATCTATATTATTAGTGTAGTAGTGAATAACAAAATTGAATAGTATGTGTGTCTATGTATCTGTATGTGATAATATTATTTCATTTTAAGTTTTATGTGTAAAGAGTTCACAAGAATGGAAAACAAAAATGACCCAAGAATTGCGATTCTTGATGATGGAAACCAGGTTCGCAATATAAATTTATTAAAAAATGAAATGGAATTAATATTTTGTCTTGTAGAATATAATAATGGGAGACACTTTGCTTACTGAATTAAGAGGATTGGCGTTTGGGGAAGTTACACAAGAGATTTTCAATTCTGCTGGGTATTACAAAGTTCGAGATGTTCTGAGTGCCGTACATTTTGAAAGAGATATTCAGTTGGTTTTGGATAATTTGAAAACAGTAAACACTGACCGTGACAGTGCATATTGGAGGAATATTGGTACTAGGTGTTCAAGAATTCGCAACAGATTACAGAGTGCAAACGCTTTGAGTGTTCACCCATCACATATGATGTGTTCAATTTGTGTTGACCTGTTTCAAGATGCGGTTGTTACTCCAAATGGTGAATCTTACTGCCGCAATTGTATATGCGACCAAATTAATACAAATGGAACCCATCCCACTACAAGAGAGAGACTTACTGAGGCACAACTTATTCCAAATTTGAACCTGAGGTATGCTGTGCAAGATTACGAACGAAATTATAAGTGCTACGATATTGTGTAAATATTTATAGAAGTGATGACTTACCTTGATGCAACTGTTTTTATCATGGCAATGAGTTGCTAGTTTTGTGTTCACTTCTATGTTTTGACTTTCTAAATCAACTTATCTATTGCTTCGCTATTACTGTGCCTAGCTCAAGTTGTCAGGTTGTCATCTGATGTCGAAAGGAGTTCAGTATTTGTTATTTTATGTAAGATGATTGTTTCGTAACATTCAGCCTATTGTCCACATAATTCACAAGAACTAAATTCGTTTGTATACTTAACTGCCTCATTAAAACATTTTTAACACAAAGCACATCGTAGCGGTTTTCATAACATAATTAAATCACAACATAGACATAGACCTTTAAACAAATTGCAAACAACACAAATAATAATCCTGACATAAAATAGATGTGACGGGTTTGGTTTTTATTGGCCAAGTGTTGCGATTGGATATCAAATATTTCTCCACACTTTAGTGTTTTACTACAGTACAATTTGTCTTCAATAAACACACTTACTTCCAGGTGTTTGTGTCCTGTAAACTGAATGTCAGAATTGCACGAAAGAACCTCTTTTGAAAGAAGAATAGCTGGAGTAACAACAACTTCAGAAATACTAAACCCAAACCATCTTACAATATTCTCAGTTTCTCCAGGTTTGTTCACTTCAACCAGCAAATCATGTAGACTATTGTTGCAAATTTTTATAGTTGTGTCTATATCTAAATAGTTAGGTAGAATGACAAAAACTTCTCCACGCTCCAATGCTTTGTAATATAGAAAACTTTTATTGTGATATACATTTACTTCTAATCTTGTGCATTCACTAACCAGTATATCACGGTCGTTTAAAAGAACTGTTTTAGAAAGAACTTTTTTTGTTGACGTTGTTTCAATCTGCAAATTTTGAAGACTTCTGTTTTGTATTATAATCATGTCTTGTGTATTTAAATGGTGAGGTTGAATGACCAAAACTTCTCCTCTTTCCAGATGTACATTGTGTTGCAAAGTGTCTCCGAGATAAACATTTACTTCCAATCTTTTTTCATAAAATTGTGTGGCACCACCATTCAAAACAAGCGCTTTGGAACGAATTGTGATTGGTGGAGTTGTACCTGCTTGCGTAGAAATAAGTCCAAGATAACTTGTTCTAATTGTTTCACAATCTTTAGGTTTAATTGCTTCAACAAAAATATTGAAATCACTCCTATTTTTAATTAGAATGCGCCCCCGTATTACATTGTTAAACTTCTTTCTTTTGGACATTTTATTTATTCTTTTCTTCTTTTTATCACCACGATTATAAATTCTATTCATTTTTTCACAAAATCAGAAAGACATAAAAGATTAATTGAAATTGTGATTAGAACTTCAAAACAATCACCAAGTTCATAGAGCAGCAAGACATAAATTATGAACAGATAAGACAAAGAAAAATATAAATCAAGAGAGAAAGTTTGTTGCTTCTCTGCTGTGATAAGTTTGCCTTTCGTGTCCAAATTTACCGCTGGATTGTTTCCTTTTTGGACAGAATATGTGTAACGGAAATAAAACACTCCATCATTCTGAAGGAACGTTCCAAACAATAGACAACCCTTATTCTCTAACTCACAATTCATTCAATTCGTGCGTTCAATTTGTGTGGTTTATTTTTTACCGTTCGTGTCAAATTTACCGCTAGGTCGGTTTCATATTTGGGCGGAAAGTTTGTAACGGAAAAATATAATATTTTTGTGGTGGGCGAAAAGATTGATTTGCTTTGTTGGTATATAAAAATCAGTCTATTCGTCTCGTCGCTTGGCTCTCTACTTCTTCTTTTCCTTTTCCCTATTCTTCTCTGTTCATAATTAATACTATCAATCTCAGAAAACTTACCCCTCGCAAAGCTTCCTTACACGGACTATCAACGTATCTCATCTTCGACAACCTTTTCTCTTCTTGGTTTTCTGTGAGTTACTATAATGGCATCGAGTGAACAATTGTCTCTTGCATGTCAAATGCGCGGAGACGTTGATTTGGACGATACTATTGAACAGATACGAGACAAATTGTTAAAAATTGACCCGATATCAGCGCTGAAAGTTGATTTGTCTCAAAACTATTTCAGTAAATCATCTATTAAAGCGTTTGAAGATTTGCTGTGCGATTTTCCATTGCTTTATTTGGACTTGTCTGTAAACAATTTGGCATTTAACGATTTTTCAACATCTACAAATGCTGTTCTGAGGTATTTTGTTGCGTTTAAGTGGTGTCTTTATTATGATTTGTATTAATATATTATATATTTTAGAATGTTTCATGAAGGTAGATTAACTGTTGCTCCTACTTCTCATCACCGTGATATTGAAGAAATGCTTGTTGCGGTTAAACAAACTACCAAAACTGTGGATAAATTTGTTAAAACAACTGAGAGAAGTTTGAAATCCAAAGCGTCGAGAGAATCTATTGAGGGTATGAAAGGGTTTATTGACACAGATGCAAGATTGTTTGAAGAATCTGTAGTTGAAGCAGTTTACGAATATCTTGAGGACAGTGAAATTATTCAACCCGGTCGGTATAGCTACGCAAATAATTCAGGTGATGTCGATGGTGTAGTGGTGGGTATATTAGACGACTGTCCTTGTGTTGTGTTTTGTGAAGCGAAACACAACATGAACAAAAACGTTTCTAAAGCTATTGTCGAATTAACATCTGCCGAGAAGTATTGGAGCAAATTAAGCAGTTTAAATGACAATGATGAAGAATATGAATCTTGTCAAAATGATATTATTGCGTTGCGTGTTGGTGAGTTCAAATCACGAAAAATTTTGTTTGCGTTTGGTGGGGCCATATTCTCTGACAGCACCGACGAAGAAATTCGTAAAAGGTTCAAAATGCCATGGATTAAAGTTGCTCTGAAATCTGGGCGATGTGAAGTTGTGTCTTCGACTATATGTTAAGTTAATGATTTAATTGATTGTCAATTTAAATAAAAATAACTACTTATTATTGTTTAATTGCCAGGATCTCTCAGTCAGGATACGGAAAGTGTTTCAAACATTCTTTTTAAATTTGAAGAAAACCCATTTTGAAAATAAATAAGTTTAAAATACCATATATAAAAATACATATATGTCAATATGCTTCCAATATTGCTTACATTTTGGCCTTTTATGGAAAAGGTTTTCAAGAATAATAAAAAATATTTAGGGAACTGTGTGAAAGAAGACGAAGAAAAAATACAGCGCAATGCTTTATCATCATTAAACGCAATTGGAACAATTATACTTGGAGCATTATATTTAAAAACGAATAACAGTTTGATATTTATGGCATCTATTTTGTATCCTATAGTATTTTATATATACGATACATACTACATATGGTTTAATAAAAAAGAAGAAGGGTTCGCATATATTATTCATCATTTGGCAGCGATATATTATATACAGTGCATATATCTATATGATACTAAAATGAGAAATGTAATGTTATCAGGACTAATATGTATTGAATTATCTAATTTGCCTTTATATTTTGTGTATGATTTTCTAAAAAAAAATAAAGAAAAAAATATAAATTATTATAAAAAATTAAAAGGTTTTAAAGAAATACAATTAACTATTTATGGGTTTTTTAGAATAGTTATTTATGGATACATTATTTATAATTACTCAAAAGAGGCATTACATCAACCTATATTAATTTCGTCAATTTATTTATTATTTTTTATGGGAGTATATTGGTTACAACATCAAATAAAAGGCTACTTTAAAACAAAAAAAGAATATAAAGAATTGATTAAGAATACAAATAATAAGTAAAAATTCGTTAATATTTTCAACTGAATATAAACATTTAATATTAGATACACTTGATGTTACCAATAGCACTTACATATTGGCCTTTTTTACAAACGTTTTTGAAAAACAATAAAGAATATTTTGTAAATAAGAATTGTAGTAAAGAAGAATTACAAAAATTGATTTCAAATTTTGTATCCGGGTCTCACGCTTTATCTATTATCATATTTGGTTGCATTTATTTAGTTACACAAAGTAGCAATTTATTTTACTTCATATTTTTCTTTTCCATTGTTTATTTTATATATGATTCTTACAGCATATGGTTTAATAAAATAAAAGAATATTATCCTTATTTTATACATCATGGTGCGTCTATATATTTTTTACAATGTTTATTAAATTATGAAGGTGATGTAAAAAACACGATGATTTTAGGTTATATTTTATTAGAAATAACAAATTTGCCGTCATATTATATTTATTATTATTTGAAAACAAATGAGACCAAAAATGAAGAATATTATAAAAAATTATTGAATTTGAAATTAGGACAATTGGGATTATATTTTGTTTTGCGTTTAATTGTTTTTGGATATTTAATGAAATATTGTTATAAATATATTTGTCATCAACCTGTATTAACGTCTTGTATAGTTGGTTTATATATTATGGGAGTATATTGGTCTTATAAATTAATCCAAGGATATTTAAAAACAAAAGAAGATTATGAAAAAATAAAAATCAAACAATAAATAATTATAAAACTATAATATAGTAATATGATTATTAAAACTGAAACTAGAAAAGGTATTAAAACGTTTATTGTGGATAAAAGTATACCCGATTCCAAAATAAATACCATATTAAACAGTTTCGTGAAACCATCTCATATCAAAAATATCATAACAGAGTCTTGTGATGTGTATACAGAAGACGGCAAATTGCTCCTCAAATTTAGAAAAGATATATTGAATGATAAGCACGTAGATGATTTTTATAAAAATGTTAATGATTTTGCCCACAATTGGTCGTCTAATAGAGGAAATACATCTGGTGTCAAAAAGGGAACTAGAAATGTATTAGATAATCCTCATATTATGACAAATATTTTTGGTTATTTTGATAAATGGTCTCCTCGTCAAAAATTTGTTTTTAATAAACTTAAAGAGAAACCACTAGTAGATGTTCGTGTATGTAAATTCAATATGGATTCACCAGAAAAATACGAAAAAACGATACCCCTTTTGGAGCAAATAAGTAAGTTGTATAAAAAATTAACTCCCGCATTTTTTAAGAAGCAAAATGATAAGGCAAAACAAACTCATTTTAGAATAGGAAATACATCATTTACCACAGTCACAACCAATATCAATTTTAGAACAACAGTTCATCGTGATAAAGGCGATGATGAAGAAGGATTTGGTAACTTGGTTGTATTTGAGAAGCAAGGTAAATATACTGGTGGAGAAACGTGTTTTCCTCAATATGGTATAGGAGTTGATGTAAGGGAAGGGGATTTTTTACTGATGGATGTTCATGAGCCACACGGTAATTTGCCTATTAAGAAACTAACGAAAGATGCAGAACGGATGTCTATTGTGTGCTATTTGCGTAAAGGAGTGTGGGCAAAAACAAAAGGCAAATCAAAGGCATTTTATAACAAGCATGTAAAGAAACTTCACAAGTTAAGGCGATTTGCTTCGTCTTCATCTAGTAGTAATACAAAGAAAAAGAAAGGACCTAAAAAAAATAAGGGGACGCGAAAGAGTAAGTAAAAAGATGAGACTATTCAGTCAATATTCTTTTTTAGGAATCAAAATTAAAATGTTATTTTATTATAAATACTATGAGTTATGTTGTTTGTGTGCCAAGTTATAATCGTCCAGAGTTATGTAATGAAAAAACGTTAGCTATGTTAAAAACCGCAAATATAAAGAAAAAAAATGTCTATGTTTTTGTAGCAAATAAACAAGAACAAAAACGATATAATGAATTATTAGATAAAAAATTATATCACAAAATTGTTTTAGGAAAAAAAGGATTAGTTCCTCAAAGACAATTTATTATGGAATATTTTAAGCAAGGAAAACATATTGTATTTTTTGATGATGATATTGAAGAAGTAGATCTTTCTTTATCAAATCGTTTCAAATCTGGAACATTGGATAATTTCTTTAAATCCGCATTCAATGACTGCAAAAAATATAAATCATTTTTATGGGGTCCTTATACGGTATATAATCCATTTTTTCGCAAACCTAGACCTGAAATGACAACAGATTTGAGATTTATTTCTGGTGGTTTATTTGGTATTATAAATAGACCCAAGTTGAAATCAATAAAACTAACAATTACCAGACACAATGACCAAAAAGAAGATGTGGAAAGGACAATTAGATATTTCAAAAATGATGGAATTGTGCTACGATATGATAAAATAGCTATAAAAACTCAATATTACGGATATAATAGTGATTATGGTACGTTCAACGAAAGGAAAAAAACAATGGAACAAGCAGCATATAATTTGTTGAAAGCATTTCCTGAATATGGAAAAGTTGTAAAAAAAACTTCTGGTATGACAGAATTTAAATTAAATAAAAACCCAAAAATAAATGAAACACCTAAAAATAAAATAAATAAAAAAACAAAAAAGAAATCTAAAAAAAGTAAAACGAAAAAAACATCTAAAAATAAAATAAATAGAAAAACAAAAAAGAAATCTAAAAAAAGTAAAAAGAATAAAACACTTAAAAATAAATAAACAAAATAATAGTATGAATTCTCTCTCACAAGAAAAACAATTTTTTGTTTATTTATTGGTATCCAGCACAGGAGCAACTTATGTCGGTGCCACTGTTGACCTAAATAGGCGTCTTCGTCAGCACAATAAAGAAATCAAAGGTGGTGCTCACGCTACAAGTGCTAAAGTTAAAAAAGGTGAAGTCTGGGAAAGAGCATGCCACGTGCGTAATTTTCCTGATTGGCAAGCTGCACTCCAATTTGAATGGAAATGGAAGCAAGTTAGTCGTAAAAAATCATTTCAAATATTGCCTTTAGAAAGAAGAATGATTGCTCTTAAAGAAATTTTGAAAATGGATAAACCAACTAGCAAGGCAAAATACTTTAGCGAATGGAATGCCCCTCCTGAAGTTATTTTAGAAACACAAGATGCTGAATTATTTTATAATGGTAATATATAGAAGTAAAATGTCAAAAAAATGCATAAATTGTAGACAAGATACAGTCGCAAAAAATACTTTAAATAATATATGTGATAGATGCTTTCATAATAGTAACAGTCAATATGATCAACGCATTTATCATGATAGACTTACTACAGGAGAGAGAAAAAAAATAGATGAAGAATTAGATAAAGAATTAGGTATTGAGGGAGGGAAAAGACGTCGAAAAAGAAGTAAAAAGAGGAAGACTAATAAGAGACGTAAGAAGACAAAAAGAAAGAGAAACAAAAAAAGGAAAACAATGACGCGAAGACGGCGTAAATAAAATAACACATTAATAAAAATATTTAAAGAAAAGTATATATTCACATATATAATAAATGCAAATTTTTGTAAAAACTCTTACTGGAAAAACGATTACATTAGATGTGGAATCAAATGACACTATTGACAATATTAAAACTAAAATTCAAGAAAAGGAGGGAATTCCGAATGCTGAACAGCGTTTGATTTTTGCTGGTAAACAATTAGAAGATGGTCGCACTTTGAGTGATTATGGTGTCCAAAAGGAAAGCACAATCCATTTAGTTTTGCGGTTACGAGGATAAATAAATAAAATATAAATTCATATAATAATATAAACACAAATTAATGGTATATATTATTAAAATGTTCAGCCGATTTTTCTCCAAAGAGAAGACACATAAGGTAACTAGACCAATCACTTTTACGGACGATTATAGAAGAGGATACAACAGTGCTTGGACGAACAATATTAAGGACTATTGGCCTTAAATAAAAAATAACAAGTCTATTATTTTATAAACTTATTTTATAAACTTATTTTAAAAAAAATGAAATAAATTTATAAAATTAGCAAGTCATCACAAATAATATGAATGCTATGGAAACTAATTGGAACTGTTATTACTTTCATTTTATTCAAACTTTTATTGACAAGTCTTGGAATTGGTCAGTATTAAGTGAAAACCCTAATATTACTTGGGAGATTGTGGAAGCGAACCCCGATAAACCTTGGAATTGGCATTACCTAAGTAGAAATCCTAATCTTACTATGGAGATTGTGGAAGCGAACCCCGATAAACCTTGGAATTGGGATGCATTAAGTATGAATTCAAATATCACGATGGATTTTGTAAATGCACACCCCGATAAACCTTGGAATTGGGAATATTTAAGTGAAAATCCTAATCTTACTATGGATTTTGTAAATGCACATCACGATAAACATTGGGATTGGGAATATTTAAGTAGTAGTCCAAATATTACTTGGGATATTGTAAAGACACACCCCGATAAACCTTGGAATTGGTGGGAATTAAGTTTTAATCCTATTATTACTTGGGATATAATAGAAGCGAACCCTGATAAACCTTGGGATTGGTGGGGGTTAAGTAGTAATCCAAGTATTACTTGGGAGATTGTAAAGACACACCCCGATAAACATTGGAATTGGTATTACTTAAGTTTTAATCCAAGTATTACTTGGGAGATTGTAAAGACTAACCTCAATAAACATTGGGATTGGTGGGGGTTAAGTAGTAATCCAAATATTACTCGGGAGATTGTAATAGCGAATCCTGATAAACATTGGAATTGGGAATATTTAAGTATGAATTCAAATATTACCATGGATTTTGTAATAGCGAATCCTGATAAACCTTGGGATTGGGAATATTTAAGTAAAAATTCAAATATTACTATGGATTTTGTAAATACACATCACGATAAACCTTGGGATTGGAAATATTTAAGTAAAAATTCAAATATTACTTGGGATATTGTAGAAGCAAATCCTAATAAGCCTTGGGATTGGTATTGGTTAAGTAAAAACCGAAATATTACTTGGGATATTGTAGAAGCAAATCCTAATAAACCTTGGGATTGGGTGGAGTTAAGTGAAAATCTTAATATCATGTTCGATATTGTAAACGCACACCCTAATAAACCTTGGGATTGGGAATATTTAAGTTCTTTAACTTTTGAAAAAGAGAAAGAAATGTTTGCGTTAAGAGTAAAGCACCAAGCATTTGTTCAGGAGCATTTATTGGAAGAATTCGTTAAAGTATATATGCATCCAAAACGTATTATAATGTTGCTAAATATGGGATACTCTTTTGATGAATTGGATGATATAATGTAATAAATTTTCATAAATGAAATCGATATTTAAGTAAAAATATGAATAGTTATATTTTTAAACGAATAGAATCAATAAACGCACGACTATCATTTTGAATAATATTTTTGGTTAATTTTGCCACATCATATGTATTGGTTTTGGCTTCCATTGCTTTTGAAATAAGTAAAGCAGAAGAATCATTTTCTTTCAATTGTTTTAAATATTCATTATCATTTACCGCATATTGAATTCTATATAAATACAAAAATAGAACCAATAGTGACAAAACAGATATAAATAAAGGAGTATTTAAAGTATCATAGTCAATTTTATGAATAATTATATCCAACATTACCATTACTAGACCTACAATGGAAGCAATATAAAATTTACTGATATTATGTGTAAAATCACTCAATGAGTTTAAAAGCATTGATGAAAAAACAAAATATTGAATGATGAAATTAATAGAAAAGGTAAATAATATTTTTTTATAAAATTTCATTCCTATACATTAATTAACGAAAAAATATTTATACAATTATTATATAATATAAAGGATGTCTAGTTTATCTCAAAATGGATACATAGTATTGAAAAACAGCATTGATACTAATTTAGGAAATAATTGTTTAAATACGAATAAACTAGATTATCAATGCATTTATAGTGCCATAAATAGAAAATATTTTCCCACAATTCAGAAACAAATTCCTGATGCGGATGGTGCTTCGTTTAGAAGATTTATATTTTCCAACAATAGTTATTCATCTATGGATTCATTATATCACGCAAATAGTTATAATCATACTGATACAAATGAAATACCTATTTATTGTGCTTATTTATTTTTTTCTTCGGCAAAATTGGAGTTAATTCCTGGTTCACATATTGCAACAAATAAGATGAATTATGGTTCAAAAATGCAGTTAGATTTACAAAATGGAGATGTTGTTATAATCAATTCAAATTTACATAACAGAACTATAAATAATGGGAATTCTAAAATTCTTAAAATAATGGATATTTTTCCAAATGAAGAAGTAAAGACTAGATATTCACACAATTTCATAGTGGCTCAAATGAACAACTCATTAATCATAAAGCATATTATATTTTCTCTTATTTTTTTCAGCAAATCTAATCTAATTATGAATTTTATAAATTATTTTTATTATTTCCTAGTTTATTATGACATTCATAATAAATTTTTACTGGAGAGTATAAATAGTAAAGGCAAATTAGTTTCATATGAAGCCAATGGTCGCAAATATTTAGATGAGTTAAATGAACGCGAAAGTTGGAATACTTATATTATTACAGATAGAAACATTTCAACACAATACTTTGGCAACAATTTAACTATTATTTTGGTTTTATCTTTGGTTTTATATGGCGTTTTTATTTATTTTTCTTGTAAAAACTAAGATATAAAAGAGTGTTACAAACATTTGTATGATACTTATACACCGAAATATATTAAAGATTATATGACGAATTATAAAATAAACCCTAGACAAATATTATAATGGGAATAATATATTCGCACAACAATTTTGAATTAAATGAAGAAGCAGATACATTGTGTTTTAACGCAGATATTTTTGAAAGTGATACTTCAAAATTGTTTTATAAAATAATTTCAAATATAGAAAATTTATTTAATGTAAAATGTAATAATAAAAACAATATTATTTTTTTCAATAATATTCATATTCATATTCATTTTGAAATTAATAATTGTTTATTTGAAATTAGGTTAATTAAAGAAGAAAAAATATATTCGTTAGGATATGTTAAAACAAGAATCAAATTATTCACTCAAAAAAATGACACCATCAGCAAAGAAAAATTTTATAATTTATGTCACCATATAGACATTTAATTAGGTATTTAGTTAAATAAATTACTATGAATAAATATGAACGAATTTTATTATACAACATGCGAAATAAACTAACGCAAAATATAATGTATAAAAATATCTATTGTTTGTATTTATTTCCTTTCCCAAAACATACAATAAAGGGTCTATTATGTTTATGAATTTCTTTTTATTTTTGCATAATTTATATTCAACATTTGACAATACACATCCATCCAAGTAAAAAAATAATGAAAACAGAAATAATGAGACCCAAAAAACATTTATAAAAGCAATTTTAGGTAAAAATAAAAGAGAGAAATATGACAAAAATATATGCTGAAAATGAAATGATTTAATGACGAATTCTATTACATGATGCGGCATATTATAATAATTTATATACTCTAATATTATATAAGTTAAATCTCTTCTTTGTTTCCGTCTAAACTCTTTTGATAAATACATATTTTATAATATATTACATAATAAATTATAAAATAAAACAAAATATATGATGATTTAACATATAATGGGTGTAAATAATAATTATAATTCTAATGAAAAAGTGTATGAGATTTTTGATAGGTGGAAAATGCTATTTAAGAGTTTGAAAAATAATTATTTGCTTACCATTTGTATCATCATTCAAGTATTTGCTCTTTCCATTTTATATCCATCTAATCCACAAGTTGGTATTTTTGGAAATGTTATTTTTGGTATTATTACATTTATTATTAGTATTGTCATTGGATATTATGTGCATGTTTTTTCACATATTCTAGATTATGAAGAAATCTATTTATATATATGTAGGTCGCCTAATTTTGTTGGCACATTATTCAGAAAAATGCCGAAACCAATCAAATGGATTTTTGATAAATTTGTATATCTTCTTGATTTTCACGATAAAATTCATCATAATACTAATATAAATAAACAATGGCAAAATGTGTTAATTGAAATGTTTATGAATATTTATACGGAAGGTGTATCACTCATTATATTATTTAAAATACTTAATTTCGGCATTCAAATTAGAGGCCATATATTCAAATTCAATTACCCTATTTTGTTCGCGTGGAGTATTTTATACGCAACAATTCATAATGTAAATTATAATATTATTACACCTATTTGTCACATTCAACATCACTTAAATGAAAAAACGAATTATGGTATTGATTTTATGGATATTTTATTTGGGTCCAAATATGATGATGTTCCTGAAGAAATGAATCATGCTTCTTTGAATGTTATTTTGATATTGCTTTTTATTATTTTTATAAAAGATTATTGGAAACCCAAAAAGGAAAATAGAATTTCAAAATATCTTTATAATTTTGTTAATTGGTTTGTTTCTTATTAGAAAACTGCAACTTTTAATGTTTGTATTATTATTTTTTATTCTTTCTAGATTTTTTATTTTTTACAATAGATTTTCGTTTTCTTTTTGTAAATCTTGTTTTCTTTTTGATTCCCTTTTGAATAAATGATTTTATTTGTTTTTGTTCGTTATAGAGCAAATCAATCATAAAGCGATAAAAATGACGAAATTTATGACGCATTTTCTTCAAATCGTCTGCTTTTATCCATCTTATTTCTTCTTTTTCAAATATGCGTGTGGTTTTGAATACATTTTCTGGCAATTTGCGTTGTAAATATCTTTGATTATTGTTATAATATTTCACCAATTGTGGGTCATATTGAAGCGGAAATATGAAACTAGTATAATTTTCTATTTCTACTTTATATGTTCCATGTTTTTCCATTAATGATTTTACTTCTTTTTCATTTCCTAAAAACCCAGTCATTTCCTCACACGCCTCTCTGATGGCTGCTTCATATGGTTTTTCACCTTTTTCCATTCCGCCTCCAAAATCGGAAAACCCTGGTGCCGATTTCTCAAACTTATTTTCTTTACCAAATAAAAAATACAATTTGCCATTTATTATTGTTGCTGGTAATATCGCAGAACCTGGCATATATATAAAGTTTATATTATTAAATATTTATTCATTCTATTTTCCCATTTCTTTTTTAATGATATAAGTTCCAAAAGTGGGTTTCAAATAGGTATTTGTTTGATAACAATAAAAAACTCAATTACTTATATCATTCATAGCACAAACTATACTACTATACTACATTTTACAACAAAGTGGAACCTACCCTACTATACCTGTGCTTCCAGTTTCTTGAGCCGTTTCTTTAGTTTTTTGTACTTTTTGCGTTGTTTAGCAAATTTGGCTTTTAATTCGTCTCCTTGACGTGTAGTCGGCCAAATACCTTCCTCACTGATTTTTTCAAGATCAAAGTCTTTCGAGGCAGAAGGGATTAAGTAAGAAATATGTGATCTCAAAACATTTCTTTGTGAACCTTGGTTGAATAACCCTCCAAGCAATTGATACACTGTGGTTTCAATTCGTGCAGCTTGCTCCTTTTGCTCCTTCAATTGTTCGGTCAAATCATCAATTCTCTCCTGCATCTCCTTGGTATCTTCGGTTGAAATAATAACTTTAAGCGACATTTATTATTCCTTGTGCTAACTTATAATTTTGAATAAGTTGATGTATAATTAATTTGTTTCATTTTTTTTATAATAACAATAAGAACATACCAGTTTGCAAATTTACTATTTTATATTTTTATAACCCAAACCTTCTAGAAATTTTAACATTTTTTCTTCATTGAAGAGTCAATAATTCTATAAAACGGTATTAATTTAATATATCAATAAAAAAAACTCAATTATTTTTTTATAATTTTGTCAAGTGGGATATTTTATATCTTGATTTATTTTTTCATTTCTTTTCTTATTAAATATCGTCCAATCGAAGGTTTATTTGTATGATAATGAATAGTTTTACACAAAGTGTATCCTCCATAACTATTGCTATATATGATATTTTTTACTTTTAGTTCCTTAAGTTTCTTCATACAATCTATACAAGGTGCTGAATTCATAACTCCATTTGATGTAATTCTGACGACATATATCGTAATTTTTTTGAATATTTTGTTTTGTTTATGAATATTCAAATGTTTGTATCGTAACCAAATATCTCTTAACGCGTGAATTTCAGCGTGACACGAACCGTGATATGAACAAAATTTATCAGCATTACACGTGCCATAGTTATTAAAACCACGTGAAATAATCTTGCCATTTATACTAGCAACACATCCATGTTTATGAAGACACGGTGATTTTAGTGCTTGATTGTAAGCAACTTGGAGAATATTTTGACACTTATTTGAAATCATCTCATATTATTATTATTGATTAAATATTAGTAATATTTATCATTTTTTTATTATATTAAATTGAACGAAATATCTTTATCTTTATATTAAATAATATTATCAATGAAATATAAAAATAAGATTACAAATATAATTAATACAATATGACTTCTGTAGAAGATAAAATAGAGCATTCTATTAGTGAGGACGAAGATGAATATGATGAAATTGATGATTGGATGAAATCAGTTGAAAACAAAATAGCAATACTTGAAAAAAGCACAAGAAAACTCAAGAAAAGCACAGAAAATAATAAAAAAAGAATAGCAATACTTGAAAAAAGCACAAAAAAACTTAAGGAAAGAACTGAAGCGTTTGAAAGGTTATTTAAAATAGACAAAAATGAAGTCAATTATGAATCGGAATGAATACAATATTAAAATACAATATAAAAATAACTTTATCAATAATATTATAATTTATTATTGATATGGACAATAGTGCGTTACATCAAATAATGATATTTTCAAATCAAGATTTGAATCATTCTGTGATAAAAACAGTACATCAATCGATGAAAATAGAACCACAAGCGGTTGCTTTTGATGAAATAATTTTAAACGCAGATAAAGACACAGTTATAGGACGATGTGGAGATGAATTTAAATTTAAATATATATCAATTGATATCAATTCTTACAAAGAGAATTTAACATTTATTTTTTTGATTTCAATAGGTATAATTCAAGAAATTCCATTATCTTTATGTCAAAAAGAGTATATTGATGACAAAATTGTGTTTAAACTAGAGGATTATATGTTTCCTCCAATCATACACCTATCACTCGCTTATCATGAAACAAGTGTCAGTCTAAAATCAGGAGATGAATATAATGAAGCAATAGTTGGTATTGAAAAGATATATTTTTCTCAAAATACGAATAAAGAAATAGCAAACAAAAATTTTAATTTTTGTGACTATCAATATATGAAAACATATTATTTTAATAAATGTGAAATTGACATACCACAAGGGTCATCATTTATGAAAGGGTTTTTTATAAGAAATCAAAACATAAAATATTTAAAAAATTTAAAAATAAAATTACGAATACAGGGGAACGAGTATACAAGATTTGACTTTAATAAAACACAAATACAAATGTTTACAACAAAAATTAACCAAGATTGTATTTATTTTTCATTCTCAGGAAAAGATGATTATAAAAATTCATCGCCAAAAAGTTTCAATTCAAGTGCATACGAAGCAAGAGTAGATAAAATGACATTATTTTTAGAATTTGAAGAAAATATAGGTTGTGATATTAATACTGCTATAACTACATTGACTTATAATGTGTTACAATATTCAAGTGGAATGGCAGGTACTAAATACTATATTAAATAGACCGTTACACATTACACATTATTTGTAAAATAGTAAATAATATTTTGTGTAATTTTGACTAGAAGATTAAAAAAAATGAAAGCAATATATTTTATGAATGCAAACCACTATTATTAAAGTTATTAAAGAAAAGTTGTAACAATGAATTCTGTGCTAAAGTTTTATTCCAAGAGTAAGGAAGGAAAAGAATTGAGCAATTTCTGGAATTGTGATATTGAAATCTTCGGTCGAAAGTATGCGAATGGAGAAGCTGCTTTCCACGGAAATAAGTATTTAAAGGTAAGTGAAATGTATCCAGATGGTGACGAAAGAAGAGTGCTATTAGAGGAATATGGTCACCATTTTGAAACAACTGGATTGTTTGGAGACTTATCCGCCGCAGAAATTAAAAGTCGCGGAGGAAAGGGCAAAAAAGGGTTCAAATTGACCCCAAATGAGTTGCAACATTGGGACAATTGTAGTGTTGACATTCAATTTGAAATTTGTCAATATAAATTTGACCATTATGAGGAGGTTCGTGATGTTTTAAAGAAAAGTGGTCAGCGACCTTTGGTACATATTGTACTTAGAATGAGTCGTGAAAAAGTTGCCCAAAGAAAATGGGAGGGTGGTGTTGATAAAGAAACTGGTGAGATTTATGGTGAAAATCTGTTGGGTGAAATGTGGACTGAGTTAAGACTGATGATGTAATGGATTGATTAGGTTTGTGTGTTTTATAAATAATTATGTTTACCTTTTTTATATGATAAATATTTGCACACGACACTACATCAAATAGAATAATATTCTATTTTAATTTTCATTCACATTAAATTGAATATTATTGATGTCATTTTGACAAATTACACCAACTTGTTTCAAGTGATCATAAACTGGTATTGGAAACGAATTAACAATTCTAGGTATGTAATAGTCCACCTTTTTATAGGTTAATACTTTGAAATCACTGTCAGGTCGGTTCGCTATAATGACTAATTCTTTTTCATTTAAACTGGCTTCAAGTTCAGCAAAAAAATCGTCATCCAATGTATCTCTATTTGTATCAGATTTGGTTTCAACTTCATTTGAACTGGTTTCAAATTCTAGATCAAGAAATTCATCATCCAATATATCACTTTCGGTAAACATAATTGAATCACCTCAGAATGAATAAATTGTGAAATACATAAAAATGAATAATTAATGACTTTATTCTTTTCAAATATAAATCACAATTTGATTGAAACGATGAACAAAAAAAACATTCTAGAAATTATTTATTTTATTGAAATTGAATTTCAAAAATATGGCATTAACTATATTTCACAAGAAAGTTATGAAATGCTCTATTATTACACTTTTTTACATAATAATTAGTTTCTGATTAGTTATTATGTATTTTAGAATGGTATTTCAACAAGTAACGATTTTCAAATTTCTTGTCGCAGATTTCACACTTATACGCCATACCAAAATGAACATACTTTATATGTGTTTCCATTTGAAATTTTTGATGAAATTTCTTGTCACAATAATTGCAGCTGTATCGCTTTTCCTCGTGAATTTTCTTATGAGTTCTTAAGGCCCATCTTACCGCAAATGATTTATTGCAACCAGGGTGATTACAATGATACGGTTTTGCGTCACTGTGCTTTAATTTAATATGAGTATCTAAATGCCCAGATTGCTTGAATTCTTTATCACACGCACCGCAAATATGCTTTCCATTCCTACGAATTTTCAGTTGCTTGTTTTCAATTCCTGTGTATGGTTTAATGTAAAATGGCGAATCAGAAACATTATTGTTTTCCATGATACAATATAAATTTGTGATTGTATACAACAACCAAATAAAAATGAAATACCATTTATAATAAAATGAAACACCAAAAATTATTTATAAAAATAAAAATGAAGATTTTTCAAAAATTTGTTTTTCTAGTTGCGTCACAATTTGAAAATGAATAACAAAATCAAGGATTTATTTGGAAATCGTGTATACAATTTCATTATTGCCTATTGTAAAAATGAACTCAATATTGAACCAAATATTGACGCATTTGAAAACTATTATAAAAATTTATCAGTCGAGAAAAAGCAAATTTTGATTTCAAATATGAAACTATATCAACTTCAAGTATATTCAATTCAAAACAATATATGGAAAGATTTTTCAGACTATGTAATGAGTAAAAAGAGAAAACGCAATATTGAATTTCAAGGTATGACCATACCCAAAAAGGTTGAACGATTTACATACAATAGTAAATCTTATAAGATGACTGAATTCCGATTGATTTTACAAGAGCATTTGACAAAAAAGAAAATGAATATTGATATGGAAATGGAAAACAAGACAAACCAATCACTTGAAACTAAAATATACGAAATTTCAAATGTTTACAAAGAGAGAAAGAGACTAAACCCTAAAAGTTTCAATGACGTTATTGGTCCCGACATAATGAAAACATTAACATTTGAAGAGCAGTGTGAAATTGTGGAAATGTTGAATCATTACACCAAATAAATGAAATGATAAGTGAAAATATTTTATAATAATGATTTTATATGACAATAATGAATTATGATAATGGCAACAATTAGATACTAAAATAGATAAATTTGAAATTAGAATAGCAA
>Ga0181417_1000089_pt1 | contig 27161 bp, 30 predicted proteins | sample 40SPOviralmetaG_FD_130142 | JGI IMG/M metagenome (GOLD analysis project Ga0181417, IMG submission 130142) | Marine viral communities from the oligotrophic San Pedro Time Series (SPOT) site, San Pedro Channel, CA, USA - 40 SPOT_SRF_2013-02-13 | ecosystem: Environmental > Aquatic > Marine > Strait...
GTACCTCTGTCTTGCCATTCTATATATTGTCTTTTGTAATGACAAGGTACAACACTAATTTTATCAAACAATTCGTTTGTGACAGTGTTGATTATTTTGCCAGGCTCTGCGCCTTCGACATATTTACCATCTCTTTTGTTTACTTCTGGAGATAGTTGTCCCAAAATTTTTAGGAAAGGTAACGCAAGATCTTCCTGCGCTATATTTTGAGCACCTTGATTTGCATCAGCTTCAAACAAGTTGACTGCTAATGCTCCTTCTTTTTTCTCTGTTACTTGGTTCATGTTTATTTGTTCCTTTTTATTGTTGTTTTATTTCCAACGAACACGTTGAAAATTTCCGTTGGCATTGTTTTACCTGCCTCTAAACGCTCACGGACTAGCGCTTTGAGAGTCATGGGCTCAACCTTCAACTTTTGTGTTGGTTGATACCCACGCTCTTCTGCAAGAGCAGCATAATCAGCTGCCTTGTTATCCTCGTTACGACCGAATGATACGGATATCTCATTTTTGATTATATCACCCAAGCCATTTTCACGAAGCCAGTTAAATGCTTTCTCCCTGTTTGCTACAGAAATATTTGCACTGTAATTAGGTTTAACATCGACCGTAGAACCATCTGCTAATTTAAGATGTGATAGTCCCATTTCTGCCATCATGGTAGGAATTACCTCTCCAGATAAACGATCCTGTTCCTTTTTTAAATTTTTAAGATTGCTTTCACTAGTTTCTATCCTAGTGTTTAAACCCTCTAATAATTGTATTTGATCTGCTAGTGATTGTATACTTGCTGTTTTATCAACAAGATCTTGTTGGTCTTCTTCAAAGTTAATACTACTCATCTAATTTTCCTTTCTCGTATAAATCTATTTCAATGGAATAATATTTTCTTTCTTGTTTGTCCCATTTTAATAAGTTGTATTTGCCGTTAGTTATATCAGAAACTATAGAGCAAGCTACACCTATTATTGCAGGATCTCCTGTTAATAATAAATAATCTTTTTTTCTATAGTTAGCTAATTCTTTTCTTAATTTATATATTAATGGGCCTGGTGAAAAAATAATTTGTGAAAGCTCTGGTAATAAAAATTTAAATTTACCATAATGAGCTGCACCCATAATATTTATTTTAGGTCTGCCTTCTGCAGTTCCTGGAATTTCTTGAATGACATAAACAGTTGAAGAATCATTTAATCTTAAATCTTGATAACGTAAAAATTCTCCTTTGTCTTTAAAATCTTTTTCTTTCATGCTTGACAATATAGGTCTGAGTTGTTATCTTGTCAAGTAGAAAGAAGAAAAATTATGAACTATAAATTTAAAACAAAACCGTACAAGCATCAAATGACTGCTTTAGAAAAGTCATGGAACAGAGAAACTTATGCCTATTTTATGGAAATGGGTACAGGTAAAACAAAAGTGTTAATAGACAATTTAGCTATGCTTTATGATAAAGGCAAAGTTAATGGTGCTTTAATTATTGCACCTAAAGGTGTTGTAGGCACTTGGTATAATAATGAGCTTCCAACGCATTTACCTAATCATATTAACCATACTACTGTTTTATGGAAAGCTGCTATTACTAAAAAACAACAAGAAAAATTAAATACTTTGTTTGAAACTGGTGAAGGTTTACACATATTAATTATGAATGTAGAAGCTTTTAGTACAGACAAAGGTAAAAAATTTGCAGAAAAATTCTTGTCGTGCCATGATACAATGATGGCTATTGATGAATCTACATCTATTAAAAATCCTATGGCAAAAAGAACTAAAAATATTTTATCGTTAGCTTTTTCAACTAAATACAGAAGAATAATGACAGGTTCTCCTGTAACTAAAAACCCTTTAGATTTATTTAGTCAGTGTTATTTTTTAGATCCGTTTCATTTAAATCATGAATCTTATTATTCTTTTAGAATGCGTTATGCTGTTATGAAAACAGCAAATATTTCGGGAAGACAAATACAATTAGTTTCTGGTTTTAGAAATTTAGGTGAATTATCTGATAAATTACAACCTTTTTCATACCGTGTTTTAAAAGAAGATTGTTTAGATTTACCTGATAAAATTTTTATTAAACGTCAAATACAATTAACTCCAGATCAACGTAAATTATATGATCAAATGAAAAAAGAAGCTATGGCTATTCTTAAGGGTAAACAATCAACTACTGTTAATACTCTAACACAGCTTATGAGATTACAACAAATAACTTGTGGACATTTTACAGCCGATGATGGTGCAACACAACCCATTCCTAATAATAGAATTACAGAATTAATGAATGTATTAGAAGAAACAGAAGGCAAAGCTATTATATGGGCTCATTATCAATATGACATAAAAGAAATAATTAAAGCTGTAGTTAAAGAATATGGTCCGGGGTCCATTGTTGACTATTATGGATTAACACCACAAGAAGATAGACAACCCAATATTAAGCGTTTTCAGTCCGACCCTAAGTGCCGGTTTATGGTTGGAACGCCTTCTACGGGCGGCTATGGAATAACTTTAACGGCTGCAAACACCGTAATTTACTATTCTAATGGTTATGACTTAGAAAAGCGATTACAATCAGAAGACAGAGCACACAGAATCGGCCAAAAAAAATCCGTAACTTATGTTGACTTAATGGCGGACGATACAGTGGATGAGAAAATCGTACAAGCTCTACGAAAAAAAATAGATATAGCATCAGAAGTTTTAGGAGAAGAATTAAGGTCATGGATTTAATAGGATATATACGCGACGCGCGCTAAATTTTATTGTTGTTATTTAAGTTTAATGTGCATTCTATGCTTTTGTCCTCTACCCAGGTTACCAAAACATCTCTGTCTTTACCAGAGTTATTATTCATGTAATGTTCAAAACAATTGTTAGGTAGAAAGCAGGTTATTTTACCTTTTTCTGATTTTATTTTTTTATTTTGTCTTGGAAAGACTAACTCAGCATCTTCATTGTCCGTTAAATGAATTACTAATGATAATAATCTAGGATTAATTTTTCCGTTGTTTTTAGAAAATATCTCATCTGCATGATTGTAAAGTTTATCTCCAGCTTTGTATCTATGAAAAGCAAAACCACTGTCAGCTACAGGTATATTACTTAAATTATAAGCTAACATTATTTTGTTAAAATAATAATGCATGACTCTTTCTGAAACTAATTTCCACAAGTCTTTTATTTCTGGATGTTCTGGAAATTGTACAGTGTTTCCCTCTCTGTTTAATTCAGAATTCATTTTGTTTTTTTGAATTAACGCACCACATCTAGATGAGAATTCATTACACTCTGCGTCTGTAAAACATTTTTGTATTTCTAAAAACATTATATTTTTTTATACCAAGTGGCTACTGTATACCTTACATTATTTTTAACTTCTTTCACACCATGCTTATAATAAGTGCCATCAAAAAGTAAAAGCCTACCTTTTTTAGGTTTAAAAATGGTGCCATCCTCATAGTTTGTTTGACCACCTTCATAGTCATCATTTAAATAAAGTATAGATGACAAAGTAATGTTTGGTTGAGATTGGTCATGATGATGTAGTTGAAAAGCACCTACAGGCCACTTAACAATTTGCATCCAATTTATTTGGTTATCTCCAAATAATTTTGCTGTTGCATTTAATCGATCAACAAGTTCAGGAAATTTATCATAACCTTCTTTAAATTTTAATGGATATATCATACCGTGTTTAACAGACAATCTTTCTTCATTGTCTTTATAATATTGTACTAACTCATCGCATTCTTGATGCGACAAGTAACTGTCTAAGATACAAGTTATCACACTAAGTCTACGGCTCTGCCTGTGATAGGTTTGTATTTTGTTTTTTTATCTTCTCTGTATGCTCTCATATATTGCGCTCTTCTTTGAAACGGTACATAACTTGCGTGAATCCACCCGCTGTTAGGTTCACCCGGAGTGTAGAACTCGAGGATGAGCTGGTCTGTTTCACAATTTTTGTAAACCCAATCAGCTACCTCAGCATTGTCTACTCCAACACATTCGAAGTCAACGGCCTCAGCTTTGGCATGCTGCGAATTTAAACTGCTGCCTATAGCAACACACAGCTCAGGGCTTCGATAGCCCGAGGTTACCTTTACTCTACCAAAATGGTCACGTACGGGTTGTAAAACTTTTTCACAAAGTGTTTTTAATTTATCTATTTGATCTGCATTAGGTTCGTTATCAATACCTTTTCTAATTGCAGTATCTGATTTAGTTAATTCCTGAAGGGAAAAATTAGGTGTAAGTTTCATGCTATGTCTGTTAGTAAAACTAATAGTACGGCGCCCATACCTCCGACTATCCAATATTCTAATCGTTTAATACGTTCTTGCATTTCCTTTATTTGTTCAAACGTTTGTTTTTGCATTATTCTGCAAAGCTTTTCATGTGATTCAATTTTTTGTAATGCTGATTTTTTTGCCATTATGTTCTTCCCGCTATTACCTTTTCTGTAGGAGATAATAATGCTTCCTCTGTACGTGTCAAGTTAGTTATTGGATTTTTTGCCGCCGTTTCTACGGTGTTTACAACAGGTTTTGATTGTTGAGTATCTAAAGGTGGCTCTTCTAACTTAGACATTTCTTTATTAACTTGTGTTGTAAAATCTTCTAAATTTAAAATGTAATCTTGATTTAAAAATTGAGCTTTAGATAATATCTTTTCCATAATTGCAAGTATTTTAGAATTGCCATCTAATGGATTTGGTAAACCTTTTTCTCTTTTTTCTTGGAATGCTTTGTCGTGAGCCCATTTCATATCAGAACTAAATGGTACAAATTTATTTTTCATCATGTCTATATATAAATTACCTTTACCTCTTTTATAAAATTGTTCATATATTTTTTTAGGATTAGCTCCTAATACTAATGCAGCGTCTACTTTTCTTCTAAGTGCACTTAATGTATCTAATCTTTTTTTATTTGCTTTCCAATATTGTTCAATTACCATATTTCTATCTGTAACAGGATCACCCGTAAACAAATTTTCTGTAATTAAAAGTCTTTGATTTCTTTCATCATCATTAAAGTCAGCAATTGCGAAGTTAATAGTTTCTACTGGGTATATTCGTACAGGTCTTGCTCCAAAAAAACCTAACAATTCTTCAGGTATGTCATATTTTTTTCCTTTAATAGTTTGATCAGTAGCTGCTGCATACAATCTTTTTAATTGAGGATAAGATAATGGCGATGCTGTGTATGCAAAGTGCATTATACCTTTGTAATATTTATCAATATCATCATCTTGTTCATTCCATACTCTGTTACCATCTCTATCCACACCGCCTCTAATAAATAAATCTGCAACAAGACCATAGTAAATAGATTCACTAAAGAATGGTTCAACTAATCTATCAAATCCTTTTAACATTCCATCCATCATTGCAGGAATTAATGGTTTAGTATCTTGTATGTCTGCTTGTGATATAACTTGTTGAACTGGATTTAAAACTGTGTCGTAAAAAAATGCTCCACTAAAATCTATGTATTTATAATTTCCTTCTTCATCTCTAATTGGAATTAATGTAGATCCTGTAGACCAAGGTGCAACTAGTTCTCTCATTGCTTGTAGTTGATCTCTTGTTATTCCATATAACCCTCTAACACCTTCAACTAATGCTGGTGGTATTGCAGCGTAAGCTATTCCTAATCCAATTAATCTTTCATAACCATTTCTTTTTAACACAGGGTCTTTAATTTCTGCTAATCCGTTTTTAACTATATGACCTGTTGTTCTCATAATTTCAGCAGGCCAAGATACGAAGTTACCTAATGGTGATCTTCTTGTAACTTTAACAAAATCTGATACGTAAGCATAATTAGGTAAAGTGTTTCTAATAGTTTGTGCAGCTTTTTTCATTAAAGTTAATTGATCAGGTATATCTGCATTTGTAAAAGGCCTTCCTGTTGCTGGGTTTTTTATTTTTTTAGCAACAGCATTGGTCCATGCTCTGTTAAGCTTGTAGCTTTCACCAAAAAAGTTAAACATTTTCCAAATGTCATCTTCAGCAATATACATATCTTGAGCCCAATCTATTGTGCCAGATAATTTTTTCATTTTACTGCCAAAAATTTTAAATGCTCTATCAAAAAAGTTACCACCTTTTTGAATGTCAGACACTAGTCCCATAACTTCTCTGTATGTAGCACTAGAGTTAACCATTCCTTCATCTAAAAAGAAACGATACATATTTTGATCCGCATCTGCATTTAAGTATTTAGGATTTTTTGTTATCCTGTACATAGTTTGAGGTTGTAAAGCTTTAAAAGCTTGAGCAATATTTTTTGCAATTTCTGTTGGCGGAATAAATATATTCCCTGTAGCTATTGTAGTAACAGCGCCTGATGTAAAATTTCTACCGTGAGTAAAAGGACCTAATACTGTTTTACCAAATTGAGTTAAACCTTTGGGTATTAAAAACATATATCTATATGCTAAACTTTTTGTAATACCACTCAATGGTAACTTGTCTCCAAATTTTAATGCTGCAGCTATAGTATCATTAGTAAACATTCCATCTAATGGACTTGTATAATATTCTTCTGCTAAGTTAGCACTTAGTTTTAAACCATTAGGTGAGGTTGTAACATTTTTTAAACCCGGTTGATTTTTAGCATTTTTAAATGCTTTAATTGCTTCTAATCTATTAGGATATACTAATGCACGTTTGCCTTGAGACAGTAATAAATCAGATGCTTCTTTCATAGCATTATAAAAATTATCTCTTGCTGCAATACCACCAAGATCTTCCATAGTATTCACAATAATTCTTTCTGCATTTTGATTAGCACCAAACAATTTTTTAAATGCATCTAAATCAGATTTAGTTTGTATTAATCCTCCTGCTTTATCTGCTTTAAATTTACCACCTCCTGTAATATTTTCTGCAATATTTTTTACATGAGTTGCTTTGTCAGCTCCAATACTTTGAACTGGATAAACAAACTCAGGTGTTTTAGTTATAGGATTTTTAGATACGTTGTCTGCTATATCTAACACTGCTTCTCTAGCATTTGCTTTACTTAAATTAACACCATTGCTTTTAGCGTAACGTACAAACGTATCTGCAACTGCATCAACTGCATCATTTGTAGGTTTAAATCCTGTAATAGGACCTACACCTTTGTCAGTTAATATTTTATACTCTGTTGATAAAAAATTTTTAAAACGATCATTCATTATTTCGTTAAACTTTTTTGGTGCAACATTTAAATTACCACCTTGTAAAATAGAATTTTTAAATGTGTTCATAGTGTTTCTGTATTTAGATAAGTTAGCGATTAATACATCTATGTCTCCTTGTTTAGCACCTAGCTTTACTAAAGATTTTGCAAATTCTTTTTCGGTTTTAAATCCAGGAAAAACTATTTTACCTTTTTTAACTACGTCATCAGTAGACTTCATAAAATTAACTAACATGTCATTTATAATATTAGGATTGTCTACAGATTGAGCCGCGTTTCGTGTAGATTGAAAAATGTTATTGTAGTCATAACTAATTCTTCTGTTTAATTCTTGAGTCATGTTTCGTGCTACAGCTTGCTTTCCTTCTAATCTTTGTACACCTTGAAAAATAGGTCTAGGTCTATCTGATCGTGCTCTAAAAGGTTTCATCATGTATTTATCTGCCCAACGTTCTACAGCTTTGTTACTAAATGCAGCATCACCACCATATTTAGATGCAAACTTACCAAATTTTCCTACGCCATAAAAGAAAGGAGCTATAGGAAAAGCCATCTCTCCACCTAACTTTAATCTATTTTGTAATTTTCTAAGAGCATCATCAGAAGATGTATCTTTTTTAACTCTATCCATTGAACTGTAATGACCAGGTTCAAACAACCAATCACCCCATGTTCCAATGTCATCAGCATCTGCAACTATACCTCCAGCCACACCACCACCTACTGCAATGCCAGTCCACTGTCTTACTTTTTTACCAAAGTTTAGTTCCTTAACTTTGTCCGCTGTTTTTTTTAAATTTTTACTATTAGATCTAATGTATCTACCGTTTTTAGCTGCATCTACCATCTTGTTTGAAATTTCTTTAGATTTTTTAAATATAGCTGTAGGGTTGTCAATAAATTTAGCTAAAGGTTTACCAGCTGCTCGCCAGTTACCATACATATTAGTTAAAAATTCTGCAATTCTACCAGCGCCTGTAGCTTTTGCTTTTTCTTCTGAATAATTTTGTAATTGACCAATAACAGTTTTATCAAACCAGGCGTCTAATTTTGCTAAGTTAGTTTGATCTACAGGTACATCATCACCAATTGCATCCATTATTTCTGCAGTAACTTGAGCCCAGCCGTATGGAATGTTTATAGTACCTGATATAATTGCGTTCGATACTGATTCTGCAAGATTAACTTCATTGTTATCTTCAGCCTGTTTAAGAATTGTTTCATCTTTTATCTTTGTATAACCTGGACTACCTTTAGGTAATTCTTCTAAGAGTTGTTTTTGTTCTTCGTCTTTTTTTGCTTCGGTAATTTTTTTAAAAGTTTTACTTGGACTTAAATCTATGCTTAAAAAATCTAATCCACCGAGAGCTTTAAATTCTGGTTCTTCTAACTGCTCTATAAAAGTTTTCTTTTTTTCGGCCATAGCCTGACTCCTTAATCTGCGAAGTCGTTTATATCAACCGCAGTAAATGTTTTTTTATCTGCTTCGAGTTTATAAAAGGCTCCGTCTGCAATGTTAAAATATATTTTATTAGGTCTGTAACCTACGTTTTCTCCAATGTTATTTAGTGTCATGTTTCCACTAGCATCTACATCTACGTATACAGAGTCAATGTAAGTTGTTTGTGAATCAAATTGTGCAGCTAAGTTTTTTGGATACATATCGTGAATAACTTTAGCTTCGTGTTCAGCTAAAGTTCTAGCTGCTAAGTTGTTTCCTTTAAAATTTTGATCTTGTAAATTTTTAGCAAATAACGTTTCTAATGTTTCATTAAATATAGCTTGATCAGTTTTTAAACTTTCTTTACTCATTAAACTTTTTCTAATTAAAACATCGTACGCTTCGTTAACATCTTTAAATGGTTGATTAGTAAAAGGATTAGTTGCACCTTTTTCTACCATGTATGTTGCTTCTTCAAATAATTTATTTTTATCGTCTTGATTTATGCCTTTCATTAAAGCAGCAACTGTTGCTCTTTGATCTCCTTGAGCTTGCATGTCAATAAGATTTTCTTTTTGTTTCTGTTCTTGAAATTTAGCAAATGGATCTTTAGCAGCGGCTGCTGTTGTTTGAAAAATGTTTCCTTGTGGAGGTGTAGATGCTAAATTTAAACCTAGACCAATCATAAAATCATTTGCTGCCGTGCTTGGTTGTCTAACAGGTGCTGGTGCTAGTAGATTTAAAAGATTTAAATCTTGTTGTACTTTACCTAATTTAGATAAATCATTTTGTTGTACTAAATTATTTTGATTAGTTGCATAACCTTGTCTTGGCGCTTGTAATCCAGACGTAATACCACCTGAAGCCATACCGCCTTTTCTAAACATCGGTCTTCTAAATATATTATTCATATTAACTCGTTCGTGTTCTGTAAGGTCCCATGATATTACCATAGATACCAGCTGCAGTTGAACCTATACCCAGAGCTGTCTGCAACGGATTTGGGTTTGGTACAACAGATGATTGATATTGTCCTGGTGCTCCAGATGCAATACTAGCTATTCCTTGACCTAGATAACCTAGTCTATCGTAAGGTTCAAATGCTTCTAGTCTTTTTGCTTCTCTTAATGCATCTGCTTCAGCTTGACCTTGTGCTTGTTGGATCGCGCCCACTTGACCCAAAGTACTAATGTCGCCTTGTTGTAATGCTGGAACTAATCCTGCTAAACCTTGTTGTTGTGTAAACGCTTGGTTTGCTAATTGATTAGCTTGTGTAAATCCTTGTTGTAATAATCCTGATTGTAGTAATGCTCTGTTTAAATCTGATTTGTTTTGATACTGTGATCTCATAACACCTTCTCTACCGCCACCTAAGTTTCCAGACTTAGCTGCCATATCAGCTATACTTTGTATACCTTGAGCTGCTTGTGTATCGTATTCAGCAAGTGTTGTATCAATTACATCTTGTTGATAAGGAGACATAAAATTTTGATAACCAGTTGGTCCTGAGTATGCTCCTGCTTGTGTAATATAAGGAGCATAGGCTCCAACACCAGATCCAGCTAATGTAGCTGCTTGTGTTTGTAGTGTATCTTGACCTGCAACTGTTGGTGCAAATCTAGATGTATCTAATGGTGACGCTGTTAACGCCGTTAATTGTGTTCCATAATCTTTTTGTAGATCTTCTACATATTGTGGTGGAAGTGCTTGTGTTTGTTGTACAGCCATTATCCTACTACCTCGCTTAATCTTTCCGATGTTGCAAACATATCTCTAGCTCCCTGCATACCTTGGGATTCTTGTGATACTTGCCCACCTTGTTCTAAATGTTTCATCATGTTTTCCATGACTTCTGCTCCTCTATCAATATCTCCGCCACCTGCGTTTCTAACAGCATCTGCAGTAAATACAAACTCATTTACACTTAATCTTGCAGGCACGTCATCTGCTTTTTCTTCTCTTCCTATTGGCACAAAGCCACCTTCAGCTCTATAATCTTTTTCTAAACCTCCAAGGTCCATGATTCCACCTTCTGCTCTACCTATTCTACCACCGTAAGCCTTTGGTTTTCCATATTGTTCATAAAAATCTACTTCTGATATTGTAGATATAGTTCCTGTTTCTGGATTCATAATTACAAAAAAAGCTTCATTTCTTCTACCGCTGTCTTCTTTAGAATAATAATTTTTAATAATTGGTTGATTACTTTTGTTAATCATGTCGTCCGTAAATAATTTTATGCCTTGACCTGCATCAATAATAATAGGTTCTTGTTTTCCTGGGTCTACCATTATATCTCCTCCGTATTCTTTCATGGGTGAAAGACCTTGTTTAAATCCTATTCTACCACCCATAGCCATGTTAGCTACATCTTTAGATGCTTGTGTTCCTAAGAAAGGATATTTAGTTCTTAACGCTGCTAGTTTTTTACCACTAGGATCTTTCATAGCTTCAATAACTTCTGTTCTAATACTTAATATACCACTTGGTATTTCATTATCTAAACCTGAACCTCTTTCTACATCTGTTAAAACATCATCTACACTTGTAGCTGCTGTGTAAGCACCGGCTGCTGCTGATAAACCAAGAATACCTAACAATGCTCTAGTATTCATACCTGATCTTTCAGTTAAATCTTTTAAATTTGTAGGTGTTGATTTTGTTATAGTTTCTTGAATTTCGCCTAAGTTTTTTAATTTTCCTGCTTCTCTTGCATTACTATCAGTTATTCTTGATCCTATAATGTCTTCAGCATTAACTGGTCCTGTTGGTTTTTTAGGAAAAAATCTTTCTGATAAATTAGTAATATTATAATCTCCACCAAATGGTTGAGTATTAAACATTGATGTTCCTTTTCCCATTTCATTAATTCCAAACTTACTAACTCCAGGAGACAATGCACCTATTCCATAAGTCATAGCTCCTGATTTAAGAGCGTCTCCAAATTTTCCTGTTCTATCAAATTTTCCTAAACCTCCAGCTAAAGCTGCAGGTAATGCAAATTGTGGTGCTACTGCTGCAACAACTGGTGCAGCAACTTCAGCAACTTTTGCTAATTCATTTGGTATTAATTTTCTTATAAAACTTCCTATACCATATTGTTTTCTTCCGTCTCTTCCCATGATCCCACCATACGCTGCTTTTGTACGCATTTGATCAGTAGCTCTTTTTAATTCATCTATACTAATTGGATCACGCTTAAATTTTTCTCTAAACGCTTCTAATAATTCTTGTAACATTTCTATCTCTATATCAGGTGTGTCTGTACCAGCCATCTTTACGTTAGGTAAAATTGGTCCTTCTGGTTTAGGACCAAAGGGATTAACTGGATCTTCTGGACTTGGGAATATAGGACCTTTAGCTTGATCACTCATAACCATTCTTCTAAATTCTTCAAAAGACATTGGTGTTGCATCTGGTCTTTGTTCTAATAAATCATAAATATATTTTTCATATTCTTCTTCTAAAAGAGCATCCACCATCATCTTTTGATTTTGTTCTGGTGATTTAGGGCCTTCATTACCTCTATATTTAATAGATGGTGCGCCTGCTTCTAATTCTTCTGAAATTGATATATCTGTTATTGCCATGGTTTTGCCACTTTACTTTGTTTTTCCTATTAAATCAAGAGGTGGCATGATAACTGTTACATCTCTTTGCACATCTTCTTCAGGAATATTAGCAGATTTTAGAGCTTCTTCTGTCTCGTATATCTCTCCTGTTTTCTTATTTTTAATAGTAGTTATTATTTTTTCTGGTGTTATTGTTGGTATATTTTCCATTACGCTGTTACCTCTTTCTTAATATTTAGATAGCTTACGCCAAATGTAAAGGCATCTGCGCTACCTGCTTTAATTGTAAGGGTTGTACCACCCTCAACTATCAACGGTTGTGTTAATAATTCTTTGCTTTCATTAGCTGTTAATGCTGCTGCCTGTATAACAACAATACCATTATTTGTAACGGTAGGTGTAGGAGTTCCTGCAGATTTAACTATAATAGATTTAATAACATATGTTTCACTTACTAAAGGATTACCAGATCCAAACGGATTTTTTTCTGTGTTATCTGTATTAGCATTTAATCCTACAAATTTATATTGGTTTACTACTGCCATTAATCTAAAAAGAAACTTCTAGCTTCTATCTCCTGTTTTAATTCTTCTTGAAACGTACTATTTAATTTTTCTAATACAGCATCTAAATCTCTTACTAAAGATTGTGCTACATCTCTTTCGTATTCGTCACTAGCTCTAGTTAATGTTTGTACTATTTTTGCCATTACATATCTCCTACATTAACAATATTATTGTATGTTTGTGATCTATCAGACATTAACTTACTAAATTCTTCAAATGATAATGGAGATCCCATAGGAGCATCTAGTAAATAATTATTATATGCTGCTTTAAGCATAGTGCTTAAGTTTGAAGGATCACCTTCTGTAAAACTTGTTAAAGATATTTTTTCATCTTCAAAATCTTCAGGCATTTGACCACCTAAAGTTAATTGATTAAATTGAGACATGTCATCATAAAATTTATTTCTAAATAATCCCTGGCCTTTTTCATACATACTACCAATAGCACCACCTACAAATGGTATACCAGTTAATAAACTTGCAAGACCACCTAATATTCTTCCACCATAGCCTGGTTTAAGATCACCAAAATTGGATTTAGTAGGATCTACATATTGGTTCGTGTAACCATATTTATTAGCACCACCAAATAAAGAACTTGCTCCAGTATATTTTTGTGTAGGACCAAATCTTGTTTCGCCTACAAAATCTTCTTTTTCTCTAGGGTCTGATAATGTTCCTCTAACAACGTCTGTAAAACCACCAGTGCCTCCTACACGAGATGGACTTGTGTTTGCAAATCCTGCGTCTGATCCTCCGCCTGAATAACCACCAGTATTTACAGATCTATCATTTGGTCCACCCATAGTGTCACCACCATGTCTAAACATTTGTCTAGCTTGTTGTAAATTTGTAATAGCCATTATCGTCTTCCTCCAGCATGTATATCTAACCTAAAAGTACCTAACTTCCAACTAGTATCTACTGCAGTATTAGATATCGTAAGAGCAATAGACCTAGCTCTTGCACGTGTGTCTACTTTTGTTGTAGCAGATGTAATTGTAAAAGGCCCTAATGATGAACTTGCTGATGCATTATTAGGATAATTTCTTAAATCTAATTGTATAATTGTATTACCTTGTTGTGCAATAAAATCAGGTACAATTCTGCTAACTCTCATAATATTTTCACCGTCTCCTCTAAGGTCAGCTAAATTAGTAGCAGCTCCTCTAATAACTTTTTGTGTTATATCATAATCTCCAGAAGTAATATTAGCTGGTATTGCAGTTGTAACTGCTCCTGATTCTACTTGATTAACTCCTGTTTCGTGTTCAAAATATATTGTAGTTCCATCAGTGTTACCTTCTACATCAAAAGAGTTATCATCACCTGCATCGTATTTAGTTCCATGTGGTAAACCAAATACCGCTGAGTCTTCCCATGTACTTCTTATAAAAAGAGTACTATCATTTGTAAACCATATTGGTCGTTTAGCTGTTGAATCTAAATAACTATAAGTAACAGCTCTGTTATTAACATTAGATGTAGACGTTGGATAAAACCAAGTTATTTCTCCAAACAAGTTATTAATGCCTGCATAAATTAATTGACTAGATGTTGTGTTAAGATCATCGTAAACATAATCTTCTACTAAACAATCCATAGATTCTAGTTTACCTGTATATCTAAAGAAACCATTTTCTGACATCCAATATGCAGCACCATCAACTTCTACAGCTGCGTTCATTCCTATCAATCCACAGTTAGTTCCTACTTGTTCAAAAGCAAATGTAAAAGGCTGACAAACAAAACGCATAGTAAATAAAGATGTGTCAGACCAAATGTATATAGCATTTCTACCAAGTTTAGCTCCCATGATCCGTGATCCGGCGGCCAGTCTTTGTGTACCAGCAGTATTAGTTGCTGTTGGTATATATGTATTAATATCTTCTTGGTCCGAGAATCTTATAAACATATCATCTTGTGTAGCTTTATTACCAATTGTTGTTTCTGTTCCAAAAAATACTAAGTGACGATCGGGAGTAGATACTAACATATCTCTAGATGCTGTTGGTGCACCTGTTATAATTTGAGCTCTTTGTGAAGTAGCATTAGATGCATCACCGTCCCATGAAAAACATTCTCCGTTATGTATTAAAGCAATAAGAGTTGTACCTAAATTATCTAACGACCATAAACCAGGATCTGTAACTGAATCAGTATTTGCTGCCGGTGAGCCCCAACCAGTCCATGCCGTCGTATTAGTAACTGTAGCACCATTTAAGTGAGTAGTAGCTGTTGTACCTCTTGCTCCTCTTCCAATACCGGTTAATTTAGTACCGGTAATTCCTGTGTAAGATATTTCTTCACTGCCTATTTGTACATGGTTAGTACCTGATGTAGGAAAACCAGTCACTGATGTTAGTGTAATTTCTGTAGAAGAACTATTATTTCCTCCAGTGGTTCCTGTTATAGCTCCATCTAAGGTACTGGTTGCAGTTCCTAAAACACTACCACCCCATAAAGCAATACCCCAACCATAAGCTCCAACTTGTTCTGCTGGTCCTACATGATAGTATTGATAAAAAGTAATTCCTCCAGAAAGAGTTGCACCACTGTCTGTTTCGTTTGATGGCATTGTAATTGTTATTTCTGTAGCAGAAACAACACTAGTCACCATAAATTTTTTATCTGCAAAATCAGATGCACCAAAATTAGAATTAGTTATAGTTGAAAAAGAAGCCTCATTACCAAATAAAATTATATCTCCTACTTGAAAAGTATGAGTTCCTGAAAATGTAATAGAAACAGTTGGTGATCCATTAGTGGTACTAAAACAATTTGTGATAGCCGTACCAGATGGATTTACTAAAGGATGAATGTCATAAAATACACCACCTGAATATACATATAAAATTCTGTTAGTTCCTATCGCTGCAAATTTTGTAGAGGCTGAGTTAACAAAATGATGTAGACCTCTTGCTGAACCTGTTAGTTTGTTGACACCTAGCTGATTCCAACCACCTATTTTTTCAGGTGTACCATATCTAAAACGCACATTCTGACCACCAGTCCATTGAGACTCAGCACCAGTAGATGTGACTTGTTTATTGAATCCAGGTAAAAAACCTAATTTTTGTAACATATGACTCCATTATAATACTATTTAGAAAAGCCTGGTAGACCTAACATAGGTCTTCCATCAAATCTATTTTTATCAGCAAATGGGCCATTTACATGATTATAATGTAAGAATACTTGACCGCAAATGTCGCCCTCAAATGGCTCTCGCCAATGTTCGAACTCACAGCCACTATATACTAGCATATCTCCTACTTCAAGCAATACCTTTTCACCCTTTGGAGGATTAGGTTTTACTATATTATTTTCTACATCTATAACAGTGTCAGCACCCGTGCCATCAATGTATAGAGGCCAAGGATCACCACCTAAATTTAAAGTTGTAGATATTTCACAACTAGGTCTATCTTTGTGTCTTACTAAAACATCACCTTTTTTATAAGCTCTTGCGTATGAATACGTAGGTAATAAATCTAAATTTGTTTCTTGTTTCATTATAGGTAACATTTTAACTAATAGTGTTTCCATAACAGGATCAGCATAATGTGAATAAGTATCAGCACATTGACTATCTCCTCTGACTCCATATAAGCCAGTTTCAGCTATAATGTTATTATCGTACATGTATAAAGCAGCGTCTCTTTTTAAGAGAAAATAATTAAATATAAAATTAGCTAATTCATACGATAAAGCTTTTCTAATTATGTGATATTTAAACACGGAAACCCTCCTGTACAAAGTTAAATGAGATTGATATTCTTGTGTCTTTAGAAGTATTAGGTTGAACTTCATGCCATAACCAAGCAGGAAACATTATTATTCTACCAACTAAAGGTAACAAATGGCACTCGTTCCATAGATGTCTAGGTAGTTGTGTTTGTTTTTTGGCAGGCATAATCATTTGTACTCCTGGTCTTGGATCACTGCAAACTAAATTTCCAGATTTTTCATTTCCTTTTACATAATACACACCAGACCATAAAGCATTGGGATGTATATGAGGTTTGTTATAACCACCGGTAGGATTTAAGTTAGCCCAAATATTACCTATTACAGGTTTTCTTTCTAAAAATTCTTCTTGATAAATTTCTTCTTGCATATTGTAAAGTTCTTTAACTAATGGAGTAAATTCTGTTTGTGTGTCTTTTATATTATCAGAATGCCAACCATTTTTATTTGTTTTATTTACACCTTTATCTCTCTTACTCCAATTTATAATATAATTTGCTAGTAGATCATTATCTATTTTTATGTCTTTAGCATAAATAGTTGTTGGAAAAAATTGTTCTTTAATCATCTAAATGGTGTACCTCCAAACCAAACTACTAAAGATTTTCTAATTCCTTTAGTTACTGGTTTAACTCTGTGACGTAAAAAAGAAGCAAAGCAAATAGCATTTCCTTGAGTTATTGGTGCAGTCTTACCTTCATCTAATATTTCTAAATCACCTCCTTCAAATTCACTTTCATGATTTAATAAAAGAGTCATAGATATTTTTCTAACAGGTGGTTGATGATGACCAACAATATCTGTATCCATGTGCCATCCATAAAAACCACCAGTAGGATATTCTGTGTATTGTGCAGACTCTGTAATTCTAATATCGTCAAAACCAAAATGATTACGATTAGCTTTACCTATAAAAGTATCTAATGTGTCATATAAGTGTGGAAGTTTTTTAGGTGGTATCCAAGATATGGTAGTAACTCTTTTTTCAGTGTCATAATTTTTTTCTGCATTACCCATACCAACTAATGCTTTTTCAGGTTTTAAACTTCTTCCTGCATCCATTACTATTTTACATTGTTCTGGTGTAAGTATTGGATCAGTTGTTTTAATTACCCAAGTTTTCCATATAGGTTCTGTTATAACTTTGTTTTCGTACATTATATTACTCCTCTACTTTTTACACTATTATAAGCCACATCACAGTTAGCAGCTAAAGTTCGTCTAGTGTCTGGTCCAGTAAAAGGATAAACACAATGTCTCATATCATATGGAAAAATAAAAAAATCTCTTTCTCTAAGAACAGGTTCATAATCTATATGTGCAAACTGACCACTGGCTGATCCTAATATTTGTAGTTTACCATTTTGAGGATTGTTAGGTGCTGATATTTCTTTACCAAAATCTTTAGGTAATTTTAAAATCATAACTGAAGATAAACCTGTTGCTATATCACCTGTGTGTATATGTACAGGATTGTATTCATGTTCTTTCATTTCATTAACCCAAATTGATCTTAGTTCTAAGTTAGCTTCTTTGATTGCACTAAGCTCTATGTATTTTTCCATAGCGGATTTAAACCAAACTAATACATCTCTAGGTAAAAAGTTATGTCTTTTCATGTATGTTTCATTTCTACCAGAATAAAATAGACTATTTTCTTTTTCAATTTTGCCAACTAATTGTTCGCTAGCACTAGGTAATTGATTAAATTTTTGTTCATATATATGATTAATTACTTTAAATACATCTACAGGAACTTGTAGTTTTATTACAATCTGTCCTAAATATATAAAATTATGTTTCATCTATATTTATTTCTTTATAAGTTTTTGCTGCATCTACTATAGTTTTATTATCTTCATCTTTCAATACTTGTATTGGTATCTCTTCAAGACCTAATTCTTCTGCAGCCAAATATCTATTGTTACCATATACAACTTTATATTTATCATTATCCTCTACTACTAACAAAGGGTTTATTATATAGCCTGTCTTTTCTATATGTTTCTTTATTTTTTTATAAAGATCAGACTTCCTTTGATGCTTTGGGTTGTGCTCCAAGCTTCGATTCCGAAGATATAGCTTCTCTCTTTTGACTTTCAAGTTGTGCATTTTCTTTTTTAATACGTTCAATTGTTTTAAGTTGACCTATTACATTAAATACTTCAGGCTGACTTGATTGTGGACTTAGAGTATCTTTTCTATTTTCCATAACTTTGTGATAAGCATCTAATTGATGTGTATTAACATTTTTTTTGTCAAAACTACCATCATCATTTTCTACTTTTAATTTAGACCAAAGTTTAATTTCTCTCATTCTATCTCTAGCTACAAGTTCCATGTTAGCTCTAGAAAAATTTAATTCATCTAAATCAATTTTATATTTTTCTAAAGAATATTGTTTTTTAGAAAACCATTCATCAGTTGATGAATCAATACCACCTAGTTCAGCATCTTCTAATTCTTTTGACAAAAATTTAATTTTATCTTTTGTAAAACTAATTTTTGATTCGTTTCTTCTGTACTCAAAAGATAGTCTCATTATTTGTTCTAAATAAACATTTTGTTCTCTTACACATTGCCAATATTTAGAAGCTTTTGTTGGGTATCTTAAATCATTTAAAACAGAAAATCTCATTTCAGTTTCTGTTCTAAAAATTTGTTTTTTATTCCAAGTGTCTTTTAACTCAACTGTTAATTCTTTAAAGTCTTTAACGTCTTGGGGATCTAACATGTTGTGAAGATTGTTAGATTCGTTGTCTACTGCTTTTTGTATATCTCTTTTTACTGTCATAATATATTACCTTTCAAATAGTAATATATACACTCTTATAATAAAGTCAATGATTAAGCTGGAGCAAGAGTAACTGTGTCAGCTCCAAAATTGTATATTTGTGTTCCAGTCCAACCTTCGTCACCCGGTGAAGTAAATGCGGGCGCTGTTCCACCTGCATACCATGCAGCAGTATTTGATGGTCCACTTCCATTTGACCCACCTTGAGTTTGAGCTGTGTTTAAAGGATTACCTGCAGTCCATGATGTACCATCCCATATTTCAGTAGTTGTATCTGGAGATCCACCATAGTTTAATATTGCAGATGTGCTTGTACAAGCAATTCCTGAATTTTGTCTAGAAGCTACAGTTGTTGGATTTTTTGCAGTCCAAGAGCTACCATCCCATAAAGAACAAGTAGTGTAAGAAGTGTATCCACCACTGTATGACATACCACCCCAAGCTAAAACATCACTATTACTTTTTCCAGCAGCTGAAATCCATAAACGTTCAACATTAGGGTTTGAAGTTCCTGTAGTCCAAGAGCTACCATTCCAAGATTCTACTTCTGTTGTAATATTAATACTTTGTTGTCCAGCTATTGCTAAAGCTGATGTAGAGGTTCCACCTCCACCAATATTGTCTCTACTACTATTTAAACTAGGGGTTGATGTCCAGTTAGTACCATCCCATTTTTCAGAAGCACCAGTGTAGGGATCTAAGTAACCACCAAATATTAATGCAGCTGTACCAGAAATTCCTGCGCTTCCTAAACCTCTTCTTGTAGTATTAACATTATTTGCAGTACTCCAAGCTGAACCATTAAAAGTTTCTGTAGCATTTTGATTAGCTTGACCTCCTGGAGTTAAAGTTATACCTGCAGCTACTACTCCATCATTAGAGCTTGACCCTGCTGAACCAACAGATTTTCTTCCGTTGTTCATAGTAGCGCTTGATGTTGTCCAAACACCATTGTAATAAACATTTCCTTTAAATTGAGCAGTAGTTGAGTTGTACCACAACTGACCTGCAACACTTACAGATGGATTACCTGCAATTGTTTGAATTTTTATTCCTCCAATTTCTTTATAATCTGCCATATTATGTTGTTCCTAACGTTACTGTTGATGGACCAAAATTATATATTTGTGTTCCAGTCCAACCTTCGTCTCCTGGTGAAGTAAATGCAGGAGCTGTTCCACCAGCATACCATGCTCCAGTTGTAGAAGGTCCACTTCCATTTGAACCACCTTGAGTTTGATTTGTATTTAATGCATTTCCAGCTGTCCATGAAGTACCATCCCATATTTCAGTAGCTGTGTCTGGTGATCCTCCATAAGATATTCCTGAACTTGTACTGTCACAAGAATTTCCTGAATTTGCTCTTCCAGGGTTTACTGTAGGATTTTTTGTAGTCCAAGAACTACCATCCCATAAATAACATGTTGTATAATAAGTATATCCTCCACTGTATATTGCACCACCAAACGCTAAAGCGTCTGTGTTACTTTTTCCAAAAGCATTAACCCATAATTTCTCTACTCCAGGAGTAGAAGTTCCTGTAGTCCAAGAACTACCATTCCAAGATTCTACTTCAGATGTAATGGCAATACCTTGTTGACCAGCTATTGCTAAAGCTGATGTTGAAGATCCAGTACCACCACCAGGAATGTTTCTAGAACTATTTAAACCTGGTGTTGCTGTCCAGTTCGTACCATCCCACTTTTCTGAGTTTGATGTATAAGGATCTAAATAACCTCCGAATATTAATGCCGCTGTTCCAGAGACTCCAGCACTACCCATTGATCGTCTAGTTGAGTTAATATTGTTTGCTGTAGTCCAAGCAGAACCATTAAAAGTTTCTGTTGAGTTTTGATTAGATTGACCTCCTGGAGTTAAAGTTATACCTCCGGCTATTTGTCCATCATTAGTTGATGATCCTGATGAACCAGCATTTTTTCTACCATTGTTCATCGTTGCGCTTGATGTTGACCAAACGCCATTGTAATAAAGTTCTCCCTTCGCTACTTTTGAGACAGAATTATACCACAACTGACCCGTTTGTTTATTTGACGGATCTGCTCCAAGGTAATTAACTTTTCCTCCGTATATATCTCTATATGTTGCCACTTATTTTTACTCCTCCAATGTTATAGCAGCTGGTCGTTCTCTATACAAGTCAGACGTTTCATCTTTTCTAGGGTCATCGTCTGGTATAGCATCCCATTCAGCTTGTGCATCGGCTACGTGCGCATCCACAAGAGCTTGGGCTTCAGCTAAAGTTTTTCTAACTCCAGCTACTCCAGCAATCCATCTATTAGCTCTTTGTGAGTTTGCATTTACTCTCCACAATCCAGCTGGAAAAGATAAAAGGTCAAGATGTGCCGAATCTTCATTCGTTATAAAACCCTTTCCCCAGTTAGTTGCGACGCAGTATTGATAATTTGCCATAGTTTGCTCCTCCTTAAGTCGTTGATAAAGTTTTTGTTTCTACTCCGTAAAGAAATTCTTCCGTAGCATCTGATTCATTACCAGGTAATGGTGTACTACCATATCCACCAAATGCAAGTGCGGCAGCTTGTGTTCCAGCTCCACCTAAAGCTTTTCTTGCTGTAGACATGTTAGTACTATTTGACCATGATGTACCATCATAAAGTTCTGTTTCATTTCCTAAACCAGGAATGCTAGGTCCACCAGCAAAAGCAACTGAAGCTGATTGTGTAGCATTTGTACCACTACCTATTTGATCTCTAGCTGTGTTTAAAGAATTAGAAGCTGTCCAAGATGTACCATCATATTCTTCAGTCACACCTGTAATAGATGGATTTTGTCCACCAAAATTTAAAGCAGCATTTAGTAGTCCTGATCCACCAGCAGTTTGTGTAGCAGCAGATAAATTTCCACCTGATGTCCAAGCAGAACCATTGTATTCAAGAGTTTCTTGAAGATTAGATCCATCATTACCACCAACACTTAATCCAGCAGTTTGTATTCCCATACCAGTTGTCATAGCTTTTCTTGCTGAAGGTAATGTTGCTGGAACTGTAGTCCAACTTGATCCATCGTAATGTTGTGTAGTATTATAAAGAGGAGGTGGTCCAGCAGAGTTTCCTCCACCAAAACAAACCGCAGCAGTTTCTATTCCAAGAACTCCAGGATTTTCAACAACTGCAGCTACGTTTCCTCCTGATGTCCAAGATGTACCATCGTATTCAAAAGTTGTGTTTGTAGAATAAGGAGGTCCTGAAGGTGTATTACCACCAACAGTTATTGCTGCCGTTTGCAATCCGCATCCTTTATTTGCTTTTCTTGCTGATGGCATTGTTCCACCAGTTGACCATGTACCAGAATTAAATGCTTGTATTTTAAAAGCAGCAATAGAATTATCATACCAAATTTGACCTTCGATAGTTCCTGTGCTTGATGATTGGCCTTTAACAGCCGCTCCGTAAATTCCTCTATATTCAGACATTAGTTAGTCTGCAACAACCATCCTTGAGTAGCATCTACATAGACCAGTGTGTTCGCCGCTCTTTCTGTAGACACAGTCAAATCTGCTGTTGCCCCCTGTATTTTATGGCCATTTCTTGCAATGGTTAGATTATTAGTATCGAACGTGCCAGCATAGTCAACAAATGAAATGAAGTCACCAATTGAAGCTGATCCTGGAAGTGTTAAAGTAATTGCATTTGATGTAGTGTTAAGAAAATAACCTTCTCCTGCAGTTGCTGCTTTACTAGCTGATGTAACAACAGCTTGCCAGTCAGCACCTCCTGAAATAGTTGAAAAAGATAAATTACCAGAACCGTCAGTAATTAATGCTTGATCCGCATCTCCGTCATTTGTTGGTAATGTTAAAGTTACGTTTGAAGCTACAGTTGTTGGTGCTTGTAAAGCTACGTATTGTCCACCAGCTGCATCTTGTAATCTTAAATCTCCTTGAGCAGCGATAGATAAATTACTACCATCCCAAGTTAAGTTAGCAGAACCACCAAAGGCTCCTGAATTATTGAATTGAACTTGTGTGTTTGATCCACCTGGAGATGTTGCTGCACCAAAACCAACATCATAAACTCCTGTGTTAGTTGTTACACCATCAAAATAAACTAGTTTCCAACCTTTATCGTCAGTAGCCCAAGTAACTGTTGCACCTGAACCTGAAGCTGCTTTTAGTTGTACTGTATAAGCACCTGATGTGCTGTTTTTTATTAAATAAAAATTTTCTGTAAGAACTGGAAAAGTTACAACTTTGTTACCAGTAATTGCCTCAGGAGATTCTGCACCAAAAATAATAACTCTAGTTGCAACTGTAGCACCTGTAGAACCATCTGCTTTAGCTAAAGTTGTAGTACTTGCTCCTGAACCACTTGGTGAGCCAGAATTTAAAGTTTGTACTTTATACCCACCAGATACTTGTTCAAATATTTGTAAATTTGTATTTGTTTTTGTTCCCCATGTACCAGCGTTTTCACCGGTTACCATTAACTCTACGCCGAGAGGTGTGTAAGTTGAAGTCATTGTTTAATTCTCCTAATTGTTGTTATTTATACTTGTTATATAGTTTTAAGTCAAACATAATTATACCGGATTTATTTTAGTATATCCTGTGCTAGTTTTAGGCACTATTCTTGCGTATGTGCCTGGGAATGAAATTCCTGCAGTACCTAAAGTAACTGTAGCAGATAAGCCAAGACCCACTAAAGATGCGTTTGTTTGTTGTACTGTTGTTACGGTTCCTAAAGCTGAAGTTAATGATTGACCTGAAAGAGTAGCTACTGTTACTGGTAAAGCTTCTACAGTTCCTAAACTTGCAGTTAAGCCTGTTGGAGTAGGTAAAATATGTACTGGATCAGAGGTAATAGCAACAGTTCCTAAATTAGCTGAAAGTGAGAATCCAGTTAAACCTACTGCATCCTGTGTTATTGCTGTTCCTAATGTTGATGTCAAAGAGAATGCTGACAATCCTACAGAATGATCTCCTGGAACTAATAAACCTTCGGTAGATATTAAACCTAAACCTGTTAAAGTAATTGTAGCATCAGTAGAAACATCTGCAAAAGAATTTACAGTTGATGTTAAAGAGAATCCTGATAAGCCAACAACATCTTCAGCTACAACAGTTCCAAGAGAACTAGTAAGTGAAAATCCAGTTAAACTAAATTGAGCTGCTTCTACAGAACCCCAACCATTTTGACCCCAATTTAATGTACCCCAACCTGGTTTTACTGCAGGAGTTAAACTTCCAACAGAAGCTGTTAAAGTTGGTAATGCTGTTAAAGCTAATTTAGTTTCTGCACCACCCCAACCTTCAAATCCCCAAGTATCTGCACCCCAACCTGTTTCATTAAATGCAGAAGGAGTTCCTAAAGTTGTTGTTGCTGATTGACCTGTAAGAGTAATTACTACATCATCTTGACTGCCCCAAGTATTGTGGCCATAATTTAACATACCCCAAGTATCTGAATCTACAGTATTTGCTTGACCACCCATTCCTGAGTGAAGTGCACAATAATAATAAAGTTGTGGTGCACTGTCTGCTACAACTATTGTAGTTTGAGTTGAACTATTGTGAGTTACGCCAGTAGTATATTCAGTTCCTCCGCTATGTGTACCATCTGAAGTAGTTGAAAATTTAAAAGGGTGAGCTGAAGGATAATTAAATACGTAAGTATAACCTTCTGCAAGATTTACAGTGTCTTGTAAAACACCATCTATATAATATTTATTACCAGAGCCAGGGTTGGCTACCGTTACTGTAAATGTTCGGATTGCCGACATAAGGACTTACTCCCTATGCTATCTGAATGATTGCGTTGCCTGCTGTTTGAGCTGGAAATTGTATAGTAAAAGTTCCACTTGTTACAGTTTTGTTTGAACCAAAGTTAATAGCACATACTGCTCTGTTAGCAGTAAAACCTGTAATCGAAGTTGAGTTATATATTAAACATCCTCTTGCTGTAAAAGAAGCTGATGATCCCCAACTTGTGTCATTAAATTTTACACATGCTGTATCTCCAGATAAAACTGGATCAGCACTGGCTACTAAAGTATTTCCACCTGTAGAATATCCAGTTGAAGTTGAACTAACTTCATAAGTGCTAGTTGGATTTGCTGTACCATCTGCTGGTGCAGTGTAAGCTGTAGTTGATTTACTTAATGTTGCTGCATCTGTGTATAAAGATATTTTAAAAGTATTACCTGTTGGAGCTCCACTTGAGTCGTTAAAGTTATGTCCGCCTTGTAATATCTCTGTTTTAAAGCTGTTACATATTGCCGATGTTATTGCCATAATTTTTTTCTCCTATTACTGAGGCGCTGACTCGATTGGTAGTCTTATTGTTCCATCCGTGTAGTCGTCTCTTCTTCTTCTTCCAATCTGCATCGCTGCAAACTTTTGTAGTTCGTTTTTATATCGATTTTCATATAGTGTCAACAAATCATTTGGACCTTTTAAAAACATAAAAGCTTCTACTAAACAAGCATATAATAACCCTTGAGGGAAGTAATTACTAATGTACGTTCCAGCAGTATTAGTTTCTAAACCAGTTGGTACAGCATTATAATGAATAATATATTGATAGTTTTGATCTGGTGTAGGACCTATATATATCGCTCCTGATGTAGCTGTGCTAGTTCCAGTAGTAGCACCACCAAACATAGCATAATATTTAGGTAATCCTTTTACATCTTGACCTGTTTGTCCTCCTTCAGGTCCTGTTGCTTCACCTATATATTCAGATATAAAAGTTTGGTCTCGTCTTTCTAACCAAACTCCTTGTTCTGTAACAGCTGTTGTTGAATTAAAAACTTGTATACCTCTTACAAATAAAGTTCCTTTAGGCATTGTAATAGTATTAAAATTTGCTGCAAATTGTGCTTGTGCTTGAATTCTGTCAGAATCCATAGGACAATCTAAATTAATTCTATGCTCTGCATTTTCTAAAAATCTATTTATAACAGCAGCAGTAAATACGTTAGAATCTACTTCCGTATAATTTCTAATATCATCTGTTAAACTTGAGTATGTATATCCAGCCATAACTAACCTCTATCATTAACGGGTCCAATTGTACACTGAAAACCGCCTCCTGTTGCCGTGCTTCCAGCATTAGATACTAAAGGCACTGTTATAGAATTATATAATGTTCTTGTAGCTGGTTGAGCTCCTGTTTGTTCTGTTGTTCCAATTGCTGTAGCTAAATAAGAACCAAATACTTTTGCTGAATTATCATGAGATTTAGCTGATGTGTTAGCTAATGTTATTCCTCTAAAAGGAGCTGCTGTTCCACGTGTACAATTTTGTAATTGATTTCCTACTTTGTTTGCATATTGAATTGTTTCATTTTCATACGCTCCACTTGTAGCATTTATTTTTTCAATAACAATGTACCCTGCCGATGGAAATTCAGAAGCATCATTTAAATCTATATTAGTAACAGTATCATTAATTGCACCATTTAATGTTGTAGATAGTTCTAAAGTAGAAATAGCAACACCACCTACTGTAGATTTAACTGCTTGAAATCTAACATAAGTTGTTCCTTCATTTATTTGATTTGATGGATACGAAACACTTAGTGTTGGAGAACCACCTGTTGTTGTAAATGGATTGTTAGGTAAAATATCTTGTACAGGAAACTCTACTCTTGCAGGTCTTGCATGTTGTAAACCTTGTGGATCTGCTCCTATTGGATGTGGTTGTAATTGTGGTTGTTTAGGTTCAAATTCAGATTTATGGACCCACGCACCAGTCCATTCTTGCACCATTTCTCTGTACGGAAATGCTGCGCCTGATCTATCAGATATTGCTAATGCTCTACTACCTTTTGCGAATCTAGCCATTATATATTTGGATAGTA
>Ga0181417_1000091_pt1 | contig 26620 bp, 40 predicted proteins | sample 40SPOviralmetaG_FD_130142 | JGI IMG/M metagenome (GOLD analysis project Ga0181417, IMG submission 130142) | Marine viral communities from the oligotrophic San Pedro Time Series (SPOT) site, San Pedro Channel, CA, USA - 40 SPOT_SRF_2013-02-13 | ecosystem: Environmental > Aquatic > Marine > Strait...
AGAATTTATCACGGATGCATTACCATGTAGTTTGATAGGTATGAATTCTGATAAAATGTCGGAATATATAGAATATGTTGCAGATAGATTGCTAAAACAGAGTGGTCACGATAAAATTTGGGGCACAAAAAATCCCTTTGATTTTATGGAGAATATATCACTCGATGGAAAAACTAATTTTTTCGAGAAGCGAGTTGGTGATTATGGAAAATTGGATGAAGATTCAACTTCCATTGAATTCAATGAAGATTTTTAGTTAATAGTAACTGTCTTACCATTTGAACACGCACAAGAAACGGTTTCAGCATTACCAATAGTTTCAAAACTACCTGGTATTGGTAATTCCGTAGTATCAGTTAAATCCATTGATCCTAATTCTAAACCAGAATCAATAGTCGCAAATTGCTCTTCACTCATACCTGGTAAAGGCATGGGCATATCGACCATAGCGGGTTGAACTTTTTGTTCTTCAACTTCTTTTTCAACTTCTTTTTCAACTTCTTTGGGTTCTATGGAAGGAGAAGGACTTTCCATAATCATAAAACCTTCACTTCCGGGTATATTCATTATACCCCAAACAACTAAAAGGAAAACGAATGTATGAAACACTAAACCATTTTTAGATGGACACCCGTTTGGTGTAGAAATCCACGACCCAAATATTCTACGCATTACTCTAAATGTTGTTGGGTTTGCTATTATGAAAAATATAAGAGCAGACATAACGGAAATCAAAAACTTTTTCTCCTGTTTCTTACCATTGCACCCGCATCCACAATCAGCCCATTTACCGAGAAAACTCACTTTATCTTTTTTATCACCTGACGAACACGACATTTTATATTATTTTATACATAGAAAAAAAATAACTTAAAGTTTCTAAACGTATGATATACATAAAAAAAAATGTCTAATACTATTCAAGTTTCCAACCAATTCGAACCATCGTCGGTTAACTTCAGTCAACTGAAGAAAAATAAAAACGGTGGTAAATCCGTGATGTTATCCGGAAATAAAAAGAAACTCTACCTACAACTTCCTTTTATGCGTTCACCATTTGGTCTGAGTGCGTTTACAGATGAAGCAACTAACAAAACTTCATACTCACTTGACCTATCTTTTGACACTGATAACATAGAATCTCAAGATCTTTCAGTAAAACTGAAAGAACTCGATGAAATTATCCTTAAAACGGTTACTGAAAATTCAAAAGAATGGCTTGGTAAAGCATACGATATTAACGTTATTCGTGAAGCTTTGTATAAACCATTGGTTAGACAGGGAAAGGAAGGTTATCCAGATACACTTAAACTTAAAGTCCAAACAAATCAAACAGGTGATTTTATTTCCGAGGCGTATAATTCAAATAAGGAACAAATTCAGGTTGATGAAATTGAAAAGGGTCAAAGATGCATGTGTATTGTCGAATTTAATCAAATTTGGTTCATTGATAATAAGTTTGGTGTAAGTGTCAGGTTATCTCAAGTTCTCTGTGGTGAATCCACTCGATTACCAAAATTTGCTTTCCAGGGTTTAGGTGATAATAATCAAGATAAATATATAGAGGAAATCATGGATGACCTTATCGACGAATAAAATATTTTAATACATTAGTCATGGAACGTGAACGTCATTTAAAAAATTTAAAAAAAATTGCCATCCTTGCGAAAAATAAAAAAAATACACATACAAAAAAAATAAATTTAGGTAAAAATCTTATTGCAACTATACAGGATATGGGATGTTATCCCAAAAATGTTTTTTATACACCCGAAAATAAAGATTCTTCGGTATCTATAGAAAACTCATCTACCTTAATAAAAAGAGGTACAAAAAAAATTGGTACGGGTGCGTTTGGTGAAGTTTTTATGGGATGTATAGATAAAGAATGTACAAAAAAAATTGCTATAAAAATTGTAAAAGGATATGATGAATTAATGAAACACGAATACAAAATGGGAAAATATATTTCTCAGTTTGGAGGTGTTAAACCTTTTGCACTTAGAAAATGTGATAAAATGTCTATATTATACACAGAATACGCAAATAATGGAAATTTATTAAATTTTTTAAAAATAAACAAGGACAATTTGTTACCTATACATTTCAGAACTATAATAACACAAATTTTACATAATTTATATAAAATTAATAAAAAATACCCTACGTTCAGACACAATGATTTACATTTGGAAAATATACTAATAAATACATCTAAACCATCTCGTGTAAAAATAATAAAAATAAATAACACACAGTTTAAGGTTCATGACATTGGTTTACAAACACTTATATCCGATTTTGGATTATCAATGATAAAAGGTACAAAAAACCCAGAAATAGATGCCGACCCAGCATGGTATCAGAAACATAGTGGTATTTCACAAAATTCACACTATTTATACGATGCACATTGTTTTTTAACTCGAATGAGAGCTTCCATTAAAGGATATGGTATACAGGGTGGTTTAGAAACAGTGGCATTTATAGAAAGAATTTTACCAATTGAATATTTAAACAAAGACAGTCATAAAGTTTACGATCACCGTTTACGTGTTTCACCATTAGGTCATCCCGATTTACCAACATTCAAACAAATATTTAACGATAGATATTTTTCCCCTTATAAAAAAGCAGTTGTTCCGTTAGATATTACTACAATAATAGGTAAAAAAACGCCTATAAAGCCTAAAAATATAATTGTTAAACACGGAGGTAAACCTATTAAAAAAACGCTTGAACAAATTAAAAAAGAACTCGCTTACAAAAATAACAAAAAGGTTATTAAACGTCCAGGTATAAAAGTAAGAATACAACCACAAAAACCAAAAGTTTCAATGGCTAAAAAAGGGTATATTAAAATAAATAAAAGGAAGTGTGTTAATTATAAAAAACAGGACCTTGTGCGTTTAGCCAAAACTTTGAATATAAATACCGAAAGTAAAACTATTAAAAAAATATGTAATGAATTGAAATTAAAATATATAAAGTAATTATATAAAAGATATGATTGCTATATTAGCACTTATTGTTATTGATATTTATATTTTACTTAACACAGGGAACAAAAAAATGGAAAAAACTAAGAAAGTTGGTGATAAAAAAGTTGAATGGACGGTTTATGGTACATCTTGGTGTGGTTGGACTACCAAACAATTGGAATACTTAAAAAAGAAAAATATACCTTACAAATTCATCGATTGCGAAAAAGGCAATTGCGATGGAATTGAAGCATTTCCAGTTATGAAAAGTTCTAAAGGTGAAAAGGTAGTTGGTTATAAGGAAGTTTAAACTCCACGAATGACCGCAAGGGAAAGAGAAAGAATAAACGCGTCGAGAATAGAATTAATTGGTTTAAGCACTGTAATGTGTTTTACCAAGGATCTATTCCAGGCAAATCTAAGTACAAATGTACTGATAAGAAGGATAAGAGTAAATATAAGAATTTCACTTATAACTTCATTCATTTTTTTGGCGTTAACAAGGTCTTTAATCATTTATCTATTAATAATATTTTTTTTTCTATGATATTATTAATGAGTAAGCCACAAACAAATAATAAAAAGGTAGTAAAAAAACTTCCATTGAGTGGTTCTGAAACTAGATTTACCCAACGATGGTGGGGTAGATCTATAGGTATAGGTAACAATAATTGTTACGCATACGCTGTTGGTGATTTTGAAAGTTTTAGAATGAGTAAAAGTATACCAGGTGAGAGAGCCGGTATAAAAAATTTAAACCATTCATATACACATTGTAAAGGTTTACCCCAGCGTGTAGTTGCTGATAATCCAAAAAAAGTATATATGTGTGGTGCGAATACTAAATGTAAACCAGATCACTTTAAAGTGATGATGTTTGTTGCTCCTGGTAATAAAAAAAATTACTTTAGACAAGGTGATTTCCACTTTTATAAACAACACGGTTTTGTAGAATATAAAGTAAAGAAAGGAAACACGTACGAAGACATTGCTAAGTTTTTTAAAGTCCCTGTATCAAGGATAAAAAATTCTGGTAAATGTATTCCTGGTAAACTTTTAAAATTCAAAGCAAATATCTTTAGTCATAAAAGAGGATGGGCAACTACACCTTTATTAGTTGATGCAAAAGGTAAAGCTATACTAGACCCTAGACATGCATCAAAATCGTACCCTGGGTTATCATATAAGAAATATTGTAGTTCATTCTGCGTTAAAAATAGAGGAATCAAAGTCGGTCATACTCATCCCAAAGTCATTAAGAATACTAGATAAATCATCCTCATGATTTAATGTAAATATCAAGTCCAAAGCATCGAGTATAAATTCATTTTCAACACTTACTGTATTTGAAGTCGCCTCAAAATCATTAAATACAGTAATCATAACCCTAAAATTAGAACCATCAAACACTTTTCTACATACGGGACATGTCCTGTTACCCCTTTTTCTCCACTTTTCCAAACAATGTGAATGAAAAACATGTCCACATCTTATAGCCTTACTATTTCTAGTCTGTCGAACATCGTTCAGACATATAGCACATTGAACCATTATCTAGAACACTTAAAGAATTTATTAATCGTATTACGACGTACTTGGACTGGGAGAAGGATTAGGTGAAATATGACCACACCAATTTGCAAAATCATTATAAATTTTTTTAAAATCCTTTTGAATAAATTTTTTTTCATTAGAATCCCAAGTAGACCATTGTAAATTTTTATTAAAATATTTTTTTCCATTATAAAGACTTAAACACGAAGTATCAACATTTTCAGATGCGTCCACTTTACCTTTTATTTTAGTATGGTGATCTAGCAAAAAATTTCCACTTTCCTGTCTATCTTTGTTACATGCATCTCCTTCTATTATTGAACCCATAAATTGTAAAAATTTTAACATAGATGTACCCGTTTCATTTTCCAAAACGACATTAACATTCTCTTTCCCAGTTAAATCCCATGGTTCATGTTTGATAATATCTATTTCAGTTTCTTCCATTTTCTTAACAAATTTCTCAAAAAATAGTTTAAATTCATTACAAACATCTTCTGAAGTACCATCTCTTTCTAATTTTTCTACCAAATCAGGAAGTTCACCAAAATCAAACGTTTTGATAAAATGTTTTTTAGTTCCTGGAACAAAAGATGTAAATTGTATTAAACCCGAAGATAATGAGCATAAAAAGCATAATAAAAGTCCAGCTATTAATGAAGCAGACATATACAATTTATGTACATTTTTTTAAATAATTTTTAATACTTTAATAAATATCTGGCATTTTAAGAAGTGCCTTATCACACGATCCACACTGATCTTTTTGTTGTTGCTGGGAAGGTTTCAAAAGTTCTGGACCCTTTTGTTGAAGAAGTTTTCTAAACGAGTAATTATCTTCGAAAGAAATACCGTTTTCTTTCATGATATAATTATTATAAAGTTGATTTGAGCTATTTATTGTATAACATCGACCATCGGCCATTCCCAATCTTTGAGACATTTTTATATATTAGTATTACATTAGAAATTAATTTGTCTATTTTTTGTTGTCAACTTCCACGACTTAAAACCTTTTTTAATTAGATGATCTACAAAATCTTTAATTTTATAGCCTGAAAAATCATCAAAAATCTCTCTTTTACTTTCCTCACATTGTTCTACCCTGACATCTTTTATATCATTTAGGGTATTGTTAATAATATTATATGCAAATGCAACCTCTTTTAAAGTTTCTGCACCTGTTATAATAATCTTTCCTGTACCAAATATACTCGTTGTGATCTCTTTCATATTATCAGCTGGTTTGAATTTTATCTTAACTGCTGAATATTTATCTGGTTCGAACGATACTTTAAATACATCTGAATATTTAGCAAAGTGTTGTGAAACCTTAAACAAATTTATCTTGTAATTTAAACTGAAATTTGAATTTATCATGACAACTCTGAAAGTTTCAATAGGAGCTATACAGTCTTTACCCATTACAAGATTAAATACATATGAAAGTTGACTGATTATTCGTCTACAATCAAATAAATCTGAACACCCCGCAACTTGTATACTCCCGTTTGGAAATATCTTGATAGATTTTGTACTATAACAGTCCTTATACACTAGAGTAATCTGATTATAAAAAGTAGTTGGTTTTAATTCCCATTTCCATGCTACATTATGATCATCTTTATATAAACGTATTTTACCATTTAAAGACTCATGTTGAAAAAAGTCTCTGATTTTACCAATATCTATATCTTGTTGAAATTTTGAAATCATTGTTATTGTTGTCAACTTTACCCACGATGGTCTATATTCAATAGGAATTTCGTTACGAAACTCATCAAGTGTGAGTACATACGAAAACGTATTATTTGCCAATGACCTATAAGTACCAGGTTTAGCAAACTCTGAACAAAAAATTTCATTCATTTTTTAACTTAAAAAAAATATAGTTAAAGCTAACTTAGGTTATAAAAATATGCCCTGTTTTAAATGTAAAAAAAAGGGAATTCCTATAATTTGTAAATATTGTAATTTAGGGTTCTGTTATAAATGTATTCAGTTAGAAATACATGTATGTGAAGGTTTAGACCTCAAAAAAAAGAATAGTTTAGATAATCTCAGGGATCAACTTAAGTTTGAAAAGGAAAAGAAATTCGGATTATAATTTGAAACTTAAAGAAAATAAACTCTTTAAATATATAATTTGATGGCTTATTTTATAAAATCTTATAGACAACTTATAAATATAGAAGATAATAGGGATATAATAGAAATCACATACGATAAATATATAGAAGGTTTTGGTTATGAACAGTTCACCGATTCTTTTAATACACGTCTTGTAAGTAAAAGATTTTCAAACTGGTACGATTCAGATAATAAATCTATACGATACGAACAGTTTTTAGATACTATGGTATTCAAAACTACCGAAACCATGCGGAAAATGGCCTTGGTACAATTGGAAAATATACTACTAGAAAATAAAAATCCATATTCCCTTCTTCGTATTATGAATATGATTAAAATACTTGACCCAACATTTATACCACCTTTAATTAATTTAACGTGTAGTTGGCAGAAACGTATGATGAAAGAATTTTGTATAACTACCATACCAAGAGTTATAGAATCATCTACGAATCATTATAGACTTACTAAATTTTTTAGAGTATCGCAATTAATAGAATCAGACAAGTTATACTAACAAGCGCTGACATGTTAACTTGATCGGGTGGTGTTTCTTTACACCTTTTCATTTCACCTTTTTCACGTACTGTAAACCCGGTATCTATATTCCTTCCTGGTATGAGGGGTCTAGATAACGCACACTTCTCTTTTGGACTTATGCGTCCAACACCCATTGTTATAACACCACATGCGGGACTAACATACTCCTCCTCTTCTTCGTCTTCTCCTGGTTGATGTTTTTCAAAATCAATCATTTGTTTACTTGTACCAGGTGGGAAAAAATTATTCTTTTCAGTAAATGGGTTAACATCACTCATTGCTTTTTCATCGTCGAGCATTAACTGGCTCATCTTTATTAATACTATCAAAGAATATATTTTACATTAAAAATATTGACTTTATATATAATATAAAATGGACCAAACCAAAATTGGTTTAATCGGTTTATTAATTTTGATATTAATTATAGTACTTTTTTTTCTATTAAAAAGTGATGATAAATCACCTTCACCTTCACCTTCACCTTCATCTGATAATATAACTATAAAAATATCAAAAGATGGTATTAAAATACCACGTATATCAGAATCTTATATGTCTACTAAACAATTTCCGTGTGATAGTTTATCGGAAGATCAAAATAAAGAAAAAGCGTGGTGTGCTGTACACGGTATAGAAGAAAATGAAAGTATTGAAGTAATTGGATACACGTACGATGATTCAATACATGATTCAATATCTAAAAGAAAACAATTACCAGATATATATAAACCCAATGTATCAGAAGGATGTCAATTTGGGTCAGATAAAATGGGATGTATATACGTTCAACAAAACCATCCATTTACAAAAAATGTTACAGGTTATAAAAATTATAAAGGTGATGATTTTTTGGAAATTTTATGGAATGATTTGGAACAAAAACCAAATTTAAAAAATGATCTTAAATACCTTACTGATCTTTATGAATTTGCTAAAATATACGAAGATGAAGATGGTAAACAAACAATCGACTCAGAAAAAGGTATATTAGCTTACAAACCTAAAATAACTGCGGAAAATTGTAAAAGCGTTACAGAAAGATGGTTCGTTATAAAACCTGGTGTAAATATGAGTATTAAAGGTAGTCAATTAATTTTATTAAAGTATTTGAATGAGTTAGGTATAGAAAGAAAATATATAAAATTCGATATTAATGTACCTAATAACTCCAAATCTAAAATAAATACTGAATATAATAAAGAATGGGAAAAGGTAATGGCTTCCCCTTCAGATACTCGCGCATATCAGTGTCCATCACCAGCACCAGGACCAGGACCAGGACCAGGACCAGAAACACTAACCGGAAATAATATCAATAATGATTCAGGAGTGGGTGTCAACGAAGACGAGGAGGACGAGGAGAACGCTATTGCGTCTAGTTCATCAACTCAACCGGACCCTACACGGTTTTTATCACATAATCAATTACAAGCACAATACCATCTTACGTTAGGGGAATGTATGGGGACGTCACCTCCATCTGAAACATCGGAATACCACGGTACACCACCATTATGCTCTTCAAATTAATAAAATATAATTGTATATTAAAACAATATGTTACCAATGCCCGTATTACTCATGATGGCTATAGTCATTTCAGTATTATTTGGTGGGGGAATATACTATTACTATTCGACGTTGCCCAGCCCATCACCAGCACCATCACCAACATCATCACCAGCACCAGCACCAGCACAAGCAGCATCGCCCTCGCCCTCGCCCTCGCCATCATCTCCGTCCAGTAGTTCATATGAAATAGAAGATGAATATGATATTGGTAGTAGTGGATACGCTATTCAATATTAAATATGTAACATAGTAACATATTAGACTTACTAACTATAATACTAGCAGGAACTATTATTATAGTTGGTTCAGTAGATTATATAACACTTAAAACGACGTGTTGTAAATTATAAACCTATTTTTTCGTTTTTACCAAACTTTTTACCATAATTTGTTGTGTTTATAGGTCTATCAATAGGCATTGCAGTAGAATCAATATCGTGTATATACCCTATGTATTGCGAAACCCCTGTTTGAATTTGACCAATTGCTGTGGTAATAACAATATCATTCATTGTTCTTACTTGTTCTTGAACATTAGCCTGATGATTACCAGCATTGTTAATAAAAACAACGCGCATTATACTATACAAATCGTTTGAATTTTGGTAATCAATAGCAACCCCAGTTTTATTTTTAAACTTTTGACGAATAGCGCGCTGAAGAATATTCATATTGAACTCAGAAAAGAACAATGTATTCAAAGGCGTTGGGCACTGTTTGAGAGAATTTATGTGAAGAGCGTCACACATTTAATATAGTCCTGGAAAAAAAGTATCAGTAAATATAAATGATAGCCTCAGCCGATTTTGATTTAGCGTATAATACTAAACCAAGCAATTATGAAAAACCAATATGCCAACCACCAACATGTTTTGTTGCATCATACCCACCAGTCGCGAAGGTTGGTGATAAAGATGGTAAATTTTTTGTAAACTCGTCCCTTCTTCAGCCCAATAGATTAGCTGAAACAAAGGGTCCAGTCACTGTTCGAAGTGCAGATTTTCAGTGCAAATAAAATAAACAATTTAAAAAATACAGTATAATTAAATTCAAATAATGAGAGTAATAAAACGTTCCGGTCGTGTTGAAGACGTAAAGTTTAACAAGGTCACCAACAGGATTTCAAAGCTTACAAATAAACTTTCAGAAAATGTAGATGTAACAATGGTAGCACAACAAGTTTTCTCGTCTATGTATGATGAAATTAAAACTCACGAAATAGACACTCTTTCTTCCGAAGTTTGTATTGGTTTAATAACCAATGACCCCGATTATGAAATTTTAGCAACTCGTATTGTTGCAAGTAATATTCAAAAGCGTGCTGCAAATAATTTTCACATTGCAATGCGTAAGCTCCATAAAGCTGGTATAATTACACACGAAGTATTAGAAGTTTCTGCGAAGGTTAAAGAAGATATTAAACATGAACGTGATTTTGAATTTGGGTATTTTGGTCTAAAAACTTTAGAGAAAGGATACCTACAAAAAATTGATGGTGATATTATCGAAACGCCTCAGTATTTATACATGCGTGTAGCTATTGGTATTCATGGTCACGATATAGACCATGTTCTCGAAACGTATGACGCATTATCTAGGGGTTTATTCATTCACGCGACACCGACTTTGTTTAATGCAGGAACACACAGACCACAAATGTCGTCATGTTTCTTAATTGCAAACAAAGAAGATAGTATCGATGGTATTTACGATACCGTAAAAGAATGTGCGCGTATAAGTAAATGGGCTGGTGGTATTGGTTTACATGTTCATGATGTAAGAGCGAATAAATCACACATTAGGGGAACAAATGGTACATCTGACGGTATTATCCCAATGTTACGAGTTTATAATTCAACCGCGAGATACGTAAACCAAGCCGGTAGAAGAAAAGGATCCATTGCCGTATACCTCGAACCATGGCACGCCGATATTATGGATTTTCTCGAAATTCGTCTCAATCAGGGTGACGAAGAAGCGAGATGTCGTGATCTCTTCTCAGCTATGTGGATACCCGATTTATTCATGAGACGAGTCGAATCTAACGGTAATTGGTCTTTGTTTTGTCCAGATAGAGCACTAGGTTTATCAGACGTTTACGGTAAAGAATTCGATGAACTTTACGAAAAGTATGAAAACGAAGGTCTTGCAACAAAAACCATACCGGCTGTAGAGGTTTGGAAGTCTATTATTAAATCGCAAAGTGAAACGGGTACACCATACATGCTTTACAAGGACGCGTGTAATGAAAAGTCAAACCATAAACACATTGGTACAATTAAATCGTCAAATCTATGTACAGAAATTTTAGAGTATACAGATAAGGACGAAACTGCTGTGTGTAATCTCGCCTCTATTGCGTTACCAAAATACGTTGACGTTGATAATAAAGAGTTTAACCACGAGGAATTACACCGCGTCACGAAAATGGTTACACGTAATTTAAATAAGGTTATCGATAAAAACTTTTACCCAACTGAAAACGGAAAACGTTCAAATATACGTCACCGACCAATCGGTATTGGTGTTCAAGGTCTCGCCGATGTGTTCATTATGCTTAGAATGACGTTCGGGTCCGATGATTCTAAAAAACTGAACCGCGATATCTTCGAAACAATATACCACGCGTCTCTCGAGTCGTCTTGTGAACTCTCCGAAATGTACGGTGCGTATGAAACGTTTAAGGGGTCACCTTTCAGTAAAGGTATTCTCCAATTCGATATGTGGGATCGTGAACCACACTTCAGTGGTCGATACGATTGGAACGCTATGCGCAAATTCGTTAAAAAGGGTACAAGAAACAGTCTCTTACTCGCACCCATGCCTACAGCTTCTACTTCTCAGATTTTGGGTAATAATGAGTGTTTCGAACCGTACACGACAAACATTTATTTGAGAAGAACCCTTGCGGGTGAATTTGTAGTCGTAAACAAACATCTAGTTAACGATTTAAAGAAAATTGGTCTCTGGTCAAAAGAAATGAAGGATCTCATGGTTAAGGCAAACGGGTCTGTTCAAAATATTATTGATATTCCCGATGATCTCAAAGAACTGTATAAGACGGTATGGGAAATTAGTCAGAAAACAATCATTGATATGGCTGCTGATAGAGGTGTATATATAGACCAAAGTCAAAGTATGAACTTATTCGTCGAGAGTCCAACAGTTTCAAAACTTTCGTCTATGCACATGTACGCATGGAAACAAGGTTTGAAAACGGGTATGTATTACCTTAGAAGTAAAGCGAAATCGCGCCCGATCCAGTTTAGTTTAGAAGCAGAGTGTTCTATGTGTTCTGCCTAAATATTTTTTTATTCATCGTATACCTCATCGTCATATACAAAACGTGTATTTCTATAATCTTGAGTCTTAACCAGTTCATTACTTTATGGTATATAAAATATCATAATATATAAATGCCGAGACGTGCTAGAAATAATAATACGAATTCAAATTCAAATTCAAATAATAATAATCAATTTAGCCCAAAATCAGTTTTGAATAAAAAACCAATAAATACAACACCAAGACGTCGCCGTCGTCGTACAATACCACAGGTAAATCAATTAAGTCCGGGAATTTTATCACGTATGTGGGGGTGGGCAGCGGGAACGATTTCGAGTCTAAATAATAATAATAACTAATATAAATGGCAACAACACCCAAAAAATCACCAAACAGTACAGGACCAAAAAGATCACCTGTTTCTCCAGGTTTTGCTCAAAGAGTAGTAAATAGTATGACAAGTCCTTTAAAGAAAACTGTAAAAAATGCATTTAATACTGCTTTTAAATCACCGACACCAACAACTAGTAAAAAGAGCAAAAGAAGAAACACTGTTAACAAGGCATTATCAAAGAAAATAAAAAAATAATATCAGTGTATATTAAAATGAATACGTTTAAAGTTCGTAATATTAATTCAAAAAAATTACAGAAAAATACTAATATGAAATACCCACTAAGTAAAATAAATAAGAGTAAGAATAAACAAAAAGCACAAATACTATTACAAATAGCACAAAATCAAGATAACATCAAAATGCTTACAAAACAATTAAAAAATCTTAATAAGTAATATTATACTTAAAGTTTAAAGTACATATACATTTATAAAGTTAGTTCATATAATGTCAAAGTTTATAAATGCAAAAGATATTCTGAAAGTTTCTAATTACGACGGTAGGAAGATATCACTTTGTAACATAGAAGATAAATCTATGAAAATAATTTTTCCACGAATGTATATGCCCTTTGGTATTTCCGGGTTTACACCTGAAATTGGACCAACAAAGTATAACATTGATTTTGCAATGAAAGGGTGGGATGAGGATGGGAATTTTGTACAAAAATTCTACAATCATATGCGTGATCTCGAAAATAAAGTTATTGAATCCGTATCCGAACAAAGTGAAAATATATTCGGTAGACAAATCGGTGTAGAAGAACTAAAAACAATGTTTTACTCAAACATAAAAGAGTCCCCGGATCGAGAACCGAAGTTTCGTGTTAAGGTTGATTCAACAATAGACGATAAAGTTAAACCAAATGTTTATAACGAGGAAAAGAAATCAATGGTAGACGAAATTAAAAATGGATTATATGCAAGAAATTCAGGGACCGCCATCGTTGAAATGAACAGTGTATATTTCTTGAATAGAAAATTCGGTATTTCTTGGAAACTTAATTCTTTAGTCGTTTATGAACCACAAAGACTCAAGGGGTTTCAATTTATTTTGTAGTTTTTTCGTTTAGTATAAGCATTTGGTAAATAGCTTGAGATTCCTTAAGTAATTTACCTGATATAACTGTATAAGACTTGGGATCTAAACCCAATTTAATTTTAGCTATTCTAACAGATTCATTCCACTTAGTGAGTGTCATTATTTATTACTTTATTACAACATTTTCTTAATCAATGTTTTGTATTTTTTTGTACCTTCCTTTGGTTGAAGCCCAAATCCCTTCTTTTTTGGCTTGAACACTTTGACAAGTGCTTTTTTACCTTCTCTTTTCATGCGTTCGATTGCAGATTTACGCGCAGTTTTACTGACGATTCGTCCATATTTATCTTGCATTAGGTCAGATTTTTCAAGTCCGCCTGTCGTTTTTAAAGCAGTTCCGTGTAATACTTCAGCTCTTGATCCAAATGTTTGCATTTATATTACCCTGATATTTATTTTTTGGTATAAAAATAAAATCCACCACCAAGTACTATAAGTAACAATATAATGGATAATATTAACATAAATGAGGAACCACCTTCTTCTTCGATAGCTTTTTGTTCTTCATCGTAAGATTTAGTTGTTTCATCACTATCTTTTAACGTTTCGTATGTATTTTTTTCAAATTCATCTCTTTTCTCTTGTAAATTGTCAACATCGTCGCTATCAACACCCGATGGTGACGCACTTGTTGAGGAATCACCTGTTAAATCAGTATAACAAGTCGATAATTGGGAAACGTATTTTGTTTTTTCATCTTCCGAACAGTTTTCCGAATCTAAACAGTATTTACACGGTTTACCCGATTTACATTTACAACACTGATCTAACGAATTTTTCGGTGTATTTATATCTTTAGATAAAACTTGAAAACCAGATTTACACTTATCTTCACTCACGGGTTGACACCCTTCAACATCTATATCAAATACAGAATTATCACCTATCGCACAACCTTTCATTATTACTATATCCTGATAATATTTTTCATCTTCGAATTCTGTTAAATTTGAACATGAAATTATTTTATTTTTTTTATTTCGAAATTACTTGACTAATTATAGTGGCAATTTCTGTTAATATAACTGTATGATGGGACATAACAAGAGCCTTTGCACGTTGTGTTTTAGGAGAAAAATCACCGTAACCGACCGTACTCATTGTCATGAGTGAAAAATAATACGGGTCAAGAGGATCTTCTGTAAACCCAAAATCGTCTTTCATTTTAGAATACATATAACCATATACCAATGTGATAATAAGTGTAAGAGATATAGTGCTATATAATACAGTCTTGTTCATTTATAGTTACTCACTAAAATAATCATCATCTGAATCAGTATATATAGGACATTCTGGTCTTATAAGTTCCTTCCTTTTCCTAGGTTTTTTAGGTTCGGGTTCCTCAATACCATGTTCCCTGTGGTATACGACCTTATCCCAAAAATCTCGCATTATTGGCATATACTTAGCAAACCACTCTCGATCGCGTTTTACGTTTGTTACTATAAATTCACTTGGTTTAGGCCAAGTCAATTCTTCTGGTTTGTACTGAATAAAATCAGCCTCTTCTAAATCTAAAATGTCCATACATAATTGTAATTGTGGCATGTAATGTTCCGGTACACTGTCATCTATTGCTCGCATCATGGGGCACTTTATTTCGACTAACTTACCTGATTCACTTACACCATCCGGACTCCCACCTAAAAATGAATAATTTGGATGAGGACACAAACCTAATTCGTGAACAACTTCATTATGTCTTTGTTCATAAAGTATACGCGCCTCGTCTTCATATTTTTCACCATGTCTCGTTGCTTCATTACCTGTAAATACGGGACCTTTACCACATTTTTTTAAAAGAAGTTGGTGAGGTGTTTCATATTTATTAACACCTATAGCCGAAGCAGCATCACTCGCTGTGAGCATACCCATTCTAAGATCTAACCATTCCTGTGATTTCTGGGGCGCATACTCGAAGTCTAACCATTTTTGTACATTTGGGTGCATACTAAATTACTTAGTCTCGTAATTTTTAAGCCTGGTTTTTAAAATTCTAACTGTACCATTATAATCTATATTTCTATCTTTACACGCTTCCACAAGTTCTTCTTTTTTCATATGAGAAAAGGGTTTAACGCGCTTCACCGATTCTTCTTTTTCAAACGCACCCATACGAGATGTTAATGTTCTTTTTATAATGATATTTTCTTCGGATGAAGAAGATTCTGTATCATCTTCTTCATTTTTATCACAAGTTGTACTTAATCTTGGTAAATCACCACGTCTATCCAACCATATAATTAATTTTATACTAGAAATAATACTAAATATACCACCAGCTATATACAAGCAGGGTTTTAAAAATTTACTCATTATAATTAATTAAGTGTCTTTATTGTTTAAGTAGTGTTATACATGAGTTGTGGTGGATAAAAAAAATATTTAGCTGCATATTGTTCAGCTTGTTTTTTATTTTTTGCGCACCCACGTCCCAAAAAAATATTATCGACGAATACATCTATAAAAAATATACCATTGTCATGTGACACAACTCTGTATTCGGGTAAATTTAAATTATTAGTTTGACAATAACGCATGAGATGATCCTTAAAATTATCATCGATCATTATACAATTCATATCAACCATAGTAGGATTTTTGTATATGTTAAGAATAAACTGTTTTGCATGTAATAAACCAATATCCATGTATATAGCACCCACTAAAGATTCAAATACATCTTCAAGAATTTTAGGATTTTTATTCCATCCATTACGCATTCCTTTTTCATCCATTTGAACCCATTTATATAATTCAAGTTTTGATGCTATATTAGCGAGTGTTTCACCACGTACGAGTTTTGTACGAGCTTTTGTAAGAAACCCCTCTTGTTTATTTTCATATTGATCAAACAGAAATTTTGTAATAACAAAACCTAAAACAGAATCTCCTATAAACTCAAGTGTTTCAAATGACCCCTCCAAAGAATCATTATCTTTTAATGCAGATTTGTGTGTAAATGCTTTTTGGTACAAATCTATCTTAGATATTTTTGTACCAACAAGGTTCTCAATAGATTCCTTATCAATTATCATTGCTAATTGTTATTATATGTATATATTTTTTTAAGTAAATTTATTCACTTAGATTATTATTGTTCTACTTTTGTGTAATGTGGACTCAAATATTTCTGCAAATTTAAGAATGTAATTTGAACATCTGCCGGTGGTTCAAGAAGAGACTTAAGCTTATCATCCAAAACGAGAATACGCCCGTTATCTGGGTGTTTAAGATTATTAGCAGTAACATACGTGTTAATTGCACGAGTAACCGTACTTCTAGAAACAAGTTTACCCTTTTCGAGTCCTAGGAAATTACGGAGCTTTTCCGAAATTTGTTGTTCGCGATTAAACCCGTTATTCTTAGCACGGGACGCGGCTTTTTCACCGGTTGGGTCATCTTGTTTAGATTTAATCTTTCTACAGATTTTAGAAAGAGATTTAACTTCAGAGCGCAGAGCGGTAATTTCTTCGAGTATGGATTCAATAGACATTTTATATCTATTATACACTTTGTATCTTTAAGTTCTTTTTAGTATAAGAATATATGTAGATATTAAAACCAATAATATAGCAATACATATCATATTTCCAATTAACTTATCTAAACTCATTGGATATAATTTACCAAAAGCGTAAGGTTGTCTTGGTTTAAAAGCGTTTAAACATTGACCAGGACACCCACCATCACAGCAACCAGCTTTACATGGTATAATATATCCCTTTTTACGTATACCACAAACCTGTTCTGATCCTGGGTTTTTTGTATTTACATCAGCATAACACCTACACTCACCATATAACTCGTCACATTTATGTTCTTCACTCTGACAATCCATATTATTATATAGACAATATAATAATGGTAAATACCAAAGTAAAAATAGTGAAAAAATTACCTAAAAATTTATATTTATTGTTTAACGATTATACGGATAAGAATATAGAAGAATGGGTAAAAAAGAAAGTATGTTTTGGTGATAAGATTTTGTACAAGTATATTTCAGTGTATAGTCAGGATAATATAAAAAAATTTAGATCTAGAGTAAACAGGCTTCATAATAAAGAATCTTTTGAAGAAGCTGCTAAAGTACTCGTAACAGAATCGATACGTCCTTTATTACTTGATATAATAGACGATCTAACAAAATTCTTAAAACCCATGGGTGATTTAGTTTTAAGTGGTGGTGAAGCTGTTAATTTCTATTTACAAGCAGAAGATAAAGTTATAACATCGGATATTGACACTAAATTTGTACCCAAAATGAAAGCGGATGATAAATATTTTGGTAAATTACAAGCCGTTAAACTTTTATTATGGAATAAACTTGGGGAAATAGCACAACGTGATAATTATAAAATTATAAATACTGTTCTTAAAGAAACTAACCAATACTTTACGAATAAAAATATTGAAAAATATAACTTAAATAATGCGGCATTCAGAACAAATTGGGCTTATAAAGTTTCGAAATATATAGGATTAAACTCGGCTACAAGTAAAAAATCAAAAGGGTATCACGTTACACGTAGATACTCGTTAATACCTAAACGTAAAAACATAAAAAATGCGTCTAATGTACTCATAGATGTTGAATTATTCACACTGGATATGAAGTTTCGTTTGTTCAATATAAAAACAGGTAAAAATGAAGATATGAACTTTGGTGGTATTATAGACATTGCATTTATGCGCCCAAAGCAACTCGGATACGACGTTGCCAAAACAAATACATTTTCAACGGAAATGAATTACCAAAACACGAACAAGGGTGAACTGTACACGATAAAATATAAGTACTTAACCTTACCCACAAAATCATACCTTATAAAAGACATGTTCATGATGCAAAAAATGGGTCTCAGACCGGGTAAAATTGAAAAGGATAGGAAACGTATGATCGCTTTAGGTAGACTGATGTCTAAAAAGAGGATTTTAAGTACAGATTCTATAGATACAATTGCAAAAAAAGTTGGTATTAAACTCGGTAAACCTGCGCACACGTTCCGAACATATACAAAGGTTGGACCAACATTAATTAAAAAAGCATCGCAGATCAACCCACAAAAATATAAACTCTCAACAACAACTCCATCTAAAGAAAAACTTAGTAAAGATATAGTTTACGGTTTAAAATCAAATAGCAATAACATGAAAACACCAGTTAATTATTTACGAACACAATCAAATCATATTTTTAATCTTAAAAAAATGAATTGGAAACCAAACCCAAACCAAAACTATGTTAAAAATGAAATGAATTTCAGACCAGTCAAACCAAAACCTTTACCATCAAAAATCAATGATGTAAAAATGGAAGAAACTTTATACGGTTTCAAACCTTTACGAGACCAGTGGGTACCAAGACCATTACTAGAAAAATCGGCTATGATCCCATTTATTGGTTTAAAGAAATGAAACCATTACAGTATATAGAATGATTTATAACGAAATAACAAAAAACGAAGAAGGTGAACGTGAAGTTAAAGTTTTTACAGATGATAAGAAGAGATGTATCGTAAAACTAGTTAACGTTGAATGTATCGAATTGGAAACACATCACATGTATATTAAAGTTTCAGGCGAGGATAATCAGGCGAAAATCAATGAATTCGATGATTCAAATATGAAGGAAGCTTCTGAAAATTGCGAAAAATGGTTTGGTCGAAAAATTCCAGGACCTGTAATTGAAAAGGCATATCATACAGATTCGTTTGATAGATTCTCACTTGAATTAATTACAGAAACTAAAGCATTCAATCATAAAAACGAACCACTTCCAATAGAGGATATTAAACCGGGATCACTGTGTTCAGTTTTTGTTGAATTTTCTGAAATCTGCTTTAGTCGAAAGAATTTTGCACCAATTTGGAAAATTGTTCAGGTGAAAATTCACGAAGAAGAAAAACCTCCTCCACCAGAACCCGAAACACCCGAAATTGAGGCATACCCAGAAGAATGTATGTTTGAAGACGAAGATTCGAAATAAAAAAAAGTATTTATTATATATAAAAGAAGATGAAGCTCACTAAAGTCTCACCAAGACAAGTTATTATTGCACTCTCGATCGCGATCGTCCTATATTATCTTGTCAGTACATGCACAACATCGACATATTCTGTCAAAGAAAAAACATATGCACCAACTGGTTATGGTGACGTAGAAAGTCCATCTACAGGAGATGCGTCTAACTGTGAAATGAAGTCGGGTACAGGTCTCGCGTCTTCTTTACTTCCACGTGAAGTCGCTTCCCAAGAAGATTTTGGAGAATTTGCCCCAGAAGATGTCCTCCAAGGACAAAATTTTCTTGAACCAAGACAACAAATTGGTTTCCCAGAAACTATTGGTGGTGCTTTGAGAAATGCCAATCAACAAGTCCGCGCCGATCCACCAAATTCCAAAGAACCATTTGTTTGGAATAACTCGACCATTTCACCAGACGGTATGCGTAGACCATTGTGTTAAATAGTTAATTAAAGAATAAAGGTATAGTTTATATATTAAAACATGTCTGGAACTCCATCAGAAGAACTTTCAAACAACGTCTCTAAATTGGTTGAGCTTAGTAAGCAAATTACAGACGCACGAGAAGATATAAAGGTCTTAGTACAGGCCGAAAAATCACTTAAACTTCAAGTTAAGAAACTTATGACTGATAATGGTCTCGATGTTATTAATTTGAAAAAGGGTAAAATTTCAGTTAAGAAAAGCTCCAGAAAACAGGGGTTAAACAAAACCTCAGTCAAAGAAGGTTTAACAACTTTTTTCAATGGAAATGAAGAACAAGCTGAAAATTGCTTAAACGTAATACTAGAAAATTTACCAACTAAGGAATCAACTTCTCTTTCATTAACCGGTTTAAAAGAAAAGAAACAAGAATAAATAAGTAAAAATGGTTTGGAATCAATATGTTTACGAAGCTATGAACGGCAATGAAGCTGATTATAGCGATAACGAAAACGAAACAAATCTTGAAGAACCTTTACATATAACAGATTGGGAATTGAAATACCAAGACGACCTTCGTTATATGTGGGGGATACTACAACAGTATCTATATGATTCAGCAATGTCTCATCTTATTTTAAAATTTGCGTCGTATGACGATTTCGTTGAATTTGCATTCTATAATTCACTATACGGTAGCTAATAAATAATGTAATGAATATATATATACAAACATGCTCCCAGATATAACATCGCAAAAAATAACTATACCAGCATCTCTTTTTTTAGCTCTCAGCCCAGGTATTATTCTCAGAACAAATGGAACCAAAATTGCATTCAGAGATGGTCTTACCGGAAGAACAGCCGTTTTGTTCCACGCACTCGTTTTCCTTCTCGCATTTTCAGTCATTTCCAAGGCCATGGGTTTGGTTCTTACGAAATCAGACCTTCTCGTTACAACAACTCTATTCATTTTACTCAGCCCAGGTATTCTTTTGAGTATACCACCGGGATCAAAGGGTCTCTTTATGTCAGGTCAGACGAGTCTTACTTCTGCGATGGTACACACTCTCGTGTTCGCACTCGTGTTCGCTCTTTTAAGAAAGCAATTTCCTCAATATTATTAAGTGATCACGAAGATATGGAATATATTTGTATTGGTCCAGGTGCAATGGGAGGATTTTCAATTCTAGGGTACCTTAAAAATATAGAGAAATCATTAAATAATATAAAAGAATATTCAGGTGCTTCTGCAGGTGCTATAATAGTTACCTTTTTAGCTTTAGGGTTTAGTGTAGATCAAATTTTAGATAAATTAGCTAATCTTGAAGGTAATAAGTTAGTTAAATTAAATTTAAAGTGTTTTATGAACAAATATGGTCTAGTTGATTTAAACCCTATACGAGAAAAATTTGTAGATATATTGGAATGTGATCCATCATTTTTAGATATAGATAAAAAGATTTATATTTCAGCGTTTTGTGTAAATACATCTAAAACAGTATATTTTTCAAAGGATACGCACCCTAATATGAAAATCGTAGATGCATTGTGTATGAGTATAGCTATACCATTCATATTTTCGTCTTATAGATACGATGGTTTAGTCTACGTAGATGGTGGAACATTAGAAACTTTACCAACAACACCTTTTCTAGATAAAAAAGCATGTAAAGTTCTTTGTATACGAATGAAAATGGAACCCGAATTCATAAAGGATATTAAAAGTCCAAAACAATTCGCAGAAGCTTTAATCGCATCCACATTGAAAAATAGACAGGATAATATAATAAAAGGTAGTAAAATAGTTGATATAGATATTGGACAAGTAGACGTATTTGATTTCAATATGTGTTACGAAGATAAAATGAAATTATATTTAGCAGGTATGAAAACAATTTAATATATTGTTATAAACTTTTTTTGTTGGTTTATAACAATATGGATGCATGTGATCCAGGAATAGATGTAAAAAATCTCAAGACACTCGTAAAACAAAATACAGGTGAAGATTTAAGTTTGACTAAAGGTCAAATATGTGATATATATTCAACTATACAGGATGGTAAATTACCTTTACCCCCACTTATTTTAAGTAAAGATAGATCACATTTATTAGATCGGAAATCACCATTAACTCAATCAGATTTTGATAAACTTTTTAGTGCGTCAACTAAAGTTTCTAGTATAAGACGAATCGCTAAAAAAGTAGGTGTAGCACGTCACGCGGATAAAAAGCTTACAAAAGCACAATTAATTGGTATAATTGGACGACGTTTACACGCTACTAATATACATGAACCAATTAGACTTAGACAGGTTCAAAAGAAAATTGTATCAAAGAATATAAATTCATACAACTCCAATAATAATGCGGGTATTTCATCAACACCGTTTAAATCTGAAAATAATTCGTATAATAACGGGAATGTAGGAAAGACAACTATAAAAGAAGAAAGTGGTAATAATAACAATACAGGTGTTATAACAAGTAATAACAACGGAGGTATTTTAAAAAATAATAAAAATGAAAGTGGAGGTGGTTTAAAAATACCCGGGGCAAAGAATCCATTAAGAAATTACAATAAAAGACCAAGTTTATTTACAGCCGCAAAAGCTGTAGAACGAGGTCAAGACCAGGGTAAAAGGAATTTATTTGAAAAATTGTTTGGTCAAGAAAGACCAATCTCGTCGTCAAACTCTAAAGCTGCTCGAGAATCAAATAAAATAAAGTTCTACTCAAATTCATCGGAAGATGCTTATAAAAAATTACGTGCAAAAGGTCAAATTAACGAAACGTATAAGGATTTTAGAAAAAGATTTTTAAAAGAAAAGGAAGATTTTCTTAAAGTAAATACAAACAAAAATTTAAAAAGTAATAACGGTTCAAAACTATTAATTAAAAAAGCTAAGGTAAAGTTTGGCGAAAGAAATATAGAGGAAAATAATAATACAAATAAACCTCCAACCGTCCCAAATAAACCTCCAACCGTCCCAAATAAACCTCCAAACGTTCCAAATAAACCTCCAAACGTACCAAATAAACCTCCAAACGTTCCAAATAAACCTCCAAACGTTCCAAATAAACCTCCAAACGTACCAAATAAACCTCCAAACGTACCAAATAAACCTCCAAACGTTCCGGTAGTCGTTCCAAATCAACCTCCAAATACTAATAATACTAAAAATCAAAACAAACTCGCAACTTATCTTAATCAGAAAAACCTGAATAAATACATTAACAATAACACTAAAGTTAATGCATTCAAACGTCTCAATAAAGGTACACCTGTTAATACAATAATAAAAGATATTGGTGATCAAATTACCGCTAAAAAACTTAATAATAACAAAAAGGAAAAGGAGCGAAAGGAGCAAGAAGAATTAAAAAAGGGTAAAAATGTATTAATAAAAAACATTAAGAATCTAGGTATTAATGCAAATACAAATAACGTTCAACAGGTATTAAACAAGTATAATTCGTTCGGAAACTTAAACACGGCGAAAAAGGAACTTCAAAATATTAGTAACGAAAAACATAAAATAAATGTTCAAAATTTAATTAAAAATACGAACGTTAATCATATAAATAACCCAAAAGTACAAAAAATAATAAAGAATTTTGAAAATAAGAAAAAAGTGGGTGTGTTTGGTACGGGTGGTGTTTACAAAAAAAATAACGCGCGTACAAATATAAACAAGGAAATTGAAAAAATAGTAAAGAATATACAAAACAAACAAAAGGTTGAAAATAATAAAAAGGCAAAACTCGAAAATAATAAAACTAGACTTACCGCGTTTTTAGGAAATAAAGGTAGAAGTGAAAATAATGTATCAAATTTTTTACAAAAACTCGAAAACGGTGTTCCAATAGAAAAAATAGAACAAACCGTACTCCAAAACCAAAGAATGATAAATTCCGAAACACTAAAAATTGGGCGATCAGAAAATCAAGAAGTATTGAAAATCATTAAACATTATGTTAACCAGAAAAGAGGAGGTTTGATAGGTCGAGGTGAATTACTCTACAAGAATAAACAAAGTGTTATTAACAAAATAGCAGAATTAAATCAAAAGAGAAGTAATAATAAGGAAGCGAAAGAAACACAAAAATCGGAAAATAAAAAGAAATTAGAAGTTAAAATAAATAGTTATAAAAATGCGTATAATAACTTAAACAAAAACACATTAAATACCGTTTTAACTAAATTCAATAACGGTACTATTACATACGACGTTGCAAACAAACAACTAAATAAAATAGTTAAAAATAAATCAAATGAAAAACAGAAGCAGGAAAATATTAATAAGAAAAAAGAACAAAACAAAACAAATCTTAACGCTTATTTAAACAATAAAGGGATTACAAATAAACAGGAATATATAAATAGGCTTAATAAGGGTAACAAAATTAATAAAATTAAGAAAAATATTAACAATAAAGTTTTAAGCAATACAAAAAGTGAAAATGTTAAAAAATTAAGAGAAAATTACCCTAATAACACTAACGCACAAAAAATTATAAACACATTTGAGAAAGGTGGGTTTTTTGCACCAAAAACGGTAAATAACACGAAAAGTAAAATAAGTGAAATGATTGAAAAACGACTCGAAAATAAAGAAAAGAAAGAAGATAACAAAACAAATCTTAATTCTTATTTAAACAATAAAGGGATTACAAATAAACAGGAATATATAAATAGGCTTAATAAGGGTAATAAAATTAATAAAATTAAGAAAAATATTAACAATAAAGTTTTAAGCAATACAAAAATTGAAAATGTTAAAAAATTAAGAGAAAATTACCCTAATAACGCTAACGCACAAAAAATTATAAATAAATTTGCTAAAGGTGGTTTTATGGCACCAAAAACGGTAAATAACACAAAAAGTAAAATAAGTGAAATGATTGAAAAACGACTCGAAAAGGATGAAAAGAAAAAAAATAAAGAATTAAAAAAAAATAAAGAAAATAATGAATGGAAAAACAAACCCACTATACCATCTATTAGTAGATCTAATAAAACCATTAATAAAAAATTAATTGTTCCAAATACTAACAAAAAAAATGAACACATGGAACGCGTGAATGAACTCAAGAAATATAGAAATAACGAATTAAAACTTAAAGATCGAGAATCAGGTAACGTTATTACTAGATTTATAGCAAACCCCGGAAGTAATTTTAATAATGCGAAATCGAAAATAAAAAATATAGCTAACTCTTTAAAAGTAAATAATAATAAAGCTAAAAAAGAAGCTGAAAATAACGCGAAAAAAGCTGAAGAACAAAAGAAACTTAACGCGAAAAAAGCTGAAGAACAAAAGAAACTTAACGCGAAAAAAGCTGAAAATAACGCGAAAAAAGCTGAAGAACAAAAGAAACTTAACGCGAAAAAAGCTGAAGAATCCAAACGTGAAGAACAAGTGAAGAAAAGACAGGGTAGATTGAATAATATCAGGAAAAAAGAAATAAACGAGGAAAACGTAAATAACAAATTAAAAGCATTAGAAGTCAGAATAGATAAATTCGTTCCAAAAGGATGGGTAGGAGGAAGAAGAAAAGAATTCTTGGCGCGCGCAAAGCGAAATGGGGTTATGTCTGTACACAACGATCTAAATAAACGTTTGCAACTTAAAAAACAAGTTGATAAGTCCGAACACGCCAATAAACTTAAATTATTGAATAGTATTCACGATCCAAAATTCGCCATTGATACACTGAAAAATAAAATTTCTAAAAATTTAGATATAGTAAAAATGTATAAAAATTCAGTTAAAAAAGTTGAAAGTATGAAGGATTTATTACCCGTTTATAAATCAACATTTACTCGACAATTGAAAAATTCGATGAAAATGCCAGATCCAAAACAATATATGAATTCAATATTAATTAATGCAAATAAAAAACGAAACACAAATAAACCACCTACACTACAAAAAGAAAATAAAAACGTAATGAATCGTGAAAGAAAACGAGTTCAAGCAAAGTTGATAAACACAATGAGAAATAAACCTCCATCACCTCCAAAAAATAAAAAGTCAAATCTCAAAAAGTTAATTAATAATACCATGAAAGGTCGTGCGGCTAAAAATGTAAGTCGTCTCAAGAAAAATATAAATGAAGGTATTTCTGAAATGACAGTCAAGTCACGACTCGCAAAATTAAACAAACAAACGAAATATCAAAAATAAATTAATATAAAAGAAATAATCTAATCAATAATAAAACATGCACAGAGGTTTATCATCCGTTATGATGAACTACGCGCGTTCTATTAGTGATGAGAAGAAAGCAAAAACTATCGTTAAGGGAAACAAATCGGGTAAAATTGAGGGGAGTAGTGATGACATGCACAAAAAACTCGTATACAAATGCGGTTTAAAAAGACGCGAAGTATGGGATACAAATTCAAAATCTTGGTACACGAAAGTCTATTACGTAGATGATTCGAGTTATAACCCCGTTTTGTTTCACGATGGTAAGCTTGATAAGAACCCATTTTTTAATGATTAAGGAGCCGTCTCCGTTTTTTTCGATGGCCTTTTTATATCTTCATGTCTTATGATAATATCGTAATTAGTTCTGTGTATATTATCT
>Ga0181417_1000098_pt1 | contig 25709 bp, 11 predicted proteins | sample 40SPOviralmetaG_FD_130142 | JGI IMG/M metagenome (GOLD analysis project Ga0181417, IMG submission 130142) | Marine viral communities from the oligotrophic San Pedro Time Series (SPOT) site, San Pedro Channel, CA, USA - 40 SPOT_SRF_2013-02-13 | ecosystem: Environmental > Aquatic > Marine > Strait...
AAGTATTCAAACAAAGGTAGTACATCTAAATTAATTAAAAAATAAATATGGCAGAGTCTGTTATAAAAAGTTATTTTCCTTCACAAGTCGTTAGCGATGCTGAAAAAAACTCGAATGAATATGGGTTAAAGGTAGCTAAAGCTATTCAGCACGAGTGGTTTCATGTTGATAGAGGCTCTAATAAATATAGGGCTAATCATAATAATTTTCACAATCTTAGGTTATATGCTAGAGGTGAGCAATCAATACAAAAATATAAAGATGAATTATCTATAAACGGTGACTTGTCTTATCTTAATTTAGACTGGAAGCCAGTACCTATTATATCTAAATTTGTAGATATTGTTGTTAACGGTATATCAGAAAGAACGTATGATATAAAAGCATATTCACAAGACCCTTACGGTGTTGCTGAAAGAACTAAGTATATGAAAGATATTATGGACGACATGAAGTTAAAAAGTCTTGCTGAAAAAACACTTTCAACAACTGGTTTTGAAATAAGAAAAAACAACCCAGAAACTCTTCCAGAAACAATGGAAGAATTACAGCTTCACATGCAGTTGACTTATAAACAATCTATAGAGTTAGCAGAGGAGCAAGCTATAAACGTTTTAATGGAAGGTAATAGATACGAGTTAATCAAAAAAAGATTTTTTTATGATTTAACAGTTTTAGGTATTGGCGCTGTAAAAACAAGTTTTAACACACATGAAGGTGTTACTATTAAATATGTTGATCCAGTTGATTTAGTTTATTCTTATACAGAGTCACCTTATTTTGATGATATATATTATGTTGGTGAAGTAAAAAATATACCTATTAATGAGCTTATTAAGCAATTTCCTAACTTAACAACTTCAGAGCTAGAGGATATAGTAAAAAACAAGTCACATAATAAAAACAACTACAATACTAATCACTCTTCATCTACAAATGATAACAACAAAGTGCAGGTGTTGTACTTTAATTACAAGACTTACAACAACGAAGTTTACAAAATAAAAACAACAGGTAGTGGAGCTTCTAAAGCTATTGAAAAAAATGACAATTTCAATCCACCAAAAGACATAGATTCTTTTGAAAAACTAGCAAGAAGAGTGGAAGTTTTATACGAAGGTGCTATAATATTAGGTACTGACAAAATACTAAAGTGGGAGCTAGCTAAAAACATGGTAAGACCTAAAAGTGATTTTACTAAAGTTAAAATGAATTACAATATAGTTGCGCCTAGAATGTACAAAGGTAGAATTGAATCACTTGTCGGTCGTATAACAGGTTTTGCTGATATGATACAGCTTACACATTTAAAACTACAACAAGTATTATCACGTATGGTTCCAGATGGTATATACTTAGATGCTGATGGACTTGCCGAAATAGATTTAGGTAATGGTACAAACTACAACCCACAAGAAGCTTTAAATATGTTCTTTCAAACAGGTTCGGTAATTGGTAGATCATTTACTTCTGAAGGTGATATGAACCCAGGCAAAGTACCTATACAAGAAATACAGTCTAGCAATGGTGGTGCTAAAATGCAAAGTTTAATTGGCACGTATAACTACTACTTGCAAATGATAAGAGATACTACCGGGCTTAACGAAGCTAGAGATGGTAGTATGCCTGATAAAAATGCTTTAGTAGGTGTTCAGAAGTTAGCTGCAGCAAATAGTAACACAGCGACAAGACATGTTTTACAAGCTGGCTTATTTTTAACATCAGAGGTTGCAGGATGTTTATCACTTAGAATATCTGACATTATAGAGTATTCGCCAACAAAAAATGCTTTTATACAAGCGATAGGCGCTCATAACGTTGCAACTCTTGAAGAAATAAAAGAATTACATTTATATGACTTTGGCATATTTATAGAATTAACTCCTGATGAAGAAGAGAAAGCAATGCTTGAAAATAATATTCAAGTTGCTTTGTCAAAAGAAAATATTGAACTAGAAGATGCTATTGATTTACGAGAAATTAAAAATGTAAAACTTGCTAATCAACTATTAAAGATAAGAAGAAAGAAAAAACTAGCTAAAGACCAGCAAGTGCAACAACAGAATATTCAAGCTCAATCGCAAGCTAACATACAAGCACAACAAGCATCTGCCCAAATGGAGTTGCAGAAAGAGCAAGCTAAAGCTCAAACACAAACTCAGCTTGAACAAATGAAAGCTCGACTAGAAGCTCAAAAAATGCAACAAGAGGTTGCGCATAAAAAAGAGTTAATGCAGTTAGAGTTTGACATGAACATGAGGTTGGAACAAATGAAGTCTCAGACAGTAGGTCAAAAAGAAAAAGAAAAAGAAGATCGTAAAGATCAAAGAACAAAAATTCAAGCAACTCAACAGAGTGAAATGATAGATCAAAGAAATAATCAAAAACCACCTAAAAACTTTGAGTCAGCAAGTAATGATATAATGGGTGGGGGTTTTGATTTAGGTGCCTTTGATCCTAGATAACAATTATTAACTATTATTATATTATATTATGGAAAAAAACGTAGAAAATGTAGTTGAAGAAACTACACAGGCAACTGAACAACCAGTTGAAGAAACTAAAAAACCAAAATTTAATGAAGACGGCGATTATGTTGTTGATTTAAGCAAACCAAAAACAGATGAAAATAAAGAAGATAACCCTGTCGACGAGGGAGTGGCTGGAGTCGATGAAAATGCCGATGCCGCAGAAAAACAAGAAGAAGTACAACCGGAAGCTGAAACACAAGAAACTCCAGTACTAGAAGAAGTTACTGAAGAAGAAATTGAAGAACAAACAGAGGAACTAGCTGAAGAAATAGTAGAAGCTAAAGAAACTGGTAAGGCTTTGCCTGAGAATTTACAAAAAGTTGTAGATTTTATGGAAGAAACTGGAGGTACATTAGAGGATTATGTAAGACTTAATCAAGATTTTTCAAGTTATGATGATATGACTATTTTGAAAGAGTATTACAAACAAACAAAATCTCACTTAACTGAAGATGAAGTTAGTTTTTTAATAGAAGACTCGTTTTCATATGACGAAGAAGAAGATGAAGAAAGAGAGATTAAAAAGAAAAAGATAGCGTTAAAAGAGCAAGTTGCCAACGCTAAAGCCCACTTAGACGGGCAAAAGTCTAAATACTATGAAGAAATTAAAGCTGGTTCTAGGTTAACTACCGAACAACAAAAAGCTGTTAACTTCTTTAATAGATACAACAAGGAGTCAGAAGAAAGTCAAAAAATAGCAAAAAAACAAACTGATACTTTTTTAAATAAAACTAATAATGTTTTTAACGATAAATTCAAAGGTTTTGAATACAGCGTCGGTGATAAAAAGTATAGGTTTAACGTGAAGAACGCTAACGAGATTAAAGAAACCCAAAGTGATATTAATAATTTTGTCAAAAAGTTTTTGAATGAAAATAATGAAATGTCAGATGCCAAAGGTTATCATAAGTCTTTATATACAGCGATGAACCCCGATGCTATTGCTAATCATTTTTATCAACAAGGTAAAGCTGATGCTTTAAAACAAAGCGTTGCAAAATCTAAAAATATAAACATGGATCCTAGGCAGTCGTTTTCAAACGACAATACTAGTGGCCCCAAAGTAAGAGTGCTTAGAGATGATTCTACTGGTTTTAAGTTTAAAATTAAAAACAAATAATAATAAATTTAAAAAAAATAAATTATGGCAATATTAAATGGTGGTGTACCGGCAGCTGGTTATACTCCGGCACCCCTAAAACAAACGTTGGCTACCAATTATATCGATTTCACTTCTGGTGGAACAGGTAATACAAATGGATGGGCTCAACAATACTTACCAGACCTTATGGAGGAGGAAGCAGAGGTTTTTGGTAATAGAACAATTTCAGGTTTCTTAGCTCAAGTAGGAGCTGAAGAAGCTATGTCTGCTGATCAGGTTATATGGTCTGAGCAAGGTAGATTACATTTATCGTACAAAAAAGTTGAATTATCAGCAAGTACAACAACTGGAACATTAACTTTTAATGCAGATACTACAGACGCTGATGGAAAAGCAGCAACTAGTGATACTAACGTAGTACCACACGGTATTAGAGCAGGAGATATGATTTTAGTATCAGATGCTGACGCAACTGTAAGAGGTTACGTTACTAGCGTAGATACTTCTGGTACTGGTACTGCTTATGGTAAAGTTATCTTTGAGCGTTATGATGGTACAAACATTATAGCTTCTGGTTCTCTAACTGCTGGTGATGTATCAGTATTAGTTTTTGGATCTGAGTATGCGAAAGGTAAAGAAGGTAGAGTTGGAGCTAACGCACCACAACACTTATCTAGAACTAACAAGCCAATTATATTAAAAGACAAGTATGAGATCTCTGGATCTGATGCTGCTCAAATTGGTTGGGTTGAGATTTCTGGTGAAGATGGACAAAATGGTTACATGTGGTACTTAAAGGCTGCTGGTGATACTAAGTCTCGTTTTGCTGATTACTGTGAAATGGCGATGTTAGAAGCTGTTGATGGACCTGGAACTACTTCTGGTGGTCATCGCGGTGGATCTATTACTGGTACTGAAGGTTTATTTGACGCTTTAGAAACTAGAGGTAATGTAGCTAACACAATGACTGCAATGTCAGACTACGATGAGTTAATTCACGAGCTTGATGCAAACGGTGCTATTGAAGAAAACATGATGTTTATGGATAGAACTACTAGCTTACAGTTAGATGATATTTTAGCTGCTCAAAATTCTTATGGTTCTGGTGGTACTTCTTACGGAGTATTTAATAATTCAGAAGATATGGCATTAAACTTAGGATTTACAGGATTTAGAAGAGGTTCTTATGACTTCTACAAGTCTGACTTTAAATACCTAAATGACGCTTCTACTAGAGGGTTAATTAATTCTACTGATACTGCTAACGCTATTAGAGGAATTTTAATCCCAGCTGGTGTATCAACTGTTTATGACCAAGGATTAGGTAGAAACATTAAAAGACCTTTCTTACACGTTAGGTATAGAGCTTCTCAAATGGAAAGTAGAAAAATGAAAAGTTGGACTACTGGTTCTGTTGGTGCTCTTACTTCTGATTTAGACGCTATGGAAATGCACATGCTTTCTGAAAGATGTCTAGTTACTCAAGGTGCTAACAACTTTGTATTATTCAAAGGAGCTGCATAAGCATTATTACTTAAGGAGACTGGGATTAATTTCCCAGTCCCTTTATTTTTATTAATTTTATTATATATTATATTATGGCAAAAAAACAAAAAACACAAGAGGTAGAGGTACCTACTGTTAAAGCCCCAGTGGTTGAAACAAAAAAACCAACAAGAAAAGAACCTACTTACAAAAATGTTAATGGTTGGGAAATAAAAGATAGAATGTACAAGTTAACAGGAGATAAACAACCATTGTCTCATTGGTTTAAAAGCAGAGGTTTATATTATTTTGATGAAGAACTAGGTTATGAAAGAGAAATAATGTACTCTGAAAACCAAAAAACAGTTTTTGTAGACGAAATGAAAGGACAAGTTATTAGAGGAAGAATTATTTTTAGAAACGGTATATTATCTGTACCTAAAAACAAGGTTACTCTCCAAAAAATGTTGTCAATATACCACCCTCAAGCTGGAAACTCTTGGGTTGAACTTTCTGAAAAGAAACAAGCTGTGGAAGATTTAGAAGATATAAACATAGAAATAGACGCTTTAATAGCAGCCAGACAAATGGATATAGATATGGCAGAAGCTATTATGAGAGTAGAATTAGGCTCTAAAGTTACAGAGATGAGTTCTAAGGAGCTTAAAAGAGATTTATTGTTGTTTGCTAGAAACAATCCTGAATTGTTCTTAGAGTTAGCTAATGACGATAATGTTCATGTTAGAAATATTGGTATTAAAGCTACTGAAATGTCAATAATAAAACTATCTTCAGATCAAAGAACATTTATGTGGGGGTCAAACAATAGAAAGCTTATGACCGTTCCGTACGATGAGCATCCTTACTCAGCTTTAGCTGCTTGGTTTAAAACTGACGAAGGTATGGAAATCTATGCAAACATAGAGAAAAAATTAAAATAATCAAACTGTAGAAGCGGTCGCTCTACGGGGCGACTGCAAACTACAAAAAACAAATTATGGCGGTAAACATAGACACTGTATATCAGAGAGTATTGGCTATAGCCAACAAAGAACAAAGAGGTTTTGTAAGTCCTCAAGAGTTTAACTTATTTGCAAATCAAGCACAAATGAATATATTTGAGCAATATTTTTACGATTATAACTTGTACAATAGAGTGCCTGGTAATCAAACTGAATATGCTGATATGATACCTTTGTTGGAAGAAAAAATAAGTATATTTAAAAAAAGACATCAAGCTGTTACTATGGTTAATCAATATGGAGATGGAAGTTTACCTAGCGATGTCTATAGATTAGGTACTGTTATAAGATACGGTTTGACAGGTGTTGAAGATAGCAATGCCTCAGAAGCGGAAAGAATAACAGAAGAAGATTTAATATACTTAAACAGATCTCCTTTGACAAAACCCAACAAGATAAGACCTGTTTTTATTAGAAAAGATAATTTAAGTATAAAATTATACCCTTATTCTGGCACATCAACAGGTGATCAATCCAAAACAGCCAGTGTTTTTATTAAGTTAGTAGTTGCTGCGGGTGGTTTGTCTAACAGTAGCACCTCAGTAACTCTTCCAGATGCTAACAACTCTGATGGTTTTAACAACTTGCAATACGTAGAAAGAGGTCAATTAGTTACAGGCGCTGGTATAAACGCTGGAACAACAGTAAGCGCTATAAGTGGAACAACATTAACCTTGTCTAAAGCTACAACCAACAGCGCACAAAACAGCGGAGATGTAGAATTAACGTTTGCTAGTGATGATGTTAAATGCAATTATGTTAGAACTCCTATTACTGTTAACTGGGCTTACACAAATATAAACGGAACACCTTTGTATAACTCTGGGTCTTCAATAAATTTTGAATTACATAAATCAGAAGAAACAAATCTTGTAATAAAAATACTGCAACTTGCTGGAATATCTATTGGTGACCAAGGGCTTTATCAAATAGCAGCTCAAGAAGACATTAAAAAAACTCAACAAGAAAAACAATAAATAAATGGGATTACTAGACGGTACTACACAAAAAGCTTACTATGAAGGTTCAAACTTTGGAAATTATCAGTTTACATCTTTAGATAACATTATAACTAATTTTATGGTTGCTTATGTTGGTGAGGGTAAAATAATTGAAAAAGCTAGGCGTACCGACGTTGCTTTTCACGCACAAAGATCTTTGCAGGAGCTTTCTTTTGACACTTTAAAGTCTACTAAATCTCAAGAAATAGAAGTACCATCTTCTTTAAAAATGATTTTACCTCATGATTATGTAAACTATGTTAAGTTTTCGTGGAAAGACTCTGCTGGTATGGAACACAATATACTTCCTCAAAGCAAATCATCTAACCCAACAGCTATAACGCAAAATGATGACGGTGTTTATCAATTCACAGGAGACAACTTAACAACTACAGATTCTGACACTTGGGAGTCTTACAAATCTAGAACACCATCTGAAAACTCAAAAGACGACTACAATTATGATAGCGACAATTTTGACTTAAATATTGGGCGAAGATATGGTCTTGACCCTAATTCTTCACAAGTTAACGGTTTTTTTTATATAGATGAAAATAAAGGAAATGTTCATTTTAGTTCTAATATTTCTGGAAAAACTGTAACCTTAAAATATATAAGTGATAGCTTAGGTACTGATTCAGAGATGCAGGTTCACAAATTTGCAGAGGAAGCAATGTACAAGTGTATAGCATACGCTATGGTATCAACAAAAGCTAACACTCAAGAATACATAGTAAATAGATTTAGAAAAGAAAAGTTTGCTTCTGTTAGAACAGCAAAACTAAGATTATCAAATTTAAAGCTAGAAGAATTAACTCAAATACTTAGAGGTAAGTCGAAACAAATAAAACACTAGTATATGCCGGAGATTAAAAATATTTTCACGTCGGGGAAGATGAACAAAGATCTTGACGAAAGACTTGTACCGAAAGGAGAGTACAGGGAAGCGCTCAATGTAGACATAGTCACGTCAGAAGGTTCTAGTGTTGGAGCTATTCAAAACATAGATGGAAATAGTTTAGTAACTTCAACGGGTATAACAAACCCAACCTGTGTTGGTTATGCTTTAGACACTGAAAACGATAAAATAATATGGTTTGTTTCTGGTTCTACATACTCTTCAAGTGATAAATCTTCAGGTATAGACGCCATAGTAGAATACGATCCTTCTACAAACTTAACAACACCTATAATAACTGATATATACAAAGGAAGAACGCCTAGCTCTTCTATACCTGGCGCTGTGTTAAAATTTGAAGATACAAAATACATAACAGGTATTAATATATTAAACGGAATATTATTTTGGACAGACAATATTGGTGAACCTAAAAAAATAAATATAGACTCCATGAAAAATGGGTGTTCTAAACAAATACTACAAACAGCAACTTCTGCAATTGCAACTGGAGGTCCTAGCAATAAGTTTAGTATAACAGCTAGCCCACAAGATGGTTTTGGCTTTAGCAACGTACCTTTTGGAACTGGGACTAATGATATATTAAATCCAGATTATTTAAGTATTAAAGTAAGAAAAGCAAACGGAACTGTAGTTGTGCCTGCTTTTACACATGTTTACAATGGTGGCGCTTGGGATCAAATATATATTCCCACAGGGTCTGGAGGCGCTGATTTAATTGCCGCTGGTGACGAGATAATTATAAGCTTAACAACAAATAAACAAAAGTTTCAGCAACACACTTATTACCAAGTAGAAGGTATTAACAAAGGTTTAGTTTGTGAAAAAAACATTACTGTAATAAGACCATATCCTCTTAACGCGCCTAAGATGGAGCTTTTTAATACTAACAGAGCTGGTGAGGTAAACACTTCTTGCACAACACCGATAAACACAATAACATCTGGTGAGGGTTTTTTAGGTTACGCTCAAAACGAAAGTTTTTGGACGTATAAAGACTCTAACGGTATATTAAAAACAAAACCACCTGGAACTTGCGTAACAAACCACCCTGACCTTATTGTTGATGAAGTAACTTCAACAGGTGGTGGTAATGATGTTCATATAGACTACATAACAATACCTAAAGCCCCTTATGTAGCTGGTGATATTATAAAGCTTCAATACACACACGCTCCACCAGGTGCTGACGAAATAACTTTAGAAGTAAGACTTCTTGTTAGAGGTTATTGGAACTCTCTTAGGCATGAAACTAGTTGGGCATATGACTCCGATAACAACACTGATGGCTGGACACCTCCAGGGGCAACAGCAAATTACAACAAAGACACTTTTAACTGCGAGATAGTTAGTGTTAGTCAAAGTTTTTTACTTCCAGACGCTATTCCATCATCAGCGATTACTTGGAGTGTTAGTTTAGAACAACCAGACGCTTTGTATGAAGATAAGTTTCCTAGATTTGCTTATAGATGGAAGTATGTTGACAACGAGTATTCAGCAATATCACCTTTTACTTCTGTAGCTTTTTTACCTTTTGATAACGGGCAAAAATACGAATACAACTCGTCTATAGGTCACAATCCTAGTATGGTTAACGATGTTCGTAGAATTATATTGTCTGAGTTTGAAAACGAAGGTGTTGACGTGGCTGAAATAGAAGTTTTAATAAAAATGTCAGACAGCGAAAATGTTTATGTTATTGAATCTCATAAAAATTTAGACAGCTGGGCTAATTTTACAACAATAACAAAAGAAAACATTAAGTTTTCCGTGCCTTCTAACCAAATGTTAAGGCCTTATGATAATGTGCCTCGTAGAGCTTTAGCGCAAGAAGTAGTTGGTAATAGAATTGTTTATGCAAACTACTTGCAACAATATAACATAGAGCAAGATGTTAAATTAAGTTTAACAAAATCGTCTACAGAAATAAATCCTTTAGCGCCTAACAAGTCTGTTAAATCTGTAAGAGATTATCAGCTAGGAGTTGTTTATTTAGATAAATTTGGTAGGCAATCACCTGTTTTAACAACGTCTACAGCAAATATAAAAATACACCAACAAGATTCTAACAAAAGAAACCGCTTAGTACCAGCGATTAATTCATTACACCCTTCTTGGGCAACTCATTACAAATACTTTATTAAAGACTCTTTTGCAAACGATTACCACAACCTTACTTTAGATAGAATATATAAAGCTGAAAACGAGGAAAATGTTTGGCTTTCTTTTCCCTCATCTGATATAAATAAAGTACAGGTAGATGATTATTTAGTTTTAAAAAAAGAGCATGGCTCAGAAAATTCTGTTTTTAGAACTAGTAACAAAACTGTAAAATACAAAGTTTTAGCAAAAGAACCTGTAGCCCCTGATTTTATTAAGGTAAGAAAAATTCACCACGGAACAGTTGCTGGTGGTGATGGCCAAGGAACAAATCCTAGACTTTTTGGTGATGATGATGGTGGTTATACTAATGGTTTTCCTTTAGTAGACGCTTCTTTTATACATTTAAACGCTAGCGTTATGTTTGGATCAGTTCTTGAAGACATTCATGAATCTACTGGCCAAGGAAAATATTTAAGAATATCAAAAGGAAACTTTAAATCAGATTGGTACGAGGTTGAAAGCGTTGCACAAAGACTTGGGAGTAATAACAGTACTCAAGGTCAATCTGGTGGAAATGTAGGGTTTTGTAGAAACGGTGGAGTTGGTGATAGATATATTGTAAATTTAATGCAACCTTTTGGTGATGATATTGGTTTTTGTGGAACTGACCCACAAAGCGCCATTGCTAATGGTATATCTCTAGAGTGGTATCACGAAGATCGAAAAGGTTATAAATCGGAATTTGAAGGAAGATTTTTTATTAAAGTTACAACTGACAAAGAGCTTTTAAATAAAGTTTTAGCTTTTAACAGATCTATTTCCCATGGCACGTCTATTATAGACGCTGGTCAAGTAAATAGAATAATATCTAACAGCACTCATTTTGATTCAACTGGATTAAATCTTACTAGTGCTGAAGCAGACGTAACAAAAACTGTACTAGATTTTAGACCTTCAAGTTCTAATGTTTTCGATCCACCTGGCGGAGCGTCACCAAGAGGGCAGGTGTTTTGTTTTGACGACGGGTATTCAAGTGAAGTATACAAACCTGGCGGAAGCACTACCGGTGTAAAACCTAAACAAGGAGATGGGTTTGGTGGAAATAATAGTGGTTCTGGGCCTAGCAACCAGCTTCAAATTAGAATAATTGGAATTTGGCCAATGAGAAATACAGGTATAACAAATAGCAACTGGTACCCACCTTCACAAGATAATTTTTACAAAACTTATTACAATTTTTATCAAAAACTATGCTCTGTTGGTACTAGGTTTATGCTACATAAAGATCCTAGCGAAACTGTTTATCAAATTATAGATGCTAAAAAAGAACTTGTAATGTGTGTTTATGACACGTTTAGCTCACCAAATGTTGAAAGAGGTATAAGGATAACGCTTACGCTAGATAGAGATGTAGAGCAGGACACAAAAGATCTTGTTGCAGCTTTAAAAGCACACAATGTCACTAACATGGACGCTGGTCAGTATTCACAAGCTTCTTCTAAATCAGCTGATAATGAGATTTCTTTGCAAATAGTAGAAGACGTTATAAATGAAGAAACATATTTTGCTGATTCACCAGCTGTTTTTGAAGTTGAAAAAGATAGGGATATAGATTTAAACTTGTATTATGAGACTCCTTATACAATGTTAATACCTAAGGTTGGTATGAAAATAACTTGTGCTGATAATAATTTTCCAGACACTACAATAACAGCGGTTAGTAACAACGGAATGACACTTACTATAGCCAGTAACACAACTGGTGACGTACTTAGCTCAAATTCATCAAACCCAGTTGTTGTAAAAATTGAAGAGACAAACAGTTTAGTTGACGAAAATGGTAACTCAAGAAATGTTAGTGGTCAGTATAGGCTGGATTCAGATATTGCATCTGGAACAAATGTTGTTAATTTAGTAGAAAATAATATCGATTATTTTAACTGTATTTCTTTAGGTAATGGAGTAGAATCTAATAGAATAAAAGATGATTTTAACGCACCTGTAATGGACAAAGGACCTAGAGTTAGCACTGTTATTGATAATCCTTTTGAAGAGGAGCATAGAAAATCAGGTCTTATATACTCTGGAATATACAATGCTAAATCTGGTGTAAACGAATCTAATCAGTTTATAGCTGCTGAAAAAATAACTAAAGATATAAATCCTTCTTATGGATCTATACAAAAGCTTTTTACTAGAAACACAAATTTACTTACTATTTGTGAGGATAAAGTTATAAAAATACTTGCAAACAAAGACGCTCTTTTTAATGCTGATGGAAACACAAACTTAGTATCTACAAATAAAGTTTTAGGTCAGTCGGTTCCTTTTACAGGAGAATATGGTATATCTACAAACCCAGAAAGCTTTGCAAGCTACGATTATAGAGTTTATTTTGCAGACAAAAACAGAGGCTCTATTTTAAGACTTTCTAATGATGGTATAACAAACATTGCACAACATGGTATGTCATCTTACTTTAAAGAAAAACTACCTAGTTGTAGTAGAATTATAGGTTCTTATGACAAAGACAAAGATCTATATAATGTTACTTTAAAAAACAACAACCCTTCTAAAGACACAACACTAAGCTTTACGGAAAGAACAAAAGGTTGGACTAGTTTTAAAAGCTTTATACCTGAATCAGGTTTTTCTTTAAATAGTGTTTATTACACTTGCTTTAATGGAGAGCTGTGGCAACATTCTTCTAGTGAATTAAAAAATAACTTTTACACAACTCAATACGATTCAAGTATTAGCTTTGTTTTTAATGATGAGCCTTCTTCAATAAAACAATTTAAAACAATTTCTTACGAAGGAACTAGCTCTAGACTTTATAGTGACACTGTTGGTAGTGAAACAAATTTACAAACAAACGAGTTTTTAACAAGCTCAGATGGTAAAGGTTGGTACGTAAACTCAATTAAAACAAACGAGCAAGATGGATCTGTCCCTGATTTTGTTGAAAAAGAAGGTAAGTGGTTTAATAATATAAAAGGTGTTGATCAAAACAACTTATACAATGCTGTTATAGACTCTGAAGAATTTAGTTCTCAAGGCTTAGGTTTTGCAGGAATTATCGAGTCTCAAGCTGCTAGCCTAGCAGCTGTTACTACTACTTCTTATGTTACACCAGCTTGTGATGGGTACAAAGCTGACTTAAATGTTAAGTTACTAGCTAACACTCAGTTTTCAAACGGATGGTGGTGGAATTCTAAATTTGCTTTTGTAGTTGTGGATTTAGGCCCGGGTGTTTTTAACGGAAACCCAGACGTTCCAGATTTTACAAATGCAACATATTATAGTCATACAGATAGCCAGCTCACAATGACTGTGTTAAGCACAAACACTCAGTTAAGTTTTGATTTTCCTAACACTGGTATTATTGGTAACAGCTACGCTATTTTTGTTAAAGAAAAATATACAGAAACAATATTTACCCCAGCATCAACAATAATAATTGAAGGTCCTTCGCCTTTAAATGCTTATGGTTACGTACATGCTGTAGAGACTAGCCCAGGTGCTAGCGATGGTATTATAAGAATACAACCACAAGGAGGTACAGAGTCTTATGTTGATGGAAGAATTTCTGCTAACGCTAATATGGGTAACCCAGTAATAGACACAACTTTAGGTGGTAGTGCGCCAAACCAATTTTATGAGTTTACAGGGCTTACAGGTGGAACTTATTATTACACGATTACAGACAATAGCGTTGCTTGTGGTTCATCAACAACAATAACAAAAAGCATTGTAGTTGCAACAAACCCTCCTATAACAATAACAGCATCTAGTAACAATGCTGCAGTTTGTCACATAAACGATCCTTATATAAGTGTTGGTAATAACTTAAGTAAAAACGGCTCTGTTGTTACGGTCGTAGGTTCTGGTGGAGATGGTACATATTTTTTTAGACAAGGATTGTCTGGTAATTGGTCTAACAATGGGACAAACACTAAAACTTATGTGGTAGCAACACCATCAACAACTGAATTTTTTGTAAGAGACAGCACTAATCCATACCCAAATGGGTCAAGCGTAATATTTGATCAAACAGATCACACAACAGATATTAATACTTCTACTGTAGTTACAGACGCTAGCAACTCAGCTGGTGATAACGGTTCAGTTGCTGTCACAGTGACAAACGCTACTGGTGCAGTTCAGTTAATACTACAGAAAAGTGCTACTTCAAATTTTTCATCAACAACAACAATAGGCACTGTTACAATGACTGAAAGTGGTGGAGTTCATACCCATACTTTTTCTGGGCTAGAAGGGCAAGTTGTTAATGTTTTTTCGCAACCACCTACTAATCATATTTTTTATAGAATTTATGTTCAAGATGCTAATGGATGTAGAGATAATGGTATTCCAGGTGTTTCAAGACCAACATTTACCTTTACTTTAAGCAATACTTTTACACCTGGTCCGTTAAGATTTGCTAAAAATTATTGGAGGCTTTACGATACAACAGACATAACCACTGTTACAGCCAACGATATAGTTCATTGGTCACAAGGTAGTTACCCAACACAATCATCTGCAAATATATGGGCTATACCATCAACAAGCTTTACAATATGGCAAGACAATCCTAACAACGGTGGTGCTTTATGGTCTAACTGTTGGAGGTTTATAAATGGAGTAAACGCTGGTGTAACATACAACAACGACATAGAAGTAGCAAAAATATACTCTCAAGGAAACACTATTGTTGATGCTGCTAATTTTCAAGTGCGAACTACTGGTTTCAACAAGATAAACGTAGATGGAGAGCATACCGATCCTGCTATAAGTAGTCCAGGTGCTATTGAAGACGATAGCAACGGCGCTGCAAACATAACGTTTACAAACTCTCAAACATTAAACGGTACAAGTGCTGATGAAAACAACTATGTTGTTGTAACAGTACCATATAACTTTACAATGCCTAATCAGTCTCAAAAAATATTATTTCACATATTTGGGTATTCTTATGTTCTTGGAGGAACTATTTAAAAAAAAACTATGGCAACAATAACATCAAATATAAATAATTGTACAGAAGCAACAACTGCAAAAGCAGCCACGCTTACTAATAATAATTTAAATTATTCTATTCAAGGAGAGCCTGGTACAACTGTACATATTTTTTCTAAAACTTTTACAGCTATTGCTGGGCATAGGTTTGTGACACCTCCTAGTGTTAGTTTTGCTAACACAACACTTGCTAATAACTATTCTTTTATTAAAACAGAGACAGGGAGTGTGTCTAGTGGTAATTTAACAGTTAGAAAATTTGATGTTTACTACAAAATACCTAATCAAATTGTTAGTGGTGATTCTATTTCTTTTTTCGCAGAGGCTGAGTTTATTCCTGTAACACGTGTGGGTAAAATAACAGGTTATCAAATAGACGAAGGTTATGTTAATAGTTTTGGAGAGGTAAGAAATTTAACTATATTTGGAGATCCAGGCGCTACAGTAAGTGTGGAGGCAAAAATAACAGGTGGGGCAAGTATAGTTGAAAGAACATTGGCAGTTAGTGACGTTGTTTCTAATACTGTTACTAATATGACTTCTGAAGATATTAACGTTTATAAAGGCATGTCTGTCACGGGTACAAACGTTGGTAGTGGTAGACAGGTAGTTTCTTTAGTAGGTAAAACCCTAACAACAACCGCGATGCAAGGGACTGTTAGTGGTAATTTGGTTGTTGGTGGTACCGGATCTTTTACTGTTACTATAGGTCAAAACGGTTCGTTTGTAATTCCTTTAACTTTTCCATCAACAACTAGTAACAGAACGTTTACTGTAACTTTAAATAGAATAGCCTCTAACAGCTGGGTAGATTCTTTAGCAAGTTTAAGTACTAAAGCGATTACCTTAAAACAGTTTAAAGCTATAACCGTCACACTAACTCTTGTTAACGCTAGCTCAAACTCTGGGCATTGGGACATAACAAAAACTACTCCAGTTATAACAAACGTAGGACAAGCAGACTCTACAAACTTTGCCGCAGACTCAATACCTGTTAGCTGGGTTGTTTACGCTGCTCAAGCTGGTGAAATACAAAAAACAGCTAGTGGGTTTGCAATAAGCTCTTTTACAAACAACGGTGGTTCTGCCGCTGGCGGGCAAATAACAATAGGTAGCAACGCTCTTACAAACACAACGTTATCTTTAGAAAACGCAACCGTTACTATTGACAACGTTGGTGTGTATAGCAACGTAATAACAGCAAACACCTCTGGGACTAAAGAGCTTATTATATCTTCACAAAATCCAAACCTTTACATAGGTATGAGTGTTACTGGTACTGGTATTCAAAGCGCAACTACAATAACAGGTATAGTATCTTCTCAAAATATAACAATAAGCAAAACAACAACTCAAGATGCAACTTTAGTTACTTTTTCAGGAAAACCTAAAGCAACGATAAGTGGATCAGTAAGGGTTATAGATAGAGGTCAAGTCGATGCTTCTTCTAATATAGAAATAAATAACATTTTAACACTTCAAAGCTAATGCCTTACATAACTTACAAAGTTTTTTTTGAAAATGAAGTAAACGAATCTCTTCAAGCAAAGCCATCTACCGTTGCAAGCGCAACTAGCAATGATGACGTTGGTGCGTGGGATAGAATTTATTACGTAAATATAGCCTCTGGTGTACAATCTGAAGAGGTCGAGTTTTTTGGTGATTGCACAGCTATATCTAGTGATAGAAAAACAATAGACGTTTATGTTGATACAACAACAGCTCTTCCTGATCCAGGTGCTTTTTTCTTTTTTGGAAAAAATAGCTCCGTAAATACTAGCGGTTTAACTGGTTATTACGCCGATGTAGAGTTAAGAAATGACTCTACCAGCTCTGTAGAGTTGTTTTCAGTAAACTCTGAGGTTGTTAGAAGTAGTAAATAGTGTTAAAAAACTGTAATTATAAATACATAAAACAATAATATGATTGAATTTATTTTAGAAATATTAACTTATCAAGCCGAAGGTGTTAATCAAGCTATAGCACCAGCAGCATTTCTTATACCTGGGGCGCTTCAAGCTTTAGGTGGTTTGATGGGTGGTAAAGCAAGAAGAGCAGAGGCTAAAAGAGCTAAGGCAGAATACAATGACGCTAAAGCAGATTACTTAGCTATGGAGACTAATAATCCTTACGAAAACATGGTTAACCCTTACGCAAATTTAGAGGTTAATACTCAAGAGGCTGAGTTTATGGGTCAACAACAAAATCAACAACAAGCAAATATTCTTGCTAATTTAAAAGGCGCTGCTGGATCTTCTGGCGTTGCTGGTTTAGCCCAAGTTATAGCAAACCAAGCAGCAAAAGGTAATCAAAAAATAGCCGCTACAATAGGTAAACAAGAAGCTATGAACCAAAGGTTAATGGCTAAAGGGCAAATGCAAGTAGATCAGCTAAAAGGTCAAGGTGATATGTTTGTTCAAAAAGCACAAAAAGATAAAACAGAAACTTTATTAGGTATGTCTCAGTCAAGAGTAACCGCATCGAACAGAGCAATACAAGCTGCTAAAGATCAAGTTATGGGTGGTATAGGAAGCATGGGCTCAGCAATGGTTGGTTTAGCTGGTACTAATTATTTTGAAACAGCAATGGGATCTGGTGGTGGAGGATTTTTTGGACTTAGAGATTAGATAAAAAACAATAAATATGGCAAATGAAGCATTAATAAAAGGAGAATTAGGAGTACACACACAGCCAATGTTTAAAGGTGAGTTAATAGCAAAGCCTTTAGCCGCCGCTATGGGTAATTTTGTAAAGAGAGATGACGCAAAAGCTAAGCAAAACGCTGCTAAAGCTGGTAAAATAGAAGAAAAAATATTTGCAACTCAGAAAAAAGGTAGTTTTGGTGGTGTGCATCCAAACGCTAAAGAGGCTGGTGAATTTGCTATAAGACAAAGTACCGATATTTATAGAAAATCTGGTAACGAAAAAGATATTTCAACATCAGACGCTCTTGTAGATGATATTAATTTTGCTAATAAAGATTTTTTAAAAAAGAACGCAGATTTTATAGCTATAGTAGGTGATGATGATGGTGAATACACTATTGGAGAGTCTGCAAATCTTTCCGTTGGTAGCTCTCAAAAAAGTGTTGATGCTGCAACCGCAATATATGGTGGTGATAGAGGCATAACCGCTTATTATAACTCCGAAACAAGCGAATATGAGTTTTCAGGTGGTGGTGTTAGTGTTAGTCAAAGTGATATTAACAAAAATATTTTTGAAAAAAACACGAAGTTTGGTAAAATGGTAGTTGATGAGTCAACTAGAATGGCCTCTAAGGATTATACTGTTGCTAGTAGGTATTTAGATTACAACTCACAAATGAAAACAAAAGGTCAAGCTGTATCTGCCTTTCATGATGCGCATATTCCTGGTGTTCCAAGTGTTAGCCAACACTTAGGAGAGCAAAACTGGGCTAATGTTGATCACAAAGATTTTGATTTAAACAAAGTAAAAGAAGAAACAATAAAGTATTATAACCAAGTTCTTGCTAATGAACAAGCGGGTTATCAACAACGTAAAAAAGATAATCCAATTAAATCAAATGACAAAGGAAGTGAAAAGCAAAGAGAAAGTAATAGGTTCTTTAAAGATTTTCAAACTAACCTACAAGCTGGCGACCCTTCTACTATATGGGGTGACAACGAAGTTCAACTAATTGAGTGGAGAAAAAATGAAAGGTACCCTACTGAAAAGAAGTTAACACTTCTTTATAAAAAAGGAACTAACGAAGAAATACCTGGTTACAACCTTGCAACACATCCTTATCCAAACGCACCGGCTCTTTACACTAGAGGCGATAAAACTTTTAAGTTTTTTGACCCAAACAATCAAACAGATATTCAATTTTTAGCAAACAAACTTAAGGTAAATTTATAATATGTTAGAAGAAAAAGAAAATATTGAAGAGAACGCTGAGGAGACTTTATTAGAAAATGAAGTAGAAACAGATATTGATCCTAAAAAGAAAAAAGAAAGCTCTTTTAACAAGCCATTTAATATTCCAAAGTTTGATAGTTCAAAAGAAATTATAAATCAACCTTTTAATTTTTCTAAAACAAAACCTACTAGCCAAAAAGAAAATTTAGAAAAACAAGCTGTAATAAAAAAAGATTTAAAAGAGTTTAGGTTAAAGCATCCTCAGTACGTACAAAACAAAAAGCAAAAAGAAGTAGAAATAGAAGAGTTTTTATCTGGTGACTTGTCAGATATTATAGGTTCTGACCAAACAAACTGGGTTTATGCTTTACCTGAAAAAGCAGGTGGTAGAGCTGAAGAAAATTTTTTACCCCAAATACCTGGTACTGAAGATCTTTACTTAGGTGGAAAAAATAATTATTTAAAACTTTTAAACGCAGCTAAAAGCCAAATGTTTGATGGTAGCTTAAAAGGTGAATTTGACATTAAACCAGAAGAGTTTGACGAAATGTTTTTAAACAATATTAAAAACAAAGCTGATGTTCAAATGCAAAACACTATAAACAAGTCTATTGAAGAGGCTAAAAAAGTTAGTGGAGATAATGTTAAGATTCAAAAAAGAAAAAGTTTAGCAGAACTTGCCAAAGGAATGAACATGAAGCTTGACGATGTACTTAAAGTTGAAGAGCTTAACAACAAGATAACAGATGTAACTAAAAAAATAGCAGAGCTAAAAGAAAAAAACCCAGGCATTAACACTACACAAAACGAAGAACTTGCTGACTTAATGGAAGAGCAGGTTAATCTAATGGGTGAAAGAAAAGGTATTTTAGGTGAGGCTATTGGCCCTACAAAAGTAATGGTTGGTTGGGAGAACAATATGATTTATGGCGGCGAAGAAGATCAAGAAGGTGTTAGTATTGGTGAGATGGACGAAGAGGCTTTGCTTGAGTTAATAATGAACGCCTCTAAAGTTGACGACGAAAAAACTGACAAAGAGGTTATGGCTGAAAAGTTAGATCTTAATTTCAGAAAACAAATACTTCATGACAAAAAAGGCAAAGAGCTTGTAAATGTTACCATAAACAATGAAGATGCTGATAAATTTTTAAGAAGCCTAGACATATCACCTACTGGTAAAAACAAAAATGGTAAAGAGTATTCTATACCGTTTTCAATTTTAGCTAGATATTATGAAGAACTAGTTACTAGTCAAGGTGATGTTTCTGAACTTGACAACTCTTTAAGGTTTAGAACAGATTTTGACTCTCCAGATGGTTATTTTGCTTTGACATCAAACGCTAGTTTAGAGGAATTTACATGGGCACAACAACAAATAGATCAAGGTGAGTTTAGTGGTAAAGACGACCCTAACAAAGCGTTTAAAAGAAGTTTAAAAGATTATAGTATTGAGCATTTTGATTTAATAAAAGAAAGAACAATACTAACACGAACATCTATACTAAACATAGACCCTTCTTCAACTAGTAGTTACAAGCTTGACAAAAAAGGTATCATAGATTTTGGTAAAAACGTTAACACAATAATAGACAGAGGCGCTGGGCTTGATTACACAAAGCTACAGACTACAGATGAATCTGCATATAAGTGGGGTAGTAGACAAGTTGATTTACAATTAGAAGAGTATTTTACAAATAATGGTATTACATTATCATCAACGTTAAAAAATAATTTAAAGACCAGTGGTTTGTATGAGTTTTCAGAAAGATTTACTGAGTTCATGCCTGTCATTGGTAAATTCTTTTTAATAGACGGTGTTATAAACAAAACAGGGTTGTTAAAGGGCGCTGTAAGTCTTGCAAACAGAACTAGGCAGTTTAAAAACGCGCAAGGTGTTTTACTTGCTGATGACGCAATTGGCGCTGCTACAAAGCTAACTGGTTTAAGCAGAGGTAGTGATGCTTTTAAATTGTACATGCAAGGCAAAGGTTTTCGTGCTGTTGCACCAACAGGTCACCAGGCAACAATGGAGTTTGCTGCTAGAGCTATAATTGAAGAAGCTAAAATGTTTACAGCTTTTCAAGATCATTATAAGCTTGGTGGTGGTACTGCTTTTTTGGCTATGGGTAAAATGATGGGTGCAATATTTCCAAACACTTTAGCTAATAGTAATGCAATGTTAACATTTTTAGGCGTTGGAAGATCTGGTAGTGCGGGTATGATTTCTACACAAATGGCTGCTAACTTAGAAGCTTTTATAGAAGATTTAAGAGGTAATGAAGCTTTTGATACTCATGTAAACGAGTTTTACGGAGATTTAAGCGAGACGAGTAGAAGCGCTATATTAGACTTTGCTGTGTTTTCTGCGCTTGGACTGAAAGGGGTTTATAGCATAAAAGGAGCTGGAGCTTTTGGTGGTTTTAAGTCAACTGGTAGTATACAAAAACTAGCAAACGAGTCTAAAATACTAGCTGAAGAAGCTTATGTAAAATTTAAAAAAGATCCTACTAATTTAGAGGCAAAAAGACAATTTCAAAAGTATTCAGAAATATATTCTCAAATTGAGGCTAGATTACAAGTTTTATTACCAAATAAAGTAAAAGCACAAAAAATAGCTGAAGGTGCGCAAGAAGTTATTAATAAATTTGACCCAGAGGCTAAGTTAAAAATAAAAGTTACAGAAAACGAAAGCTCTTATGACGCTGAAACAAACACAATAAGCGTTAACCTTAACAAGCCCGAGCATATTTCTCATGAAATTGGTCACTGGTTAAAAGACACTAAGATTGGTAAGGATGCTGAAATGATGTTTGACATGTTTAACATGATGAAAGAGTCTTTCCCTGGTTTAGAAAAAAGCATTATAGAAACCTACGGGACTGAAATAATATCTAAAAAAACAGGTAAAGGCACGGGTGTTTTTATGATGGAAAAAGACTTAACAATTGAAGAGTTTGTTATGCACACGGTAAGTGAACTTGGTAAAAAAGGTAATTATGACAACTTAGTTGCTAACAATGTTTTTAAGCGTTTAGCTGAAAATACAAACAACTTTTTTATATCAAAGTTTGGTAAAGAGTTTAAAATATTTGGTGAATACGATTTAACATCAAAACAAGAAGTTATTAGATTTTGGGGTAATTTTGCTAAGGTTGTTAAATCAGGAAAACTTAGTCAAGAGTATTTAGAGTTTATGAAAAAGACTTTAAACGACCCTGCGTACCAAAGTTATCTTGAAACAACAGTAACACTTGACGGTTATAGTAAAACCTTAAGAGATCCAAAAACACAAGATCAAGTAAAAACCGATAAAAAATTTGCAAAAGAACTTGAGACAAAGGTTGGTACTGAAATGATGAAAATGTACAACGAGAAAGTAGCACCGTACTCAATCAAAGGTCACGAGCTTTATGAAGAAGATTTAGGAATTAGAAAAGAAAAAGAAGGCCAAGCAATTGCAAAAAACTTTTTACAAGCTAGAATGATAAAAGGTGCTGATGGTAAAAGGGAAAGAGTTGAACCAGCGGCTAAAACAATAGCGTATTGGTTTGCGAGTAAAACTCAAGCCGCATACCCAGAAATGAGTATTAAAGATATTGAAGTATTAGCTAATGTAGCTTTAAATAGTAGTAAAAACAGAGGTGTTAAAAACATTATAGAAAACTATATAAAATACGAGACAACAGAGGGAAAATCTAAGCAAGATATTTTTACAACAATCACATCTCAACTAATGCTAAGACAAGCAGATTTGTACAACGAGGCTTTTCCAGGTAAATCTAAAGACAAACAGCTTGGTGGAAAGTTTGATGGCGATATTAAAGAAGGTATGTTAGGTACTACTGAAACAAAAGATTTTGACATTGTAAATAAAGAAAAAGCTTTATTTAATCCTGGTACTATAGAAATAGCACCTAATTTCAACGTTGACTTAGTTGGTCTTGAAACTAGCTCTAGAAACTTTTTATCAAGCCCTAAAATATCTCTTAAAACAGTTTCTTCTGCAAACGCAATATATAAATGGTTTTCTGAAAACACTAAACTCGAAACGCAACTTAAAGACAATGCTTATGTTACTGAAAAATCACAAAATGATTTAAAAACAAAGGTTGAAAAAGAAATGGTTGAAGAAGTTAAAAACCCTGAGTCTGAATTTTACATAAAAAACTTTGATCTTGCAAATCCTAAACATGTTAAAAAATTAGAGCAATACACTAACAAAAAGTATAAAAAAGATTTAGTGGATTTAAGAAAAGACTTTATATTTAGTAAAGCTGATTTAATTGAAATGTCTTTGCCTAAAAACATAGACATGACAACTGGAGAGTCTAATTTTGTTACAAAAACTTTTGGATCTTTATATACTAATACAGGTAAAAGATACAAGTCAGCTGATTACCCTGGTGATGCAACGGCAAAAAAGAAAGGTGAGGGTGGTAATATTATTGTTAAAAACACGTACTCATCTCCTTTAGAAGTTAAAAGAGCTATTATGGACGCTATATTTAAACCTACAGAAGGAGGTAAACCATTAACAAACGCTCAGATAAAAACTAGAATAGAGTCTGCTATGAAGTATGTTACTTACACTATAGCAAATCAGTCTGCTAGAAAATATCTTAACAATGCTGATGTTCAGTCTATGCTAACAAAAAGCAATGCTCCATTGATAAATAGCTTAATAGTAAAAAGAGAATATAATAATATCGTTGCAAAAGCTAAAAAAACACTAGGTAGTGAAAAGCTTTTTGCTAAAGATTTAACACCTGAGTTTGAATTAGCTGCAAGAGCAAAAAACAGTGAGGACTTGGCTAGAATTATATATGGTTCTACAAGATTAGTAAATGAGTTTGACAAAGCTGGGGTTGATGTTAAAGTTTTAGTGGACAACTTAAATACAACTTTATTTAAAGAAAAATCGTTTTCAATATTTGACCAAATACCTGTTGGTGAAAAAACAAGTAAAATAGAGCTAGTTCAAGGTGAAAACTTTACTGATGGAGTTAAAAAAATAGGTTTTAAAGAAGATGCACTTTTAATAACGTCTAAACACGGGACTCAACACAAAGCAGCTGTATATAAAAGTAAAGATTATCAAGACATGGTTTTTAACGGTTACAAAGACATGGCTAATGGTAGAACAGTAATAGATAAGGTCACTGGGAAAAAAACTGTTATTGGAGGCTTGCCAGTTGAGCTTGTTGACGCAGCAATATTTAACAAGCTTGTTGGTAGCGGTACTGTTCCTTGGGCAACTGGTAAATATCAAGAAATAGGAGTTTCTCAAAGTACTGGAAAACCAAAATGGTTAACGTTTAGCGCTGATGCTGTTAAGAAAATGAAAGCTGAATATGGAATAGTTGGTAATCCTAAATTAAAGTTAAGTAAAAAACAAAAGCAAGCTATAAAAGATTATAAAATAATAACTAATGGTGATGCTAAAAGAATAAATATAGAAATATTAAAAGAGTTTAAAGACAAAGGAGCTGACTTTAACGATCCTAAAGTTGTTGACGCTATACGTGAAGAATTTAACAAAAGAACAGGTTATACAGAAAAAATTGTTGAAGCTAACGAAATTGTTTTAGAAACAATGGCAACTAGCTTAAAAGAATACTACGACGCACATCCTAATAAGGTTACTGCAATTAACAATTTAATATTTACACTAGGCTCGCAAACTAGTATAGGTAACGGGCCAATTAGAGGTTTGGCTAGTCACCGTAGTTTTAGCATGAATTTAAAAAAGTTACTAGACGGAAGTAGAAGTGAGCATGGTATACAAGCCATGACTTTTTCTTTAAATCTTTTAAAACTAATAAAAGAAGGTGGGTCTAATTTTAACACTGATGTTAAAAAATTAATTAAAGAATACAAGCAAGATATAATAACCAGCGAAACACAAAAAGCGGCAGACTACGTTACTATTGACGGTGTTAAAAGAAAAATAAATACTCAGTTTCCTCCAGAAGTATTAGATGCTGGTTCTCAAGCAACATGGCTTAAAACAGTTCAAGAGGCAAACAATCAGGTTTTAATGTTTGGTGAGTATAAAACAATGGGTGATAAATATACTGGCAATGTTATTAACAAGTTAGTTGATCAGTTAGCTACAAAAGGGGTTTCAAAAAAATATGCAAAAGAACTATCTAAAGAAAACTTAGTTGAAAAGCTAATTAAAATTGAAAATGCAAATAAAAGTATTTTTAAACCAGCAGAAAAAGGAGGTACATTCTTAGACCTTGATGATAGTTTAATTTTTACTAATTCTAAAATAAAATTTACAACTCCAGATGGTAAAAAAGGATCTTTAAACGCTGAGCAATACGCTAAGACATACGAAGATTTATTAGAGCAAGGTTATAAGTTTGATTTTACAGAGTTTAATAAAATTATAGAACCAAAAATTGCACCCCTGTTTGCAAAAGCATTAAAATTGCAAAAAAAGTTTGGGCCAGAACATATGTATATTGTTACTGCTAGACCACCAGAAGCGGCACCAGCAATACATGCTTACTTGACTTCAAAAGGCTTAAACATACCTTTAAAAAATATAACTGGACTAGGCAACAGTACTGGAGAGGCAAAAGCTCTTTTTATTGCTGAAAAAATTGGTGAAGGTTATAACGATTTATATTTTGCTGA
>Ga0181417_1000100_pt1 | contig 25666 bp, 34 predicted proteins | sample 40SPOviralmetaG_FD_130142 | JGI IMG/M metagenome (GOLD analysis project Ga0181417, IMG submission 130142) | Marine viral communities from the oligotrophic San Pedro Time Series (SPOT) site, San Pedro Channel, CA, USA - 40 SPOT_SRF_2013-02-13 | ecosystem: Environmental > Aquatic > Marine > Strait...
ATATTAATATAAAATATTAAAATAATTTCATACCAATTCCTCTACTTTTAGAGTAGTTTACACCATGCGTTGGCAAACCCCATTTAGCTAACTCAGTAGGCGAATTAATAGCATTAGCTGGTTTATATCTTAAATCAACTATAGGGCGATTTTCTTTAGTAGGATCAAACTCATAATAATTATCGTTTAATGGGTTAATTCGAGTAGTAAAATTTGTTATATTTACCATATCTTTTTCAAAATTATATTTTAGATTTTTGATATCACTTAAACCTTCGTTATTTTTAGGTCCTGATCTAAAAATCTGTTCTTTACTTAAAGTTCTATTGGCATCATTTTTAATATTAATAATTCTAGTATCACCAAATTTATAAAACTGAGATCTATCAATTTTAATATTATTTTTTTTAACTCGATCATGTATATCATTATCTTCTTGCCCCCAAGCCCAATAATTTGGAAATCCATTTATTTTTTCAAAATCAGCTCCTGTAATAGATATAATCCCTCCTAGAGTCCATTCAAACCCAAAAAAATGTTTTACTATACCATTAGATGTTTTATAATCTAATAAATTTTTTTCACAAGGCATATTATCTATATCATTAAAAATTAGTGTTATATTTTTGTAATGGTTAGGATATTTGTTTTTTACAACTAAAAACCCAATATTTTTCATAGCACCTCTATTAAATGGTTTAGTATCAGCTTGATGAATAAAATATATTTCATAATCATTTTCAGATATTTCACTTAGTATATATTTCATATATACTTTAAAATGAATTAAATGTGGTGCTCTATTTCTATATGGAACTATAAAAATCATTTTAGGAATATTAGATGTATCCATTATATAATATTTATATTATATAATTATTAAAATAACATATTTTATTTTAATTCTAAATTTTGAATTTCACGTTTATTGAGTAATTTTTCACCATAATTAACTGATTCAATTGGTTGCCATTTTTTAAATTTTTTATTATATATACATTTCATATAAACGATTTTTTTAAGATTAACAAATTTATCATCAGAAATATTTTCAAACTCTTCTTCATTATCACTCATTTCAAGTAAATCTAAATTATGGTTTTCTTTAATAGTACGAAATAATTTATTCATCAGTACACTTGTTTTATAGTCAAATATACCTGCATATCCATAAAAATCATCTTTATTATTACCTTTACAATATAAAGTATATATATCTTGTTCGATATTAGCTTTAATTTTAAAGATATTTTCAGTATTATTATTATGTTTATTAATTAATATTCCACAATTAGTATTGTAGTCATATTTATAAAATGCAATAGAATAAATAGGGTAAGGTATATTTTTAATATTAGATAAAGTATTATGTAAATTATTATTAATATAAGGTAAACCAAATATTACAAAATTTTTATTATAAGCTTTTTGTTGTAAATAGTTATTAAATATATCATTAAACAGTTGAAATTTATCTTTAAAACTTTTATCTTCAACATTAGCTCCTTTAAAATAGTATATATTTTCACAACTAATAAAATTTTGATTGTTATATTTAAAGTAAGTTCCATAAATAATAGTTCCATAGGATAAAGTTTTATCATAACAAACAGTAATTATTTCAACATTAGTAATATTATTATATTTATTTAGATGTAATAAAATACATATATTATTATTATTATCATAAGTAAACCATGCTAATACTTTAATACCAACAGGTATTAATGCAAACAGATCAGCATAAACTTTCTTATGTAAAATATTATCATAAGAAAGTTTTAATTCAGGAAGACGATTAATATAATAGTATTTATCTCGCATAATATATTATATATTTTATATCTTTAATCAGTTTTCAATAATAAATTTTATTTTAATTATAAAAAATTATCTGATTTCACTATATAATTTTTGATCAAAACTATTACCAAAATTATTATTAACAGTATTAACACTATTTTGTTCTTTTAATTCATTAAAAAAATTTTTTAGTTCATTTTTCATATCATTCTCATTACTGGTTGTAGTAATTTTTTTATCAACTATTTCATCAATTTTAGTAGTTCCGATTATATCTTGTGGTTCAATATCATTAGTAATTTTTTCAATATTTTTATAACGCATCAATGGTTGTTCTACCAAATCTTTAACTTTTGGCGTAGTCAAAGTATCTTTAAAAAAATTAAATAAATAATGTATTAAAATAATTAGTATTAAAGATGTAATAATCCATAAAGTAATATCATAAAACATTAATATATATAATTTTATATTGTTTAATATAGTTTATAACGGAATTTATTTATATTTTATAAATTTTAAATTAGTCCATTTTTGTTTAGAATTATTTGTAGTCACAGCTGCATAAGCACTAGCCTCTTTTATATTACGACTACCTAATAGTCGTATATATAGAGAAATATAAGCACCTTCAACTATATTTCTAGTAGGTTGTAAACTAAAATTACCCGGAATAGCTGTATTGTCGGATATTATTGTACTACATACAATATCTATTTTAGATCGTAATTTATAGTTATCAGTTTTAAATTTGTTAGCTAAACTTTTACCATAAACACTAAATGTATTAGTAATATATGCTAAATGAATATTATTTTTTAATAAATTATTCAGAATATCTATATTCATATTTTTGTTAAAATCAATTATAATTGTACCAACATTATTAATAATATTATCATCTTCAAATGGTATACTTAATGCTATTTTTATTGTTGGCTTATCTAATGCAGTAATTGCATCCATGAATAAAGCATAATATGTTTGTGTTAATCTAGATATATTAAAATTATCAGCAATATTATATTTTTTTGTATAATGTGATAAATTATCATTATATATTGGATTATCAGGTGTATTATTGAAACTATAAATAGTTTTAATATCAAATAATGTATATAAAATTCCTTTAAAAAAATTTGTTTTAGGAATGATTCGAGATTTTGAATTAATTATAGATTCTATCATTTTTACTAAAATACAACCACCAATCTTACTATGGTCAATATAAAATTCAATACTGTTATTATTAATATTAATATTAATATCAGGATGTTTACAATTTAAAACATCATCTGATGTATATATTTGTGAATAATTATTATATTTTGAAATTAAATTTAATACACTATTAAATCTATCAGATTTAATATTATCTATCATTTTTTCCATATAAAGATTGTTAATCTCAAATCGAGCAATTAATTGATTATTATTATTATTAGTTGTAGTATGAAATTTATCTTCTAATGACATATATAGATTATACTTAATATATTTAAATTTATATTTAATAAATTATTTTAAGATAATTACTCAAATCATTAATAATATTATTATCAATTATCTCAGTATTAAGTAAAAAAAATGCATCTATTATTTTATTTTTACTATACTGTATAATTAGTGATATTTCAGATTTTTCTGTTTCTTTATATTTAATTTCATTAATATCTATTAATTTATGTTTATGTGGAATAGTAGTAATATTATCAGAGATAGATATTATACTTTTATCTATGTATAATTTTGCTCCATTAATAGATATAGTTTCTATAGGTTTATCAGTTATATTTAATCTATAAATATTATTGTAATTTATTTTAAAAATACCATCATCAGAATAAACTATTTTAAATTCATTGTTATATTTACAATAATTCATTAGTTTATTAGTATTAATATCACAATTTGGTATATAAATTTTCATCTTATATTGTATAAAATAAACTATTTAAACTAATTTTAATAAGTAATTCTAATATGGTAACATTTATTAAAATTAGTAAACAAGGAAATTTTTCTGAAGAAAAACTAGATAATATAGATAATTTATATAAAAAATGTGGTTTACGAAAACCTGATGGTTTTTGTAATATTTTTGAATATAATTCAAGTAAAGGAAATCTGGAATTATGGAGTCGAAATAATGGTAAGGCAAATATGAAAAATAGCTATATTTTTCCATTTAAAGATAGTTTACAATTGTATGGTACATCAGCAATACTGTTAAAAACTGATAATTACATTGATTTAACAGTAAATATGTTAGATGAATTAGTTAATACTAAACAAGAAAATAATAGTAAAGTTGTAATAAATGACTCATATAACGATAGTAGTGAAGAAAGTAGTGATGAAGATAGTGTATCTGGTGATACTTCAGAACTAGATTCCGAATTAAAATTAGAAGACTATATTTATTCTAGCGAAGAAGAACAATAAATTTTATTAATATTAAAAATTGAATTAGAATTATAATTTATAATATTAATAATAATGATTCTTATTAGTAATCCCGATATATTTAGAACAAACGTCAAAATGTTATTAGGTGATATTTTAGATAATATGAAAAATGGTGATAATTTAGAAAAAGGTATTTATAATTTTACTCTATTAGAATCAGACAAAAAAAATATTGTAAAAAAATGGAATAATAGTTATTTTAATCAACTATATGTTAATAAATATAGAACCATATATAATAATCTTAAGAATAGTAATATAAAATCATTAATTACAGAAAAAAAAATAAAACCACATGAATTAGCATTCATGACACATCAAGAAATGTTACCAGATAAATGGAATCAATTAATTGAAGATATTAAAATTAAAAATAATAATAAATATACACCAAAGTTAGAAGCGTCAACATCTGACTTTGAATGTCTTAAATGTATGGATATTGAAAGAAAAAAAGCAAAACAAGAGAAAAGAGCTATTGATACTACTGCATTTACACAGTGCACATATTATCAGTTACAAACAAGGAGTGCTGATGAACCTATGACAACATTTGTTACTTGTATTAAATGTAATGCAAGATGGAAATGTTAAATAGTTATTGATTTTGTTGTATTAGTAAGATATCAATAAGATTAGAAATTTTTAAATGGCGGAGAAGGAGAAGGAGAAGGAGAAGGTGATGGTGATGGTGAATAATTGAAAATAAAATTAGTATAAATTTTATTTTCAATTAATTCAAGATCATCTAGAATATCTTGGGTATAGCATAATCCAGTATAACAAAAATGAGATAGTATCATAAACGCTAGTAGTTTTTTCATTGATATAATATAATATATTATTTTATATTATATCAATTTTTATAATTAATATATATAAATGCGGTTTCTAAATTGTTTATGTGGATTACTTACTAGTAATATTATTATAGAAAGAATAGATCATTATCCAGTTATATTAAATACTAGATTTACTCCACCACTATTTTCTCATAATGAGCATGATAAATTTAATTATGGTAGTGAAGAGAGAAGAAGATTTAAAGATTTATCAAAGATTAGATATTTAGTTCAAGATCATCACTGTATTCCACGACAATTTAGTAATCACAAATTAATTAGAGAAATATATTTTGATGTTAACTGTTCAAGAAATATTCTTATTATGCCAACTAGATTAGGAGTTAAAGAATTAAATCTAGATCCAAATACTTTAGTGCACGAAGGAGGACATCCTAGATATAATAAATATGTAGGATCGCAATTAGAAAAGATAAATGATGAATATGATACACTAGATGAAAAGAGATACCAAATTTGGTTATTTTTACATTATTTAAAAGATAATTTACATTATAAAAATGATATAATACCTTGGGAATAAATATAAATTTATCTATATTTTAAGATATCGATCTGTTTTGAAGTTGTAGAAAAATTATCATAACCATATATATCTTGCAGTAATAACCATTCAAAAATACCACCTAAATAGATAGCAACATTATTAAAACCCAATCCTATAAGCTGATTATATTTAGTAATAACAGTAATATCATTACTATTTTTACCATATATAATAATAAGAGCATCTTTTTTATTTTTAAGACAATCATTAAGTATAGTAACTTCTTCTTTAATATTAGTAGTTCCTGCAATTAAACAGTCTTGTTCATTATCCGATAATGTATTTATTATAATATCATTATTTTTAATAGCATTTTGAACTTTTTCAAAATTATATAAATTAAATGATATTGTAGACATTGTAGATATTTTATTACCCATTAATTTATCATATTTATTTAATTTTATATTTATACATAAATAATTATAAAATTATTCAAACTCAATATTTTCACTCTCTAATTCGTCCATATATTTTTTATCATCATCATCATTAACAATTTCACTAACAACTAAAATATTACAATGATTATTAATAAAATCAAGACTTTTTTCAGCAACATAATCTCTATAATTTTTTCTAATATCTTTAACATTATTGTTTTTAATAAATTTCCAATCTTTAAAGTCCATTTTTTCACCTTGGGCTGTTTCCCAGAACCCTAAACTTTTTGCTACATCAGCCCATACATCATCTAATAAATCAGGGTGCCCTACATTTTCTACTACTTCACTATATACAATACCATTAATTTCTGGATCCTGCCATTCTGGAAGTGTTTTAAGTCCTTTATATAATTTTTCAGCTTTAAAAATCATTACTGGGAATTTAACATCAATGTTTACATGATCCACATCAATTTGACTAAATGTACCTACATTTACTTGTGGTAAACAGATTGGATCAATTAGAATGGCCTTATTTATTTTATCTGATTCTAATACTTCTGGTTTAAATGATGAATGTGATATATAAGAAACTTGATTTACATTTAATGTATTTGCTATATCATTAATATCTGATTTAGATAAAGGAGAGAAATCAGTAATAGTAACAATTGTAACATTATGTTTTAATTTATTAACAAGATCATTGTACAAAAATCTAGGCATTGTATTAAATAGTCCAGATGAAAAAATAACTGGAGGGCCACTACCAACAAGTGATAAATCTTTACCAGAACTTAATTTGACTGAAGGATTAAATAATTGAAATCCTAAAATAAGAAAATTTACAATACTAAACATTATATTAATATTACAACAAAATAATTTTAAATTATTTTACAAATTTATAAATTATGTAAAAAATTCTATTATATATTCTATATATTTTTATGCTTTATCATCAATATCGCTATCAATATCGCTATCATTATCAGATAAATATATTACAAAAGTTTCATTAGAATTAATTCTCTCTATAACACATGCTTCTAGACTAGTGCAAAAATATTTATGATAAAGATATCTTATATATTTCAATAACATACTATTACTTTTAGTATAAGATATTAAAAATTTTCAATTTTTAATTTTTAATTAAATTCAATAGTAATTTCAACTTCTTCGCGCTTTATACTTTTAGTAGCAGATATTGATAATTCTTCTCTCTTTTTTCTAGTTTTGCATCCTTGCATAGTAGTTTTTTTCTTAGCACTACTATTTCTAATATTCATATCAGATTCAATATCTGCATAATTATCTTCAATATATTTGACAACACCATTTTGAATAGCCCATTTGAAAAAATTAAGTTGTCCGATAGTAGTTTGTATATATTTATTATCTTGATATGGAATAGTAATACGATCCCATCTACAAAATGGATCAAAACGTTTTTTAGAATAAGCTTTTAAATTAAGTTTATAATCATTATATACTTTAAACCTATTTTCTTTACTATCTAAACTATATACAGTATAGTGTTTTTTTGCATAGTTAGTTGCAAACCAATCAACAATTCTTAGTGATATTCTAGAATCACCATTTATAATGCTTAGCATTTTATTCATATTATTATAATTATCATGTTTATAATATAGAATAAGACGATTTAATAATAAATCATTTTGTTTAGTATAAGTCATTATTAATTTAGTAATTAAGTTCTCTCTTTTAAATCATTATTTATCTAATTAAAATAGTAAATAAAAACTATTTTATAATATAAATAGTCGATGAAATGTGTAGAATATAATAATATTAAATTTTATATTGGTCAAAATGCTCAAGAAAATTTTGATCTATTAGATAGTAGTAAAATGATAAATAGCGAATATATATGGTTTCATCTAAATAGTTTTCCCTCATCATATGTAATAATGTATAGTACAATAGAAGAGATTAAAAATCAATCAGAAAATAATATTGATGATTTTTTAATATTTGGAGCGAATCTATGTAAAGAAAATAGTAAATATAAATATCTAAAAAATTTAAAAGTAATTTATACTTCATTAAATCAATTAACAAAAACTGATAAAATAGGCGAAGTAATTATAAGTGGAAAAAAAAATATTTTATCTATATAAATGAATGATATTATAAAATTAAGTATATTTTCTATGATAAGAGTAATATTTATTATTATTTAAATTTTACCAAGAATTTTTTTTGCACGGTAATTAGACTAATAAATTATGCCTTTTCATTAAAAGAGTCTTTAGGTATTAGAAACTTTTCTTGATCATTAATAACATCTGTAAAATTTTTAGATAAAAAAGGATTTTGACAAGTTTGTACTAGCATAGGACGATCATCAATAAATTGCTGATATTTTTCTGGATTAATTTTATCACCTCGTCTAGTAGTTTCACTGCGTAAAGGAATATTATTAATAATTTCATTTTTATCATTTAGTATAGGTTTATCTTCACGTTTAGTTTTATTAAATTTCTCTCCACTAGTCCAAATTATAACATTCATTAATAAGTATATATAAATAAATTAAAATATATTTAACATATTAATATTAATATGTTAAATACTAATATTGTTAATATTAAATTCAATCTTGATAGGAGAGTAGAAATACTAAATTTACTCTCTCAATTGACAAATTGTGTTCCGATAGATAAAGATAGATTTGATGATATAATTGCAAATTTAAATGATAATCATAACATATATATCTATATAAAAGATAATAAAGTAGTAGGTATAATTACTCTATTAATTGAACAAAAATTAATTCATAATGGATCGTGTGTTGCTCATATAGAAGATTTAGTAGTTGATAAAGAATACACTAGACAAGGTATTGCTAAAGAATTAATTCAATATTGTTTAAGTAAATTATCTAGTTATTGTCACTATAAAGTAATTTTAAATTGTAGTGAAGAATTAAAATCTTTTTATGAAAAATTTGGGTTTATGCAAAAAAATATACAAATGGCAAAATATTTTATTTAATATATAATATAACTAAAATATATATGCATAATAGAACTAGAAAAATATACAGAGGAGGTAATTGTCAAAATGCAGGTCCAGATGGTATTAGTGGTTGTCGAGATTGTTGTAGTATATCAAATAAATTATGTATAGATAATTGTATGAATACACCATATAAACCACAAAGTGCAGGAGGTTATATGGGTGGTTTAATGAGAGAAAAAATTATTAAAATTGAAAAGTCAAAAACACAAGGGAAAAAGTATACAGCAAAAGTAAAAAATATAAAAACAGGTAAAACTAGAAAAATTAATTTTGGAGCATTAGGATATCAACAATTCAAAGATAGAACACCATTAAAACTTTATAAAAATTTAGATCATTCCGATAAACATCGTCAAGAGAGATATTATAGTAGATTTAGTAGAGGAATAAAAAATCGAAAAAAAGCAATTGAATTTGAGGAGAGAAAAAGTAGAGGTTATTATAATCCTAAAATATTAAGTCATATATATTTATGGTAATTTAACCATATGCTAATAGTAACGGTGGATTATATATATAATCAAATGTTGGAATATATTGAACTAATGGTAAAGATATCATATCTGGAACTTTACTAATTGTTACTTGTTGCTTTTGCACCATAGTATAATATACTCTTTTAAATACTCGCATTATAATTATATTTATAAAAATAAATTATAATCAATTATTATTTTAAAAATAAATTAATAATAAATAATATTATGAAATTATTTTTTTTACTATTATTTTCATTATTAAATAGCTTTAATAATAATACTAATTGCACTTTAATTACTGGAGGTGGGTTTTCGGGATTTTGGTACTTTTATGATAAGTTAAATAACATTACAGGTCACACTTATTGTTATTCAGCCGGCTGTTTAGCAATGGTTACTAAGGTACCACCTAATAATTTTAATAATAATATAAATAATGTTTTAAATATTAAAAATATGTATTATGCAAAAAATATCAGTTTAAATAATATTACAGAAGAATTTATAAAAACGATTGTTAAAAATATTTTTATCAATGATTTAAATATTAATATAATAACGTCAACATATTTTGGTAAATGTATTATTAATAATCCAAAAACAAAAGATGAATTAATTACATTATTAATAGAGACTACTAATATTCCATTAATTACAAGAAAAATAGATATTACTAAAAATATAGATGGGTTTTTTTGTAAATTTAATCACCCAACATGTGATACTATAATTAAACCTCCTAAAACATTCCGATTTTTATTTAACATATTTAATCCAAATTTTAATATGAATGATCTTGATTATTTTTATAATTACAAAAAATAAAATTTATTCTTTAACGATTTTAAGTTGTTTTGTAAATAAAAATTTATCTTTATTTTGACAACGTCTTTGTAAATTACATTTTAAACATGCTATTATTACATTATTATTTGAATGATTAATACTATTATCAATCCTATCTAAAGTCCACTGCTCCATATCTCTAACTTTATTATAAAATAATAAAACATTACATTTACAATAATAACATTTTAACTTACTAGCTACTAATTTTTCAATAGTTTGTTCTCTATTTATATTATTACCATCATATTTATTTTTATTTATATCTTGTGTTTTGTAACTTGATATTTTTTTATCTATTTCTCTCTCCAAATTTTTTTTATATTCAAAATTATTTGTCAGATATAACATATTTATCATTTTAATTTGTTCACCATAATTAAATATATTTTTCGGTATTTCAGACATACATTCTCTTACTGCAATTATATTAGTAGTTGGATCATTTGCTTTATTTATTTTGTCCTTTTGTCTTTTACCTATTATTTCTATCTTTTTCATTATATCTTAATAGTATATAATATTACAATATATAACTTATAAAGATGTAAAAATAATTTCTGGAGGATTCCAATATCTTGGAAACATTAGTCTTTTTTTTTTATTTATTCTAGGAGGCCATTCTCTAATAAACCAATTTAAATAATTTTTATATATATTATAATTATTATCGTATTCATATAGTAATATGTATTGTTCAATATTTTGTAATATTAAAAACCAATATTCTGTAGGTTTATGATCATTACCATTGAAATTATCTATTTTCTCTTCAATTAATATTTTGCCTTGCTTTATGATAGATTTTATATTATGAATGTTCATGTAATTTATAAATATAAATTATATTTAAAATAGGTTAAACTTATAATTATAAGTTATAGTATAATGAGTGAAGAATGTCAAGAGCTTAGAAATATTAAATACAAGACAATGCTTTTAAGTGGTAGTAAAAAAACATTAAATTCTGTAATAAAAGACATTGATAATTTAGACTTAATTTTAGATACAGAAAATGAAAAAAGTAAACGTGAATCTTGGAATAGATTAGATAAATCTGCAAAAATGAATAAAATAAATGAATATATAAAAAAAATAACTCCTGAACATAAACTAACACGAGAAGAGAGTGAATCTCTTAAAACATATTTAAGTCAAAATTTAGATAAAAAAGCTTTACAACGTAATAAAGATGTTATTTATACAAAAGAGTCAGGAGTATTAGAAAATATACCAACATTACATTTTAATAACGCTACAAGAAAATTTACATTAAGAAAACAGTCACAGCCATCAGCAATTAAGTCATTAGGTCCTACAAGAAAAAAGAAAAATAAATCTAGTAAACGACCCAAATCTCCAGAATCAGAGGCGTCAACAAATCGATCTAATAATTAATTTATTTAAAAATTGATAGTAAATATAAATTAATTATATAAGATATAATGGATATTGATAATGTAACAATATATGAAAATATAAAAAAAACATTAGAATCAGATGTAATATTTACAAAAAGTGATTTTAAACTTATAAAAGAAATGTGTTTTGATTTATTTAAAGAATATGTAGATAATAATATTCTTTCATTAAGCAATGCGTGTTTTGACAAAGAATTAACTAGATATATATATGATAATATTAAGATTAGTCTATCACATCTTTATGATAAAACAGATAAAGAAATCATGAAGAAAAAATTAAAAAAAATTATTAAAAAAGCTACAAAAAATTCTTGGAAAAAAATTATACCATATAGATCTTATAAAGATAGTTTTATTAGAAATATTAAATGTAAAACACATATTTCAAATTTAAAAACTAAAGTAGAATATTTAACAAGTATTCCACAGCCTCAACAGAGAACAGATGAATGGTATCAATTTCGTCATAATTTATTAACCGCTAGTTCTATATGGAAAATATTAAGTACTCAATCAAATATTAATAACATTATATATGAAAAATGTAAACCATTTACACTATTTAAAAGTCCTTCTCTAGATTCGCCGCTCCATTGGGGTCAAAAATATGAGCCAGTATCTATTGAATTATATGAAAACTTATATAATACTAAAATAGAAGATTTTGGATGTATTAAACATCCGAAATATCCATTTATAGGCGCGTCGCCAGATGGTATTAATATAGATGAGAATAATTCTCGTTTTGCACGTATGTTAGAAATTAAAAATGTTGTTAATCGAGAAATTAATGGTATTCCAAAAATGGAATACTGGATACAAATGCAGGTTCAAATGGAAACTTGCGATTTAAATGAATGTGACTTTTTAGAGACACAATTTCTTGAATATCATAATTATGAAGATTTTATGAATGATGGCACATTTACGATGACCGAAGATAATAAACAAAAAGGTATTATGTTATTATTTAATAATAATGGTAATTCATTTTATGAATATGCACCAATTAACATAGATGAGGAGCGATATAAAATTTGGGAAGAAAGTATGTTTAATAAACATACAAATAGTGAATGGATAAGAACAATATATTGGAAATTAGAAAAATTAAGTAATATATTAGTTTTACGTAATAAATTATGGTTTAAACAAGCATTACCAAAATTTAGAGAAGTTTGGGAAACTATTATTAAAGAGAGAGAAACAGGATATGAACATAGAGCACCAAAACGAAGAACAATTAAAACCAATCCTATGCCAAAAAAATGTTTAATACAAGTAGAAAAATTATAATATCTATAAAATATAAATAGAAATGACAGATAAATTAACAAGTACTAATTTATCAGGAGAATTATTAGATATTACAATAACAAGTATGAATAACCCATATGGAATAGAAAAAATGTGGTACAGTATGCATTATGGTATATATTTGCCTTTAACAAAATATATTGGCGAATTATCTGAAATAGGAGAAATAACAAGTGATGATAAAACTACTAAACGTAAATTACGATTACAATTTTTAAAATATTGTGAACACGATAATATATTAGAAGATTTTTTTAAAGTATTATTATGTTGGTTAAATGGTGGAGGTGATAAAAAAGGTCCATACGTTCCTGGTGAATATAATTTTTCTCAATATTATCAACAAAAATTAATATTAACTGTAAGTGGTGGTAATATTATAACTATATTTGCAAAACTTTTACAAAATATTAGTTTTGCAGCAACCAGACAAACATACAGAGATAGTACTGAATTATATACATATTTAACCACTACAAATCAGCAAATATTAACAGAGCTAGAAAATAAAACTGGTAGTGAAATGACAAAATTTCAAATATTAGAACATATAAAAAATAAATTAGATAGTCATAAATTAGTAGATAGTATATATAAATTACTAGAGATAACTTCATATAGTGATTTTGACTTTAATTTACTACCAAATAAAGATCCAGATACTAAGTATATGAGTTCTGACGAGGCATTAAAACATATAAGCGATATATATAAAACTCTAGAAGGTGATGTATACCAAAGTAAAGAACTTGAAACCTCCCAAGGTTTTACATTATTTAGAGTAAAAAGTAGTGTTATGTGCGAAGTCGATAAACCTGATTTAGATCAAACATTAAAATTGCAAAAAAATAATTGTTATGATGCAAAAAAAGGTGGAGTTATATCACAAGATTTAATAGATAGATTAATGCCTCAATTAATTAATAGAGACGATAGAAATGTACCTGGTTTACAAGATAGTAATTGGAGTTTATGTAAACAATATATAGAACATTTATTAGTTAAAAAACAAAAAATTGCCATTGCAACCAAATTCAATGTTTATACTGCAATTGGCTATATAAGTGAAAAAATTAAATCAAAAGAATTAGCAAATGGAAAATTTTCAATGAGAAAAGATGAGTTAGAATTAGAAAGTATAATATATTATATTAATTATAATACATATCATTTAAATGAAGTTATAAAAAAATGGGAAAACGGCAATTTTAAAAATTCTAGAGGTGGTATTGTTAGTAAACCATATCTAGAAGTCTGTCAATCTTTTATATCATTAGATACAATAATAAACAGCAGTTATTTATTAAGTATTATAGGTTCAATTATAGCTCAATATTTAAATTTTTCAGACAGTCATACAAAGCCTATGTCTCTACCATTAAGTGAAAAAATATTAGAAAAAATAGAGAGTGATATGAAATCTTCTGGTATAATAGAATGTCAAAGTGCAAAAATGTTACCATCAAAAATAACATTAGTTAATAGTACAGGCATTAAAGAATTTGGTACTGTTATGAAACGCGATTTAAAACAACCATTACAAACACTAAGATTTTCTGATGTAGGTTTTCCAGATGGAATTAATATAGTTTTAAATATAATTAGTCCAGATATTCCAAAGCCAACTCCTAGTACTAGTTTAGAAGAATTATTTGATGGATTAAATATATATAGAGTTGAAGGACCAGATGATCTAGTCAAAAGAGGTGGTAAAAAAAAATCTAAAAAAACTAGAAAAATATATAAAAAAAATAGAAAAACTAAAAAATACAATCTAAAAAAGATAAAAAAACAAAATAAAACAAGAAAAACTAAGTAATAAATTTACAATATAATTTTATAAAATGCTTAAAATTATATTTATATGTATAATAAATGGAAACTACTGGAATAAAAGAAATGCATGTTATTAAACGGTCTGGTGAAACAGAAACAGTTTCTTTTGATAAGATTTTAAATCGTGTAAAAAAAATAGGGAATGAATTTTATTTAAAAATAAATTATAGTGGTCTAGTAATTAAAGTAATTGATCAATTACATGATAATATAAGTACCAGTAAAATTGATGAATTAACTGCTGAACAAGCTGCGTCACTATCAACAAAACATCCAGATTATGGAACACTTGCAAGTGCATTAGTAGTATCAAATTTACAAAAAAATACTACAGATAAATTTTCTGAGGCAATGAATAAATTATTTAATTTTAAAGATGTTAATAATTCAGAAGTACCATTACTTTCCAAAACATTTATTAGTGTAGTAAATAAAAATACAGAATTTTTTAATAGTTTAGTAGATCATAAACGAGATTATCTAATTGATTATTTTGGTTTTAAAACTTTAGAAAGAGCTTACTTAATGCATATTAATAAAAAAATTATTGAAAGACCTCAATATATGTGGTTACGTGTAGCAATTTGTTTACATAAAAATGATTTAGAAAAAGTTAAAACAACATATGATTTAATGTCACAAAAATATTTTACACACGCAACACCAACACTATTTAATGCTGGTACGCCAAGACCACAGTTAAGTTCATGTTTTTTAATTGCAATGGAGAGTGATAGTGTAGATGGAATTTTTAACACATTGAAAGAGTGTGCAAATATTTCAAAATGGGCTGGTGGTATTGGATTACATATACATAATGTTAGAGGAACAGGAAGTCATATTCGCGGAACAAATGGTACATCTAATGGAATTATTCCTATGTTAGGTGTATTTAATAAAACAGCAAGATATATTGATCAAGGTGGTGGAAAGAGAGCAGGTAGCTTTGCTATCTATATTGAACCTCATCATCCAGATATTGAAGATTTTTTAGATTTAAAGAAAAATCATGGTGACGAAGAATTACGTGCTCGAGATTTATTCTATGCTCTTTGGATTTCAGATTTATTTATGGAAAGAGTTCATACTAATAGTAAATGGTCACTATTTTGTCCTGATAGAAGTCCTGGATTAGATGATTGTTATGGCGAAGAATATAAAAAATTATATCTAGATTATGAATCTAAAAATCTCTATGTGAAACAGATTAATGCAAGAGATTTATGGATTAAAGTTTTGGATTCACAAATGGAAACAGGTACACCTTATATGCTTTATAAAGATTCTGTAAATTATAAAAGTAATCAAAAAAATCTTGGCGTAATTAAATCTAGTAATTTATGTACAGAAATTACAGAATTTAGTAATAAAGATGAGACTGCAGTATGTAATTTAGCTAGTATTGGATTAAGTAAATTTATTAAAGAGACGCCTAATCCATTTACTGATGTAACTGTATATAGTAAAAACGACTGTAACTGGTGTGTACTTATGAAAGCACTTCTTAAAAAACGTGGTATCGATTATAATGAAATTGTTTTATCAACTGATGAAGAATTATCTGAATTTAAAGAAAAAAATAGTGTTCAGACATTACCTCAGTTATTTGATAATGGTCTTCTAATTGGTGGTTATAATAAAGTGGAAGATATACTTAGACATAAATTTGATTATGAAAAATTATATAGTGTTACAAAAATTGTAACAGAAAATTTAAATAAAATTATTGACATCAATTTTTATCCAACAGAAAAGACTAAACGTAGTAATTTAAATCATCGACCAATTGGCATTGGAGTACAAGGATTAGCAGATGTCTTTGTATTATTAGATTTACCATTTGAAAGTGATGAAGCAAAAAAGATCAATATTAATATTTTTAAAACTATATATCATGCTGCACTAGAGCAATCTAATCAGATTGCAATTGATAGAATCCCAGATATAGAATATCTTATTGATGAATATAATTTAGGTAATTGGACTTTTAAAACAGAAAATGATATTTGCACTGAGTACAATATATATAATGTTACTGACGCTAGTATTACAAATGCGATAAATAATGATAATAAAATAGATAGACTATTAAACAAGTACAGACCTATTAGAAAAGAGATAGAAAATACTTGGGGTCACAAAAACCTATGTGGATCATATAGCTCATTTGAAGGTTCGCCAGCACATAATGGTATTTTACAATTTGATATGTGGGATCGAAATCCAGATACAGATTCTGATATTAATTATGATTGGAATACTCTTAAACAGAGTATTAAAGAATATGGAGTTCGTAATAGTTTACTAGTTGCTCCTATGCCAACTGCAAGCACTAGTCAAATTTTAGGTAATAACGAATGTTTTGAACCATTTACTAGTAATATTTATTCTAGGAGAACATTGGCAGGAGAATTTATTATTGTAAATAAATATTTAATAAATGATCTTATTAATTTAGGTATGTGGGATGATACAATTAAAAATAATATAATTCAAAATAAAGGAAGTATTCAATATATTGACACAATACCAAAACGATTAAAAGAAAAATATAAAATTGTTTGGGAAATACCAATGAAAAATCTTATAGATATGTCTAGAGATCGTGGTGCTTATATTTGTCAATCCCAAAGTTTAAATCTTTGGATGGAAGATCCAACTGCAAAAACTTTAACTAATATGCATTTTTATAGTTGGAGACAAGGACTTAAAACAGGAATATATTATCTCCGTAGAAAACCAAGACATCAGCCACAACAGTTTACGATTGAACCTGAAAGTAAAAAATCTAAAAAAGATGTAGAGTGTGATGATAATGGTTGTACTATGTGTTCTGGTTAATTTAGTATTATATAAATTATATAATATTTGTATTATATAATTATGTCTTATAGAGCTAGACAGAGAAGTGAAAATAAGAGAGCAGGTGGACTTAAAGGCAGAGATAGAGGTTGGTTGCCAGGAAGTACACAGGCTAATACTATTGGAATTCCATATAATCTTGTAAATAAAACACGCGAAAAGACAACAACTTTAGTTACTAAAGAAGCTGCTGCAAATATTGCAGGAGGCAATTTAACAGAATCTATACCGTATAGTTGCGATTTTGGAGAATTATTAATTGATACAAGATGTCTTGTTGTAAATACTAATCAATTAGGTGGCATTGGAAGATTTAGAAGTCAATTTAATGTTGATGCTGATGGTATTAAACAGGCAAGATATTATTTACCTGTAAATCCTAAAGGATTTGTAGCTGATAAATGTAAATGTAGTCGTCCTGGATGTTATATATGTGGACAAATCCAACGCCCTATTTAAATTGTTTATTTAGAAAATCAATCAACATCTACTATTACAGTTGTTATTGATGGTTCTACATATACACCTACCGCTCACGTACATAGTGTAACTTATTAATAATACAGATTTTTTAATTTATTATAAGCCATAATTTTCCAAAATCTTAATGTTAGATGTAACTCATTATAGTAAGGTAATTTAGTTAAAATATGAATAGCATCTACAGGAATTAAATTAGTTAGTTGTTTACAAGTAATATAATTATATTTTAGCGTATTGTTTGTATAAATTACAAATAGTACACGATTTTTCTCAATTTCTTTATACATAATTAAAACAGGACAATTATCTGTAAATATGCAAGCACCCTGCATAATATTATATTTATTTATTATATAATGAAAAAGTTTAAAAATTTTCTTTATTGGGCAATTATATTTTTAGTAATATTAATAGTTGTAAATTTATGTATTTCTTGTAAAAAAGAAGGGTTAACAACAAACCAAAAAAAACCACCAAATGGTAATGCTATGTGTTCAACACAGTATCCTATTATTAAAAACGGAGTATTATATGCAACTGTTGCTAGAAACGATCCAAAAAAACAAGGTTGTGGAAAGTGTTGGGAAGTAGAATTTTCAAATCTTCCTGCAAACTCACCAGTTAAACAAGTATATTTACAACAAACTAATTTAGGTTATGATGTAGGTGGATGGGGCGACCTTTTAGTACCAGGAGGTGGATTTGGGAAATATAATGGCTGTGAGTTTATGAAAGGATGGGCAGTGTATACTCATCAAGGAGGTCCATGTAGTCCCACTAGTGATACTGCTGATTGTGCTAGATATGGTGGATTTAAAAAAAAAGAATTTTGTAATACCGCTTTTCCTCAGGATCCCCTTGCCCAAACAGCGTGTAATGAAGTTTTATGGGGAGGGAAAGTATTTCCCCCTCCTGATAGTGCTGGTTTTCCTCAAAATTTAAAAGTTAAAAGATATAGAGAAGTTAATGTGCCAAAAGAATTTGAAAGCATGTCTGGTCAAACAGGAACAAATAATCCACAGCTGCCTGGAGCTTGGATAAATGGTAATGACGCGTTATTAACCCATTATTGGGATTGCTGTAAAAGTGCCTGTTCTTGGGGCGATGCTCCAAACCCAATGCCGGTTTGTGGTGCAACTGGTGTAGGGCCAATGAAACCACACGATGATAATGTTAAAAGTATATGTGATTTATTACAACCACCACCTGACATACATGATGGATGTGATTGTTCTTGGACCAATAACAAACAGAATTGTGGTAAAGATGATAATAGTGCTTGTTGGAAAGTATGTTGTGGATCCAGTCCTGCTCCGGCAACCCCACCAACCCCACCAACCCCACCAACCCCACCAACCCCACCAACCCCACCAACCCCAGGGCCACCACCACCTTCTGGAGGGTCTGCTGCTGCTCTATACGGGCAATGTGGAGGTAAAGGCTGGACTGGTCCAACTTCTTGTCCAAAAGGTTCCATTTGTCATGTTCAAGGTGATTATTATTCACAATGCATACCAAATTAAAATGATAAATTAATAAATAAATATAATATGGAGGAGTGTGAATATTATTATATTTATTTACTATATAATGAAAAAATTTAAAAAATTGTTCTATTGTGTAGTCATATTTTTAGCAATATTAATAGTAGTAAATTTATGTATTTCTTGTAAAAAAAAGGAAGGGTTTACTAAAAAGGATTCTGATTGGCTAGATGAATTTCATCCAGGAGCAAATATAGGAGGTTTTGATTGGGGGTCTAATGGGTGCGCAACCGACGCCTCCGGGATCCATCAGAACTTCTCATGCATTACTCAAGACTCAATAGATTTTGCTCAGAAATCTGGATTTACCATATTAAGATTTCCAATTCTACCTTGTAGAATATTTGAAAATATGCATCAGTTAGATTCTACCAGTATGGAATACAATGAGAGTTTATTTAGTAGTCTGTTTACAGGAGCTTCACAATGCGGCAAAGATACTCCATGGAATGATGGATCTTATATTCCGGCAGTTCAATATGCCATAAATAAAGGAATGAACGTGATTATTGATGTTCATAACAATATGCCAGATGCATTTAATGGCCTTAAAATAAACAGCGTAAATATAACACAAGCTCAGTATAAGAACATGTGGGATTTAATAAGTAAATACGTAGTAAAACATGTGAAAAATTATCAAAATATTCTTTTTGAATTATATAATGAACCAACAGGTGGTCCGGTAAAAGATCAAAAAGATTATGATAATAATTTTCAATTACCAGCCATTGAAGCAATTAGGAAAAATACTAAAGATAATTATATTCTGGTCACTACCTTTGGTAATTTTTCTGGAGTTCATTCATGGTATGATGATGATACCTTACCTACTTTAGTTAGTGACTTAGTTAGCAAAGGTTATAAAAGTTCATCTAGAGATAAAATTCTAGTTGCCGGTCATCAATATTGCGACAGCGCCGGGCCCTTCTCAGGACAAGTAGCAAATTGCGCTACTGATATATTTTCAAAAGAAAAGAGATCACAGTGGTTAAAAAAAACTACAGAAGCATTAACCCAAAATGGTGCTGATTTTAAATGGTTTCAAACAGAAGGAAACGTGCACTGTGCTGATTTAGAATGTTCTGGTGGTAATTTATATAGAAATTGGCTTGCAGAATTAGAGGATGACCCTAATTGTGTAGGATTCACATTATGGTTATTAGTCAATAGCGCGGTGTCAGGAAATATGTTCCCGAATATATTCGGAACTGATCCTAACCGAATCAATATGTATAATGGAATCTACCCAAATACAAACGGTTATTATCACTTTCCTTACGATGCGGTGCCAGAACCACCGCCACAACCCTCACCAGGACCACAACCCGGACCACCACCCGGACCACAACCCGGACCACCACCCGGACCACAACCCGGACCACCACCCGGACCACAACCCGGACCACCACCACCTTCTGGAGGGTCTGCAAAAAGCTGGGGGCAATGTGGAGGTAAAAACTGGACTGGTCCAACTTCTTGTCCACAAGATTACATTTGTAACAAGCAAAATGATTATTATTCACAATGCATACCAAAATCACCATCAGGACCACCTTCGGGACCACCATCAGGACCACCTTCGGGACCACCTTCAGGACCACCTTCTGGAGGAGGGTGTGCTCAAAAATACGGGCAATGTGGAGGTAAAGTATGGACTGGTCCAACTTGTTGTGTAAAAGGTACCAGCTGTAAGGTTCAAGGTGATTATTATTCACAATGCCTTTAAAAAATAATAAATTAATTTAGATATTGATTTTTTAATTTTTTAATATCTAAACTACACTCAAATATATCTAAATCAAATTGCATTTTGTAATAACATCTTAAAGTAACAATAACGTCTGTCATAGCATTATGTAAGCCATCAGGCTCATTATTAAAATAATGTTTATATAATTCTGATAATTTAGGACATTTAGATAGTATTTTACCATTTCTGTTTGTATAAGTTAATTGACATATTGATTTGCCATTTTGCATAGTACAAAAACTTGGTATTGGAGTATTACGTTGATTAAAGTTGTGCATAATACGATTTCTAATATATTCAACAATTAATATGTTTTTATCAAATTGTAAATTATGTCCAATTAATAAATCAGAATAATTGAGAGTGGTATTAAAATCATCTAATACCTCTTTTATCGGTTTACCATTTTTTTTGCACATATCTTTAGTAATTTTATGTATATTAACACTATCAGGATGAATATGAATACTATTGTCGATATCAATAAGAGTATCAATGTATCTTAATATTTTGTTACTATCTGTATCATATAATATATATGATAGTTGTAAGATATAGGGCCATTTGCTAGTAGATAGTAAAGAGGCATTTCTGTCTTTTGGTAGCCCAGATGTTTCAGTATCAAAAATTAGTATCTTCATAATATAGTAAAAAAAAATAATTTTATATTCTTTCAATTTAATTAAATAATATTAATAATTTCATAATTTTTACATATACCAAAAGATTTACGATGCCATTTAGTTATACCATTATTTTTTATTCCATCAATATGTCGTTTAGTTCCATAACCTTTATTTTTTGAAAGATCATATAATTCATCTAATTTAGGATATTTATTACATAATTCTTCGATATAAATATCTCTCTCTACTTTTGCAAGAATTGAAGCAGCTGCAATTGCTGTATATTTATTATCTCCTCCCGTAACACAGACAGAATCTATTTCTTTAATAGTTTCTGTATTATTATCAAAATATGTGACAGGTTTAAAATTATTACCATCAACTAAAATCTGATTGTTTTTACTATAATCTATTAAATTTTTTATAGCTTTATGCATAGCTATATGTGTAGCATTTAATATATTATTTTTATCTATAGATTCTTCATCTTCATATGATATAGAATATGCAATACAATTGTCTTTAATATATTCTGCTGTAGCTTTTAATTTTTTCCAAGAGGAGAATTTTTTACTGTCTTTCATTAAATTATGTTTGAAACTGTTATCTTTTGGTAAAATGACAGCTGCAGTATATACTCTACCAAACATAGGTCCCCTACCAACTTCATCTACACCAATTTCAATAATCGATTCATCTGGATTATAAAATGATTGTAATGCCATATTATTATACATATTTTAATAAGTTTAGAATAATCAATTTTTTTTTATTTTACTAAACTTTTCTCATCACTTATATATAATGAGCAATAATATGAACTTATGTTTAGTAGTATTACTTGTAATTATATTATTATATTGTTGTTTAGGAACAATAAATATAAGTGAAGGACTTACTAATTCATCTAATAGTAAACATCACTCAGGATCAGGTAAAAGTCAACACATGTTAGGTCCAGGTGGAACTCAACACATGTTAGGTCCCGGTGGAACTTATCAATATCCAAATTCTTTATCTCGATCAGGATATGATCCTGCTAGAGAAGTTGCCGAAGAAGGTAAAAAACACGCAAAAAAAGAAGGAAGAGAGTATCAGAGAGAAATCTCAGGTGAATGTCCTTATGGATTAAATAAATATGGATATTGTGAATGTCCTTATGGAAAAGATAAATATGGATATTGTTTAGAACCTAATGCAAAAAATAAAAATTCTAATCCTGGAAAGTATAGTGATAGAAAAAGTTGTGATAGTGCTGGTTTTATATGGAATAATTCATTAAAAAAATGCGAAGAAGGATTTGGGCCAGGTGGAACTCAACACATGTTAGGTCCAGGTGGAACTTATCAATATGGAACACGTAGTGGCTGTGAAAATGCAGGATATATATGGAATGAATCATCTAATACTTGTGAGACTAATTTCCCAGGTAAAGGAGGTTCTGGTACATTAAATCAATGCCCGGAAGGTACAGAATGGGATCATAAGAAAAAAATGTGTGTACATAGCAAAAAAGATAAATGTCCATCTGGTATGCATTGGAGTAAGAGTAAACAAAAATGTGTACATACTAAACAAGATCATTGTCCTGATGGAATGCATTGGAATAATAAAAAAAGTAAATGCGTAAAAGACAGATCAGATTCAGATTCAGATTCAGATTGGGAAAATGATGCATCAAATGATTGGGATAAATTTAAATCAAATATAAATAAATTTTTTAATCAAAATCAACATTCTCCAATGAATCAAAACGCCGGAACTTATCCTGCTCATGCAGTTAAAAGACGTCATGAAATACTCCCTGGCGATGAAAATTTATATATTTTAAAATCTGAAATTGTACCACCAGTATGTCCAGCTTGCCCTCCAGTAATTGAAGGAGGTGGTTGTCCAGCAGCTTGTAAAGCTAAATGTGCTCCTTGCCCTAGACCTCCACCAATTCCTCCATGTCCACCATGTGAAAGATGTCCAGAACCAGAGTTTCAGTGTAAAAAAGTACCAGATTATAAGAATATAATACCAGGGAATTTACCAAGACCATTACTTAATGATTTTAGTCAATTTACATAAAAATATTCATTAAATATATATGAACACTTTAGGAGAAGCTCAAACAACTGAAGATCTTAAAGAATTAATTAGTAAACTTAAGATTAAAATACAACAAAATAAAAACCAAATTAAAAAAAATAATCTAGTAATGCTTGGAATGATAGAAGACGCTGAAGCTACTAGCGAGGGTGATGAAAAACAAGAAAAAATTAAAAAAATAGAAAAAGCTATGGCATATAATGAAGGATATATTAAAGCTAAAAATGAAGCAGAACGTTTATTAAAAGACATAGAAGAAGCTTTACAACTAGCTCCAAAACTTTTTAGTGCTTCTAAAACACCAACTTCTAAACCTAAGTTTACACACAAAAAGGGTGGAAAATATAAAAAATCTAGAAAACATAAAAAATCTAGAAAATATAAAAAATAAAAATATTATAAATTATCTATAAAAAAATCTATAGATAATTTTATTTTTTTATAGTACGTGATTTAATACACTTACTATCTATATTTATAGTTTTTCCTTTTTGATCTTGTGGTACAATGTTAATAATACATTTAGCCTTTGTACCATATAATGGTTCTGTACATCCTTTTTCTTTTTTTGTTTTATTTTTTTTAAATTTAAATAATTTATTTTCATCTTTTAAAGTTTTAATATCATCTGTACATCTAGATCTAAAATGTTCATATCTTTCTCTCACATCACAGTAAGAAAGATTCGATTTCTTTTTAAGCATTTTATTAACAATTTCGTGTAATTTATAAACATAACGAGAGAAAGTTTCACGATTTTTCATATCACATTGTCGGATAGGATTGTGCTTTAAATTATTTTTTAAATTAATTCTACAATATTTACATGGTAAAACATACTGTAAACTTAAAATAAAATTTTTGTAATGCTTTTTATCTTGATTTGTTGGTTTGACAGGATAATTGAAACTCATAGTATGTAAATAATGCCACATACTTGGTCCCCATACAGTTGTTAACATACCATCTCCACTCATATAATTTTTTTTAGTAAATACTCTTTTATCTCTCTTTTTTTTTGTACCTGAACTCATTAAATTATATTTAGAAAAAAAAATTATACAATATTCATTATATATTCATAATAGGCTCTATCTGTTGTAAAATCACTCCTATTGATATTTACAATAGATCCATTTTTTTTACGCATTAACATTATATATAAATAAATCCTATGTAGATAATAGAGAATTTATACCAAAAGATGCAAAAGATGCAAATGGTGCAAATGATGTAACAAACGGCGAAGCTACCTTATACTTTTTTTCTACCGACTGGTG
>Ga0181417_1000104_pt1 | contig 25263 bp, 23 predicted proteins | sample 40SPOviralmetaG_FD_130142 | JGI IMG/M metagenome (GOLD analysis project Ga0181417, IMG submission 130142) | Marine viral communities from the oligotrophic San Pedro Time Series (SPOT) site, San Pedro Channel, CA, USA - 40 SPOT_SRF_2013-02-13 | ecosystem: Environmental > Aquatic > Marine > Strait...
GATATTTATTATTGAAACAATTAAAAAAAAATAATTATGAATGAGATAAATATGTCTAGGTGGTTTAAGATGGATAGAATAACCTCCTATACCAGTAATGAAGTTGAGATTAGTGGTAAAACAAAAACTAATAGAATACAAATAACTGATGGTCATTCAGATGGTTATGTGTTAACTTGTGGTCAAGACGGTAATGCTAGTTGGCAAGTACCGTTACCTAGTTCTGGTTCTACTACTCTTACAGTAGAAGATAATTTAATCTTAGATGATACAACTAGTGCTACTACTTCTCAAGCTATATATGGTATTAATGTAATAACAACGGCTACATCAACCGACTTAGCTACTAAACTACCAGCAGCCACAACAGGAAGACAAACAGTTTTTATTAATAACTCAACGATGCCAATATTAGTATTCCCATCAGCATCTGGTGGTGAAATTAATGGTGTTGTCGATGGTTACGCTGTAATACCTAATGATGGTAAAGCTTATACTTTTTATTGTATTGAAAATCCTTCCCCTGGAGCTTGGACATGGAGTTCACCGGCTTTAGGTCAAATACAATTATCGACAATTGAAATTTCCCATACAGGTGGGACAGCTACAACAGCGTATGGTGTTGGTAACCCTGGAGCACAATTAATTAACCCATCAGGGGGAAGTTGGTTTAATAATGTTTATGGTACTTATGGTCCAGTAGGTGTAATTAATTTATTCCCTAGTTCTGATTATTGGGCCACATCTACACTTACACCAAAAAGAACTTTGGTTAGGACTAAAGTTTATAGTAACATCGTTACCACAGACAATACAACAGGTTTCCCATTTAATGTGGTACAAATGAATAGATATGTCTCTTATATGACTAACGCTACTACAATTAATAATTACTCCGCTAGTGGGGTTCAATTAAGTAGTGGGTCTAATACAGTTACGGTTGGAACTTTAAGTTCACCAGTAGAAATAGGTGATTCTGGTACTCAATTCACAATAAAGGAGGCTTATACAAATCAAATGCCACCAGCTGATACTGATAGTATTGGTATGGGTGATTTTTCCCCCCACTATTTCACATTCAGTATTACGATACCAGCAGATTACGCAACTAAGGTATATAAATTTAATATATTCTTAGAACATACCTAATAATATAGATATTTATTATAAAAAAGATAAATGAGTAAATCTCCTGGTGTTTATACAAGTGAAAAGGATTTATCATTCATAAGTAAATTTAAACTAGTAAATAACCCAACTGAAGAAAATAATGGGACTAGTAGTGGTGTTATAGCCTTAACTTGGTTACTTACTTGTGGGAAATGGGATGATAGTAAATCTTGGTTGGATAAATCCAAATGGGAGGATGATATTATATGTTAAAAAAATAAAATATGTCTATAGGTAATATTAATAATAAAGAGAGTGGTTTATCCGTTAGGAATAAATTAAATGAAATAATTAATGAAATTAACACATTAACCTCTACTCTAGGTATTACAACTGGAGCTACTTTTAATGATAATGTTATTTATTTTGATACAAATAAACAAAATAACGCTTATAACGTTAATATCAGTGGTCTTGGTCCCGCTTCCAACATAACTGATTATGGTTTTAAAGTAGTAACACCATCAGCTACAACAGCAACAACAATAAATACAAACATAACACTAACCTATCCTAGTGGAACAACGGTAACCTACCCCAACCCTTTAATTATTGGTGGAGGTGGTTCTGTTACCGTACCTAATGGGGTAAGTTTAACGATAATAAGTGGAACAACTTAAATAATTAAAAACAAAAAAAAAATAAATAATGAGTACAGTAATTACGAATGAAATACATAGTGTCAACAACATAGGACCAGTATTAATATCCGACAGACTAACACAAGGATACCAAACAAACGCTTCAGGTACCCTCTCTCACGCTGAAGGTAGAGATACATCATCTGGTGGGGCCTTCTCTCACGCAGAAGGTAAACAAACTTACAGTAATGGTGATTATTCCCACTCTGAGGGTAAAAATACAATAGCAAGTGGGGATTATGCTCACGCTGAAGGTCACTATACAACAGCTAGTGGTATTTATTCTCACGCTGAAGGTAAAGATTCTACATCTAATGGAGCTATGTCTCACGCTGAAGGTAATAATACCGTTACAACTGGTGGTTGGTCTCACGCTGAAGGTTCTAATACCGAAGCTATTGGTAATAATTCTCACGCTGAGGGTTATAATACAGTTGCAAGTGGTTCATCTTCACACTCTGAAGGACAAAGTACACAAGCAAATGGGGGAGCTTCTCACGCTGAAGGTGATACTACACAATCCAATGGTGATTTCTCACACGCTGAGGGTAAATTTTCACAAGCCAATGGTGATTATTCTCACGCTGAAGGTCATGGTTCTGTGGCTAGCGCTACTTATTCCCACGCTGAAGGTCAATTTAGTACAGCTTCTGGTTTTGGTTCTCACGCAGAAGGGAACACAACAACCGCAAGTGGTGTTTACTCACACACAATTGGTGTACACTCGATAGCTAGTGGTGATGAGTCTCACGCTGAAGGTCACTATACAACAGCTAGTGGTAAAGCTTCTCACGCAGAAGGAGATGGCACAGAAGCTAGCGGTAATTTCTCACACGCTGAAGGTAATAGCACGGTAGCTAGTGGTAATAATTCTCACGCTGAGGGACAAAGTTCTGTAGCCGCTGGTAATGGTTCTCACGCTGAAGGACAAAGTACTACAGCTATTGGTAACTGGTCTCATACGGCTGGTTTACATACGACAGCTAGTGGAGATTATCAAAATGTTATCGGTAAATATAATATTGTGGGTAATACTTCACAAGGAGCCTTTATTATAGGTAATGGGGAAAGTACTCAAAATAGAAGTAATTTATTATTTGCTGAAGGTGCCCAAGTAGAAGTATTTGGTAACACAAAAACAAACACAATCCAAATCACAAACTCACCAACAGCAGGGTACGTATTAACTTCTGACGCTTCAGGTAATGGTACTTGGCAAGCATCTGGTGGTGGTGGTGGTGGTACGACACCAGCGGGGTCACCCACTGAAATACAGTTTAATGATGGTGGTGTTTTTGGTGCCGCGACAACGTTTGGGTATACTCCAACTGGTGGTCTTCGAAATGGTTTAAACGTTTTTCCAACTGGTAACCATTCTCACGCACAAGGACAAGGTACGACAGCTAGTGGAGATTATTCACACTCTGAAGGTGATGGTACAACAGCTAGTGGTACTTGGTCACACTCTGAAGGTATGGATACAACAGCTAGTGGGAATATATCACACTCTGAAGGTAAGGACACAACAGCTAGTGGTTCTTATTCACATGCTGAGGGTGAAGGTTGTGTAGCTGATGGTAAAGGTTCTCACGCTGAAGGTAAGGATACAACATCTAATGGTTTTTATTCTCACGCAGAAGGAGAAGGTACAGAAGCTAACGGTTTGTTTTCTCACGCTGAAGGTAATAGTGCTATAGCTAGTGGTAATAATTCTCACGCTGAAGGACAAAGTTCTGTGGCCGCTGGTAATGGTTCTCACGCAGAAGGTCAGAGTACATCCGCAAATGGTAATTGGTCTCATACAGCTGGTGCACATACTGTAGCTAGTGGAGATTATCAAAATGTTATCGGTAAATATAATGTAGGTACTTCCACATTAGAAGGAGCCTTTATTATAGGTAATGGTACAGATTCCGGAAATAGAAGTAATTTATTATTTGCTGAAGGTAATCAAGTAGAGGTTTTAGGAAAAACAAAAACAGAAACTATACAAGTAACAGATGGGGCGACAGCAGGGTATGTATTAACTTCTGACGCTTCAGGTAATGGTACTTGGCAATCAATCACCACCTCAGTTGACACATTTGTTACTGGGGCTAGTTTAAATGGTGAGTTCTTAGAAATAAATAGAAATCAAGGTCAACCACAAATATCGGTAGATTTATCTTCTTTATCTGGTAATGATAAGTTTGTTACTGGTTCTACTTTAAACGGTACTAACTTAGAGTTAAGTAGAAATGGTGGTTTACCAACACTAACAACTGATTTATCTTCATTAACTAATGATACTGTGGTGAATGGTTTTACTTATTCAAATAACAACTTAACAATTAGTCAAAATGGACAATCTGATTTAACAACCAACATAAGTGTTATGACAGGTGTTACAGTTAATGGTCCTGCTGACTTTACTGATGAGGTTTTAATTAATTCCTCAACCGTATTTGGACAAACTACATGGAACCCAGCGGGTGTAAGTAGAGCTACCCATAGGGTAGATGGTTTAGCCACACCAACATTAGCAGATGGTACTGATGGACAGTTATTACACATCTACGTAGCTGATGTTCTAAGTGTTGGTACTTCAACTGTGACAGTTACTAGTAGTTTAGGTTTCAATACGATACAATTTAATAACCTTGGTGATGCTGTAACCTTAATGTTTAATCAAGCTTTTGGTTGGACAATTGTGGGTAGTTACAATGTAACGATTAGTTAATATAAGAAAAATATATATGAAGGGGGTTTTTATTTATGGAAACCCCTTTTTTTTAACTCTCCATTTTGGCGGTACTTAATTCAATATTACCATGTCGGTCAAAATATTTTCTACAGTATTCTATTGTCTCATATTTATCCTGACCATCTTTTGGATACCAAGCCATCATCGCTACAATTATAGATTTTTTATTATATAAACTTTCAGGTGGGCGAATATCAAAATAAAGTGAGTTAAAGTATGCCTCATCATTTCTTACTATATCACGAATACTATATAATGAAGAACTAGTAGTTAAATCATTACTACTCTCAATTACATCAATTATAAAATCTATTATCAATAACTGTTGTTCTTTTGGTATATCACCTAACCATACCTTATAATTACCTGGAGGGTATTTATCGATATTTAATATTTCATTTGGAATGGGTTTAATATTTTCTACCCAATCGAAATCATTTGATTCATGTATATAGTTCTTATCATTTTTATGTGATAGGACAGTTAAATCACGGTCTTCATCCACAAAGTAATTATTTAAAAAAATATAATTTTCAGGCCACTTACTACAATCCCTAGATATTTCCATCTTTTTTACAGCGTCACAATAATCAATGGAAATATTAAAAGTACAATCACGGAAATTTTCACCAACAGTATTTATAACTACTTTAAATGGTTTATCAGACCAATTTTTAGGGGAATTACTATAACCACCCATAAGTTCACCCATTAATGTAAACTCATCACCTTTATTAAAGTTATTAGTGTCAAAGTATTGACCTAAATTAAGTTTCTCATCTTTAATCCAATCAAAGTCATCGGATTCTTTTAATGGTTGATAAGCTATTACATAATCCCCATCACTTAACCACTGCATCATGTCTTTCATTGTATTAGCGTAACGATTGCCATTCTCTAAATCTTTTAGGTATACCATTCTATCGGGAGCGTGTTGGTGTATAACCTCATCTACTTTGAATACTTCTTTACAACCCCCACTAAATCTTTCATGAATAGGACATAAGATTAGGCCTTTAGTTAATTTAGGTTCGACTTTATTAGCCCAATCCCATTCATTCTCTCTTAATATATTTTTTATTAATTTACGCATATCTTAATAAGGTAATAGTTCTACCCCTTCGTCTTCAGCTACCCAATAACCTGAATGTATTAATTGATTTTGATTATCATAAAAGTTTATCTGTAGAGCAAATTTCTCACCTTCGTAATGTTTTTCATTACCATCACCACAGTACACGGCTCCAGATTCAAGCCAAGCCCTTTCCATGACTTTTACATACTCAGTCTCATATACTATATCCTCAGCGTTATTAACACCACATTTTTCCGACTCCAAAATAAATTCTTTAGCATCTAAAAACTCTATTCTATAAAAACTGTATTTAGTTTTGTGAAACGGCAGTGTGGCCTTCACTTTTCTAATCCATTCTAGGTCATCCATTTCTTCTCTTATAATATTCCTAAGACTCATACTATTAAATATCAGGTTAAAAGTACTTTTTTTTATTTATACACTTATATTTATTGTTATATGAAAAACCAAAAGACCATTAATGAAAATGAGTATGATATAGATTGGATTAGTAAGTCTAAAGCTAATTGGAGTATTGACGTTATTTCTGATTTATATGTTAGTGGTGAAATTGACTCTGTTAGAATAGTTGGTTGGAAAGATACAAAACATCTAGAAGGTGCTATTGAATGGTGTGGTGAAGATGTTTATGACAAATTTAAGATTGGTGGCGTGTATCAAATACTTTCCACTAGTTTAACAGATAATAGTCCAACTATTGGTGCAATAAGTACTTTAGATTGTGGATGGTGTCAGGATTCCTATGATGCTATTGGGTATGATTGTAGAAAGGGTGTTGAGAGTATAACTTTAACTTGGGAAGAAAACCCAGATATGAACGAGTTTTTTATGTTTAGTGAGGATTGGGTTGAATTAGAACCAGTTATTAAAACTAAAGACATAAATGAGTCCAACGACTTTGATTGGATAGAGGACGTTGTGGTTGGTCCATTAGATTCAAAATACTTCATTGTAGATGAAAGGTCTAATCATAATACTGATGGGGTAACAGCCCCAAAAAAAGGTGAGTGGATTTTAATGGAGGTTTTAGGTGGTGGTAATAATAATTTATCTGATAAAGGTGATAATTACAGGGTTAATTATAGAATATTAGAAATGCACACAAATCCTGATAGTGACTTCCAAGAGGTACCTTGTTGGGATGGTTGGATATATTTAGATGAACTTAAGAAACTTTTGGGTATTAGTCCAAGTGGTGTAGTCACTAAAAACCCATGGTGGTTCCCACATAACGGAGATACTTCTAATCTACCTAAAGATAAAGTATATAAAAACTGTAAGAACTTAAATGAATCTAATGATTTAGATTGGTTATCCAATACAAATGTAGATTTTATAAAATTAGGTTCTGTTTTTATAGATGATGAGGACGAAAGGTTTATTATTAATAATATTTCACCGAGTAGTTTAACTATTAAATCTTTAGATTTTCCAGAAGATAAAGAAGATACTACAATTAAAAGTAATTGGCCTAAAGAAGAGTGGTTAAAACTGATTGATGACGGTGCCGTTAAATATTCTCATAATATTCATTTAAATGAATCGGATGATTTAGATTGGATTAAAGATACTGAGGCGGGTGATAGATTAACATCTTCCCCAGATTTATTCTTTAGAACTGATGACGATATGTTTTATACCTTAGACCAACTAGGTCATGATAGTGAAGATATGTCAGAGATGACTATGGCGGAATTAGCTTTGAATTATGGATATCGTTGGTCTGATACACATGAGGGGTGGTACCATAGGGATGAGGTACAGAGTAAAGAAGAATTTTTGAAACATTATGATGATGATATAAAAAAATTCAACGAATTAAATGAGGACTTTAGAAAAAAATATGTTGTTGAGTCTGAGGACTTTGATTGGATTGAGAACCAAAGACCAAACCCTTTTCTTGGTAGGGATATTAAATTCTATATAGACGAATCACCCACTAAAGAACAAGCTGAACTGATTTGGGATTTATTAGTTGAAGCTGGTGCAACTGATGGACGTAGTATTAAAATATATAATAGAGTGAATAAATTAATGGGTCATAAAGGTAAATTTATAATCATTGATTATGATGGTAACTTCACTTACAATGTATCTGACATTGGTGGTTATATTGAAACTAATAAAATTAGTGCTGGTAATATCCTAAAGTTTTCAGATATTTTTTCAAATGATGGGCCTACTGACCCTAATGATTTAAATACTTTTATAAAAGAATCAGATGATTTTGATTGGGCTAAAGGTCCAATTAGTGCTTATAATATAAATGGTATTATAGGTAAAACATTATATTACAGGGATAATAATTTTAATGACCTTGAAGATGATAAAATTAGACTGTCGGATGTTGAAACAGGTCAATTAAAATTAGGTTCTTATAATAAAGATAAGGCTTTTAGAGTTGTCGATATCTCAGGTGATAAGGCAGTGATTAGATTAGATGGTGACAAAAAGGGTGTCAATGTTACTTATTCAACAGAAGAAGTTGAGCAGTATGTTAATCTTGGTATTTGGCTTATGAAAGACGATAACGGTCAAACACTTAATGATTGGCCTTATATAGGTTATTAACCCTACTCCCCATTACTATCCTCAATATTTCTTATTGTTAAGAAATTTAATAAAGCTGAAAAAGCGTTTATTCCCGCGATTACCCACCCAAATAAAGCTACTCTAGATTGTTGTACGCCCGATAATGATTCGAAACTAAATAAGGTTATACTAAAAAATAATATACAAAATATTAAGTTGTGAATGTAAATGTGTTTTTTAAAATTTTTCATGTTTTCTTGATTTTGTTAAAACAAATATACTAATATTATTTGATACGGCCAAATTTTTAGTTAAAAATCGAATGGTTTTATAAATTTAGGTGGTGTTATGTTACCACTAAAACTATTGAATTTGATGTTACCCGCCACTATACCATTTATTAATTTAGATTTTTTAATAATAAACCTACTACCATCAGATAAATCTAAATCGATGTCATCATTACTTATATCTGTTATAATAGCGTGGTAACCATTATTGTAACCTAAAACGTCACCTATTTTGAAAATCATATTATTTTAATTTAAATTTTTCAATACAATAAACCACTTTATCATCTAATAGAACTTTATTTTTACTTAAATAAACATCCCAACCAAACTCTACCATAGCTAATTTTAATTGTGTTTTTAATTCTTTAACAGCATCTTCTTCTTTTTGAAAAAATGACACAAAAAAAGGACATTCACCAGTTTTATCAGACACACCAAATATTTCCATTATTTAAATTTAAATTTTTCTATTGATTTACCATAACCAAACGATAATTCTACCATTTGTTTTCTTAATCTTTCAGTCTCCCTTAAGACTTCCCTCTTGGGCCAATTATAACTATTGTCGTGAAGATGAGCCGTATCAAAACCTATAACCCAACCATCTTTAATTTCTTCATCATTGTAACCTGTAAAATTTTCCATGTCAGAAGTATGACGTGAAAAAGTTAATCCACCATGAACAGATATATCCCCATTAATATCATTATAATGTTTACCATACATTGGGTGGTCCTTAAATATTATAACATAACCATTACCCCATCCGTGGTTTGGGGTATGTAACCATGTATTTTTTACTACAAATGATAAAATTTTAGTTTTCATATCACAAATATAGTACAATTTTTTATATAAACAAAGATATTTATCAATAAATAGAAAGTTATTATGACTGAATCGGATGATTTTGATTTTATAAGTGACACGGATTCACTAAATGGTGTTAGATTTACCATTGGTCAATCAGTAATTCCTGAAATTATTTATACTGTTGAGGATGATGGTCAAGACCATAGAGTTACTGTTTCTTGGAATGAGAAAGAACACTTACTTCTAGATAGAGATAAAAATTATGATTCAATAAAATGGGTAGTTAATACTAACATTAGACAAAATGGTGATACATTACGTTTATTTAATAAATATTTTGGGGAGGATGAGTTTGATTCTTCTGATGAAGAAAAAAGAGAAAGAGTTATTGATTATATGATTAATAATTTTGAAGATGAAGATATCTTACATTATATGGGTAGTGAGTTAAGTGATGGAAAGGTTAGTTACACTAGAGATGTTGTTAAAAGGTTTTTTAAGAAAGGTGATTGGAAAATTTATGATAAATCATTAAATGAATCTAACGATTGGGGTTGGGTTGAAGATGTTCCTGGAACTAAAGAATTTGACCAAAAATATAGATACTTTGAGATTGTAGCTTGTTATGGTGTTGATTATGAATCTGAAGAATGTGATGATGAATACTCACATTATGTTAGAATACCTAAACATGATGCTGATGATATTTGGGATGGTCCATTCAATATAGAAGGGGTTGAAATGGATTATTTAGCTGGACCTGGTGATGAAGGTTTAGGTGTTATAAAATATTCTATTAAAAATGATTTATTCCCCCGGTACGAATTACTTGAAATTATTATGTTTGAAGGTGTTAGGGAGTTAGAGGAACATGTATATGAGGAATTAACAGGTTATAGAGAAAGTGTAAATGAGTCTAAGGACTTTAAGTGGGCGGAAGACTCAAAACCTAATTGGAGAACTTATTATGAAGTTATTTTAGATGATGTTCAAAAATTACCTAAAAACTTAGAGGATGTAACAGATGAAATGTTATTACCTATTTGGATGAAAATTAATGTAATTAATAAAGAAATTCGTAAAAAAAGTGATGATTATCCAAATGCTTTGTATAGTGATAAGGGTAAAGAATCATTTGAGTCTATAATCCAAGTTGAGTGGTTGTTTGGTAAAATAATGGCTTTGGTTGCTGGTGAAGTTAATACTTCAATGGTAACCGTTCAATCTTTAAAACCACAGGATTATTACGAAGCAAGAAAACTCAATATAATCACTAACATAAAGAACATACTTCCACAATTAGAGTTAATTGGTGAATCAAATGACCTAGGTTGGATAGAAGATGTTGGTCAAAATAGAACTTACGTACTTGATAAATTAAAAAAGTTTTTTAACGAAAAAGGTATAAAGGTTGATTGGGAACACGACTATGATGAAAACCAAACTAGTCATGGTAATACAGAGGTTTATTTTGGTAGATTTTGGTTCGATGGCAAAAACAATAATGAGTATTTTATAGAACTTTATGAAAGTGATGGTGGGGAAATGATTTTTGACCTTTATGTATATGATAAAAAAGACGACCAATACTATAGAGATGAAGGATATGGTGATGAGCAAAGGATAAACCCATCAAAAGCAGATGATTTTTGGAGGTTGGTAGCTTGGTTGGTATTGTTGAAAAAGGGTATGCACACAAGTCCGAACGCAAAATCGATGAAAGAATCAAAAGATTTTAATTGGATAGAAGATGTAACACCAAGGATGGACGCTACTTTATTAAAACCTGGACAAAAATTCTATGATAAGTGGGGTGATGTTATAAGAGTGTTAGAGTATTTAGGTAGGGATGATGAAGGTGAAATTTGTTACGAACCACCTTGTAGTTTATTAAGATTTAGAAAAATAAAAGACCCAAGTGGTTATAGGATAATACCTGGATTACCAGCTGATGACCCACAAAACACAGATATGGTAATGATACCAAGGGATTTTGATAGTTACATTGAATCTGGTAAATTAAAATTAGTTAGTAAACGTACAATGTATGAATCAAAAGATTTTGAGTGGGCTAAAGATGTTGCTAGTGATTATTACCCACCAGACCTAGAATCTGGTCTTAAAGATTTAGAAAGATGGGTGGGTCAAGCCTACCAAACAGATGATGAAATAGGACTTTCCGTTCAAGATGTAAAAGAAAACCCAAACAAAGAAAATATCCAAGATTTAATAGATAATCTTAAAAAATGGAAACCTTATGAAGATGGTGATGAAGTTTATTGGGCTGTAGAAGACCTTATTTCATCTATAAACCCAAGAAAATTCGAATATATAAATAAACTTGGTAATGATTTTGTAAGTGAGTCTGAAGATTTAGATTGGATTAAAAATGTGAAAGTACAAGGTTTTGAAAAAAATAAAAGTTATGTTGTTGATGTTAGACACTTAAAACCATACACACCAACTTCTGTTTCTCCTACTTCTGAGGAATACACTAAATTAACAAGAACAGATGTTCTAGACAAATTTAAAGAGTTAGGTTATAATGTTGATGATATTTCTATTCCTGACGCCGATTATCTATATATTGAACCTAACGATGAAGCTGGTTATTGGGATGATGTTGTTTGGGTTAACCAAACTCATTGGGTAGATTATGATATGGAACATAACACACCAGACGTAACCTACGATGGTAAATATGAAATGATAGATATTAATAACCTTATGTTTTTACTTGATAATAAAATGGTTAGTGAGTCTGAAGATTTTGAATGGATTGAGGATATACCTTCAACCACGAATGTTTGTGACGCTTATTACGTTTTAAATCCAGGTGATGAGATTATTATTGATGAAATTAGTAATTGGGAGGACAGTCCGTATCGATGGGATGGTCCAAACGAAACACAGACCTTTTACGATGTTAAAGCAAAAGTTTTAGCTTTGGATGAATGTAATAATATACATAAAACTAATTAAAGTAGTGATAGAACAATTCTAGTATCTATAGATGAGGATGATTTTTATGGTTTTGATGAGATGTGGGTTAAAGATTTTGTTGGTGACTTCTCATCCAAGTGTGGTAATAACAATTGTATGTTCTTAATCTGTGATGATGATGAGCCAAATTATGAAATAAAAATAGTAGAAAAAAATAAAAAACCAATAACTGAAGTAGCGGGTATTTCATTTGAATCAAGAGAGTGGGCTAAAATAATAAATGACGAAATATTAAAAAACCCAAATGAAAAACAAAGGTTGATTATTGATGGTTATGATTATCCAGAAGCCTTTAAGAGTTTCCCAATAGATTATGTTGTGATTGATTTTTACGATAAGTTAACTGGTTATGGTCAAGAACACTCTGGTTATGATAAAGATGGGAATTATGTTGTACTATTGTATATACAACCTAAAGTAATTAGTGGTACTGGTGGGTTTAACCTAAGAACAGTACTTAATCATGAAATGAAACACGCATGGGATGATTATAACAGACTTTCTAAGGGTCAACCTAGTATTGATAAGAATAAAGAAAATAGGGAGTTGTATAACAAAGATTTTATATTAATGTTATCTGATAAAAATGTCCGTGGGCCGATAAAGGAACTGTTGAAATACTACTATTATTTATCTGAACTAGAGAAGACAGCTTACCTAGAAAATGTTTATGATGGTAATTTAAATTACGAAAAAGTGGTAAGGGATATATCTAGTAAAGATTTTGAACCTTTTAAAGACCGTTTTGATTTAGATATTAATTGGCATCTAATGAATACAGCCTACGACATACCATTTTTAAAGAAATTTAAATCACCAATAGAATTTATTGATTATAGTTCTGAAGAATTAAGGTCAAAAGCGATTGACATGATTAAGAAAATCAATAAAATGAAATACGTACACGGAATAGATTAATTACTTAATTCAGCTTTAATCGGTGAGTGTGATTGATACTCTTTTATTTTAAATGTTAAATCACAATCCAATGAATTTATGATGTCGTTAACATCATCTAATAGATGCCAATTCTCATTTCCTGAGTTTATTTCTAGTTTTGGTAATCTTTTAGGTTCTCTAGTTAGTTGTTCTTTCGCCTGTTCAATGTGATTCTTATACAAATGAACATCACCTAAATTACCAATCAATTCATCAGGAACCATATTAACCCCTTTAGCTATTATTTCTAATAACAAACCATAAGATGCTATGTTAAATGGTAAACCTAAGAATGTATCTACTGAACGTTGATTCCACATTAGAGAGATTGCTCTGGTCGGTATTCCCACTTTATTGTATTGTTCTTCTTTGGACCATTGATTCATTCTAAATTCATAACCTTTTTCCTCAAAGATTTTGTATCTTTCATCTTCACTCAACTCTCTTGTATAAACTTGGAATCCATAATGACAAGGTGGAAGTGTCATTTGGTCTAACTCACCAACATTCCAAGCGTTAACCATTAATCGTCTACTATCTGGATTTGTTTGAAGTTGTTCTATTAAGTTTTTTATTTGGTCCACCCCATCAATATGTAAACCTGTACTATTAGTTTGACCATTCCAATGACCGTTTGAAAAATAACCACCCCAATCTCTCCATTGTTTACCATATAATGGACCTAATTCACCCCACTTCTTAGCAAACTCATCATCTGTTTTGATACGTTCAATAAACTCCTCTTTTGTTGATGTAGGTTTTAGATAATGTTTTTCTTTGAATCCACTTTGATATGCCTTATATACATCACCATTCCAAATACGACAATCATTGTCAACAAGGTATTTGATATTTGTATCACCACGTAAGAACCATAATAATTCTGTTACAATTCCTTTCCAATACATTTTCTTTGTTGTTAGTAGAGGGAACCCTTGGTTCATTTTGTGTCTGATTTGTCTACCAAACACAGAGATGGTACCAGTACCAGTACGGTCATCTTTTTCTTTTCCGTTGTTTATAATATCTTTTAATAATCTTAGGTAGTCGTGTTCTATATTCATTTCCAAAATACTTGTATTGTTACTATTATTAACGCTAAACTTAAGGTAACTAATGTTTTTAAATTAATACCTTGATTAAAGTAATGACTCACCAATAACCCATAAACCACTATCCCTATAGAAAAACCTATAAATCTAGGTGGCCAAAATAAACCATCAAATGTTTTAACACCCCATTTTGTTGCCCATATAAAAAATATGGAGGTTGGTATACCAATAAGTGATACCAAGATAAGATTATCTTTCCAACCTTTCCATATAAATTGACCATTCAATTGGAACCAAACTAATATATGACCCAACAAAAACAATAGTGATGTTATTAATAAATTTTTAAGCATTAATCTTTTGTTCTTTTGATTTTTGAGGTTTTTTTCTTCTACTATTAGTTTTAGAGATTTTAGCTTTTATCTCGTTTTTTAATTGCCAATAATTACTTTTAGTTAACTCGGTACTATCATCTATTTTTTTATTTATTAAAAACATCGAAATTATTGTTGTTAATAGAAGTGTTATCACTGTACCATCTAATAAGCCTACGCTTGTTATGTTGGTATAATTTAAAATCACCAAGGTAGTGATTGAACTCACTAAACTTAAGATTATACCTTTTCTCATATTATTTTTCATATTTAAAATTTAAATTCATGCTTTTTAAGACCAAATTTTATCTTAAAAGCTTTATTGTTCATTACTTTATCGTAACTCTCTAAAGACATTTCTAGTCTTTCATTTTCTATATCCACAAAACATCTATCATCATCTTTTATTAAAATAGAAAAAGTAGACCATTTCATAGCCTCGACTATTTTTACTTCAGTCCACCACATATCACCAAAATGCCTTATTTTTATAACCTCATCCATGGTTTTAAATTATTAGATAATAAATGTTTGTTCAAAATTAAGTATAGTAATTATTATTTACTATATCAACCATTAACTTAACATTCTTTTTGATATTTATGTATATGGAAAATAAGTTAGAGAGTAGTGAAGATAAAATTAGGTTTGTGGTAGGGATGTTCAAATTCTACCAACCCACTCTGACTATACCAGAACAAATAGCTTTACTAACTCTATGGGAATCTTCTTGTGTTAAAGCCGAAGAATATGAAATGGCTTCAGCTATCATCAATGAAATTACTAAAATACAAGAACAACCTGAAAATATACCACAGAGGATTGATAATTCTGAATTTGATATTGATGGTTTAGAACTTGATATAGATAATTTAGAAAAGGAACCCATATTCATCATTAAAAAAGAAAGGAACCCAAAAGACATATTTAACAAAAAGAAAAAAAAGTCTATTTGGGGTAGAATTAAAGATTGGTTTAAGAAATTAACCAAGAATTAAATCTAAATGTCTTTTTTTATACTCTAAAACAGATAATTCTTTAGCTTTAGCTTCCATCATAATATCGAAATTCATACCGTAAGACTCTATTTTGTTATAAACATAATCATGGTGAGCTCTTGGATTTTTATCATCTCTTGGTTCTGACACATGTACTATTGGTTGGATATCTTTTGGCCAAGTCGATAAGGCCAACAACAAAGAATCTTTTTGGTTCATACCATTTGGGTGACAGCTATGGTGGTGGTAATCAAATACAATAGGTACACCAGTATTTTTATGTATATACATCAAATCTGAAACACCGTAACAGTTAGTTTTGTCATCGTTTTCAACCGTCAAACGACTTTTGGTATTCTCATCTAATAAATGAAAATTACTTACCCACCTTTCCATAGCACTTTTCTTGTCACCATATACACCACCAACATGTATATTTATTTTGTTATAAGTCGAGGTATCTAACCCCATCAAATCCATTATTTCTGAATGTTTATTTAGTTCAGAAATTGTTTTTACAACAACACCTTCACTAGGTGAAGCTAAAACATTGAAGGGACCTGGATGAAAAGTTAATCTTTGGTTATTGGCCTTGGCCAAATGACCCGCTCCATTCAATAGGATTGATATTTTTTTGTAATCTGGTAAATCGGATAATTTATATTCTGACATCCATGGGAACATATCAGAGGACATTCTATAAAACTTTATGCCGTTTTTGTTATTCCATCTAATAATCTCAATTAAATCTTTCACATTTTTAAGAGTTAATTCAGAAACATAAGGTAAACCTTTCTCTAAAAAAGTTTTTTTAATCATACCTCTGTTAGTAGTTACTCTTTCTTTTTGAGACCCTAAAGTCATATTAATACAAGCATATCCAATTTCCATACAACAAATATAATAAAATATTTTTAAAAAACAAATTATTATTAAGTATTTATTTTTATGGAGGATAAATTAAATAAAGCTACTAAGGTTTTTTTATTACTGAATTCTATTAAAGAATATAAAACAAAATACGTAGCAGTTGTAAACCCAATAAATAACGAAAAGATTATGAAAATGAAAATTACTTTAGATGATGAGAAGACTGTTGAGGTTTTAGAGACTTTTTTTGATAATGGATTCAAAATTGAGGCAATATCTAAAGAAGAGTTTAATGATTTAAAAACTGAAGATATTTTAAATTTTAATCTAGATTAGGGATATTTATAATAAAGTGATAAAATGAAAAAGGTAAAAAAAATTAAACAAAGTAACATTAAAAGAATTGTTAAAGAACAATTACTTGGTGATGATTTATTGATACCTGAAACTAAAGTTGATGGTATAATAAAAGAGTACCTTTCTGAAAGAGATGAATTTTTAGAAGATGAAACAGCTTTAGATGATAAAGTTTCTTTCACTGAAAAAACGATAGATGCTCTTAGGGATATGTTAATGGGTTTAACTGAGATGATTGGTGACCTTGAGATTATTAAAGAGAAAGAAGGTAATGTTTTAGTAACAGATGATATGTATTCTGATGAAGTAATGACCAAAGTAATTGATAATTTAAATATTATTGTTGACGACTTAGATGAGTTAGAAGGTATTAGTAAAGAAGATTTAGAAGAAGATTAGTTATGAGTATATATTCAAAACTAAGAAGAAATATTGTTTTAGAAAATCATGTTTATGGTGTTAATGATTTATTCGGTAATTTATTAATCGAAGGAAGAAAAGAAGACCTCATAAAAAAATATGGTGGAGAGAATAATGTAAATGTAGCCACCATCAATTGGTTATCCGATAAAGACCCATCTGGAAATAATAAGTATTTAGAATGGATGGTTAAAACTTGGTTGGGTCTTGGTAAACCGTCAGAAGATGCTGTTACAGATGTCCAAGTCGTTGATATAATTAAGTTGTTTCACAAAAATATCCAAAGAATTAAAAATAAAGATATAAATTCTTATTCTTATGATGAACTTAAACCTGTAACTAAAGAAGCTGAAGAACAAAGAGAAAAAGCTGAACTCAAAAAAGAGGCTAAAAAACAAAAAACAATTATTCATGAAGATGATAGATGGTTAGTGGTTTCACCACATAGTCATAAAGCTTCTTGTTATTACGGTGCTGGTACAAAGTGGTGTGTAACAATGAAAAACACAGCTAATCATTGGAATAGGTATTCAAAAAGAGCTACATTCTTTTTTATCATAGATAAAACTAAAGATTCAAAAGATAGATTTTATAAGGTTGCTTATAGGAGGATTGGTAGTGGTGGTAAAATAGAATTGTGGGATGCTACTGATATGGAGTTTTCCAAAAATGACAGAGGTGAAGAATATTTAAAAGACATAGGTGGAGAGATATCAGAGAAAATAGTGGAATATCACGAAAGTAAATTTCCAAAAACAGATGGACGTGAGGAATGGATTGAAGATGACCCTAAAGCTCAAGCACTTACAAATTATTTAGGTCATGATAATGTATCAGATATGGAGGATTACCAATATGGGATATCTATTTATGCTGATGAGGATAGTGGGTCACATTATATGGTTGGTGATGAAGAGGAGTATGAGGATGGTGTAAGAGACGCTCTGAATGATAAAGATGATGATGAATTGTTAGAATACTATGATTATGAAGGTAATTACCTATACATGTATGATGAAACAAGTTTTATTGATGAAGAAGTGAGTGCCGTTGTAAATGACATGGACCAAGAAGACTTTTTGGAACGTGCTCTTTTAGAAGATGAATGGAAAGAGTTAGAGACTGAAAAAGAAGAAAAGGAAGAGTTAATAGATGAATTACAAATGGAAGATGACCTATCAGATTCACAAATAGAAAAATTAGGTGATGCTGAATACAGGGTATCAGATATTGAGGATGAACAATCAAGTTTAGTTGACCAAGCAAGAGAATCTGTAGAAGATGAATTAAGAGAGGATTGGGAAAGTTGTTTAGGTGGTGGGGCTGTTCATTGTTTTTGTGATGAAAAAGGTTGGCACCGTAACGCTTCTGATTTGTTAGATAGTGGTATTGTTTATTTAGATAGAGACGATTTAATAGATAATGTTATGTATAATCAGGATGATTATGATGAAATTACAATGGGTTATGGTCTTGAAAGAGAAGATGATGATGATGGTGATGAATTCTTAATAAGTGAAATTGATTATTAAAAATATCCGTTAATATTTAATATAACTAAACTGGTTGATATTTATCAATAAAAGTGATATGTCATTAATTATAAACGAAGCAGAAAAATCAAAATTATTTAGACAAGTAAAGCATAGGTTAGGAGCTCCAATGAGAAAAATTGAGTTGGAGGATGAAACTATGTGTACTTTAGTTGAAATAGCTGTTGAGGACCATTCAGCATTTATAAATGAATGGTTAATTGAATCACAATGGACAGCTTTATACGGAAAAGACCTTTTAATAACCGATTTATCTAAAGCATTAACACAAAGAGAAATGAATTATGAAGATTCATTTACTTATGCTTATTCTAAAATTGTTGGTTTACAAGCCAATGGTCCATGGGAATTAAAAAAAGATTATGTTGTGGTTAAAGCTGGTCAACAATCGTATGAAATACCAGCTCACAGAGAAATAAATGAAGTTTTATGGATTACACCACCTACAATCGACCACGCTCTATTTGGGGCTTATGGTATCGGTGACTTAGGGTTTGGTGGTGGATTTGGTCAACTACCTTTTGGTGGAGGGGGAGCTGCTGGTTTTGCTGGTGGATTCTTTTTAGGTTCTTCATATGATATTTTAAGTAGAAACGCTGATTTAAATTTAAAACAAAGAGTTATATCAGGTGATTTAATTTATAAAATAACCGCAGGTAAAGATGGTAAAAAAATATTACACTTAATACCCACACCAGGTTCAAGAATTAGATTTGGGGTTGGTGGTTTAAACAATGGTATTGATGTGACTGGTAGTAAAGTATGGTACCATTACTATGACACTAAAGACCCAGATGAAAGACAAAGATGTCTTAACGCTAATAAAGATATTGTTAAATTACCATCTGACGTACCTGTAGATGTTGTTAACTTTGATGAATTAAATACACCTTCTAAACAATGGGTAAGAGATTATTTTACCGCTTTATGTAAAGAAACTTTAGGTAGAGTAAGAGGTAAATTTGGTGGTAACTTAGGTGTAACAGATGCTGAAGTTACTATGGATTATGATTCATTATTAAATGAGTCAAAAGAAGATAAAGATAAATTGTGGGAAAGACTTAAAGAAAGATTAGAAAGGTTGAGACCAGACCAAATGTTAGAAAGAAAAGCTAACGAAGCTGAACAACTTAATAAATCACTACAATACCGTCCACTTGGACATAACTGGAACGTAATTTAATAAAATATGCCATTTGTAACAAGACCCCATTTTGAGGATAGACAAATAGTACAGTATAATGAGGATGTAATAAAGTTATCGGGTACTTCTAAAATAGCACCAGTTATATTAGATTTTACTGGTACCACAACAGGTTCTACAACAGTAGAAATGAATGGTTTAACAGGATACTTAAACGGACAAAGACAATATGGGTTTGTTGTAGAACCAGCTCAACTTAGAATGAGTGGGTCTACGGGAACTACTGAGGTTGATGTCACTGGTTATGTATTAACATCAATGGATTCTAAGGGTTCTGTTGGTTGGATTGCTTTGAGTGGTGGCCCAATAGGTAATACTTATGTAAACAGTGGTTCCGTTGTTGGTAATGATTTAATTCTTAATTGGAATACTGGTGGTAGTGTACCAGCGATAGCTTTACCAACTAGTACTTTCACTGGTAACACATCAGCTTCTTGTATTACAGATATATACGTTAAAAATATTCATTCTTGTTCTCCATTAAACATACAACCTAATGATGAGGGTAATGTTTATTTTGGTTCAACAAGTGGTGTAACAATCGATATTAGTGGTACTAGTGTTGGAATCGGTACCACATCTCCGTTAGAAAAATTAAACATACAATCGATTGGTAACGCTAAAATTAGAGTTGATGCTGACATCGATAATTTAGATGAGACTAAATCAGCAGATATATTATTAACCCAAGATGGTGGGATATCAACAGCTAACTTTGGTATTTCTCCTGACACTATAAATGATTTAGTTATCGGTGTTAATTCTACATCACTAGCAAACATTAAGTTTGCCACTAGAAGTGATGGTACTAGTTTTGCTACAACAGCCGACACAAAAATGACCATAACTAATGGTGGTAATGTTGGTATAAACACAGAAAATCCTACAGAAAGATTACATGTTGATGGTTCTGTTAGGATTGTAGGTGACTCTATTTTACATTCAGATACTACTACATCAGACCCTTTTGTTGGGTTATCTAAGGGTCAATATACAGAATTTAATTGGGAAGGTCTAACTAGTGGTATTGTTAGTAACAGTGCTACTTCAGGGGCTTCGGCTTATTATGTGGGGGATTTTTCTAATTTCCCAACCACTAAAAATCATGGTTCGATTAGGTATTATGGTTCTGGTTATATAAGAAGTGGTGGTGGTACAATAGTACCATCTTCATTCTATCAAAATAAAGTTGTGATTGTAGGTGGTGAGGACGTTGATGGTATGGTTATTAAACCTAAAACTGGGGACCCAAATGGTACATTATGGTTTGAATTTAATGGTTCATCAGTAGCTCAATTATATTCGGATAGTGGTTACTTTGGTCTTGGTTTGAACCCAAATGGTTCGGAAAAACCAACCGCACACTTACAAGTCGGTGGTACAGGAACAACGGGTAGTTTTAAATTCTTAGACGGTAACCAACAGAATGGGTATGTTTTAACTTGTGATACTAATGGTGTTGGTAGTTGGCAACCTTCTTCTGGTGGGACTTCTGGTACTACTTACTGGGTAACATCTGATGGTGGTTCCGAATCAATTAAAACTGATTTTACATCACATTATATTAATAGTGATAACTCTTTGATGGGTGGTGGTATTGACCTTGTTATGTCCGGTGCTAATAACACATCCAATACCATGTTAGGTGGTGAGGATAATAAAATAATTAGTGACTCTGGATTCTCCTATAGAAACAATATTTTTGGTGGTGAAGATAATACTATGATTGGTCGTATGGAAGATTCATCCATCTTAGGTGGGGTTGAAAACTTTTTACAGGGTTATAGAAATTCAATTATTGGTGGAGAGAAAAACTCTATTAATGGTGACTTTAATAGTGTCATATTAGGTGGTAGTGGAAACACTGTGTCGAGTAATATTAACTTAATAGGTGCTGGTGAATCAAATGAATTAGCGGGTACAACTCATTCCGCTATAATTGGTGGTGTGGGTATAAATGGTGGTACTGACAACACACTATATGTACCTAACCTAACTGTTAGAGAAGATAAAATATTACATTCAGATACAGTTTTAGAGGTATCTGATTTACCTTCTACCTTTGAAGATGAGATAAAGGGTTCTTATACTAGTTTTAATTGGACTGGTTTAACTACGAGTGTTATAACTAATAGTGATGAGTTTGGTTATACTAGTTATATTTTGGGTGATTTAGATTCATACCCAACTAATAAAAGATATGGTTTCGTTAGTTATTATAATGAAGGGTATGAGAAATCAACAGCTGTTGGTTCAACTACTTCAGATTTTTACAGTGAAAAATTAGTTTTAAAGGCCGCTAGTGATAGTGAAGGTATGGTTATAAGTCCTCATGAAAATGATGGTACAAAAGCTTTATGGGTTGAGCACGCTGGTAACTCGATAGTTAAAATTTTAGCTAATGGACCAGACGGTACACCTAGAATTGGTGTTGGGATGGACCCTACAGGTGTTGAAAACGCTTTAGCTAGTTTCCAAATTGGTGGAACTGGTAATACAGCTTCGTTTAGATATTTAGATGGTCAAGAAACTGATGGTTATGTTTTAAAATGTGATTCAGATGGTTACGCCACATGGGAAGAAGAATCTACTTTCACTGGTAATACATCAGCAACTTGTATAACGGATTTATATGTAAGTAATGTTTACGGCTGTTCACCAATTACATTCCATAGTAGTATTCAATCAAATGGGTCTACAGCTTCTGGTGATGAAGCTATAGCTTTCGGTGAAAACTGTACCTCATCTGACGATAAAACTTTTTCTTTTGGTGTTAACAATTCTGTTAGTGGTGAACGTTCATTTATTGGTGGTGGTATCGATAATACCATTGGCACTGGTAATAACAATTTTATAGCTGGTGGTGATACAAACACTGTACTTCCAGGTGTCAGTAATTCAGTTATTGCTGGTGGTAGTAATATTACAGCATCAAAACCAAATACTCTTTACACTAATGGTATCGATTCTGTTGAGGGTCTAACTACTGATGGTTCTATTGTGACAGGTGGTATTACAATTAAAAACGCTGTAAGTTTATATAAAAAAACAACTACAACTGGTAATCAATCAGCTTCTGGTGTCACAGAGGGAACTAGATGGGCAATTTATTTAAATGGTAATAATACTGTTACTCTACCAGACTCTACGGTAAGTGGAGGGGTATTAAAAGTTTATATTGTTAGTAAATCAGGGTTGGGTAACGACATTACCGTAACACCATCAACATTCAATGGTTACACATCATTTACTTTAAGTAATGTTGGTGAATCCATAGATTTATTATGGGACAATACTTTTGGTTGGGTTGTAATGGGTGGAAATAATTATACTTTAACGTAATAGAATGGGTATAAATAGTTATTATTTTAATAATCTTGATGGTCGTTTGATTAATGTAGAAAATGACGACTGGTGGTTGACTGGTGATAACCAAGGCCAATGTTTACTTTATGCCACATCTAATAAAGATAGTAATAAATTCGATATTGTAACAGATGAGTTAGTTTTATGGATGGATGTTAATAATAGTGGTACAACTGTAGATGGTACTTCTTTAACTTCATTAGTGACTTGGTCTGGTACAACTATAAAACCAAGTTCAGGTATTACTCTTTGTGATTTTGGTCTAACTGGTGTTGATAATGGTAGATATGATATGTTATCTGGTATTACTGTTAATATCACTTCAGCTGACACTAAAGTTGTTTTATACCCAGTCACAGGTTATACAGTAAACCAACCTTTTGTACAAGGAACTAAAGGGATATATGATTATCCATGGGAGTATTTAACTGATACCGTCACTGGTGAGAAAGAATGCCCTGTAGGTGACACTATATGTTTAAACGGTGGCTTTTATCAAGGATACTTTAAATTAGATTTTGAAGAACCAAACCCAATTAAATTAACGGCTACTACAGATAATTGTGGTAATGTTGAGGATGTTTACGAGGATGTTGACCCTGATGCTACAAAATATGATTTAATGCCAAGTGACTTTGATTGTGATACTGGTAATGGTGGTTGGAGTATGGAAACTTGGATTAAATGGGATAATTCTAATTGTTCTGGTTTAACAGGTAATATCTTAAATGATTATTATAGTGGTAATACAGGTTTCTTATTTTACATTGGTACTAGAGCAGAAAATAAGTTTTGGGATGTGTTCAGTGGTGAAACAGGTTTATATACTTGTGATGGTATTATACCATTATCACCAGACGAACCAGTTCCAGAAACAATAGATGGTCAAAGTTGGTTTTCTATTAGTAATTGGTTTGGTCGTAATAGTAGTTGTTGTTTAAATCCTTGTGTTGTAAGTGCTGAAACTGGTACAACTAAGGTTTACTGTGATGAGTTATCAGAAAACGCATTAGGTATTAGGATAACACCTGAAGGTAAGGTTGGTTATAGGAAGATGACAGTTACTGGTTCTTGTTATAATAATGAATTTAGAATGACTGGGACTACAATGCAGGAGGGTTATTCTAAAAGAACTTCTGTTTTCAGTGGTGATAATTGGACACATCTTGTTGTTACTTATACTCAGAATAGTGTGTTTAATACACTACCTGCTGGTACACTTAGATTTTGGGTTAACGGTAGGGTTGTTTATAGAGTTGAGAATTTTATTGGTTTAAAATTAAGAGCATTAAATGAATATAGTTCAAAACAATTAGGTGTACCTTACAATATTAGTTGGGGTGGGGGAACCCAAGGTTTAGTAGAATCACAAACCTTTGGTGGACCTGATTTAGAAGATAGGGGTCTACAATTAGAGAAATATTTTGCAGGAACATTCCCAGGTGAATTATCCCAATTAAGATTTTACAATAAAGCTTTAAACATATTAGAGATACGTAATAATTTATATACTGATTCTGAAAGATATTGTGTTGATGAGACTTATGGTGGTTCTGTAATAAAACAACCATCTATGTGTTTAGACCCAGATATTAATTTAGGTACTTTAATAACTAGTGATGATTTAGGTGTTACAATAGATTTAACGGCCGTCTTTACTCCAGGTTCGATTAACGCTGAATATACAGCTGTGTTAAATAAACCACTAACTAAAGACTTAAAGTTGAAATTTAAGAATGAGTTAGGTGTTATAACTGGTGACCCTATTATATTAGAACCAATAATATCTATCCCTAAAGGTGAAATAACAGGTTCTAACACTATTTTAGTGGATGAATC
>Ga0181417_1000108_pt1 | contig 25140 bp, 16 predicted proteins | sample 40SPOviralmetaG_FD_130142 | JGI IMG/M metagenome (GOLD analysis project Ga0181417, IMG submission 130142) | Marine viral communities from the oligotrophic San Pedro Time Series (SPOT) site, San Pedro Channel, CA, USA - 40 SPOT_SRF_2013-02-13 | ecosystem: Environmental > Aquatic > Marine > Strait...
AAGACTTTTAAATTCGAAACCATCAGTCAGAATGGTGTGAAATTTAAAGAGCCCAAATAAATTGATATATAATAAAACACATAAAACAATAATTATGAAATACGTACCAACATTTGAGTCATTTATCGGTTCACAGAAATTAAACGAGGCGAAAGTTAAATTAGGAAGAATGGATGTCAATAATGTAGACAAACATCCCGAAAAATGGGAAGCTGTCCTCGATATACTTAAAGGATCCATAGGTAAAACTATTTCTGGCGCTGATCTTAAGAAGGTTATCGGTAATCAGCAGTTTGGACAGCAAGATGCAGATAATAAAGCTATGAAGGCAGCTAAAGTAGAAATTACAGATGTCAGAATAGCTACCTCAACATTTGGTGCACAGTGGTCTATAGATTACAAATATGATACCGAGTTTTTTGGTAACAATGCTGGACTTAAATTCAAAGATATTCCAGGACTTGATTATGAATTCGCGACAAACGACATTTCTATCGCTCCAACACCAAAGGGATCTAAAACTCTTGCAAGAGTAGCTGACATGTTTAGATTAGGTGATATTATTATATAATCATTTACTAATCTATAACAAACTTTAAAAGCTGCCTTCGAGCAGCTTTTTTTGTAAACAATAATCAGATATATAATATAATAATCAAGGTAATCGTATCTGGTTACCACAGTTTAATTTTAACGTACTATAATATATGAGACGAATCATTTTGATTTTAGTCTTTTTATCGGGTTTCTTAACTTTTGGTCAAGACTATGCCAAAGGTAAACAACTATTCAATACCCATTGTGCAGCATGTCACAAGATGGATAAAAAGCTAGTAGGACCAGCTCTTAATACAATTGTAGCAAGACAAGGCGAAGAGTGGACGAAAGAATGGATATACAATAACAACGCACTTAGAGATTCTGGAGATGCCTATGCTATTCAGATATGGGAAGAGTATAACAAGGCTGCTATGCCAGGTTATCAATTTCTAAAAGATGAAGAGCTAAATGATATTGTAGAATATTTAGCTCAATGGCAAACTAAGAAAGATGAAGCAGCTGCAGCAGCTTCTGCGCCCGCAGCTCCTGTAGCAGGTGGCGGTACCGTCGTAGTGGCTCAATCTGAACCATCTTCATGGCTTTATTTACTTCTTGCAGTTGCACTCATTATGTCACTCGTAGGTCTATACGCGCTTCACAAAGGTTTACAGGCAATAGTTAAAATCACAACTAGAGGTCAAAGCACAAATCTTTATCTAATGAAGAAACTCAACATGGACCAAGACAACGTCGAGCAAGAATTCGATGAGATGATTGAAGGTGAAGTCCAGAAGAGAACTGATCGCAAAATCAAACATTTCAAGAAGTCAGTCAACAAGAGATTGAAGGGACTGTGACACACGTCTGTCCACGACTAATTTGAGCAACTCGTGTTCTAAATGAACTCCAAGTCTGGGTGGAGAGTCACGCAACCATCCTCAGAGAACTCTGAGGTCTCGGGAAAAAAAATTCGGATGCTTTTTCAAACTGCAGTAAGGTAGGCCTTCCAGGCACCTGGGCCTGGCCTTAAGGCCTAGACTGAACCGGCGTAACGCTAGGGCAGATAGACTTTAATAACCAGTGATTTGCGCTAATAACAGATAGAGTGCGGATGAGCAATGAAGCCGCTGCAGACGGAATGAGTAACAGAGACTCTTTGCAACAGAGACGCTGAGCCACATGGGCACTTGGAGTAACAGTGAGGTAACGCGTCATCATCAACGTGAGTCGTTGGGTGACATCGATCACCAAAAGTAACGCCCTAGGCAAGGTAGAACCCAATCTGCCCGCGCGCGCGACCTAAATTTAGCCCCTCCGGTCGTATTTAAACGACCGGTTAAGCAGATATATAATACAAGAGTATAAAATAACGTTGTTGTTCATGAAAATTTTTAAAACATTCGAGTCCTTTCTGCAGGAAGGAGTCAATGACCCTGGTATATTAAAAGCCTTCTTTATGGCTGGAGGACCTGGGTCTGGCAAGTCCTACGTCGCGAGCGAGCTGTTTGCTATCCCTAAGGGTGATAAATTTGCTACAGTCAGCTATGATAATGGTCTTAAACTGGTCAACTCAGACGCCGCTTTCGAGTTATTACTTAAGAAGGCAGGTATTGACATGGCCGAGCTCATGGATATTAAAGATAAAAATCCTGGTGCATGGCAAGATGCTATGTCTATCAGAGATAAAGCTAAGAAATTAACCAAAGGTACTCAAGAGATGTATATTCAAGGTCGTCTAGGGATGATTATTGATGGTACTGGTAAGAACTATAAGAAGATTGAAGGTCAGGTTGACAGACTAAGAGGACTTGGCTACGATTGCTATATGGTCTTTGTTAATACATCATTAGAAGTTGCACTAGACAGAAATAATGCTAGACCGCGAAAATTACCTAAAGATATGGTAACTAAGATGTGGGATGAGGTACAACAGAATCTAGGTAAGTTCCAGAGACTATTCAAGTCTAAGAGATTCGAGATTGTAGATAATTCCGAGTATAATGACACTACTCCTATCGACCTAGTTGCTAAGGAGATTAGAAAGTTCATGAAGCAGCCAGTCTCTAATCCTATTGGTAAACAGTGGATGGCAGATCAAAAAAACATAAAATCTTAACATGGTAAACGAGGAAGGTAAATCAAGTCAACAGATATTAAGAGAGCTGGTATCAGCTTTTTCATCTTTAAAACAAAAGATGGAGGACCCGAACTATATTGCCTTGTCAAATGACCTTAGAAATTTAACAGAGAATCAATCTGATATGAAGAGAGACCTAAAAGAGTTAAAAAAGGCTATGCTGAACCCATTTGATGGTGTAATTGTTAACACCAACAAGAATACTGAGTTCAGACAGGAGTTTGAGAAGCTCCAGGACGAGAGAGATCAGCTACAAGAGGATGTAAATCATCTCTTAAAGTGGAAATCTATGTATGTAAAGATATTTTGGGCTCTATTTACAGCAGCTTTAGGTATTGTAACGTTCTTAATTAGTGAAAGTATAATAAATCAATAAAAAATGATATTTGATAGAATCAGTTTAGTAAAATCCTATGCGGCTCTTAAGATAGTAGAGCTAAATGACGGCGCGGTTAAAGACATTCTCTTTAACAAAACCGCATATTATGGCACAAAAACGATAAAAAGATTCAAAAATCTACAAGATTTAGCCGATTTTATCAATAAAAACTACCCATATCAGTATTTTGACCCTAATTGTCAGTGTGCAGTGACTGGAAATGACGCGATTTGGACGCCACTTTCCTTCAATTTGACACTTCAGAACAACAGATACGCGACTTTTGTCAATAATTTACGAGGTGGGTTCGAGTCTGCACAAGAAAATAAGCTAAATAAGACTTCTGTAGACGCATGTGTGGGTATTTTTAAGACAAATTCACAACTTCAGAGACTAAAAAGAGACTATTCTTGCTTTGAATATGTTGTAAATCAGAATCAATATGTAGCTCCATGTGAATATATTGACCTGATTACGAATGAAGCCTATGATATACTAGTGGGTCAGTTATATCCTCAAAGTAGAAATCAAGATATTAGTGATTTTAGACTATTAGTAAGTGAAGATCCGATTGATGTTCTACCAGCTGCCGCTATTCCTGAATTAGTAATTACAACAACGACAACAACTGCAGCTCCAACAACAACGACAACTACTACATTAGCTCCTCTAAATCAGCCTCAATGTCCAGCTGCAATGGCAGTAAATGGATATTACCCTCTATATGATACTGAGGCATGTGCAAATCAGCACTCCGGAGGTAATGGTACTGCACATACTCATGTTTTTAATAGTATAACTTACTATATGCCTAATGGTCTAACAATGGGAGTGGATATGTTCCATGGTGATTATCAGGGTAAATCAGGAACAACGACAACAACGTCAACAACAACATCAACAACATCAACAACGACTGCGGCACAGACGACGACAACGACAACACAATATTCGTCGCCATCGCCAGGTCCATCATATTATTAAATTAAGATATATAAAAAAAAGATAAAGAATAAATGCATTTATATGACGCGATAGAAGAGTATAACTTTACTCATGGTAAACATTTTGACGCTGCTACAGGTCAATATGATTTGTTAATGCCCCACGATCTTGGTAGACCTCTAACTCATGAGGAGATGGACTACAATTTCTTATACCAAAAGCAGACTATGAATGGTTTTAGGATTTTCGGATCAGGTGCAAATTACAAACTTAACATCGATGACATCGATAAAGTCCTTAAGTTTCACAAGATAGCTACAACAGATGAAAATTACTCTACATATAACACAGCTGGTTATGTAGCAGATCAATATATTTGGATTCCTGTTGAAATGGCTGCAGCAGCTCAACCTGCTTATGTAACATTAACAGCAAATCCAACAACAATTAATGAAACTGGCAATTCAACGGTTACATATACTCTTAATGTAGTTAATGTAGAAGATGGAACGACAATAGACTGGTCTATTGCAACTGGAAGTGGTATAACTGCAAATGATTTTGTAGGTGGTCTAACAGGAACTGCAACAATTAATGGAAATACAGCAACATGGACTGTACAGGCTGCAGCTGATAACTTTACTGAAGGTACTGAGTCTTTTACTCTTACTTTAGCAACTACAGATAGCGCAAATAACGATACGACGACAATGTCTCAAGATCCACAGGGTAATGGTGGAGTTCCATTGAGTGCAACTGTAGCAATCTCTGATACATCCATAACTCCAGTATATAATTCTATATCTAGTGCTAATTCTGTTAACGAAGGTGCTTCTATTACCTTTACAGTTAATACCAGTAACTTCTTCCAAACTGCAACTGCAGATTGGTTAGTAGATTTTGCTAATTCAACAGCAACTTCGGCAGATTTCACTGGAGCAACTGACGGAACACTTAATTTAGATGCAAATGGTGATGGAACTTTCTCTGTTGCTATTGCAACTGATTTAATTAATGATAGTGAGAATTTCACAGTTAAATTAACAGGAAATGATAGCAGGGGTATTAATACTAATGAGATTAGCAAAAATGTAACAATTAGTAACGCTGTATTCCCCACATATACAACATTTACAGGACCGGCTACAAGACTAGAAGGTCAAAATGCACAATATGCTCTACAAGGTACTAATATACCGAATGGAACTCAAGTAGGTTATACAATTACTGGTGTTGATCTTTCAGATATATCATTAAACTCATTAACTGGCTTTATTACAATGAATAGTAATTTCGGTCAGCTATTCTTCACATGTCTAGAAGATAATACAGTTGATGGACCTGATACAATGGTAGTTACTCTAAATAATGTAGATTCTGCTGGAAATACAACTGGATTAACTCCAACTTTAAGTGTTAGTACAGTTATTTCAGATGTTGCTCCAGGATATAGTATTGCTGGACCTGCTAGTATAAATGAAGGTGCTATTGGTTCTTATACATTTACAGCAACTAACATGGTTGCTGGAACAACAGTTTACTGGGAATTAAGAAATTATGGCGCATCGAATACTTTTGTTGAATTTAATTCAGATTTTGTAACAGCAAGAATAGGTAACGGTCAAGTACAAGCTACTAGCAATCCAGGTGAAGTAGAACTAGGTATCGATATTGAAGTAGCTAGTGATATGGCAAGTGAAAGTGGTGAAAACTTTGTGTTAATAGTATGGGATGATGCTTCTAACTATGACACTTTATTACCATATAGTGCTCCAGTCAATGGTGCATTAGCAACTAAGAATATAACTATTACCGAAGTTCCATTTAGTCATAATTTGGCTGCATATAATGATACTCAAGGTGTATGGGGAGGTTCAAACGGCTATCAAAACGAAACACCGAATACTACATACGAATTCCAACATTTTATATTAAATAACGATAACGATCCTAACAACCCCGGTGACCTATTATTCCCTACAGGAACAACAGTTTATTGGAGAGTAGAGCCTTATACTGCTGGAACAGGTAACTCCGCAGTAGAAGCAGAAGATTTTGTAGGAGATGTATTTCCTTCAGGTTCATATCAGACAGTTCCTGCGGGACAAGGTTTCTCAGCATCAACACAAGCAGTTGGAGTATGGTCTGTAACTATTAAAGAAGATAACCTAACTGATGGTACTAGTCAAGAATTATACTGGATGAAAATTTATTCTGATGCTCAGTACACAAATCAATTAGCACAAATGACTGTTAGTGTTCAAGACACATCACAGACACCAGCTGCACAATCTTATTACTTCCACTTAGGTGCTGGAGGTTTACCTGTAGCTCAAAATATGATTACAGCTCCTGCTAACCAATTCTATATGACTGGTGGAGCACAGCCAACATCAACACCTCCATTTGAAGAAGTGTGGGCAGATATGATGGCTAACCCAGCATCATATACAGGAGGTCCTAATAATATGACTGCACCACAATCAATTCTGTTATCAACCGGAACTCAATTTACAATACCAGCGCATGGATTAGCTAACTTTTATTGGTTAGTTGTACCTTCTAATGCAGGAGTACCTGATTTAACAGCAAATGCTAAACTATCGTTAGATAGCGCACCTGTTGATGTTTGTGCTGAGAAAGTAGACTTTCAATATAATGGAATAACCCATACTTTATATAGATTAAACACTGCTACATTAACTGGAAGTTTATTAGTAGAATATATTTAAAAATAAAAGATAAATCATGCCAATTCATCCATCAGGAATAAATAGAGTTAATTTTTTATCACATGCTGCCGTCGATAACGGTATAGCACACTCGGTAAATTTAAGAGGTGGTTTCCAAGAAGTTTACTCTATTGCAGAAAGAAACGCAATACCTTTAATGGCAAATAATATAGGAGCTGAATATGATGGCTTCACACAGTCAGATGACGTATTATCTTCTGGTAAAAGACGTGTTGGTATGTTTGTTCATGTTTTAGAAGAAAGAAAGATTTATACATTAATACCAGTTGGTTTTTTTAACAACGGAGGTTCTTTAGGAGAAACAGAATGGGCAAATCTACCTGAATGGGAAAGAGCAGTTAGAATAAATCCATCGGAATCTTACTCTAGTGGCCCAGCAGTCCCAATTGATAATACATTTACAGTATTTGAATCTCCACAATCAGGAGCCGGAGATCTTAATCCAGCTATCCCTGCAGATGCAAACTCATGTTGGGTAGAAGTTGAATTCGGAGGTGATAACATATACAGTTCTAACTTAGCAGGTACTTTATCTATGACTGAAGACGTTGGCGGTATGCCAAGTGGTACTTTAGTATCTGATTTAACAGAAATTAAAACTTACGATCAATTATTTGATACAATATTATTCCCAACATCATATCCAACGGCTTCTGGGCCTTCAGTTGGATTATCTGGTGCTTCTGGGCTTAAAATAATTGGTAGTACATTTGCCGGTACATTAACAACAACTGCAAATCAAGGTTCTATATCATTAAATGGTGTAAATCAAGGAGTTCGTAGTGGTGATGTAACTGCAGCTAGTATATCAGGTCCAGGAGGTCCATATACTTTAGGAGTTACTGCTCCAAACGGAATTGATGACCAAGCTATTTCAGGACATACTGTTACTATTGGTCAGCAAGCATGGACATTAACTGGAACATTCGATCAAGGTCCAATGCCTTTAGATTCGACAGGAGCTGATTATCCTGCAGTAAGATTTAATGGTGGTAATAAAACAAGTACAGTTTCATTTGAAGGAGTTTATCCTATTTTCTTAGGAACTCAAGCAGGCTCATTTACTCAAGCATCTTTATACTCACATGGTGCTAATTATCCGGCTATTCAAACAGATCAAGGTTATGCTGAGGTAAATGGTTCTTTACATCATAGAATTTCTATTCCAAATGATATGATTGGTGGTAGAACAATAGAAGTATGGCAATTCTCGACTGTATCTAATCAGTATGCAGAAGCGACTGCAGCATGGGTATCAAGTCAAGAAACAAGAACTATTGAATCAAACTCTGTTAACTACACTTTATTAAGTAAAACTGGTTCAGCAGGTGGTTCAAACCTATATAAAATTAAATTTGTATAAAAATTAAAAGATAAAAATGGCAAATAGAGCAACAGGTACATTTACTTTCGCAGCTAACTTTGAAACTGAGTTTCAAGGACCGTTAGATGCTAGATTAACAACTCCGGAATTACCACAATTAACAGATGGTTCATTACCTTTCGCATATAATGGTATGTGTGTTGCTGTAACTAACGATGAAGATAGAGGTGGAGATCCAGGTGGTAGTGCAGATAATAATGGTCTTTATATATTAATAGATGACTCGGCTACTCCGGGTGGAGATATAAATAAATGGACAAAATTAGGTGACGCTCCCGGCGGTGGAGGCAATCCTGTTACTGCAATTGCATATACAGCAGCTACTAATGAATTAAAGGTAACTCTAACTCATGATGGTTCTGGTCAAGGTTCAGCATTAGAATATACAACAACTGTAGATCCAATTTATACTTCTGCAATAACAGACACATCAACAAGCGTGCCTAATGCAGTTGGTGGTATTGGTACATCTAATACTGTTGCTGACTTAAATGGTTTAACACAGAGTCAAATGTGGGATAAATTATTGTTCCCAACAGTAAATCCTACAGCTTCTCAACCTTCTGCTTCATTAAGTGGAATTTCAGGACTTAAAATTATAGGTAGTTCTCAATCATTTACATTAAATACAGGTGCAAATCTAGGTAGTTTAACAAATCCATCTGGAGTTTATGCTGGTAATGTGACTGCAGCAAGTATTGCAGGTCCAGGAGGTCCGTATACTTTAATAGTTGAAGCTCCCGATTCAGTCGGTGACCAAGCGATAACACATACGGCAGTTGAAGGTACTTCTGGTAATAATTGGACATTAACAGTAACATTTGATGCTGGTCCTATGCCTTTAGATTCAACTGGAGCTAACTTCCCTTCATTACAATTTACTGGAGGTAATAAAACAGCTTCTAGAAGTTTTGAAGGTGTACATCCATATTTCTTAGGAAATGTAGGAGGTACTTTTGACCAAGCTTCTTTAGTATCACATAGTGCTGGTACAAGTGTAACAAGTAATGTTATACAAGCTGATCAGGGTTATGGTGAAGATGGAAATGCTAACTTATATCATAGAATTTCATTACCAGATACAATGGTAGATGGTAGAACAATACAAGTTTGGCAATACTCGACAGTTTCAACTCAATATGCAGAAGCAACATCTGCTTGGGTATTGACTACAGAGACAAGAACGATAGAGGGACAACCAATATCGTACAGTTTACTAACAAAATCAGGATCTGAAGGCGGTAGTAACTTATATAGAATAAAATTTGTGTAATATAAATATAGAAACTTAGTTTAACAATGGCAAATAGACAGACAGGAACATTCACATTCGCAGCTAACTTTGAGGTAGATTTTAAAGGGCCTCTAGATGCGAGATTATCCACACCAGAGCAGAGCCAACTTCATGATGGCTCTTTACCATATCCATATCCTGGTATGGTTGTTGCAGTTACAGAAGATACAACTCCAGCAAATAACGGATTATATTTACTAACAGATACTTCAGGTACTGCAGGGTCTCAGTTAAGCCATTGGACTAAGATCAGCGCGAGTGCTAATGCTTATATTACATCTGTAAGTGATGCTGACGGTGTTCAGACTATTGCAATGTCTGATGGAACAAATTATACAACTATTTTAGATACAATCAGGCTATTTAGTTTTGATTCAAACGGTGGGTTTTATTTTGTAAATGAAAATGCTGATTACGAGGGCACTTCTACATACAATAATAATCCTACTCTTTATGTACAAAGAGGTGCAAAATACAAAATTGAAAATTTAACTTCTGGTAACCATCCATTATACATTACTAAAACACAAAGTAACGTAGATAATCCAGCTGGTTTAGCAGGTGGTTCTTTACCATTAAATGGAAATGGTGCTAACGAATATATTTACTGGACAATTCCAATGGATGCTCCAGATGAATACTACTATTATTGTTCACTACACGGTTCAATGGTTGGTGTAATTAAAGTAGAAGGTGCAAAAGGAGATAAAGGAGATCAAGGTGATGCGGGTGCAGACGGTCCAGCAGGTGCAGACGGTCCAGCAGGTCCAGCAGGTCCACAAGGTGAAAAGGGAGATCAAGGTGCTCAAGGTGGTCAAGGTGCACAAGGTGCAACAGGACCTCAGGGAGCAACAGGTGATACTGGTCCACAAGGTTCTCCAGGAATTGAAGGTCCACAAGGTCCACAAGGTTCACAGGGTGTTGCTGGTGATAAAGGCGATACTGGTGCTCAGGGCTTACAAGGTAATACAGGTGGTGAAGGTCCAGCAGGTCCTCAAGGAGATAAAGGTGATACTGGCGCACAAGGTCCAATAGGTAATACAGGTGCCGAAGGTCCAACAGGACCGCAAGGAGATAAAGGTGATACTGGCTCTCAGGGTCCAGCAGGTAATGATGGTAGTGATGGATCTACCGGAGCTACAGGTGAAAAAGGTGATACTGGTGCTCAGGGTCCAGCAGGTCCTCAAGGACCTCAAGGTGAACAAGGTTTAGCTGGTCAAGATGGTGCCGAAGGTCCAGCAGGCCCAACAGGTCCAGACGGTCCACAAGGTATACAAGGTCCAGCAGGACTACAAGGTGATAAAGGTGATACTGGTGCTCAGGGTCCACAAGGTAATACAGGTGCTGAAGGTCCAACAGGACCACAAGGTTTAAAAGGTGATACTGGCGCTCAAGGAGATACTGGTCCAACAGGTCCAGAAGGACCACAGGGTGGACAAGGTTCACAAGGTTTAACTGGTCCGGCAGGTCCAGCAGGTAATGATGGTGCACAGGGTGAAAAAGGAGAGCCTGGTACTTCTGTTAACGGAGTTAAGGGAGAGCCTGGTGAAACAGGTGCTGACGGTCCACAAGGTCCAGCAGGTCCAGCAGGTCCAGAAGGTTCTCAAGGTATTAAAGGTGATGTAGGACCACAAGGTCCAGAAGGACCACAAGGTGCTCAAGGTGGTTCAGGTCCTCAAGGCCAAACGGGTGAAACTGGTGCAACAGGTGATAAAGGTGATACTGGCGATACTGGTTCAACTGGTTTAACAGGTCCAGCAGGTCCAGCAGGACCACAAGGTATAGCAGGTAATGATGGTTCCGATGGTAGTGACGGTGCAAAGGGTGACCAGGGTGAAACTGGTCCAGCAGGTCTACAAGGACCACAAGGAGATAAAGGTGCTACTGGTGCAGATGGTTCAACAGGACCACAAGGTCAAAAAGGTGAAACAGGTGCTGACGGTCTACAGGGTCCAGCAGGTCCAACGGGAGGTGAAGGTCCAGCAGGTCCATCGGGTCCAACTGGTTTAACAGGTCCAGAAGGTCCAGCAGGTCCACAAGGTCCACAGGGTCCACAAGGTAATGCAGGTTCACAAGGTAATGCAGGTCCGGCAGGTGACACTGGTGCTCCGGGAGGCTATGTTACACAGTATAAAACTATTGAATTAGGAGTTGGTCCAACATGGAATCCTAATAGTGGTCAAGCAGAAATGGCAACAACTGCTTCAGATATGGCACAAGCCTCTCATACGATATGGTTTGCTGCTCAGGCCTATAACTGGGGCGTTTCCGGCGGTGCTACAGTAGATTTAGATGTTACAAATACAACTTATTCATCTTATAGACAAGCTTGCTTAAATGCGGGTACAGGTGCTTTTGTATTCTTTAGAGTATTTGAATACGATCAGCCAAATGTAGTAAATTACTATAAAGTAGAAGTAAATGATGTTAACTTTGGAGCAGTAGTTGTACCAGGTTTAACAGGATATTTCAAAATAGAGAATGTACAATATATTGGAGGTAATGCTACGCAACAATTCACGAAACCAGTTGTTGGTTGGGGACTTCCAGGTTTTGAAGGAGCTTCTGGTCCAGTAGGAGGAGATGGTCCAACAGGACCTCAAGGTTTAAAAGGTGCTACAGGAGCAGATGGTCTACAAGGACCACAAGGAGATAAAGGTGCTACAGGAGCAGATGGTCCAGATGGCCCAACCGGTCCAACTGGTGCTTCCGGTTTATCTGGTCCTCAAGGTGCTAAAGGTGATACAGGAGCAGATGGTTCAGAAGGTCCAACAGGTCCACAAGGTTTAAAAGGTGCCACTGGTGCTGATGGTTTACAAGGACCACAAGGAGATAAAGGTGCTACTGGTGCAGATGGTTCAACAGGACCTCAAGGTGAAAAAGGTTCTACAGGAGCAGATGGTCTACAAGGACCACAAGGAGATAAAGGTGCTACAGGTGCTGATGGTTCAACAGGACCACAAGGCGAAAAAGGTGCCACTGGTGCTGATGGTTTACAAGGACCTCAAGGTAATGCAGGTCCAGCAGGTCCAACAGGACCTCAGGGTGAAAAAGGTGCCACTGGTGCTGATGGTTTACAAGGACCACAAGGAGATAAAGGTGCTACTGGTGCAGATGGTTCAACAGGACCTCAAGGTGAAAAAGGTACTACTGGTGCTTCAGGTTTAGATGGTCCACAGGGTGATGCAGGTCCAGCAGGTCCAACAGGTCCAACTGGTTTAACAGGTCCAGCAGGTCCACAAGGTCAAGCTGGTCTACAAGGTCCACAAGGTGCAGCAGGAACTGGTATAACAATGCAAGGTTCAGTTGCAACTGAAGGCGATTTACCTCTTGGAGGTGGAAATACACAAGGAGATGCTTACTTAGTACAAGCAGATGATTCATTATGGATATGGGATGGTACTCAATGGGTATCTGGTGGTTCTATTCAAGGTCCAACAGGTGCACAGGGTCCAGAAGGTCCAGCAGGTCCACAAGGTACAACTGGAGATACAGGTCCAGCAGGTCCACAAGGTTTAAAAGGTGCTACAGGAGCAGATGGTCTACAAGGACCACAGGGTGATAAAGGTGCTACAGGTGCTGATGGACCAGCAGGTGCACAAGGTTTAAAAGGTGCTACAGGAGCAGATGGTTTACAAGGACCACAAGGAGATAAAGGTGTACAAGGTGAAACTGGCACAACAGGTCCACAAGGTTTAAAAGGTGCAACTGGTGCTGATGGCTTACAAGGACCTCAAGGTGATAAAGGTGCACAAGGTGAAACTGGCATAGCAGGTCCACAGGGTTTAAAAGGTGCAACTGGTGCTGATGGTTTACAAGGACCGCAAGGAGATAAAGGTGCACAAGGTGAAACTGGTCCAGCAGGTCCAGAAGGTGATACTGGTCCACAAGGTAATGCAGGTCCACAAGGTAATGCAGGTCCAGCAGGTCCAGAAGGTCCAACAGGACCACAAGGTTTAAAAGGTGCCACTGGTGCTGATGGTTTACAAGGACCTCAAGGTGATAAAGGTGTACAAGGTGAAACTGGCACAACAGGTCCACAAGGTGAAAAAGGTGCTACTGGTGCTGATGGTTTACAAGGACCTCAAGGTGATAAAGGTGCAACTGGTGCTACAGGTGTTGATGGTCCAACTGGTCCACAAGGTGAAAAAGGTGCTACTGGTGCTGATGGTTTACAAGGACCTCAAGGTGATAAAGGTGCTACAGGCGAAACTGGTGTAGAAGGACCTCAAGGTCCAGCAGGTCCACAAGGTCAAGCTGGTTTAGCAGGTCCACAGGGTGAAAAAGGTGCCACTGGTGAAGATGGTCCAACAGGCCCTCAAGGTTTAAAAGGTTCAACTGGTGCTGATGGTTTACAAGGACCTCAAGGCGATAAAGGTGTTACAGGAGAAACTGGTCCGGAAGGACCACAAGGTCCAGCAGGTCCACAAGGTCCAGCAGGTCCACAGGGTAATCCTGGTACTGCAGGTTTAGATGGTCCAACTGGTCCACAAGGTGAAAAAGGTGCTACAGGAGCTTCAGGTTTACAAGGACCTCAAGGTAATGTAGGTCCAGATGGTCCACAAGGTGCTCAAGGTGATTCAGGTCCAGCAGGTCCAACAGGACCTCAAGGTGAAAAAGGTGCTGAAGGTCCAACAGGACCACAAGGTTTAAAAGGTGCCACTGGTGCTTCAGGTTTAAATGGTCCACAAGGAGATGTAGGTCCAGCAGGTCCAGAAGGTCCAACTGGTCCACAAGGTAGTACTGGTTCAGCTGGTGGTGCAGGTGAAAAAGGTGATACTGGTCCTCAGGGTCCAGGCGGTCCAGCAGGTCCACAAGGTGAAAAAGGTACTACTGGTGCTTCAGGTTTAGCCGGTCCACAAGGTGATAAAGGCGCAACTGGTACAACGGGACCACAAGGTGCTAAAGGTGCAACTGGTCCACAAGGCCCACAAGGTGCTCAAGGTGATGGAGGTCCAATAGGTGATACTGGTCCTCAAGGTAAAACAGGTGATGAAGGCCCAACAGGTCCAACTGGTCCACAAGGACCACAAGGAGATTTAGGTCCAGCAGGTCCTCAAGGTGCTAAAGGTGCAACTGGTGCTTCCGGTTTAGCTGGTCCACAAGGTGCTAAAGGTGCTACAGGTGATGGAGGTCCAACTGGTCCTCAAGGTGCTAAAGGTGCAACAGGTGCTTCCGGTTTAGCTGGTCCACAAGGTGCTAAAGGTGCTACTGGTCCACAAGGTCCACAAGGTGATGCAGGTCCAACTGGTCCTCAAGGTCCACAAGGTGATGTTGGTGGAACCGGTCCAACAGGTCCAACTGGTCCACAAGGTAGTACTGGTTCAGCCGGTGGTGCAGGTGAAAAAGGTGATACTGGTCCTCAGGGTCCAGGCGGTCCAGCAGGTCCAACTGGTCCATCAGGTCCACAGGGTGACAAAGGTGCGACCGGAACAGGTTACGAATATGAACATATAGCTCTTAACCCTATTGCCAGAGATGAAGCTTTTACAGCCGTTGGTGTTGCAAAAGCATTTGTAAAAGTACCGACAACAATCGATAATACTTATTACTTATACTCAATTGAGTCTTCATTTGGTGCAACTAATGCATCAGGTACAACTAACTTTAGATTAAGAAGAGTTGATTCAGCCGGTCAAGATACTGTAGTAACAAATGGTACATGGGCACATGGTGCAAATACAAAAATGGACACACATGTAGTTACAGCAGGAAGTAATTATACTGGAGTTGATGATTTAGGAGGCGACTTTGTTTATATCGCGTTTATAGATGGTTCTACAGATGCATCAGGGTATACTGCAACATTAATTTGGAGAAAGAAACCCTAATAAATAAACAAAGTATTTGAATGAATGGCTATATCTGTAAAAACATTTCTAAATCCGCTTAATTGCGACGAACCAGCTTACGAGGTTCCAGTATTATATCACGCGGATCAGGCAACTGGTGCACAACAAATTTGTGCAGGGAATGGTACTTCTACGTCTATTTATGGTGATTATGTCTCTCTGAGTAATATTTACTCAAGTGGAGGTACTACTAATGCCGCTAATACAGATATTTGTGCTAATGGAATGGATGTTGTATTCTTAGTTGACTACACAAGTTCTATGACAGGTGCAATTTCTGGTGTACAATCAGGTATTAATAGTATAGTCACTCAAATAGACTCAGAATCTTCAGGTAATTACAGATTAGGTCTGGTAACATTCGATGGATCCGGAGCCTCTTCTCCGTCTTATGGTCCTAGTGACTACTATCAGAATTTACCAACAGATCAAGTACTTAATATATCAAACCCACATGGTTCGGGTAATCTTTTCATAACTTGTTTAGAGAAAATGTCTTCAGTAGGCAACCAAACAAGTTTTACAACAAATTTGAATGCGTTAGCCGCAGGTAACAGTGCGACCGGTATGCAAATAGGCTCAGCCATAGAGTGTGGTGCTGAAGCAGCTAATAGAATTACGATGGATTCTTTTGCTGGTCAATGGAGATCAGGCGTCTTAAAATTAATAATCTTAATTACAGATGATGATGCAGAAGCCAATCAAGCATTCTTTACTAATACTTTAATTCCAAATTGTAGTAATTTTGATGTTCAGGTATTTATCAACACTAGTTCAGCTTCAGATTCTAAATATCTTTCACTAGCACAAAATACAGTTCCAGCTGGAGCACTTTATACTAGTTTAAATTATGGTAATAATAACTGGGTAAACTCAATGATTAGTGGTATTACACAATTATGCCAAGAAACTACAACTTATACTTGTGACCCAGCACCAGTAGGATGGTATGCAGATTCCCCATTAGGTGCAGGCGCGACAGTTTATTACTGGGATGGTACTAACTGGACCACTACACATACATGTCAATATACTGTAACTGTAGATTTAGTTGATAATATAACTAATGGTTCAGTTGATAATATTTTAGGAACCCATCCAAATTATTTAGATGCAGATACTTTTACATTTACTGGAGAACCAGGAGACATATTTACAGCAACAATTGGTAATTCTCCAGATAGTGGGTATACAAATCTACAAGTAAATGTCTCTAATGTTTCAGATACTAATGTTGTTACTAGTGCTACTGTTAATAATATAAATGATGAGGTTACTATTACAGTAGAAATTCAAGGTCAAGATGAGGCAGAGTCAATTCAAATTAACGGAAGTGCAACACAGATTCAAAGAACTTTAAGAGTAGATGTAGTTAATGGGACAACAGATACTACAAATGCAGCAGGACAAACTCAAACTCCGTCGGGGTATATTGTTCCTACTGAGGAAACACCTGCATCTGGATGGACGGACGTGGGTAGTACATATCTTACTTATGCAAGGAGATATGAATTTACTGGAATTCCTGGTCAAAGTGCCAATGTAGATGTTAATTTTTTACCAAATCCTAGTGACTATGGGGTAAATGTCTCAAGTATAACAATAATATCTACAGACCTGAGTGGAGGTGGTGGAAGTTCTTACTCTGATGGTCTATCTGCAATTTCCAATATGACATTAACAACAGGTTCCACTAATCCACAGTGGGCTGGAACAATAACATATCCAAACACAGACTCTTGGGTTAAGATTTTTGTTTATGGTCAAGTAAATCAACCTAGTTATAGAGTTACATTGTATGTTTCAGAGAGTATTACTGGAGCTGAACTACAATCTGGAGATAACCAACATACATTCCAGGGTTATACTGGTTCACAATTTAATTTTGAATCATTAGTACAAGCTTCTACAGATTATCAAAACCCTGTAGTTAGTGGAGTTACAACAGTTGCTTTATTTGATAATTCAAATGGTGGTGTAAATAACTCACTTAGTAATTTACTGGTAAATTATACTACGGACGGAGCTATAGGTACTGTTACAATACCGGAAGGTGGTGGTAACGCTGGTATAGAGTTATCAGGTTCTGCAACACAGACAGTACACACCTTTGTTGTAACTATAGTAGATTCTCTTTCTACTACAACATGGGGACAAGTTACTTTTACAGGAGTAACTGGAAGCACACCTGCAAATCAGACATCAACAGCTTTTACAAATAGTGAATATACTTACAATGTAACTGGTGCTTCAAGTGACTCAGCAGATTGTGTAGCTTCTGTCGCTAGTGCTACAGCACCATCAGTAACTATAGGATTAGGAGAGAGTGGTATGCCATCTGGTGGAGGTTCAGCTACTGTAACTCTTACTGGAAGCGAAACTCAAAATCAATATTCATACGAACTCTCTATCGGGATAGATAATGTTGTTCTAGGTAGTTTCATAGTTAATTCAGCAACTCTTACTGGCGCAGCTTCTTCTGTACACACAGGTACATTTACATTTAGCCCTGTAGCCGACAATACTTATAGTTCAACATTACCTCCTAGTCGTAGTAATACTTCTCATATAACTGCTGCTACACAAACTAGCGCAAGTAATTATACTACTGCTTATGAGGTGACTATGCCATCTGGAGGTGGAAGTGGTACAATAGAAATACAAAATGCTAGTGTAACTCCAACTCAATATAGTTATACTGTTATTTTTGATGACTCAAATATGGCAGGTAATACTAATTTAACTGCTACACCATCTACACAAACCCTAACAGGTACAGCTGGTTCAACGCCATCATTCACGATAGATTTAGACCCTTCTCCATCTTATTATGTAATAAGTATAGATGGTACTAGCAATATAACTACACATGATGGTAATGGTGCGGCTGGTAGTGCAAATGAATTATCAATTACTGGATATAATACATCAACTAATGTTATTTCCGGACAAGTACTTATGCCATCTGGAGGTGGTACTGGTTATGTTAGACCAAAAGGTGGTGTTACCAACCCTAGTTTTACATTTTTAGTATCTGCACAAGAATCTATATCTAATGCTACAATAACACCTACTAGCCAGAGTTTCACAGGAATTACAGGCTCTACACATTCATATACTTTCGATATAGTTCCAAGTTCAGGTTACACTACAAACGTAACTAATGCTCTAGTTTCAAATAGTTATGGTGGAGCACTTACAGCAGCACCTACGGCTTCAGAAGATATGATTGTTAATTTAACTATGCCTGTTAATGGTGGAGCTGCCACAGCTATAGCTTATGGAACTTCCACTCAAACAGTATACACTGCTTCAATGACATTTGATGAATCAGACCAATTAGGAAGCAATGGTGCTTGGGACGATGGAGGTGTTGTATTTACAGGAGTTGCCGGAAGTACACATACAATAGATAATACTTATAGAATTACAAATAATAACTTAGTATTCCATGCAGATGGAGTAACATTAGGTATTTCACCAACTAGCAGTGAGTTTAGCAGTATGGCAACTCAAAACCCAGGTGATTATGGAACTGTATCTAGAACTACAGGAACATTTACTATGCCAATAGGCGGTGGTAACTGGGATTTAACAATATCTGGAAGAACTGCTGGTACTACAACGACTCTACCTACATTTACATGTACTACATTTAATTCACTATTCGCTAACACTAGTCAAGTTGTAGGACAATCGATTCAATTTACTTGGGACGGTAGCCTTCCACCAATGTTTTTAGGTTCATACTCATTTAACCCTCCGACATATCAATTAGGTACGAATAGTTATGATATGGATTTTTCAGTTCCTCCTGGATATTCAAATGAAGGTGATGATTTTACATGTTCATTTACAGTAGTTGGAACTACAACTACAACTACCGTACCTCAGTTTAACTGTAATGATGTTCAACTTACTATTGACGATGGTCTTGCAGGTAATGTAGTAACCGCTACTGTAGGTTCAAAAGTTGATTACTCTGTCAATAGTATAAGTCCATCAACATATCCAGATACTGCAGGTCAACACATGTATACTGTAGTTATTAATGTCCCATCATCTGGTTACACAAACTCAGGTTTCGGTAATACTATTACATGTTACTTTTTCGGTAATACTATTCTACCTACATTTACATGTACTGATGCTGGCTATAATCAACCAAATGCTGATGTTGGTACTTCAACATGTAAACCCGGTCAATGTTTAGCAACAGTATCTGCAGGAACTATTACAGCAGTCACGCCGACATCATATCAATCAGGTACTAACACATATACTGCTTCAATAACAGTGCCTTCCGGATATACTAATGCAGGTCAAACTATTACATGTACAGATACAGCAACAGGAGAAGATTGTACTGCAGCAATTCAAGCTGCATTCTCATTAGGTACTTGGACATCATCGGCAGATAGTAGAGGTACTGTATATGGCCTAGGTCAAGTATCTCAGAGTCCGGCATTAAATGGTACCCTTAACTATATTATTCCATCGTCTGTTGGCACTGGAAGTGATTTAACATTTACAATCACAGGTTCTATTCCAGGATTATACACAGATGGTCCTGGTGGTTCTGCTGTTCAGGCATATCAGTCAGATTCTTCAGGTAATGCTAATGCATCCGGAGGTTACTGGACTTATGCGTTTAATCAAGTAGGACCGGGTAATTATACTATAACTGTAGCTAAGAACGGAATTTCTGGATGTAATCAAATATACACAGATGTTCTTGTACATTCATCCAGCATGCCAGTATGGATGTGTGAACAAAATACAGGCGGGTTTGGTCAATTGCAAGTGGCAAATGGACAAGAAGGTGATCCGATTATTATTAACAACCCACAGGGATATACTGTGACTACTTATTCGCCAACAACATATACCATTGGTCAGGCTCAAATGAATGTAATGGTTACATTTGTTCTTCCAGATGGTTATGTACCTCTAAATAGTGGTGGTAATGGTTCTTGGAATAATTATCAAGTTATTAATGGAATTCATTACATAACCTGTCAGCAGAGTGTAAATATAACTGCAACAACAACGACAACTACCTCAGGTAGTGGTGGACCTAGAGAAGAATTAGGACCCGGTGGAGAAGGTATTGAATAATCTATAAACAATCCTAAATTGAGACATATAAATATACAGTAAGAAGTATAACTCAACTTAGAACAAACTATGGGGCAAGATATTTGCACAATTCCTAAGAAAATACATCAAATTTGGATAGGTCATCAAGAAATACCTGAGCATTGTAAAGCTTTTGGTAGAGAGATGCAAGAAATGCACCCGGATTGGGAGTATAAACTCTGGAGACATGAAGATATATTTGAAGATTTATATAAAGATGATGCTTTTCTGCAAAATTATGTCAAAGAACCTGATTTATATAAATGGGCGTTCATAGCAGACAGAATAAGACTTTTACTTTTAAGAGATTTTGGTGGTATTTACTGTGATTTAGATGCAAAGCCAATTAGACCATTTGATATTATAGTAGATAATTTACATCCAAGAATTACTTTCTTTGCTGGTATGAAACCATCTCAGAATAACAACACTCTTATAGATTGTACTGTATATGGATCTTCTCAAAACTCAAGAATAATTCAAGAATGTTTAGATGTTTACACTCGAATAAATTGGGCTCATGGGTGTAAAACTTTCAATGACAGAATTATAGAAAAGATGTCAGATGACGTAGCTATTTTTGGTTACGAGTATTTTTACAATTGGCAAATTAACGACAAGACTATCATTCTACATGACGTCGAAGAGACTAGACTTTTTAGTTGGGTAGATAATACCAGACTATTCAAAGGATGGTAAAAATGAGGCCACCAGAGCATCATAGATGGCCAAGACTAGTTTAACTGATAAATAGAATAGGTATAATTAACTTTCTAGACGACTAGCTTAGAACTAGTATTTACAGAGAGTAAAAATTTAACAAAAATGAAGCCAACTTTAAGAAATCGAGCTAGCAGAGTATGGATGACTCCGGGTCAACCCAACTTGCAATTTCTTGGAATGGCAGAATTTTGTATCTTCTTAGAGCAATGGTTTCACTATCATGTAAAACCAAGTAATTACTATAAAGCAATAGAAATAGGAAGTCATACTGGAGAAGGTCTAGCGATGTTAGCATCTACACATTTATTTAACAAGATACATGTAATTGAACCATTTTCTGGAGATGAAGAATTTAATAAACTTTATGATTGGGATTGGGGAGATGTAAGAAGAGAATGGCAGACTAATACTAGACTTTTTAAAGACTTTATACAATTACATAGAGGTTTTAGTTATGAAAAGGTAGATAAATTCAAAGATGAGTCAATGGATTTAGTCTATATTGATGCAGAACATGGTTATGAGTCAGTAAAAAGAGATATTGAACTATATTTACCTAAAATTAAACATAAAGGCATTCTAGCAGGTCATGATTATCATCATGTATGGCCAGGAGTATTAAAAGCTGTTGGTGAAATGGTAGGTGAACCAGATAAAGTGTTTAGAGACACTACTTGGGTAAAAATAATTGATAGAAATGTATAAAATATTTGAACAAGCAATTCCAGCTGACACATTATCATATCTACAAGATTATACTCTATTTGTTAAAGAATTGACAGAATTCTATCAGGGTCAACCTAAATCTAATGGTTCTGGTAAATATTGGCAAGGCGTAGACATGGCTTCTTCATTACCACTAGCAACTGATATACAGAATCAGCAACTATTTGAAGTTTACACTTCAGACTGGATGTTTAAGCTAGTCACACAATTTATTCCTAAGCCATACTTATACAACGACCAGATAGTGGTGAAAATGCCAGGTGAAGAATTTGAGTTTCAATCACATACAGATAATCAATTTGGTCCACTTAAAGAAGATAATACTCTAGTCACTCAGAATTTTATGATGATACTAGATGATTTTACTCAAGAAAACGGCGCGCTCAAAGTAAGAGGCACAACTAAATGGCATGAACTCTTACCAAAAACAGGAGATATAGTCATGATAGAGGGTAACACACCACACTATTCAGGCCAAAATAAATCTAACAAACCTAGAAGAGTATACCTATGTCACTATGCAGACAGACCAATGGGTAAAGACTTTCAAGCAGGTTTCTATTATCAAGCATTCAATGGAGGCAGTTAGATTTCAATTAGAACAACATAAAGTAAAAGACCTCAAGCTCTTTCAACAGTTTGAGATGTGTATGCTAGTCACTAGACTCACTACTCCAGAGTTACCAATAGAGGTACTTATACCCGAAACATATTTCTATCCAGACACATGGGAACAACTAGAACCACTAGGAGTTAAATTTACCAGACAAGACACTCTAGATCCTACAGCTCTCAAAGGCACTCATGTTGCAGTCTGCTCACTGGCTAAACTCTACTATCCCAATATAACACAGTGTGAACTCTTACCACCAGATCAAGAGGCCACTTTCGAAGAGTCTATCCTCTGGTTAGAAGATAACAGAACTAATAACGACCAGATCTGGTTACCGATGGACCCACACAATCCACACTACTGGAACTCTAGACCTCAACATCAACTACTACCGATGTTGGAGTGGTTACAGTGGGCATACTGGAGAAAGACACAACCATATATTAATCACGAGACCAGAACATTCAAGCACTTCAAGAAGCAACTTAAAATACATCGACCAAGCAGAGGTATTTAAAAAGTTTAAACAAAGTTGAAACCTTTCAGAAAACAGGAGTATATAGACCATCAAACGAATAGTTTGCATAGCTCTTGGTAGCATACTAGCTATTACCTCGATAGGACAAGATTACGAGAAGGGTAAACAGTTATTTCGAAACAACTGTGCATCTTGTCACAACATGGAGAAGAAAGTAGTAGGACCCGCACTTAAGTCAGTCGTCAAACAACAGGGTAAAGAATGGACTACCGCTTGGATAAAGAACAATAATAAACTAAGAGCCACAGGCGACAAGCACGCAAATCAAGTTTTCAAAGAGTATAACGGTATGGCAATGCCAGCCTACGAACATCTAGGTGATGAGTCAATAGGTAATATAGTAGAATACTTAGCTCAGTACTCAGCAAAGAAGGCAGAGGCAGCAGCTAACCAACCCACTCCAGCAGCCGGTCAACCACAAGTCATAGTCCAGTCTGGTGGCTTGTCTGTCTTAGAGATAGTCTTACTCTGTCTGATTATCGCCCTGCTACTAGGTGTAATAGGTATCTTATACTGGTCACTGAAGGAGATGTCACAGGCCTATAGAAAATCCCGCGCTACAGAATTATATCTAATTAAGAAGGATAGAAAAGACCTAAAGGAACTGAACGAAGAGTTCGATGATTTCATCAAGCAAGAGGTAGACCACAGAGTAAAGGTCAACACACTCAGATTCAAGCAGGAGATAGAGTCCACCCTAAAAAGGTATTTCAAATGACAGGCATAGACCAGTACATGTATACAATACCCATCAATGACCATACAGTCCTACAGATTCCAGATCTGATTGTATGGATAATCCCCATTCTCATTATTACTCTGCTATTCAGAAGCCGGGCCCCAAAGCACTAGTCTACTAATGCTTCTCCTAAAAGAGAAGCACAAGCTACATATATACCATAAGGGGAATAACAACAACATACACCAATATGTTCTTATTAAAAGCAATCCTAATCTTTATAGCCTTCTGGTTCATAATGAATAGATTCTTCACATGGTTAGACAAGTAAAGAAACAATACCACATATACAAGTATAATAAGACATGTATACACAAGGCATAGAACAATACACACTACCCATTATAGTCAGTATAACCATCTTATATCTGTATGCCATGTATGTAGAGTATAAGGACAGTAAGCCCCAATAATTCTAACCATTTCAAGTCAGTTTAGCCAGTAAGCCGTTTAAGGCCCTCAGCCAGTAAAGCTGATATATACCAACTTTCTCATAAATAAAGTCCAGTTTTCGCAAGACCGGCCCACGTTCAGGGCATTTCTATGTTGCAGGTAGGCCAGTCAAACAAAAGCGCGCGAACACACACGCCTGGGAAACCGTTTGGGCCCCCTTCGCGCAACTACTTACATAATCACACAGCGAGAGGCCACTGGTCCCCCAGATAGCCTCTCTGTAATTAAAAAACGGAATTGCAGATTATGCCTCTGCAGGGGCAGTTTCTTCTGTACCCTCTGTCTCCTCAGTATGGGCTTCTAGATTACCGAAGAGGGCATCGAACGCCCCTTCCTCGGATTCCAATTTCTCACGTTCCTCAGCCAACATAGCGTCGTTGAGTAGATCTCGCTGATACCTAGCCTGGTCGAAGGTGACGCCATTGTCGAAGTTAAAGTACATCTTCTGACCGACTGGGCCCAATCTGTTCTTACTAAACTCCATATACCTTTGGGTAGAGTTCTCGCCACCTTTCCAATTCAGCTCCATCATCGCGGTAGTCATGTGCTTCAGCTTGTTAGAACCGACGAACGTACCACCCTTCGACAGTTGAAGAATAGTAATGAAGGTAGTATAGACCTTACGCTTATTCTTACCCTGATTCTGGGCAATCATCAGGTCCAAGAACCATTTCTCGGTCTTGCTACGCGTTAGGTTACATTCCTCTTTAACCGTGTCATTGACCTCGGTATAAGAGTCCGTCAGTACGAGGTCCCATCCCTGGTTGAGGGTAGACTCAATGACCTGCTGAGGGTTAGCATCCGTATAGTCGGATAGGAAGAGGATCGGCAATTGACCCCAGTGAGGGAAACGTTTTAGATAACGCGCCATATCCAATTGATTCATCTCCGCAGAGATAAACAGTACTTTCTTATTAGGGTTCTG